>Ga0073934_10012272_pt1 | contig 10140 bp, 11 predicted proteins | sample LarsenN4metaG_FD_76834 | JGI IMG/M metagenome (GOLD analysis project Ga0073934, IMG submission 76834) | Hot spring sediment bacterial and archeal communities from British Columbia, Canada, to study Microbial Dark Matter (Phase II) - Larsen... ... | reverse complement strand
TGTGGTGATGACGGAGGATCAATTGAATCCCAAGACTCCTGTTTCCCCGCTGGAATACACCAAAGATCTGAGTTGTCCGATTTTAGGCATCTTTGGAAACGAGGACCGCAATCCTACTCCAGAGCAAGTCGATCAACATGAAGCGGAATTGAAGAAACATGGCAAGAACTATGAGTTCCATCGGTATGAGGGAGCGGGGCATGGATTCTTTTACTATCACGCCCCTGCCTATCGTCAGGCGCAGGCGGTGGACGGGTGGCAGAAGGTGTTTGCGTTTCTGGAAAAGCATTTGAATGCTTGATTTATGTCATGCTGAGCCCCTCGGCTTCGCTCGGGATAAACTCCGCGAAGCATCCCGCTGCGAAGCGGCGAGACTCTTCGCCTCCGGCTCAGAGTGACATGTCACGGAGATAACCATGTGTACCATGATCGTTGAAAAAGTAAAAATAGACGGCAGCGGCAAGGGGACATGCGGATGGTTCAAACTTGAAGGAGCAAATGTGTCTTATGATCATCCCTTCGATGCTCCATTTGAGCATGCTCTCAATATTGATTTTGTAAATGAATCACAGGGACCGTCTGCACGTGTTGCAGTCGAATTAAGCGAGCAAGCCGCGCGGGATCTCGTAAAAACAATCCTGGCTGTTTTGGAGCAGGCCGAGTCCAGCGGACAGTTGTAAAGTTCATTGCGAGGCAAACATGAAACGAGTCTTGATCTTGGGTGCAGGTTTTGGCGGGATCGCAACAGCGCGTCGACTCAGGCAAAAGCTTGACGAGAAAGACGAAGTTATACTGGTGGACAGGCGTGATTATTTTATGGTGGGATTCCGCAAGACCTGGGCGCTTGTCGGTCAATCCACGCTGGAAGCGGGGCAGCGTCCCCTCGACAGCCTCAGTGGCCTTGGCATCCGCGTGCTGCGTGATCCCGTGACGAGAATCGATCCAACGGGACGAACCGCATGGATGGGAGATCAACGGATCAGTGCCGATGCGTTAGTGATCGCGCTGGGTGCCGAGCTTGCCTCCGATGCAATCCCCGGCTTTCAACAATATGCCCATAACGTCTATGATCCACAAGCAATTCCTCGCGCCGCCGAGGCACTGCAAGAGCTTCAGGGAGGCAAGTTGTTAATTGGTGTCTTTGGCGTGCCGTATAAATGTCCGCCCGCGCCATACGAAATGGCACTCCTGATCCGCGAAACACTGGAGGCGCGTGGAGTGAAAGCCAGCATTGAAGTGTTCACACCCCAGCCCGTCTCCATGCCCCTGCTTGGACAGGCCGGCTGTGACATCATCGAGAGCCGATTAGCCGATAACGGGATTACCTTCCTGCCAAACCGTAAAGCGACGGCGATCGAAGCGGGTGAAGTGGTATTCGCCAATGAACGCCGATCGTTTGATCTTCTCTTCGGAGTGCCGCCCCATAGACCTCCTGCCGTGGTGCGCGAAAGCGGACTTGTTGGCGACTCCGGCTGGGTATCGGTGAACTCGCGCACCCTCGAAACCCAATTCCCCGGAGTCTATGCAATTGGCGATGTTGTGCAGATCGCGATGTCAAATGGAAAGCCTCTGCCGAAAGCAGGCGTGTTTGCCGAGGCAATGGGCGAAACCGTCGCCGACCGCATTGCGGCGGGCTTTAACGGTCAGGAACCGGAATCGACATTCAGCGGGGAAGGTGGATGTTATCTCGAAGTAGGAGGTGGGCAGGCAATGATGGTGAAAGGTCACTTCCTGGCCGTACCAGTACCAGAGGTGACACTTACTGAAGCATCCACCCAGTATTTAGAAGAAAAAAGCGCTTTCGAGTCACAGCGCTTGCAGACGTGGTTTGGATGAGCCTGCCCTAAACTCGAACATGATGTTCAAACGCTGATGCACAAAGATCTTTTACCACTGAAATGCAGAGTCACGGAGTTTTTTGCTCTGTGTCTCAGTGGTAAAGTGGCGCAATCTTATCCCTTCAGCATCTCGTCGTGAGTTTCGCCTTCTTCCTCAGGCTTGGCAAGCGGGGGCATCTCCAGGATGGAGTTCAAGCCAAAATGCTGTAAGAATTCCGGGGTGGTGGAATACAGGATCGGACGCCCGGGGCCATCGGCGCGCCCGGATTCGAGGATCAGACCTTTGTGCAAGAGACTCTTCATCATACTGTCGCTGTTGACGCCGCGGATCGCATCAATTTGCGGACGCGTGACCGGCTGCTGGTAGGCGATGATCGCCAGCGTTTCGAGAGCCGCGCGGCTGAGGTGAGTGGTCGCCTCGAGTCCCAGGAAGCGCTCGATCAATTCGGCGAGTTCTGGCGCGGTGGTCAACTGGAAGCGCCCCGCGTGTCGCTGCAGGCGCAGGCCGCGGCTTGAGAGAGACGCGTCGAGTTCGTTGAGCCCGCGTTCGATGACGGAGGGGGCAACATCCAGTGCCGCAGCGAGCTGTGCGGTGGTCACTGGTTCCGGCGCAACGAATAACAGCGCCTCCAATTTCACGGAAAGCGGCATTTCAATTTCGATATTTTCCCCTGCGATAGGTTCAGAGTCGCTCATGCTATAATTGCTCCGCTTACGACCTAAAATACTGGATTTTGAGAGATGAGAATAAAAACACGAGGTTTTTCACTTTTCTTACTAAGTTTGATACTGACATCACTGGCATGCACCATCTTCGTCGGCGGACCCGACTACTCAAGCCTTCCACCGATCCCTGTCTCCGCCGAGGCCGCTGAAAGTATTAAAGAAGAACTGCGACGAGCAGTTGAAGCGGGCGCGCAGACCGGTGTAATTACCGTCAATCTAACGGAACCGCAAATCACATCCTATCTCGCAGCCCGCATGCAAACGGATCCAAGCTTGCAGCAATCTGACAGAAAACCGCTGATCGTCGACCCACAGGTTTACTTGCGCGATGGGCAGATGCAGATCTATGGCAAAACCCAGCAGGGCATTTTCGCTGCAAACATCGGCATCATCGTGACGGTTGGCGTGGACGCCAACGGCGAACCACAGATCGAGGTCACGTCAGCCGATTTCGGTCCCTTCCCGGCACCTGAAGGATTGAAGGATGCCATCACTGCCATGGTGCGAGAAGCTTACACCGGCTCGCTGGGTCCGGTCGCCACGGGCTTGCGGATTGAAAGCATTTCCACCGCCAATGGTGTCATGACCATCACTGCACGCATCAGATAGCGCACGGATTATACTACTTCGCGCTGAGTGCTTTGCAAATGAAGCGCTACTGAACATTATGTCTCGCATCACTTCGATTTCCACTTCGACACGTTCGGTGCGGCGACTCAGTACAGGCTCACTCCGCCTTCTCCTGCTCGCCGGTTTACTGGCAGTATTACTGCTGGTCAGCTGCCGTTCTCCGCAAACTACGAGCGCGGATATCACAATCAGCATCAGCGCGGATGGACAATCGCGCAGTGTGACGGTTCCGGCGGGCAGCACGGTGACTCAGGCGCTCCAATCGGCGGGCATTACAGTTGGGAATTTGGATCGCGTCGAACCACCAGCGTATACAGTGCTCGGTGACGGCAATTCTGTTGAACTCACACGTGTCAAAGAAGTTTTCGAAACAGAAGAGCAGATCATTCCGTTCGAGAGACAAGTTGTCCGCAATGAGTCTTTGCCGGAAGGGGAAACGCGACTGGTTCAGGCGGGTGTCAATGGAAGAGAGGAATTGACATATCGCCGCGTGCTCGAAAACGAGGTGGAGATCAGCAAGACGGTCGTAAAATCGGTGATTATGCAAGAAGCGGTTCCAGAGATCATGATGGTCGGCGCGCAATCCTCTTTTGCGCCGCTGCCTATTCCCGGTAGACTGGTCTATCTTGCGGGCGGCAACGCCTGGATCATCGATACGTCGACAGCCAACCGCACGGCCCTCGTCACGACAGGCGACCTGGATGGACGCATCTTCGAGTTGGCTCCCAATGGCAGTTATTTGATCTTCACGCGTAAGTCGACTAAACCAGCCGATCAAGAGATCAACACCTTATGGGCAGTGCGGACGAATCCCCCCGGTAAACCTTTCAGCACAGGGATCGCGAACGTGGTCCATTTTGCGGATTGGATACCGGGCACGAACTCGATTGCCTATTCCACAGTCGAGCCGCGGGCTACCGCCCCTGGCTGGCAGGCGAACAATGACCTGCATCGTTATAGCATTTCTACCGGCGAAAGAAGGAAGATTTTGGATGCGAGCAACGGCGGTGTCTATGGCTGGTGGGGCATGACCTTTGCCTTCTCAACAGACGGGAGGCTTGCATATGCTCAACCTGATGGCATCGGGCTGGTGGACATCGATAAGAAATACCTCAAGCCATTACTGGATATTACGCCGCTCAATACTCACAGCGACTGGGCCTGGCTGCCATCGATTGCCTGGGGTGCCGATGGAAAGACTCTTTACTTTACGTCGCATGCGCCACCGCCCACACTGGTGAGCGCAGAAGATTCGCCGTTCTTCGATATCAGCGCCACTTCATTCGAGAATAATGCAATCGTGCCACTTGTTCAACAAACCGGGATGTTTGCTTATCCTTCTGCTTCACCACTGCAATCCAGTTCCAGAGAAAAGCAATATCAGGTGGCATATCTACATGCGATCTTTCCTTCGCAGAGCGAGACGAGCCGCTACCGCCTCATCGTGATGGATCGAGATGGGTCGAACCGCCGGAGCCTCTTCCCTGCGAATGACGCGCCGGGACTCGAGCCGCAGACTCCGGCCTGGGCACCAGATCCCATCGAAGGACAGGCCGGCGATTTCATCGCAGTGGTCTATCAGGGTAATCTCTGGCTGGTGGATAGCGGCAACGGACAGGCCTATCAAGTGACAGGCGATGGTCTTGTCACAAGAGTCGATTGGAAATAGTCATTACGCGCTGAGCAAAGATCAAGCCTGGCAAGATCATCGTCGAAGCGTACATAAAGAGAGGAAATCAAACCATGCGTATCTTAATCACCGGAGCCGCGGGGTTTCTCGGCTCGCATTTATGTGACTGCCTGCTTTCTGCCGGACATGAGGTCATCGGTCTGGATAATTTCATCACAGGCAATCGCGAAAACATCGCACACCTGATGGGAAATGACAGGTTTTCATTCCGCAAGCATGACGTTTCGAATTATATTTTTATCTCGGGGCGCGTGGATGCAGTTTTACACTTCGCCTCTCCCGCGAGCCCCAACCCCCAATCTCCCTCAGGATATTTCAATCTACCTATTCAGACGATGAAAGCAGGTGCGCTGGGTACCCATAATTGTCTGGGCGTCGCGCGTGCGAACAGGGCTCGTTTCCTGCTTGCCTCTACCAGTGAGATCTACGGGGACCCGCTGGTCCATCCACAGACGGAAAACTATGCGGGCAACGTCGATCCGGTGGGACCGCGCGCTGTCTACGATGAAGCCAAACGCTTTGCCGAGTCGTTGACCATGGCCTATCACCGCGCCCACGATGTGAACACACGCATCGTTCGCATCTTCAACACCTATGGCCCGCGCATGGATCTGGAGGATGGCCGCGCCCTGCCTAATTTGTTGAAACAGGCCTTGCTGGGTCAGCCGCTCACCGTTTATGGCGATGGCAGCCAGACGCGCTCATTCTGCTATGTCGACGATCTGGTCGATGGCATTATCAAGTTACTTCATTCGGAGGAGCATCTCCCCGTGAATATCGGCAACCCGCACGAAATGACCATCCTGCAATTTGCAGAGACGATCAACCAGATTGTGGGTAACAAGGCCGGTTACAAGTTTGTCAAAGACGCCCGCAGCGTGCGTGACCCGCAGAAGCGCCAACCGGATATCACACGCGCCCGCGAGATCCTGAGATGGGAACCGCAGGTCTCTCTCGAGGAAGGCATTCAAAAAACCATTCCCTATTTCAAGAAAAAGCTGGGGATTCAATGATCTTGGCTGAGAACAAAGAGCGAACCCGTTTTATAAAGTTTGCCACGGTTGGCGCCCTGGGGGCCGGGATCGATTTTGCAGTGATGAACTTGATGACGCACGCATTTGGTATGAGATTGGTGTACGGGGGTACGATTTCTTTCATGTGCGCGGTGCTGAGCAACTTTACGCTGAACCGCTATTGGACGTATCCCGATTCGCGTTCGCGGCACTTTCTGCATCAATTAGGCATGTTCTTTGTTGTCAACGCGGCCGGCATTGGCTTCCGCATTCCCACTCTTCATTTTGTGGAACCGGTGATGGCCAGCGCCTTTGAAAGCATGGCCCACCTTTCCCATGCGTCTGCTCAATTCCTTGCCAAGAACGCAACTCTGGCGTTTGTGATTGGAGTTGTAATGATCTGGAACTTCTTCATTAACCGCTATTGGACGTATAATGATATAGACTAAATCGTAAGGGAAACATCTATGGCAGGACATCGTATCATTCCAATCTATAGTTCACGCGGCGAAGTAGAAGCATTTTTAGCATTTCCTTATCTTTTCAATCGAAGTGGAGAATGGATCGGCTGGGTCACCTCGCAGAGGGAAGTGTACTCCGTAATGGGATCCTACGTTGGGGCACTGACGAACGATCCGCGCATCGTCCGGAAGCGCTCAGAGAGCGATCTTCGGCCACACCTCAAGGTGACTCCGCCTCCCGGCCGACTCCCTATCCCGTCCCACCTGCCGCTCGCACCTATGATGAGCGACCTCCCGCTCGGCCTGGTGGATGTGCTCGTGGAAGAACCGGAGCGGTTGCATACAGTGGACAGCGGCGAGCTGCGCGAAGACATGGATTAACTAACTCGCCCAGCAGTTGAACTGCTGAACAAACGATATGACATGGTAAACTCATAGCAGGACTGCTGCGTTTGATGCTATGACTGAAACTCTCACCCCCAAATCCATTCGCGCCTCGCGCGTGACGCTCTCTCAATTGATGCATCTCGAACATGCCAATCTGCTTGGAAATGTTCATGGCGGCTGGGTGATGAAGCTCGCCGATGAAGCCGGGGCGCTTGCCTGCATGCGGCATGCCCAAAAGAAAGTTGTTACAGTAGCGATCGATTCGATGACCTTTCGTCAGCCGATCAAACTGGGCGATCTCGTCATCCTCAGAGCCGAGGTCACGTACACCGGACGCACCTCCATGGAAGCTACGGTAGAAGTGCATGCCGAAAACCCGGTCACCGGCGAACAAACCCATACCAACACCGCGTATATGGTTTATGTGGCTTTAGACGATGAAGGCCGGCCAACCTCTGTCCCACCGTTACAGGCTGAGAATGAAGAAGAGAGACAAAAGATGGAACAGGCAAAGGCACGGCAGGAACGAAGGTTGAAGCATAAATAAGGTCTGGATACGGGCGCTTCGCTCGTTGAGTAGTGGCGCTGTAGGCGCCGCGTATCGAGATCCCGTGGAGCGCCCTAATCGACCACCAACTCAAAATCGTATGACCGAACCCGAACTTACCCAATCTCAGGAGCAAACGGAACCCAAAGAACGTGTGGCGCACTCGTTCCGTAATTTGCGCGAGTTGATTGACTACGTTTCCGGGAAATCTTTACCGCCACTTGCCCCGGATGAGGGCCGTCTTAGTGAGGCACTGCCCTTTCCATTCCTTGCCATTGTCGGTCAGCAGGAAATGAAGCTGGCCCTGTTGCTTGGGCTGATCAATCCGAATGTTGGCGGAATCCTGCTCATTGGCCCGCGCGGCACGGCAAAGACAACGGCTGTTCGTAGTTTACTTAATTTATTGCCACAGGTGGAACGCAGCACCTGTTTCTATGGATGTTTGCCGGAAGATATTGAAATCGGTGGGATTGGAGCCGTCTGTCCGGATTGCGCGAAGAAATATGGCGAAGGCCTTCCGTTGACCGCGCCCGACCAGGTCCGATTGATCGAGCTGCCGCTCAATGCAAAGATTGAAGATGTCGTGGGAGGCATCGATGAGCGCGCCGCGGCCCACGAACGGATGCGCGTCCGACGAGGGATTCTGGCCCAGTCAGATCGCAACCTGCTTTACATCGATGAAATTAATTTGCTCGGCGACGATATCATCGACTCGATCCTCGATGCTGCTGCGCAGGGTTCCTACACTGTGCGGCGTGGGCCCATTGCCGCGACCTACCGCTCGCGTTTTGTGCTGATCGGCTCGATGAACCCGGAAGAGGGAAGACTGCGCCCACAGATCCTCGACCGCTTCGGGCTGCGCGTCATTGTGCATGGGCTCGAGAACGCCGAAGAACGTTTGGAAGCCTACCGCAGGGTGCAAGCCTATCTGGCGAACCCGCGTCAGATGACGGGACAATTTTCGATGGAGATGGAAGCGGCCGCTGCTGAAATCCGCGCGGCACGTGAGCTCGTTCGAAACGTTGTGATGCCCGATAACGTTGCGAATCCCGCAATTGAGCTGGTCCAGCGAATGGGAATCGATTCATTGCGCGCAGAAATCACCTGGTTCGAATCTGCGCGTGCTTATGCGGCCGCAGATGGACGTACTGAGGTGACCCTGGAGGATTTGAGAATGGTTGCCCCCATGGCATTGCGCTTGCGCCGCTCACAATTTATGACCGAGTATTTAAAAGGTCAGTTGAATGAAGAGAAAGAATTAAATTCGCTGTTAATCAGCTTTGAGAAAAAAAACCAGTCGAGAAACCGCCCCCAGCGCACCAAGAAGCGAGCATCGAAGAAAACATGAGCGAACCCGAATTTTCAAATCCTGCTTATCGCATTGAGACAAAACGCCTTTTGGTCCGTTGTTACAACCCATCCGACGCGCCGTTGTTGGCGGAGTCAATTACGGAAAACGTCGAGCATCTCCGTCCATGGATGCCCTGGGCCCACAGCGAACCGGAACCAATCGAAGAAAAAGTCGCCCGCCTCAAAAGATTTCGCGGCATGTTCGACCTGGGTCAAAACTTCGTTTATGGCATCTTCAATCCTGAAAACACCAGGCTCCTCGGTGGGACAGGCCTGCATCCCCGCCTCGGCCCCGAAGAGTTGGAGATCGGCTACTGGATCCACAAGGATTGTGTCAATCAGGGACTGGTGACCGAATCCACTGCGGCGCTCGTCAAGGTCGCCTTTGAGCTTATCCACATCCATCGTCTCGAAATCCATTGTGATCCTGCCAACGCAGCCTCCTCAGCTATCCCGCGCAAGCTTGGTTTTCTGCATGAGGGCACCTTGCGCGCCAAAACACGTTTCCTGGAGGGTTGGAGCGATTCGATGGTTTGGGGACTGCTTGAAACGGACTACCCCGATAGCCCTGCCTCGAAGGCAGAGATCAAAGTCTTCGATGCGGATGGACAGCAAGTGCTATAAGTTCCCTTTGATTTCGTCATTGCGAGCGCACTTCCCTAGCACTGCCAGGGCAGGTGTGCGAAGCAATCCCCTGTTCCATAATAGCTATGAATCCCTTTCTAAAAAGGCTCGCTGACAAGTCAATCCTCATTCTTTTAGCCATCAATATTCTTGTTGGCTTATTTGTGTTTCGCGATTATGGCTTCTCGTGGGATGAGCCTCTCTTTTATGATTACGCTGATGCGCTGGGATATGCCTATTCGCCGCGTGAATGGCTTAGCGGAAGCTTTGATGTAAACAACTCTTTTGGGGCAAGCGGAGATGACCATAAAACGCGTGGTCCTGCCTATCTGCTTCTGGCACGTGAACCCGTTTATCTTTTGGAAGCACTCGGTCTGGATCAAGCATCGGCCTGGCACCTGATCAACTTTCTTTTTTTTCAACTTGGCGTTTATTTTCTTTATCGACTTGCTTTACGCTGGATGGAACCTTCCGCCGCCCTGGGGGCCTCTGCCTTGTTTTCCTGGCAGCCGCTTTTGTGGGGGCACGCGTTTATCAACCCGAAAGATCCTCCGTTTCTCGTTTTCTTCCTTGCCTCGGTATGTCTGGGCTTTGAAATGGTAGATAAATTATCGGAGGAAGCGTTTACCAGAAGGCAAAAATTATCCAGCACGATTCTCCCGGCGATCGCCCTGGGCATTGCAACATCCATCCGCGTCCTGGGTCCCCTGGCCGGGTTACTGGTTTTTGTTTATGCAATCTGGAAATTCGGAAGAGACTTTGCAAGCTTCATTCTGCCATTTGCATTCTACGGAGTCCTTGCCATACTTGCCATGCTGGGCACATGGCCGTTTCTCTGGGAAAACCCGATTCCGCGATTTGTCGAAGTTTTTGG
>Ga0073934_10012271_pt1 | contig 10140 bp, 17 predicted proteins | sample LarsenN4metaG_FD_76834 | JGI IMG/M metagenome (GOLD analysis project Ga0073934, IMG submission 76834) | Hot spring sediment bacterial and archeal communities from British Columbia, Canada, to study Microbial Dark Matter (Phase II) - Larsen... ... | reverse complement strand
TCGCTCCAGTCCACCGGCATGGCGATGGTGGCGCCCGAACGCGCGCGTGTGCCGGGCCTTGCTCATCGTGGAGGTGAAGCGCTTGGGGTCGGCGCGCTCCAGGAGCTCGGAAAGGCCCTTGCAGAAGCTCTTGCACTCGTCCCAGTCGTGACGGCGCTCGATCGGGATGCAGACGTGCAGGCCTTTGCCGCCGGTAGTCTCCCGCACTCGGCCTCGTCCATGGCCATGGGCTTTTGGCACAACACGTGGACGCCGGCGTGTGCCGCGCGCGCGGCGAAGTCACAGGGCATCGTGTTGGGCAGCGCGATGTAGACGGCGTCGATCCGACCGCCGGAGAGCAGCTCGTCGTAGTCGCGGTACTTGATGGCGTGACGCGCGCCGTAGCGCTGAGCGAGCTCCTCGAGCTTGGTGTCGTCGCCGGACACCAGCGCCACGACCTCCGCGTTCTTGACCTTGGCAAACGCCGGCAAGATCGCCTGCTGGGCGAACCAGCCGAGGCCCACTACGGCGTAACGAACCTTGCCCTTCTTCCTGGCCATGGTTCAAACCTGCCGTAAGAGCTTGGCCACGCGCCCGCAGGCGATGTCGCACTGCAAGCAGGTGTCGGCGCATAGGCGACAGTGCTCGTGCGTATCGGCGTGCAGCAAGCACTCCTGGCTGCAGGTCAGACAGGCGATGCGGCAGACGTCGAGCTGGCTCGACATCAGCTGCGGGTTGGGCTCCGCCTGCCGGCTCAGCATGCGAGCCGTTGCCACGCACAGGTCCGAGCAATCGAGGCACGTGCGGATGCAGCGCACCAGCGCAGCCACGTCGCGCTCCGCCTGGCAGGCGTCGGCGCAGGCGCTGCAGGTGGCAGCGCAGTCGAAGCAGGCCATGATGCACAGCCTGAGGGCCTCGGCGTCCATCACTGGGCGAGGGTGAGTCTCGAACAGCTGACGAGTGATCATCTGCTCTCCGTTCCGTCGCGCATGCAATCCGCTGCGCTTGCGCAATAGTCCTGCACGCGCCATGCCGCATGAAGGCCGCTGTCGTGGCGTTTCGACTCGCAATCAGAACGGCCGCGATGGCACGCCGACTGCACCAGCCCTGGTCGATGCTGGACTGGTCGCTCATCCTCTTCGCGCTGTCGTTCGTCGCGACGTTGCTCGGCTATGCCAGCCTGGCGGCGGCTGCTGCCGCGCTGGCCCAGGGCCTGCTCTTCACGCTCCTTGCCGTGGTCGTTTTGGGAGTGCTCGGCGCGCTGCTCGGAGGCTGCATGCCGTAGCGGTCCGGAACGGGAGGGACGATGCGAACGCTGGCCGTGCTGCTGGTCTCCACTGTCGCCTTCGGCGCCGGCGCGGGCTGCATCTTCGACGACGACTTCCTGGATCCGCTGACCGGCGACCTGCGCTGCCACGACGTCTGTGAGAGCTACGAAGAGTGCGTCGACCCCACCTACGACGTGGCGGCTTGCCGCAGCCGCTGCCAGGACGAAACCGAGGTCGACGACGATCTCGCCGAGCGGCTGGGGGAGTGTGACGACTGCCTCGACGACCACTTCTGCGGTGACGGCCTGTACCCCTGCTCCGGCGTGTGCGCCGGCTTCGTACCGTGAGTGTTCGAACGATGAGAGCCTGGACCTTGGTAGCGATGGCAGCGACGGCGGCCACGCTCCGGCTGTTTGCGCAGGACGCGCCGCCCAGCCCAAATCAGGTCGACGCCGGTGAGCCGGACGCCGATGACCCGGACGCCGGCGAAGACGCGGACGTACCTGACGCGGACCTCCCGGATACCGGCGCGGACGCCGAGCCCACCGACCGCCGAGGGAGAAGCTCCGCGGATTTCTATTCGGCGGGTTCGCGAGGCGCCGGCAGCGGCAGCCGGCGAGCGATGCGCGACGCCAGCACGCTCAGCATCGAGAGCACCACGCTGCGCACGGCTTGCCCGATGAACGACGGCTCCTTCTTCAAGTAGCGTTGCAACACGTTTCGAGGCAGCCGGCGCCTCCTGGAGCGTACGACCAGGGCGACGGTGCCCAGAAAGGCGAGGCCGATCAGCGCGCCGAGACCGACGCGTCCGGTCCGGCGTAGAACTTTTCCGCCCACGTTCGTCATATCTCGCAGGCTGTCGGCCAGACCCTGCCGCGCGCGCCGGGCGCGTGCCTCGTACGTGGCTGCATCCTCGATCGGGTCATCATTCATGTCTCAACCTCAGCAGTGCGACGTCGCGCGACAGGTTGGCGCGGGTGCGCACCAGGTGTCTGCGCTTGAAAGCAGCGAACGCTGCAAACGCCGCTCCAGCCGCGAGCACGATCAGCACGGCGCCGACGACGGCCACGAAAGGCGCCTGGTCGGACAGCGCCAGGATGATTGCGGCGATCAGCACGAGGAAGCCCGCGTGCAGCAGCATCAGCGCGAACATCGCCAGAGCAGCCGCCAGCGCGGCGCGTTTCGCCTCGGTTTTCAGCTCCAGCTTGGCCAGAGCCACCTCGGCCCGGAACAGCTCGCGGGCGTGCTCGAGCGCCTCGCCGGCCAACGTGCGTATCTCCTCGCCGGCGTCGGCGCTCGCCACGTCCTGATAAACATCGGTTGTTTCCGCCATGATCAGCGGGAAATTGCACGCCGCATGCCGGCGCGGCTCGTGGCGCCGTGCCTCAGGCGTGCCGCGAGCCGTGTAGCGATTTGGGGGCCGTGAGCCAGCCGCGCCGCAGCAGGCACGCAGCTTGCTGAAATCGCTGCTGCTGCGTCGCAGCACGGACCCCAAAGGAGCATCTCATGAGATTTTTGATGAAGAGTGCCTTGGCCCTCGGCTCGCTCGTGGGCGCACGTCAGGCAGCCAAGATGCTGCGCAACATCGACATCGATGACGCCCTCGGCTACGTCGGGCTGGAGCGCCGCCACAACCCGATGTCGACCGCAGCGCTGATCGCCCTCAGCGCCGCCGTCGGCGCTGGTGCCGCCTTGCTGCTCGCGCCTACCTCGGGCGCCGAGCTGCGCTCGCGGCTCAACGATCGCCTGCAGGACGCCAAGAGCAAGCTCTCGAACATGGGCGGAGGCGAGAGGCGGCAATTCGCTGACGTCGGCAGCTGAGAGCACCGAGCAGCGCCGAGCTCCGGGGGCGCCTTCGGCGCGCGCTCCCGGAGTTCTTGTTTTTTGTGACGAAGCTCTCCAGCTCCCGATGCGTCCTCCGGCCAGCGGGCATGGCCCTTGCTGATCGTCACTCGCAAAGGAAAAACTCGAGGATTCGCATGACGACGGGGCGTGTGCTGGTCGTTGAAGACGGAAATGAGCTGTGTGAAGCGGTCGCCGCCGGCCTGCTGCAACGAGGATTGTCGGTGAAGTCGCGCTCGACGGGGCACGCTGCCCTGTCGCTGCTCGAAACCGACGAGTTCGAAGTGTTGCTGGCGGACTCGCAGATCCCAGGCATGTCCGGCGCCGAGCTCTGCCGTGAGGCGCTGCGCAAGCGTCCGGAGCTCTGCGTGATCATCACCACGCACGACGGTGATCTCGACTATGCGATCGAGGCGATCCGGGCCGGCGCCTTCGACCTCTTGACCAAACCGGTCACCAAGGACGCGCTCAACGTGTCGATCGAGCGCGCCGTCCGTCACTGCAGCCTGCGAACGGAGCTGATGCGGCTTCCCGTCAGGGCTGCTCGCTTCGGCGACGGCGATCTGGTCGGTGAGAGCCCGGCCATGCAGAAGGTGTTCGAGATGATCGATCGCGTAGGACCCGGTGAGGCCAACGTGATCGTGACGGGAGAGAGCGGCACCGGTAAGGAGCTGGTGGCGCGCGCGCTGCACAAGAAGAGCGGCCGCAGCGGACCATTTTTGGCGATCAACTGCGCGGCGGTGCCGGAAACCCTGCTGGAAAGCGAGCTCTTCGGCCACGTCCGCGGTGCCTTCACCGACGCCAAGAGCAGCCGCGTCGGTCTGTTCGTGGAAGCCAGCGGCGGCACCTTGATGCTCGACGAGATCGCCGACATGCCGCTCGGCATGCAGGCCAAGCTGCTGCGCGCGCTCGAACAGAAGTGCGTCCGGCCGCTGGGCAGCTCCCAGGAAGTCCCCTTCGACGCGCGCCTCGTGGCTGCCACGAACCGCGATCTGGAGCAGGCGGTGAAGGACAAGACCTTCCGCGAAGACCTGTTCTATCGCATCAACGTCGTTCACGTCCGCGTGCCCCCACTGCGTGCGCGCGGCACGGACATCCTGCTCCTGGCGCAGCACTTCTTGATGCGCGCCGCGGCGCGCATCGGCAAGCAGGTGACGCGCATCGGGCGGGGCGTGGCGGAGCGCATCATCGAGTACGACTGGCCGGGCAACGTGCGCGAGCTGGAAAACTGCATGGAGCGCGCGGTCACGCTGGCGGAGTACGACGAGCTCACGCTGGAGGACTTGCCGCTGCGCGTGCAGAAGCCGCGGGACGCCGACGCCCTGGGCATGGGTCACGACGCGGACGAGCTGCCGCCCATGCGCGTCGTCGAGCAGCGCTACATCATGCGCGTGCTCAAGGCCGTGGGCGGCAACAAGACGCTGGCCTCCAAGATGCTGGGACTCGACCGCCGCACGCTGTACCGCAAGATCAGCCGCTGGGACTGAGGCGGGCCGTGGCAAGCCTGCTCAGCGTGGCGACGCGCCACGCCGAAGGCGCGCTGGACGCCGCCGCGGCACGAAAGCTGCTGCGGCTGGAACATGAGCGACTACCACGAGCCCTACGATCTGCTGGGGGACGACGTCCGCGACTTCCATCGCGCCCTGGTCAGCCTGCGAGAGGAGATCGAGGCCATCGATTGGTACTCCCAGCGCATCGCCGTGTGCGCCGACGCGGAGCTGAAGCACGTCCTCATTCACGCACGCGACGAGGAAATAGAGCACGCCTGCCTGGCGCTGGAGTGGCTGCTCAAGCATCACCCCAAGTGGGACCTGGAGCTGCGCAAGCGTCTGTTCAACGAGGGGGTCGACCGCGGCGAGCTCGACGTGCGCGGCGCCGAGCCCCGCGGCGCGGGTCTGGGCATCGGCCAGACCCAGAAAGGGACGTGAGCTTGGACTACCTGAAGCGCGACCTTGCCCCGATCGACGACGCGACCTGGAAGGTGATCGAGGCCGAAGCCGCCGCCGCGCTCACCGCCAATCTGTCGGCTCGTTACGCGGTCGATCTCGACGGTCCCCACGGTTACCAGCTCTCGTCGGTCAACATCGGGCGACTGGCGGCGCAGGACGAGGCCGAGCCACCGGGCGTGCGTTTCGGCATCCGCCGCGTTCAGCCGCTGCTCGAGGCCAGAGCGAACTTTCGCCTGCCGCTGAGTGAGATCGAGGACGCGGCCCGCGGCTCCGACGACCTGGATACGGACCCGATCCTGGACGCCGCGCGAAAGCTGGCGGCCTTCGAGGAGCGCGCGGTCTTTTACGGCCTGCCCGCCGCCGGCATCGCGGGCCTGTGCAGCGCGGACGTTCACGAGCCGGTGACCCTCGGTGAAGACCCCGGCGCTTTCCCCGAGCAGGTCGCCAGGGCGCTGCTCAAGCTGTCCGAAGTCGGCGTCAACGGCCCGTACGTGCTCGTGCTCGAGTCTCGGCTCTATCGCATGCTGGCCGGTGACGTTTCCGACTACCCGCCGCTGCCGCGCATCGAAAAGCTGCTGCGCGGCCCCGTGCTGCACAGCCCGGTGCTCGAAGGCGGCGTGGTGCTGTCGCGCCGCGGCGGTGACTATCGCCTGACGCTGGGGCAAGACTTCGCGATCGGCTACGAGGCTCACGACAGTGGAGCCGTCGACCTGTACCTGACCGAGACGTTCACCTTCCGGGTGCTCACCGCCGAGGCCGTGGTCAGGCTGAAACGCTGAGCCGCTGGTACGTTTCCTGCTCCATGGTGGGGAAAACTCCGGAGGTAAAGCGATGGCCGTCTCACCTAGTTCCTCGATCATCGATTCGCTGGCCGGGTTTTGCCGGCGCGAGCTACGCGCGGTCGAGAGCTACCGCCAGGCCCTGAGCTCGCTCCCTCCAGGCGATCACACGAGCGTGCTCGCCACTTGCCTGCGCTCGCACGAGTCGCGCGCGGAATTCTTCAAGTCACGTATCCGCTGGCTGCACGCCGAACCGCCCAACTCCGCGGGCGTGCTCGGCGCCGTGGTCAAGGTGCTGGAGAGCGCAGCGGCTGCCATCAGCTTGCGCGCGGCGCTCGCCACGCTCGAAGAGGAAGAAGAACGGCTGTCGCGCTACTACCGCACGCACCTGGTAGGCGTCGATCTCGAGACCCAGCAGCTGCTGCAGGAGCAAGTAGTGCCGACGCAGTTCGAAACGCACAAGCTCATCAGCGACCTCAAGCATCGCGGGAAGGCCACCGCGCCTAGCCCCTGAAAGGAGTGCAAAGCTCGTGACCAGCGCGCAAAGTCCGGAAACCTTCGACATCCTGGCTCAGGCCAGGAAAGTGAAACGCAAAGAGCGCCTCCGCCGCTTCGCCACCACCGGCGCGGGGCTCTCGTTGCTGGTCGGGAGCGCACCCTTGCGCCCGCCGCTGCGGCTCCTCGCCGCCGCGGTGGGCGCGGCCCTGATGGTCCGCGGCATCACTCAGCGCACCTTGCGCGACAACGTCGAGCGCTTGAAGAAGAGGCTCGAACGGCGCGAGCCCCCGCGCTTCGGCAACCGCGAGCGCGATCTCGTCGACGAAGCATCGTGGGAGTCATTTCCCGCGAGCGATCCGCCGAGTTACGGACCGCGCTAGACGCAGATCTTGTTCTTTCCAGACTGCTTGGCGCGATACATGGCGGCGTCGGCCGCCTGAAAGAGCGTGACCGCGTCGCCCGCCTGCTCCGGGAACGCCGCCACGCCGATGGAAATCCCGGGCCTTAGCGCGACGCCGTCCTTGTTGAAGGGGTGCGTCCGCACGGCTTCGAGGATTTCCCGAGCCACGGTCTCCGCCTGACTGCGGGTCAGTCCAGGCAGCGCCGCCAGGTACTCGTCTCCGCCGAAGCGGCAGCCGATCCCCCGCTGGTCGATCACGCGGGCGATCAGCCTGCCCGTCTCGCCGATCACGTAGGCGCCGAACAGATGACCGTGGGTGTCGTTGATCTGCTTGATGCCGTCCATGTCCATGACCAAAAGCGCGACGCTTTCGCGCTTTTGCCTGGCGGCTTCGACCATCGTTGCGAGCTCGATGTCGAAGCGGCGCCGCACCAGGAGACCCGACAGATCGTCGGTGTTCAAGAGCTGCTCGAGGTTCTCGTTGTAGGCCTGCTTCAGGCCGTCCTGGAGCTCGAAGGACACCGCCGTCCCGCCGAAGACGATGCGATCGTTGGGCTCGAGCACGAACTCGGGCTTGACCTCCCCGTTCACGGTCGTGCCGTTGGTGCTCTGCAGATCGACGAGCGTCCAGCTGTCGCCGCGATCTTCGATCCAGGCGTGGTGCCAGGAGACGAGCCCGTCGCTCAACGTCAGATCGGCTTCCGGATCACGTCCGATCAAGAGCGAGCGGTCGACGATGACGCGTTTGCCGAGCTCGTGGCCGGTCATCACGACGAGCACCGGCCGGTGCGGGGCTTTCACCCGTCGCAGCACCTCGACCGTCAGGTCCGGGTTGTCGCTGGCCTTCAGGGTTCGCGGCGCACGCGAGGGGCGATGTTTGCGCGCTGGGTCCGGCTTCCTCTCCACTGGTCGAGGCTAACACGGCGCGCGGCGCGGCTAGGCCTGGTGAGGCGAGGCGCTGGTAAGGGCGGCGATGGCGCGCAGGGCCTCGAGCTCCAGCTGCTCGAATTTGACGGCGACTTCCTGCGACGTGAGCCGCACGACCTCGGCAAAAGCTTGCAGAGGCGCGTTCTGGAACAGCATCTGAATCTGAACACGCTCGTGGGGCACGCAGGGGGCGTCGGTCTTGATGCGGCCCCCACCGGTCGACAGGCTGACCAAGAAGCCCATGTGCGGCCGGCCGCGCACGGTCACCCGCACCGGAAGCGAAACCTTGGCGCGCTTGGCGCGCCGGCGATCGCTTCCCTGGGGTTGCCCTAAGCTCACAGCCTACTCCCTGAACCTACCCCACCATACTCCAAGTCAGGTCAGGTCAGACGTGCAATTTTTTCGTCCCAGTACGAGCCCCTCGCGCACCAAACTGCGGACCGAATCGTCATATTTCGATCGACGATCCTTCGATTTGAGGCGCGATTACTTCTCGATGCCGCAGGCGCTTCGCAGGCGGGGAGCGAGCGGCGACCGGGGCGCGCGCGCGACGTAGCGCTCAGCAGCAGCCCGGGCCGCAGCCTTGCCACCGCTCTGGCAGCGAGCCAAGAGGCTCAATCCCTCGCGCTCCTGAGCGAGCAGCCCTTGCGGATGGCGCTCTGCGTGTTGAGCCAAAAGCGACAGGGCTTCGGAAGTACGTCCACCACGCAGCGCAGCGTCGGCAGCGCGGATCAGCTGCATCTCTGCCTTGAGGTGCTGCTCGGGCTGCGCTTCGACCGTCTCCGGCTCGGCCGCCTTCGCGACACGCGGAGCGCCGCGCTTCGGAGGCTCGTCGCTTTCGAGCGGCAGCTCTTCGACCTTGAGCTCGGGAATGCTTTCGGCGCGCGGCGCTTGCTTGGCCACCTTGGCCTTGGGCGCAACGGCGGGAGCCACGACGGCAGCGGGCGCCGGCTCGGGCTGCTCGGTCACGTAGTGAGCGACGGTGGCGGTACCCCCGGCAACGACGACCAGCGTGGCGCCGACCTTGGCGGCGAACGAACCGATGATCCCCTTGGCTTGCGCCGTGCTCGTGGCCAGCGCGGCGGTTCCGACTCCGACCGCCCCGACGCGCAACAGCACGGCGTGGCGCACGCGGCGCGCGTCCTCGGCTGTCGGATCGTCGCCCATGCTCGCGGCGTCGAGCAATGATCGAGCCCTTACGCTGAGCTCATCCATGACGAACCTCTTTCTGCGGAACCCGCCTCGAAAGCGCGCGGTTGAACGCCTTGCGTGCCGCGCGCAGTCGCGAATAAACCGTGTTGACGTTGCAACCGGTCGCTTCCGAGATCTCGGGCACGCTCATGCCCTCGAGCTCTGCCAGCACGAACACGGCGGCCTTGTCCTCATCGAGCTGCCCCAAGAGCTGGTGCAGGATCCGAGAGGCCTCCGCGCGGCTGACTTGCTCCATCGGATCTTCGCGAGTGTCGACCAGGAGCTCCGGGTCGTGAACCACCGACGTGGTCGCGTGACCCGCTCCTTTACGGCGCCTGCTGCGCCTGTAGTTGTTGACGACGTGTAACAAGATGCCGAATACCCATGTCTTGAGGGAGCTCCGACCTTCAAAGCGATCCAGTCTTCTGTACACCGTTACGAAGACTTCCTGGACGACATCGTCCACCGAGCTGTCGATCACGCCCAGCCGGCGCGCCGTGCGCCAGACGCTGGGAAAGGTCTCTGCGTAGACTTGATCGAACGTCGGCCGGACGAACTCCTCCTTCGCCTGCGTCCGGGATGCGGGCGGAGAGCCGGGAGGAAGCTCGTCGGGGGGAGCAGAAGGGAGAAGCAGGGGAGCAGTCGCTGTCAAAACTGGGCTCGAGCCGGTGGCCGCCCGAATTGACGACGCACCTGTTCCGTCCGTGTCCGCTGAGCCTGGGTTCCATCACCAGTTTTACCGTAAGCACCCCCTTGCCCTCTAGCTGGAACCACAGTAGGTCAATACCCTACCCGAAGGGTGTGGACTGCCGAAAACCGCTTCCGCGAGAGCTCGAGTGGCGTGGCGGCCGGAAAGCGGGCACAGAAACCGGTCGAAGCCTGCGCTTCGAAACAGAGCCAGACGCTCACGTCCGCGCAGGCGTTCCGCACAGAGTGCAAACGCGAGTGCGTGTTACTCTGCCCTCCGCGGAATGGATGGCGGCTTTGTCCGAGACAAAGTGGAACCGTGCGGCAAACTCGCGGTGAAAATCCGCACCCTGCGCCTGCCATGGGCCGCCCTCGTGCTCCTCTTCGTGAGCCCGGCCCGCGCCGACGCCCAGCTGACCCTGCAATGGTCGGCACCGCCCGAATGCCCCGCTTCGACGGAGGTCGAGGACGAGATCCGACGCTCGCTGAGCCACGTTCAGGCCAGCGCCCCGGTTCAGGTGCTGGGCGAGGTCGAGCTCGACGCGGAGCAGGGCTACTCCCTGCGCGTCCGAGTCGAGCACGAAGGCGACGTGAGCGAGCGCGTGCTCTCCGTACAGGAC
>Ga0073934_10012269_pt1 | contig 10141 bp, 9 predicted proteins | sample LarsenN4metaG_FD_76834 | JGI IMG/M metagenome (GOLD analysis project Ga0073934, IMG submission 76834) | Hot spring sediment bacterial and archeal communities from British Columbia, Canada, to study Microbial Dark Matter (Phase II) - Larsen... ... | reverse complement strand
GGCTCGCGGGCGCCCGCCGGATCGCCCCGATCCGCGCCGTCGGCCCGCTGGCCTACCGCGTCGCGCCGCCCTCCCACGACGGCGTGATCCTCGTCGGGGACGCCTTCGGCTTCTTCGATCCGTTCACGGGCGAAGGGATCTACACCGCGCTCCGTTCCGCCGAGCTGGCGGCCCAGGTCGCCGCCGACGCCCTCCGCGCGGACGACGTGTCCGCCGCGACCCTCGCGTCCGCCCACAGCCGCCGCCTGGCCGAGTTCAAGGCCAAGCTGCGGGTCTGCGCCCTCCTCCAGCACGTGATTGCCCGGCCGCGGCTCGCCACCCTCGTCGCCCGGCGGCTCGAGCGCCGACCGGACCGCCTCACGCTGCTCATGGGCGTGATGGGCGACTTCGTCCCGCCGCGAGCGCTCCTCTCGCCGCGTGTCCTGGCCGGCTCCTCGGCTGACCTGGGGACGCGGATGCGTTGACCCGGCCACGCGGCCTACGATACGCTTGGCTCGCCATGAGGCCGGACGCCACCCAGGGACCCATCCGCGTCGGGCTGGCCCTCGGCCTCGGCGTCCTGGCCCTCGGCGCGCCGGTCCGGGCCCAGGAGATCTACCAGGCCGTCGTCCTCGACCTCGCGGTCCTCGAGGTCCAGGTCATCGTCGTGGGCGCCCGGGGGGACGAGGAGGTCCGGTGCCTCCTGCGAGGCGGCCCCGCACGCGGCCGGGTGGCCGGCACCCAGCGCGTGTCGGCCGGGATCACCTCGGGGCGCAGCACCCTGCTCTCCGTCCCGCTCGCCCTCCTCGAGCCGGGGGAGTCCGAGTTCGCGGTCGAGCTGGTGCGGGGCGACAGCCCGGTCGCCCGGACCGGCTGGAAGCCGCTCTTCTCGACACCGGCGCGGCGCGGGACGCCGTGACGCGCCCCGGGCGGCGCGTCCGGCTCGGAGCCCCGCCCCGATGATCTCCGTCGAGGCGCTCCGACCGCGCGCTCAACCGCGGGCGCCCGAGGACGTCCCGTTCCCCGCGTCCCTCCGGAGCTTGCGTCAGGAGATGGTGATCCGGGCCTCGGTGTGCCTCTTCATCATCGGCTTCAACGAGGTGCTGGGCGTCGGCACCGGGATCGGCGCGGACCGGGCCATCCGGATCACGGCGGCCCTCGGGCTCCTGCTCAACGGGCCCTACTACCTCGCCGCCCGCACCGGCCACGGGTTCCAGCGCCAGGCCTACGCCCGGATGCTGATCGATATCACGTGCCTGACCGGCGGCCTCTTGAGCGCGGGCGGGCTCGCCGCGGCGCCCTACCTCGGCGTCTACACGTTCATCCCCGTCTACGCCGCGATCGTGCTCTCGGCCACCGCGTGCTTCGTCGCGACCGGCGTCTCCACCGCCCTCTATCTCGCGTGCGCCTATCTCCAGTACGTCGGCTGGTTCCCGGTGACGGTCTCGTCCCTGCCGAAGAACGCCTGGAACGTGGCGGCCTTCAATCTCCTCATCATCAACCTGGTGGGCGCCCTCACGGCGATCCTGGCCGAGGCGTACCGGCGGAGCCGCACCCGGCTGGCGAGCCTCTACCAGGAGCTCGAGCGAGCCCACGACGAGTCGCTCCGGCTCAACGCCGAGATCCAGCGCGCCTCGCAGCTCCAGATGCTGGCCGAGGTGGCGGGGGGCGTGACCCACGAGATCCGGAACGTCCTCACCGCCGCCTTCGGCCACCTCGAGATGGCCCGCCAGAAGGTGCGCACGGCGGCGCCGAACGTGCTGCCGCACCTCCAGCAGCTCCAGACGAGCTGCGAGGCGTCGATCCGCATCGTGGAGAACACGCTGCAGATGGCCCGGCAGCAGCCCCAGGAGACCGTCCCCGTGTCGCTCGCCGAGGTCGCCCGACGCACCATCGAGCTGACGGGCTATGACCTCCGCCGCCACGGGATCAGCGTCCAGCTCGACTTCCCGGCCGACTTCCCGCCGGTCGCCGCCGTGCCCTTCCGGCTGCAGCAGGTCCTCCTCAACCTGGTGACCAACGCCCAGGATGCGTTGCGCGGGCGCCCAGCGCCCAAGATCATCACGATCGCGGCGCGCACGGAGCCGGGATACGCGCTGGTGGAGGTGCGGGACACGGGATCCGGCATCCCGCCGGACGTGCTGCCCCGGATCTTCGAGCCCTTCTACACGACGAAGGCCACGGGGACGGGGCTCGGGCTGGCGATCTCCTCCAACATCGTCGCGGAATCGGGCGGCGAGCTCACGGCAACCAACGGGCCCGAGGGCGGCGCGGTGTTCCGCCTGCGCCTGCCGATCGCGAAGGCCGAGGGACCCGGCGGCGCCCCGACGGTCAGCCCACGAAGCGCTTGAGGTTCTTCAGGTAGTACGCCATCCCCGCCGTGATCAAGGCCGTGATCAGGGCCATCGCCAGGTGGCCGAGCCGGCCGCTGCGCGAGTAGGCTACCGACTCCCAGATGGCAAAGAACACACCGAAGGCGATGGCGGTCCCGATCAGGATCCGGTGCGCGACGATGATCAGCATCCGGTCTCTCGGTGCCGGGATGTCACGCGTCGCCCTCCCGGCGGAAGCCGAGCGCTGTCGCCAGCGGCCCGAGCTCGCGCCGCCGCTCCGCGTCCCCGGTGCGCCACAGCTCGAACAGCCGGTTCTGGGCGGCCCAGAGGTTGGGCATGCAGCCGAGCCCACGCCCGATCTCCAGCACGGCGAGCGCGCGACGGACGCGGTCGGCGCTCACCCTTTCCCCGAGGCGGGTCAGGTGCCCGAGCAGCGTTCGCTCCAACTGATCCGCGGCTCCCGCGCCATCGAGCACGGGCTCCAGGCCGAGCGAGCGTGCCTCCTCGACGAGCTCGGCGAGGCGCGTCGGGATGCCCTCCGCCTCGGCGAGGGCCTCTAGCTCGCGGGCGATCTCGCGGCGAAGCACGTACCGCGCCGCCAGGACGAGGGCCTCGGGCGCCGGCGCGTCCGCCTCGCGGAGATACTGGAGCAGCCCCCGGTTCTCCTCGTAGAACCGTCGGTACGTCTCCTCGTATCGCCGGAGGACGGCGTCCGTCACGGCGGCGAGAATCCGCCGGCGCTCCTCGAGGAAGAGATCCCGGATGCCGTAGGCCGGTCCCGGAAAGTGCCGATCGAGGGCCCGGACCACGTCCGAGAGACCCTGGCTGAAGCGTTGGAACAGCTCGTCCCGGACCGACGAGAAGGCGGTGGGCTCCAGTCCGCTGCGGAGGGTGCAGTGGAAGTCGTGCCCGCCGAAGTGGAGGACGGCGACGGCCGCCTCCTCCGTCTCGGTCGTCACCTCCGCCGTCACCCGGAGCCGCCCGACGGCGAGCGCCCGGTCGCCGGAGGTCTCCCGTTGCCAGTCCAGCCGACACACGCGATACGCGTAGACGGCCGTGGCCTGCGTGCCCTTCGTCGCCTCGGTGGCCGCGATGGCGCAGTGGGCGATGACGCGGCGAAGATCGACGACCGCCGGCAGGACCTGGCGTCGGTAGATGACGTCGGCCGACCCGAGCTCGGGGACGTTCGAGGGCGCGGCAGCCAGGCGCCGGACGAAGCGGTCTTCGAGATCGGCCGGGCCGCCCACCTCTCGCGCGAGCTGGAGGGCCCGCGCCGCGTACTTGAGGACCTGGACGGCCTCGATCCCGGAGACGTCGTCAAAGAACCACCCGCACGACGTGTACATGAGGAGGCGGTGGCGCTGGAGCTCGAGGAGCTTCAGCGCCTCGATCCGCTCCGCGTCGGTGAGGGGTCGGCGCTGGTGTCGGGCGAGAAACGTCGTGACGCTGTCCGGCGACCGGTCCACCACGACCTGGATGTAGCCGTCCCGCGCGGCCCACGGATCCTCGAGGAGCCGCGCGGCCCGGACCTCGAAGAGCGGGTCCAGCGCGTCGCGGATCCCATCCAGCGCCTCGCGGAGGGGTTCGCGCCAGCGCTGGTGCCAGCCCGGCCGCCCCGTGCTGCAGCCGCAGTCGGCCCGCCAGCGCTCGACGCCGTGCACACAGCCCCAGGAAGAGGGCTCGACCACCTCGACGGCCTCGGTCGGCGGGTGCCCCGCCAGGAAGGCGCCGTAGTTGGTGAGGGTGAGCTCGGGGTCCCGCTCGATCTGGTGGCAGGCCGCGGCCAGGGCCATCTCCCCGAAGCGGTGGTGGTGGCCGTAGGACTCGCCGTCGGTCGCCACGTGGACGAGCTGCGCAGCCGCCCGGCCGTCCTCGAAGCCCTGCCGGAGCCGCGCCACGAGCGCGTCGGCCGACCCCAGGAGCCCCTCGAACGCGATGGCGTGGGAGATCGGCCCGTCGTAGAAGAAGAGGGCGAGGCTCCGCCCGTCTCCGGCGTCCCACCGGTACGGCCGGGTCGGATCGATCCGCGCGCCCAGCTCGCGCCACTCCCCCCCGGGGGCCCGCAGCCGGCGGGCTTGCCGCGGCGAGAGGATCGTGAACCGCACGCCGTGGTCGACGAGTACCCGGAGCGTCTCGCGATCGACCGCCGCCTCGGGCAGCCACATCCCCTCGGGCTCCCGACCGAATCGGTGCCGGAAGTCCCTGATGCCCCAGCGCACCTGGGTGATCTTGTCGCGCAGCGAGGCGAGCGGCATGATCACGTGGTTGTAGGCCTGGGCGATGGCGTTCCCGTGTCCGCCCCGCGCCCGCACGCTGAGACGATCGGCCTCGAGGATCCGAGCGTAGACATCGGGCCGCTGGCGCTCGAGCCAGTGCAGCAGGGTCGGGCCGACGTTGAACGAGATGCGCTCGAAGTTGTTGACGATGTCGATGATGCGCCCCTGCGGATCCGTCCGGCGCGCGGCGGTGTTGGACGCGTAGCACTCGGCGGTCACGCGGGCGTTCCAGTCGTGGTAGGGCAGGGCCGAGTCCTGGACCTCCACCGCCTCGAGCCACGGGCTCTCACGAGGCGGCTGGTAGAAGTGCCCGTGGATCGTGACGTAGCGTGGACCGCTCACGGCCAAGGCGAGGCCCCTTCCCTCTCAGCAGAGGAGAGGGCCGCCCCGAGCGCGTCGCCCGTGAGCGCCGCGAGGCGATTACCAGCGCGGTGGTCGGCGGGGAGCGCCGCCAGGCGGACGTCCTGTCCCTGGGCCGCCCCGCCCACCTCCGGGTCGCGCCCCCTGGGGGTTCGCCAGCTCGACCGTGATCGCCCGACCGTCGAGGCGCTGCCCGTTCAGCTTGCTGATGGCGTTCTGGGCCTCTTCGCTCGTGGCCATCTCGACGAACCCGAATCCGCGAGACTGCCCCGAGTACCGGTCCGTGATCACCGTCGCGGACTCGACCTGGCCGCACTGGCTGAACTCGGCTCGGAGTGTCTCCGCCGTGGTCGAGTAGGACAGACCACCGACGTACAGCTTGACCGCCATGGCCCCTCCTTATGCGAGGCCGCAGGAGAGCGGGCGAGGATCCGTCTCCCGACGGGCCGCCCCCAGGATAGCGACACTCCCCGGCCGGCGTCAAATGCCGGCCCGGCGGGCGCGCGGCGGGCCTGACGTCGCGGGCGTCGCGGGCGGCGCGGGCGGCGGGCGCGCCCCTTCGGGCCGGACTTTTGATATGATGCGGGGACCAGGATTGCCGAGATCCAGCCACGCGACAGCGGTGAACGAATCACGGGGAGGGACACCATGAACCGGAAGCGCCTCCTGTTGGCTCTTGCGGTGGCCGGTGCGCTGGCGGTCGGCGTCGCGCCGGCGAGCGCCGCCGAGCGGGTGAGGGTCGGCTTCATCGCGACCTTCTCGGGCCCCATCGGGCTCATCGGCCAGCACATGTACGACGGGTTCATGCTCGGGGTCGACCATGCCGGGGGGAAGCTGGGCGGGCTCCCGACCGAGGTCCTCAAGGAGGACGACCAGCTCAAGCCCGACGTCGGGGTGCAGGTGGCGAAGAAGCTCCTCGAGAAAGACCGGGTCGACTTCGTCGTGGGCACGATCTTCTCCAACGTCATGATGGCGATCTACAAGCCGGTGGTCGACGCGAAGACCTTCCTCATCAGCCCCAACGCCGGACCCTCGCCCATCGCCGGCGCCCAGTGTTCGCCCTGGTTCTTCTCGACCTCGTGGCAGAACGACGGCGCCCACGAGGCCATGGGAAAGCACGCCCAGGACAAGGGCTACAAGCGGGTGTACCTCATGGCGCCGAACTACCAGGCGGGCAAGGACTCGCTCGCCGGGTTCAAGCGCTTCTACAAGGGTGAGGTGATCGGCGAGGTCTACACGGCCATCAACCAGCCGGACTACTCGGCCGAGCTGACCCAGCTCCGGGCGGCCAGGCCCGACGCCGTGTTCGTCTTCCAGCCGGGTGGCATGGGGATCAACTTCGTCAAGCAGTACGCCCAGGCTGGCCTGCTCCAGGAAATTCCGCTCCTGTCCGCCTTCACCGTCGAGGAGACGAACCTGAAGGCGCTCGGGGACGCGGCGGTCGGCGCCTCCTCCGCCGCGTTCTGGACCCCGGATCTCGACAACCCGGTCAGCCGGCGGTTCGTCGCGGACTTCGAGAAGAAGTACGGCTACACGCCCGCGCTCTACGCGGCCCAGGCGTACGACGCCGCGCTGTTCGTCGACGACGCGGTGAGGGCCGTCAAGGGGAAGATCGAGGACAGGGAGGCGCTCCGGGCGGCCATGCGGAAGCCGAGCTTCCAGTCCGTCCGAGGCGGCACCATCCGGTACAACAGCAACCACTTTCCCATCCAGAACTTCTACCTCTACCAGGTGGTCAAGGATCCCGCCGGCAAGCTCAAGCTCGCGAACCGCGGCGTGATCCTCAAGGACCACGCCGACCCCTACGCCAAAGACTGCCCTATGAAGTGGTAGCGCAACCAGAGTCCGCCGCCGGGGGTGGCGCCGGCGCCGCCCGATCGCGCCGGGGCGTCACGGGCCCCTGTCCGCAGGGTTGGGAGCCCCGGCGCGACGGGCCAGCCGGGGACAGGACCCCCGGCGGCGACCGAATCCCGTCCTGACGGTGGATCCCACGCTGCTGCTCGTCCAGGGGCTGAACGGCCTCCAGCTGGGGATCATGCTCTTCCTGATGGCCGCCGGCCTCACGCTGATCTTCGGCATCATGAACGTCGTGAACCTGGCGCACGGGTCGCTCTACATGATCGGCGCCTACCTGGCGTCCTCCTTCCAGGAGTGGACCGGCTCCTTCCTCCTCGCAGTCCTCCTGGCGCTCCCGGCGACCGCCCTGGTCGGCGTGGTGGTCGAGCTCGTCACGATCCGACGCCTCTACGCCCGGGACCACCTGGATCAGGTGCTGGCGACATTCGGCCTGATCCTGTTCTTCAACGAGCTCGTCCGCGTCGTCTGGGGGAAGGCGGCCCGGTACATGGCCCTGCCCGCCGCCCTGGCGGGGCACGTCGAGCTCGCCCCCGGCGTCCGCTACCCGCTCTTCCGGCTGACCATCGTCAGCGTCGGGATCCTGGTCGCGGTGGCCCTCTACGTCCTCATCACGCGAACCCGGGCCGGCATGCTGATCCGGGCCGGCGCCAGCAACCGGACCATGGTGGGCGCCCTCGGGATCGACATCGCCCGGCTCTTCACGCTGCTGTTCGGGCTCGGCGCCGCGATGGCCGGCCTCGCCGGCGTGATGGCCGGGCCCATCCTCTCAATCGAGTCCGGCATGGGCGAGCCGATTCTGATCCTGACCTTCGTGGTGATCGTCATCGGCGGTATCGGCTCGATCCGGGGCGCGCTGGTCGCCGCCCTCCTCGTCGGCCTCGTGGACACGATCGGACGGGCCTTCCTGCCTCCGCTCCTCGGGACCATGCTCCCGCCCCAGGCGGCCAGCCAGGCCGGCCCGGCCCTGGCGTCGATGCTCATCTACATCTTCATGGCAGGCGTCCTCGCGTTCCGGCCGGAAGGGCTCTTCCCGGCCCGAGGGTGACCGTGGAAGCCCGATTCCGGGCGCTCGCGCTCCTGGGCGCGGTCGCGTTCCTGGCGGCGGTCCCCCTCGGCGCCCGGCTCCTCGACACGCCCTTCTACCTCACGCTGTTCGGCCGGATCATGATCTGGGCGCTGGCCGCCCTGAGCCTCAACCTGATCCTCGGCTTCGGAGGCATGGTGAGCTTCGGCCACGCCGCGTACCTCGGCGTCGGCGTCTACACCGTCGGGATCCTGAGCTACCACGGCGTCCACAGCGGCTTCGTCCAGTGGCCGGCGGCGATCCTGACCTCGGCCCTCGTCGCGCTGGTCATCGGGGCCATCTCGCTCCGGACCAGCGGCGTCTACTTCATCATGATCACGCTCGCCTTCGCCCAGATGCTCTACTTCCTCGGCGTGAGCCTCAAGACGTACGGGGGCGACGACGGCATGACGCTGCCCGTCCAGAGTCAGTTCGGAGGGCTCCTCGACCTCGGAGACGCCACCACCTTCTACTACCTGGTGCTCGGGCTCCTGCTCGCCCTCCACTACGTGATCCACCGGCTCGTCCACTCCCGCTTCGGCCTGGTCATCCGGGGCGCCCGGTCGAACGAGCGGCGCATGCGCGCCGTCGGCTTCCCGACCTTCCGGTACAGGCTGGTCGCCTTCGTGGTCGCGGGGAGCATCTGCGGGCTCGCGGGCGTCCTGCTCGTGAACTTCGTGAAGTACGTGAGCCCCGCCTTCATGCACTGGACACGCTCGGGTGAGATCCTGGTCATGGTGATTCTCGGGGGAATGGGGAGCGTGGTCGGCCCGGCCCTCGGGGCCTTCGCGTTCCTCCTGCTGGAAGAAGTCCTGTCGAGCTACACGGAGCACTGGGCCCTCATCCTGGGGCCCGTGATCGTCCTCCTCGTGCTCTGGGGAAAGCGTGGGCTCGCCGGTCTCCTGGCCCCGCGGGACGGGACGTAGCCGTGGCAGAGCCCCTCCTCGAGGCCGCAGGGCTCTCGAAGCGCTTCGGCGGCGTGGTCGCCACCGACCGCGTGAGCCTCGCGGTCCAGGCCGGGGAGATCCACGCGGTGATCGGACCGAACGGCGCCGGCAAGACGACGCTCGTCGCGCAGCTCGCCGGCGAGCTCGCCTCCGACGCCGGCCGGATCCGGTTCGCCGGCGAGGACGTCACCACGCTGCCGGTGCACGCGCGCGCGGCCCGAGGCATCGCGCGGTCGTTCCAGATCACCAGCATCTTCCGGGATCTGACCGCCCTCGACAACGTGGCCCTGGCGATCCAGGCCCGCGCCGGCTCGAGCTTCCGCTTCTGGCGCGACGCGCGACGAGATCAGACGCTCCGCGACCCGGCCCTCGGCGTGCTCAGCGAGGTGGGCCTGGCCGAGCGCGGCCACGTCCGCGCGGCGAACCTGGCCCACGGCGAGCAACGCCAGCTCGAGCTCGCCATGGCGCTCGCCACGCGCCCGCGCCTGCTCCTCCTGGACGAGCCGACGGCGGGGATGGGCCCCGAGGAGTCGGCGCGGATGGTGGCGCTCCTCCGGGGCCTCCGGGGATTCCACGCCCTGTTGCTCGTCGAGCACGACATGGACGCGGTCTTCGCGCTGGCCGACCGGATCACCGTGCTCGTCTACGGTCGCGTGATCGCCACCGGGACGCCCGACGAGATCGTGGCCAACCCCGAGGTGCGACAGGCCTACCTCGGCGAGAGCGAGACCGATGGGGTCGCGGCCAATGCTGGAGGTTGACCGGATCGAGACCTTCTACGGCGAGAGCCAGGTGCTGTTCGGCATGAGCCTCGCGGTCGGGGCCGGCGAGATGGTGACGCTCCTGGGACGGAACGGCATGGGAAAGACCACGACCGTGCGCTCGATCATGGGGCTCACGCCGCCTCGGGCCGGGGAGATCCGCTTCGAAGGTCGGCCGATCCATCGCCTCCCGGAATACCGCATCGCGCAGGCCGGTCTCGGCCTCGTCCCAGAGGGGCGCCAGGTGTTTCCGAACCTGACCGTGCGCGAGAACCTGGTGGCGACGGCGGCGAATCGGAGCCGGGGCGCCGACCCGTGGACGGTGGACCGGGTCTTCGCCCTCTTCCCGAAGCTCGCCGAGCGCCAGCGCATGCTGGGGGCGACGCTCTCAGGTGGCGAGCAGCAGATGCTGGCCATCGGGCGGGCTCTCCTGACGAACCCCCGGCTGGTCATCCTGGACGAGGCGACCGAAGGCCTGGCGCCCCTGATCCGCGCCGAGATCTGGCGGTGTCTCGCGACCCTCAAGGCGGCCGGCCAGGCGATTCTGGTCATCGACAAGAACGTG
>Ga0073934_10012267_pt1 | contig 10142 bp, 11 predicted proteins | sample LarsenN4metaG_FD_76834 | JGI IMG/M metagenome (GOLD analysis project Ga0073934, IMG submission 76834) | Hot spring sediment bacterial and archeal communities from British Columbia, Canada, to study Microbial Dark Matter (Phase II) - Larsen... ... | reverse complement strand
TGCTGACCGTCGTCATCGCAGGGGTCCCGTCCGGCCGGGCCACGTTCGCCGTCCAGGGTGTCCGCGGTGACAGGCCGATGAAGGAGTCCGGGACACCCGGCATCTACTTCGGCACCTTCGTAGTCCCCCGGCAGCTCGCCATCTCCGGCGGGGCGCTCGTGGCCACCCTGGAGAAAGATGGGCTGCGGAGCTCCGTGCCTGCGTCCGTGCCGATCACCGTCCTGGTCGGCGCGCAACCCCCCGCGCCGACAATCGACACGCGGATCCGTACCCTTACCCTGGATGATCCAGGAACACGTCTCGATCTGAGCGGGACCTCTCGCCCCGGGATGCGGATCCTGGGACGCATCGACTACGTCGTTCGCTCATCCACGATAGAAGGCTCGGGGACGCTGGGGGAGTTCACCGCCATTGTGGCTGCAAACGGTACATGGCGAACAACACTTGGCTCGCTCGTACCGCTGGCTGAAGCACGACTGACCATCACCGTGGTGGCCGTCGACCCGGCCGGCCGCCGATCTCCGCCCGCCACGCTCGAAGTCATCTCTTCCTGACGTCAGGGGGCCGGCAGCAGCGCCACCGGCACGTCGCCGTGCTGCGCGCGCACGTAGCTGGCCGCCCGCTTGGCCTCGGATTCGCGATAGGGCCCAAGCGTGATGAGGTAGCCGCCCCCCTCGCGCCGCTGCACGCGCGCCGAGAAGCCGGCGATGGTCAACTCGGCGGCGATCTGTGAAGCGCGCTCGCCGGAGGTGATCGGGCCGATGGTCACCGTCAGAAACGGTTCGGCCGGATTCACGGCGGGAATGGGCTCCGGCGGCGCCGGGCGCGGCTGCTGTGGCGCTGCCGCCGGTGGTTGTGCCGGAGTCGCCGGGGCTGGTGCGGGAGGTGTGGCCTTCGGCTTCGCCGCGGGCGGACGCTTGGCCGGCGGCCGCGGCTGCGGCGGGGACGGGGTTGGCCTGCGGACCGTGGGGGAGGACACGCGCCGTGCGGACGGCACTGGCTCCCCTGCGGCGCGCAGGCTTGCCCGAATGAGCAGCTCCATCGCGGCCGGCGTGTAGTGCTCTTCGGTCTCCAGTCCCGCCGCAATCGCCCGGCGATACTGGTCGGCCTGCCTGCGCAGCACCGCGGGATCTCCTCCGGCCAGGGCCCTTACCACCCGCACAAGGCCCCGCATCGCGGCCTGATGACCGGAATCGACCAGCAGGACGGTCAGATAGGCCTCCTGCGCCTCGCGCAGACGACCCCTGGCGGCCAGCCTATCGGCGCTAGCGGTCAAGGCGGCGAGATCGGCGCTCTGAGCCACCTGGCGCGGCTCCGGCGCGCGTACCCCGGGCGCCTCGGTACTGGGGGCGACCACTCCAGGGGCAGCCTCTCCACCACGCCCTGTGGGCGTACCCAGGAGCTGGCCTCCGTCGTAGACGGCGAGGTAGATCAGCAGCCCACCAACCAGACCCCCCAGGAGGGCGCTGAGCGTAGCGAGGATGATGTTTCGCATCAGTCAGAGGTCTAGGCCCGCCCTACCAGGCAGGCGTACAGACGTTTGGTATCCCTAGAGAGCAGCAACATCCCTCGTTCGGAAGATGGCCCCGCATGGCGTGCTGAGAGTACAAGATATGGTAGACCCAGCGGGGGTGATACAGGTGAGTTATCATCATCCTAAAATCGAGGACTTTGGGAAGATTGACCGCCAGGTGTACAATGTGACCTCGCCCCCCACCGGGGAAGAACCCGGCCCCATCCCCGGGGCGGCACCCGGGGCGACGGGCGGCGACGGCGGATCGTTCGCCGGACTGCTGGGAATCGCCACCGGCATCGCCGCGCTGGTCTCGGGCCGAAGCAGCAGCGAGACAGAGCCGGCCGTGGGCCCCGGGGAGCACGAGGAAGAGGCCGGCAGCTCCAACTGACCTGCGTCAACGCGTGACGAAACCTCTCCGCGCGGCGATTGCTCATGGTCCCGTCCGGAGGGGTTTCTTGTTTGTCTCTGATGGAGGAGGCGCCGACGAACCTCGCCCTTCCCCCTGATCAGGGCACTTGCTTCGGCTTTCAGGTGCATTCCGCGATCCCGCTGCACTGCCTGCGCGATGGTGAGGGATCCCCGCTCGATGTTCCCGTCCCACGGGAGCAGGTTCCCACCGAGCGTCTCGATCCGGTCAGCGAGTGGACGGAGCCTCCGGGACAACACGCCTTCGCGCGCCTCTACCGCGCCGGCGACCGATACTGGCTCTGGTCCGCCGGCGCAGGGTGGACGCTGATCGAGCCCGAGGCGCCGCGCATCACGCTGCCGCTGTCCGGGGACCCCACCCTGCGCGAGGAACTGGTGTGGACGATACCCGCGGCCGTCTGCCTGCTGTACCGTCAGGACCTCGTGCTCCATGCCGGGGCCGTCGAGGTCGACGGCCGGGCCCTGCTGCTGGTGGCCGCGGGAAGAGCCGGGAAGAGCACGCTCGTGGCCGCCTTCGCACAGGCCGGATACCGGGTGCTGTCCGAGGATGTGAGCTGCCTGCGCCTGGGGGCCCACCCCGCCGTGATCCCGGGACCGGCCATGGTGCGGCTGCGACCCGACGTCCTCTCGCATCTCGCCCTGCCCGGGGCGCGGGTGCTCCGTGAGACCGCCTCGCGCCTTACCTTGGCCCTGGACCCGCGGCGCCGCGGGACCTCTAACCCCCTGCCCCTGCACTCGGTGCTGGTGCTGGAACCGTCCACCGACGGCTTTGCTCTTGAACGGATTCCCACGGCCGAGGCCATTCGCCGGCTGTGGTCGTTCACGTTCAGGATTCCGCTCGACCCCTGGCTGGCGGCCTGCTTCCACCAGCTCGCCGACCTCGCCAGCCGCGTGCCGATCTTGACTTTCACCCGGCCGCTGCGGTTCGAGGAGTTGCCGGCCACGGTCGAGTATCTCGCCCGTGGATAACGCCATGGATGCGCCGACGACCCCGCTGCCGATGACGACCAAGCTGCGCATCGCCGCCAGGGTCTGGCTGTCCTTTCTCCGCGTCGTGCTACGGGATCCCCGTGAGCCCCTGCCCCAGTTCGTGGCCAGACTCGGCCGCGTCGCCCCTCAGCGGACCGAGCGGATCGCGCCGATCCGCCTGAAAGGCGCGGTGCTGAGGATCTTGCGGCTCGGACCGTGGCGGCCGACCTGCCTGGCCAACGCCCTCGTCCTCTACCGCCTGCTGCACGAGCAGGGCGACCCGGCGGAACTGGTGATCGGCCTGCCTCTCGCCGCCCGGGACCACCAGGCCCACGCTTGGGTCGAGCTCGATGGACAGGATCTGGGACCCTTCCCCGGCAGGCAGCATTCCGCGCTGGCCCGATTCAGCTAGTCGTCTGGCTGAATCTGTGGCCCCGTCACTGCTCGCCGCCGTCTTGCCTCTTCAGCAGCTCGCTGGCCAGCGCCGTCTCCGAGAGTGCGCGCAAATGCGCCTCCTTTTCCTCGAGCGACGAGAACTCGTCGTACGTCTCCAGGATCTGGCGGTAGAGCACGTCGCGCAGCGTTCGCTCCAGGCGAAGCTTGGAGAAGAAGACCTGCTCGAGCTGCAATCGCCGGTACAGCCAGACGACGCGCTTGTGCAGTTCCCCGACGCTGGTCACGAGCTCATAGGTCACATCACGGCGCTCCAGACATTCCTGAAGGGTCGTGTAGGCCGTGGGGAGCCGCGTGACCAGCGAGGCCAGTTCCTCGATCACGCTGTCCAACGACCGTTCCCCCGCGCTGCCCTCTCGAGTGAGCCGGATCAGCTGGCCCTCGATCGCCTCGAGCTCCTCACCCACCGCGGCCACCCTCGCCGAAGCATCTTCGAGTTCCATCACCGTCGCCGCCCCCACCTGCACCCAAGGAGAGGACCACTCCCCCACGTTGCCGAAGATTCATCACCGTCCGCGCGACAAGAGAATGCTTCGCTCCAGCCGCGGCAGCGATACAGGTGACCTCCGGTGATTCGCACCGTCCTCGTCGACAGTCTGGCGCTCGTCCGCGGCGGGGTCCGGACTCTGCTCCATAGCACGGGAGATGTCTGGGTCGTCGCGGAAGGCGCGACCGCGGAGGACGCGCTGCAGCTGGCCACGCAACTGAAGCCCGATGTGCTCCTGGTGGACAAGGACGTCCCCGGGATGATGCAGACCGTCCGGACCATGAAGGAACGCCTCGCCGCCTGCGAGGTCGTCGTGCTATCCAACATCATGCACCCCACGGAGGCCGCCCGCATGCTGCAGGCCGGTGCGTCCGGCTACGTGTGCAAGGACATCCCGCCGCACGTCCTCGTGGAAGTGCTGCAGTCGGTCTGCTACCCGTCGATGCCGCACCGCTCGCACGCCCCCGCGCCCCGCCGGGGTGATCTCGCCGCCATCACCTGGCGCGGTCGACCGGGGAGCCACGGTCTCACCGCGCGAGAGCTCGACATCATGACCGAGCTGGCCAGCGGAGCAACGGATCAGGAGATCGCCGAGCGACTGCGCGTCGGCGAGGGCACCGTGAAGACCCACATCCGTCACATCCTGCACAAGCTCGGCGTCCGCAACCGGACCGCGGCCATCGCCTACGCCCTGCGCAGCCGCGTCATCGAGTGATCCGCGGATCCAGCGCGTCGCGAATCCCATCCCCCAGCAGGTTCAGGCCGAGGACCGCCAGGAAGATCGCCAGCCCGGGGAAGATCGTCAGCCAGGAGGCCGACCAGATGTAGGCCCGGCCGCGGCTCAGCATCGACCCCCAACTGGGGGCCGGCGGCTGAGCCCCCAGGCCGAGAAAGCTCAGGCTGGCCTCGGAGAGGATCGCCCCGGCCACCCCCAGCGTGGCCACCACCACGATCGGGCCCAGGCAGTTGGGCAGGATGTGACGCCAGAGGATCCGGCGATCGCTGGCGCCGCCGGCGCGGGCCGCCTCGACGAAATCCTTGGCCTTGATGGCCAGCGTCTCAGCGCGCACCAGACGGCACAGGGTCGGCCAGCTCACCACTCCCAGCGCCAGGAACACGTTGAACAGGCTGGCTCCGAGCACCGCCATGATCGCCAGCGCGAACAGGAAGCGTGGAAAGGCGAACATGATGTTGGTCAGCCCTGACACCAGGTCATCGATCACGCCGCCGTAATAACCCGCGAGCAGACCGAATGACGTCCCGATGACCACGGCGGCCCCCTGCACGACGAGTCCGACCGACAGCGAGATCCGGCTGCCGAAGATGATCCGGCTCAGGAGATCGCGCCCCAGATTGTCCGTGCCGAGCAGGTAGCCGTTCCTCCCCGGCGGGACCAGCGCGTGGGCCAGGTTGTTGCCCACAGGATCGTGCGGCGCAATCCAGGGAGCCAGCAGCGCGGTGGCGATGAGGGCCAGCACGATGGCGCCGCCGGCGAGCGCCCCGCGGTTCCGGCGCAGCCGCGTCCAGAAGATACTCCCCCGCGCCAGCGGAAGGACCCAGGCCTGGGCCGAGACCGCCGACCGCGTCATCACCAGGGCTCTCATCGCGGCACGCTAGGCATAGCGGATGCGCGGATCGAGCAGGCCGTAGGTGAGGTCCACGACGAGGTTGATCAGCACGAAGGTCGCGGCGAAGAGCAGCACGCACCCCTGCACGACCGGGAGATCCCGCTGGTTGATCGCATCGACCAGCAGCCGTCCGATCCCCGGCCAGCCGAACACGGTTTCCGTGATCACCGCGCCCGACATCAGCCCGCCGATCTCGACGCCGAGGATCGTGATCACGGGGAGCAGCGCGTTGCGCAGGGCGTGCCGCGTGATCACCCGGCGCTCGGCCACCCCCTTGGCCCGGGCGGTGCGGACGTAGTCCGCGGTCACCACCTCGAGCACGGCCGAGCGCGTCACCCGGGCGACCACACCAGCCAGCGCCAGCCCCAGGGTCAGACCGGGCAGCACCAGGAAGCGCAGCTCCCCCTGCCCGTAGCCTGAGGGCGGGAGGATCGGAAGCTTGACGCCCACCAGCCAGATCAGCATGAGACCCAGCCAGAACACCGGGACGGAGATGCCGAACAGCGCCCCGACCATCCCCAGGAGGTCGCCCAGCGATCCCCGGTGTGTGGCGGAGAAGACCCCCGCGGTGATGCCGATGATCGCGGAGACCACCATGGCGGCCAGGGCGAGACGCGCGGTGGCGGGCAGCCGTTCCGTCACGGCCCGCAGGACATCCTGCTGCGTGCGGATGGATTCCCCCAGTTCGCCCTGACCCAGGTTGGCCAGAAACCGCGCGTATTGCACATGCAGGGGCGCGTCGAGCCCCCACTTCGCGCGGACGGCGCGGGCCACCTCGGGATCGAGCGTCCCCACCTTGGGATCGATGTAGACCTGTGTGGCATCCCCCGGGGCGAGCTGCATCAGGGCGAACGTCACGAGCGTGATGCCGAGGAAGATCGGCACGAGCGCGATGACCCGGCGGAAGACGTAGAAGGTCACGCTACCTGCGGCGCGGGGAGGCGCTGAACCAGATCTCCTCCAGCGGCTGGAAGTCGATATCGGTCGGCACCGGCCGCAGCCCCTGCACGTACGGCTGGTGGGCGATCACCGCCTTGTTGTAGTTGCTGAACCACCAGGGCGCGTCATCCACGATGATCCGTTCCGCCTGCCGGACGAGCCGGATCATCGCGGCCGTATCCGGCGCCTCCGCGGCCCGGTCGAGCAGATCGTCGACCGTGAGGTTCTTGTAGCGCGTGAAGTTGCCGGGGGCGCCGATGAATCGTGAGTGGAAGCGGCGCCGCAGGTACGCCAGGGGGTGGGTCGCGCCGCCGACGGACGAGCTGTACCACTCGTAGTTCCCGGCATGCGTGCGCTCGGTGAGCGCGGCGCTCTCCATCACCTCGGGCTGCACGCGGATGCCCACGGCGGCCAGGTAGCCCATCACCGCCTCCACGGCCGGCAGACCGTAGGCGGGGTGATCCGTGGAGATAATCTTCACCGCGAAGCCGTTGGGGAAGCCGGCCTCGGCCAGCAGCCGCTTCGCCCGCTCGGGGTTGTACTCGTACCCCGGCAGGCTCCGATCGAAACCGGCCAGGCTCGGCGGGAGGATTCCCGTGGCGGGATAGGCCTTGCCGTGCAGGACCTTCTCCACGATGGCCTTCCGGTCGATCGCGTGGTTGATCGCCTGGCGCACCCGTTTGTCCAGCCACGGCGCGCCCGGCTGGCTCAGGTTGAAGCCGATGTGCCGCGTGAACAGCTCGGCCACGGTGACCAGGTTGTCCTTGTAGCCGGGGTGGGCCGTGTACTTCCGGTACTGGGGATCGAGCATCACGCTGAAGTCGAGGTTCCCCGCCTCGAACTCCGCTTCGATCGTGGACATCTCGCGCATGATGCGGAAGACCACACGATCGAGATAGGGCAGACGGTTGCCGGAGGCGTCGACGCGCCAGTAGCGGTCGAATCGCCGCAGCACGACCTGCGCATCGCGTAGCCAGTTCTCGAACATGAACGGTCCGGAGCCCACCGGCCGGCTGCCGAACTCCCGGCCCAGGCGCTCCACCGCCTGCCGCGGAACAACGGAGGCCCAGACCTCCGTCAGGTCGTACAGCAAGAGATTGTTGGGTTCCTCCAGGGTGATCTGCAGCGTGTACGGGTCCAGGACCTTGATCCCGGAGATCTCCGCGGCCTTCCCGGCCTGGAACGGCTGTGCGCCGGTCACTCCGGCCAGCCGGGGCAGCGCGGGGGATGCGTTCGCCGGATTGGCGACCCGCTCGAAGCTGTACTTGAAGTCCGCTGCGGTGACTTCGCTTCCGTCATGGAACAGCACGCCGCGGCGCAGCGTGAAGGTGTAGACTTTCCGATCGGGGCTGATGGTCCAGCGCGAGGCGATATCGGGGACGATGACGCCGCGCTCGGCATCGAGCTTGACGAGACCGTCGAAGATGTGCATCGTCACCATGACGGTCCGGACGCCTGTGCGGACGATGGGATCCAGGTTCTCGGGGTCGCCGTAGATGTTGGTCCTGAAGAGGGTCCCCCCGGCCCGCGGCGACGGCGCCTGGGCCCCGAGCGGAATGCCGCTCAGGGTGACCAGGAGCACAAGTACCCCGCAAGAGAAGAGCCGAGCCCCACGGGATCGCTGCATCAAGGGTCCCCCCACAGGTCCTTCGATTGTCCCTGCCGCGCCGCATCCTCCATGCCACCACACCCTTCCATCTGGCGTCCATCCCTCAAGCGGAAGATTCGGTGCCGCCGGAAGGCTGGCGCCCTCAGGGGCTGACGATTTCGACCAGGCTCCGGGCCAGGAGATCGCTGAGGAACGTCCCCACGTCACTAGGGAGGTGAGCCGGAGCGTCGGGGAACCGGCCGCGCAGCTCCTCGGCGACCTCGCCAGTCGTGCGCGTGCCGTCGAGCAGGTTCCAGATCGTCCAGCCCACGCTGTCCAGGCCGTGATACTGGCCGGACTTCAAGTGCAGGAGAACGCCCCCTTCGCCGGCGCCAAGGCCGTGCGCCGCAACCTCCGCGCTTCGCCTGATCCTGGTGGTCTCGTCAATCACCGACCACCCCTCCCATCCTGACGGCGAGGCCCCGGGCTGAGGCTGGCCAGGAAGACCTTGCCCAGCGCGGGCAGCGCCGCCATCGTCGCCGCGGTGCGCCGCGTCGTCTTTCGAGCCGCGCTCTCCAACGGTGACCCCCCGGCGCCAAGCGTTCGCTTGATCAGGACCGCGGGCAGCCCTCCGGGATGGTCCAGCATCACGAAGGGCGCCGCCCACGTCAGCCTGGGGCGGAAGGGGTACTCGAGTTGCTCGGCGACCGCCTCCCGGGCGATCCGCCACTGCACGCGCTCCAGGTATCCGGAAGGAGATGACGCCGCCATCACCGCGGCGGGGATGGGCACATCGAACATCGTCCCCATCGTATGCAGGGCCGACCGGGTCAGGACACCCATCTCCCACCCCGCGGCCCGACTGAGGAGCCCCATCCAGTCGATGGCGGTGCTCCATCGCCGCGCGACCTGCCAGGCGTCCACGATCAGGCGGACCGCCCAATGGTGGTGCGGCAGCTGCATGAGCGTGAGGAGGAAGTGATCCCCCAGCTCGGGAACGCGCGCAGGGACCTCGAAGACGGTCGTCACCACCGATCGCTCCCAGATGTCGGCGATGTCGGGTCGATACGGTCGTGGCCGATCGGTGATGTCGAAGTGCACCTCCAGGACGCGCATCCCCCATGGTGCCGGTCGCCCGTACCGCCGGTGGAAGTCATGCGGAGGATCAGGCATGGCGTCGTACTGGTGTCGGACCAGAATGGCATCGGCGCGGCGCAGGTCCTCGTGGTGGATCAGCACATCGAGATCGTGAGCGATCCGCGCCGCGCCCAGTCCCAGCTGGGCGAGGGCCGGCCCTTTCAGGACGACGGCGGGAATCCCGGCCTCCGAGAACCATCCGAGGAGCTCCCGCAATTCGTTCAGGGACGCCAGGTGCCGTGCAACCGCTTCGTAGTACTGAGCACGGAACCAGGCCGCCACACCGGGCGGGACAGGCAGGGAGGAGCCACGCAAACACTGGTAGATGACGGGAGCGATGCGGCACCGGTGGCTGACCGCGCACAGCGCCGCCCAGTCGACATCCTCGGGGACCGTCACCCTGCCCCGCTTGATCGCGGCAGGTCCCCCCAAGCCGTTGCGCAGCAGCAGCCCGATGAGGGTCCCCGGTCGAACCGTTGGGCTGTCCTGGAGAGGGCTCATCCTCGCCCTAACCCGTGTCTAATAGATGTCACAATGTGGGTAAAGTACGATCAGCAGCCTTGTGCCTTCCACAGCGGCTGTAGTCCTCGACGGAGGCGTACCCTGATGCGCCGACCGCAGGTCCCCCGCCTGCTCCGGCTGTTGCCAACTGCTGTCCTGTCCATCGTCGTCCTGGCATTTGCCATCTCCGGCCATGCCGCCACCGCCGCACAACAAAGACTCTCACTCGGGTGGCTGTCCGCCCTCGTTGTTGATCAGACCGGAAATCCGATTGAAGCTATCGTGGTAGTGAAGGGAGCGCACAACCTCGCCGGACGCACGGATGCCTTCGGCCGCTACAAAGTGGCCGTCCCACCCGGGAAGTACGCCGTCAGCGCGATCTCCGCGGGCGCGGCGACCGGCATGCGGAACGTCATGGTCGTCGCCAATCGGTCGAAGACGATCACCCTCCGCCTGGCCATCAGTGCCACGCCAGCAGCGACCACGCCGGCACGAACG
>Ga0073934_10012266_pt1 | contig 10143 bp, 6 predicted proteins | sample LarsenN4metaG_FD_76834 | JGI IMG/M metagenome (GOLD analysis project Ga0073934, IMG submission 76834) | Hot spring sediment bacterial and archeal communities from British Columbia, Canada, to study Microbial Dark Matter (Phase II) - Larsen... ... | reverse complement strand
CGTTCGCCGACCGTTGGCTCGATCAGCCAATTCTGGACGCCGATCGCGACCTGCTCGCACTCACCGGCGGCGGCCCGCCGCGTTGGCCGCAGAAGTTGGAGACGCAAGCGGTGCTCGGTGCCGCGGAGGGGCCGTTTGCGGCCGATGTGCTGACGGCTCCCGAGTCGAATCCGTGGCTGGCGCAGACGCGGTTCACGGGCCTCGATTTCCTTCCCGACGGCCGCATTGCGGTTTGTTCGTGGGACGGCGATGTGTGGATCGTGACTCCCTCCGCGTCTCATTCCGCCACGTCGCTCACCTGGCAACGCATCGCGTCGGGTCTCTTCCAGCCGCTCGGATTGAGGATCGTCCAGGGCCAGATCCACGTGATCTGTCGCGATCAACTGGCGGTGCTGCACGATCTCAACGGCGACGGGGAGATCGACTTCTATCAGTGCCTCAACAACGACCACCAAGTCACCGAGCACTTCCACGAATTCGCGATGGGCCTGCAAACCGACGCGGACGGCAACTTCTACTACGCCAAGTCCGGTTGTCACGGCAAGGCGGCCGTGGTGCCACACCACGGGACTCTGCTGCGGATCAGCCGGGACGGCGCGCGGACCGACATTCTGGCGAATGGTTTTCGGGCGGCTAACGGCGTCTGCCTCAACCCGGACGGTTCATTTTTTGTGACCGATCAGGAAGGCTTCTGGAATCCCAAAAATCGCATCAACTGGGTGACGGTCCCGCCATCGGGCCGTCCGAACTTCTATGGCAACATGCTCGGCTATCACGACGTAACCGACACTTCGGATTCTGCAATGGTTCCGCCGCTGTGCTGGATCACGAACGAGTTTGACCGTTCGCCTGCCGAACTGGTGTGGGTCGACAGTGATCGCTGGGGACCGCTCAAGGGCTCGCTGCTGAATCTGTCCTACGGCTATGGCAAGGTGTTTCTCATCCTGCACGAGAATGTGGGCAGCGCCATGCAGGGCGGCATGATCGAACTCCCGGTGCCGACCTTCCCGACCGGCGTGATGCGTGGCCGGTTTCAGCCTGGGGACGGGCAACTCTACCTCTGCGGGATGTTCGCCTGGGCCGGCAATGCAACCCACCCCGGCGGCCTGTACCGCCTGCGAGCGACCGGCCAGCCCCTGTTTTTGCCGGTCGGCCTTCGAGCCACGAAAGCCGGCTTGAAGCTCTCCTTCACCGATCCGATCGATCCGGCATCGCTCGACCTGAAGCGGCTGAGCGTGAGAACCTGGTCGCTCAAACGCACGGCAAACTACGGGTCGAAGCATTTCGATGAGCAGTCGCTGACGGTGCGTGATGCGAGGTTGTCGGCAGACGGCAAGACGCTCGCACTGGCTGTTGACGATCTCCGTCCGACGTGGTGCATGGAAATCAAGTACGCGATCCGCTCTGCGACTGGCGCTGTCATGCAGGGGACAATTCATAATACGATTCACGAACTCGCCGACTGAGCAGACGGCGACCCTGACGCCTTTCGGTACTCCTGCCTGCTCGATGACGGTGCGGCTCTGTTCTGCGGTCAGGCTGTCGAAGATCACGCGCAGTTCGTCAAACCGGCGTCGCAGCCCCTGAATGTCCGCCTTCCGGCAGACCGCGGCAACGGAGTCCGGGGGAACGAACGAGCAATACCCGCGCACAGTCCGCTGACAACATCCGGCGGCAAGGCGCAAAAGATGAAAGTGACCGGCTGTGCCTCCGATCCGCCGTGGCAACCGGCATGGATCAGCCGCAACGGGTCTGTGATCCGTTCCGAACCTGAACGGGCTTCGTGACGGTGTTGTCGCGCAACGCAGGATGACGGCTCGTGGCTGGTATCCCGGCAGACGGGAGACCTCGTCACCAGCACAGGGAACGCGCCAGATCCACTGCTGGTCGTACTGCAGGCTTGCATCGCGGACAGTGGGCGGGAGCAATGACGTGATATGCCTCAGGAGGTCCACCGCGGTTGCGTCGTTTGCGGGTCACCGCACGGAGTTGGCATTCAATTGGGGGAGACACCGGCCTTGTATCGCAGAGTGTCAGGTACTCTGCAGCAGCAGCCGTTACGCAAATCGATGTCGGGTCTATGGAACCGAGGGACGCTCATCGAAAATCCCGCGAGACCGATCCCACCGGACTGACCGCCGATGACAGATCCTGCAGCCGATCGACGAGCAGGTGGATCACCCCTTCCTGCCGTTGCAGGAAGCCGGTGGCGATCAATGCGCCGGCTCCGCGGGCGACGCGCCGGAAGCGTTCCCAGACTTCTGGCCGGACGATCAGGTTCGCCTGACCGGTTTCGTCTTCCAGGGTCATGAAGGTGATTCCCTTCGCGGTGCCCGGCCGCTGTCGGAGCAGCACCAGCCCGGCCACGCGGTAACGGCGGTCGGACTCCAGCGTCGCCAGTTCGCAGGCCGGCACCACGCGGGCCGCCTGCAACTGCGGGCGAAGTGGCGTAAAAGGATGGCCGCGCAGCGACAATCCCGTCGTCAGGTAGTCGTGAACGACTTCCTCCGGGGGCAGAAGTTCAGGCAATGCGGCCGGCAGGTCTTCCTCGTCATCCGCAAACAGCCCCGGCTGATCGTCATGAGCCAGCGCCTGCCACAAGGCGGGGCGTCGGGCCACGCCACAGGAACGGAACGCATCGGCCGCGGCCAACCGTGAGAGGGTTGCCGCACTGAAACCGGTACGGCGGGTGAAATCGGCATACGACGTGAATCGCCCCGCGGCCCGCAGGCGAACCAGTGCTTCCGCGGCGTTTTGCGGCAGCCCCTTCACCAAAGACCAGCCCATCCGCACGGCCCAGTCTCCTGATCCGTTCGGCTCCAGGGTCGAATCCCAGTCGCTGTGATTCACGTCCACCGGCCGGACTTCGACGCCATGCTTCTTCGCATCGGCCACCAGTTGCGCGGGGGCATAAAACCCCATCGGCTGCGAGTTGAGCAATGCCGCCAGAAACACCGCGGGGTGATGGCATTTCAGCCAGGCCGAGACGTACACCAGCAGGGCGAAACTCGCCGCATGCGATTCGGGAAAGCCATACGACCCGAAGCCCTGAATTTGCTGAAACACATTTCGGGCGAACAGCTCGCTGTAGCCGTTCGCCGTCATTCCGTCGATCAATTTGCGCTCGAAGCGCTCCATGATGCCGGTGCGCCGCCAGGCTCCCATCGCCCGGCGCAACTGATCGGCCTCGCCCGGTGTGAAGCCGGCAGCCACAATCGCCAGCCGCATCGCCTGTTCCTGAAAGAGGGGTACGCCGAGCGTCTTCGACAGGACTTCCTCCACAGCCGGGTTGGGATAGGTGACCTGTTCCTTGCCGCTCCGTCGTCGCAGATAGGGATGGACCATGTCCCCTTGGATCGGACCGGGGCGAACGATGGCCACTTCAATCACGAGGTCGTAGTATTCCTTCGGTTTCAGTCGCGGCAGCATCGACATCTGCGCCCGCGATTCGATCTGGAAGACGCCGACCGTGTCGGCCTGCTGCATCATCTGGTAGACCAACGGATCATCCTGCGGCACGGTGGCCAGCGACAGCGACGGACCGCCATGTGCCTTCAACAGATCAAAGCCGCGGCGGATCGCCGACAGCATGCCCAGAGCCAGACAATCCACTTTCAGGATGCCGAGCGCATCGAGGTCATCCTTATCCCACTGCACGACGGTCCGTCCCGGCATGGAGGCGTTTTCAATCGGCACCAGTTCGCAGAGCGGCCGATGGGTGAGCACCATCCCGCCGACATGCTGTGACAGGTGTCGGGGAAAACCGAGTAGTTCGCGGACAAGATAGCGGAGCTGCTGGCCGAGCCGTGACGCGGGATCGAAGCCCGTTTCCCGGAACCGTGACGGAAGCTTGTCGGTCTGGTCGAGAAAGTGATCGACCGATTTCGCGAGGGTGTCGACCGTGTCGAGAGACAATCCGAGCGCCTTGCCGACATCCCGGACCGCCGAGCGCGGTCGGTAGGTGATGACTTCCGCCGTCATCCCCGCCCGGTCCCGGCCGTACTTCTCGTAGATGTACTGCAGGACTTCCTCGCGGCGCTGGTGCTCGAAATCGACATCAATGTCCGGGGCTTCATCCCGCTCCTTGGAGACGAACCGCTCGAACAGCACGTCGATTTTCTCCGGGTCGACGGACGTGACCCCCAGGCAGTAACAGACCACGGAATTGGCCGCACTGCCGCGCCCCTGACACAGAATCCCCCGTTCACGGGCGAAGCGGACCAGATCCCAGACCGTCAGGAAATAGGCCGCATAACGCAGTTGCTCGATGAGGTGCAGTTCGTGTTCGATCAGCCGCCGCACTTTGTCCGGGATGCCGGCGGGATAGCGGTCGCGGGCCCCGGCCCAGGTGAGCCGCGTGAGATACGAAAACGGTGTCTCACCCGGCGGGCAGAGCTCTTCCGGGTAGTCGTAGCGGAGTTCCTCGAGGGAAAACTGGCAGCGATCGGCGATCTCGGTGCTGCGGCGGAGCGTGTCCGGGCACGCTCCATACAGGTCCGCGAGTTCCTCCCGCGTTCGCAGGTGGCGTTCCCCGTTGGCAAAGCGGTGCGCTCCCAGTTGGGCGACCGTCGTCTTGAGCCGGATCGCCGTTACCACATCGTGCAGATACCGTCGACCGGCTTCGTGGTAATGAATATCGCCGGCGGCGACGAGCGGGACGCGCGTGGCCGCGGAAACCTGCTGCCACTGCCGCCACAGTCGGGTGTCGTTGTAGCCGCGATGAAGTTCCGCCAGCGCGTACAGCCGATCGCCAAACACATCGCGCCAGCGAATCAGGTGCTGTGCAGCGCCGTCCGTCAGACTCGTCAGCGGCACTCCCGCGAAGAGTCCCTCGGCGTGTTCGGCGATGTCCGCCGCTGTCAACCGGCACTCCCCTTTGGGAGCGCTTCGGCGACCGCGCGTGATCAACCGGCACAGTCGGCCGTAGCCGGCACGGTCGATCACCCACACGACGAGTGGCGACGCGTCGACCGGATGGAGTTCGGCTCCGATGAGCAGCTTCAATCCCGCCTCTTTGGCGGCTACGTGAGCCCGCACGACTCCGGCCACACTGTTGCGATCGGTGATGGCCAGGGCCGCATATCCGAGCGCGGCAGCCGTCGTCACCAGTTCATCCGGATGCGAGGCTCCTTCCAGGAAGGAATAGTTGGTTTTGCAGTGGAGTTCTGCATACTGCTGGCCTTCCGCCGCTGTCTGCGCGGTAATTGGCAATGCCGGTACATGCAGTTTGCGTGGCTGGGGATCAGGCATCGGATGTCAGTCAAAGAAACCATGCAGAAACCAGCCGCCGCTCCGTCGATCGCGAAAGGCCCACACCTCCGTGCCGTCGTCCCACTGCACGCGGTAGTAATCCCGCCGGGCATCCTCCGTGCGCCACCATCCGGTCTCGATTCGCTCCGGCCCTTGCTGATGAATGACACGGTAGCTGCGGCCTTCCCACGACATCCGCAGCGGGGGACCATCGGGCACAACCGGCATCACCTCGATGGGGTGCGGCACCGGCAGCAGCCGCATCGGCCGGCTGCGCCACTGTTCGGCGACGAACGGCGCTTCCTCGTTCGCGGCAGGCTGATGCCAGGGAATCAACGCGACGGCCTGTTCCGGTTGGGGATCGGGACGGATCTCCACCCGCAGCACCGCCCCAGCGCCAAGCCGGCTGGTCAGGCGATCCACCAGCGCGTGGACCGCCCGCGATTGGTCGGCCGCGTGGTCCTGGGCGAACAGGGTTCCCTGCTGGCGGTGAAGAACACCCAGCCGCAGGGCCATCCAGGTCACCCGCAGCACGCCCCCCGGCCAGGGCTGCCGTTCCAGCCGGAGCGCGATCAACTCATTCCAGTGCGCCTCATCGAGGGTCGGCTCAGTCACGTGCAGTTCGACCGGGACGGTCTTCGTTTCCGTCTGGAATTCGCCGCGGACTTCGTGCAGACCGCAACTGCGTTGAGCCACCTGGGCCAGCAGTTCGTGCAGCAGTTCCCGATTGACAATCGCTACCGCCAACTGATCTGTGATTGGCTCATCCCACGTGCGACTGACAACGAGCGGCTCCTGCAAACGCTCCGCGGCAAACCACTCGGGCTGTTCTCCGAACGCCTGATCGAGCCGCTGCAGCAGTTCTGCCCCGAAGCGGGAGGGGAGCGATTTGCGTGGGAGCTTCTGCACGTCGCCAATCCGGTGCAACCCCATTGCCCCCAGCCGGGACAGTGTGGCCTTGGGCAGGCGCAACGCTGCCAGCGGAAGATTCGCCAGCACCGCCGCCTCGCGACCGGACGGGATGAGCGATGCGGTTGGACCGTAGTGCGCCACAGCCCAGGCCGCTCCCACGGTGTCTGCCAGCGCCAGCCGCACGGTGTAACGGCGCGATTTCCAATAGTCCGTGACGGCCTGAAAGAAGGGGCGTTCCCCCCCCCAGAGATGCGGGCACCCCGAGATGTCCCAGAACAGAGATTCCGGTTCCGCAGCGTCTTCCAAGCCGACCAGGGGCGTGAACCGCTGGGCCTCCAGGGCCAGTTCGCGCAGGGCCGTGCGGTCGGCTTCCGATGTTGCCGGTTGATAACTCGCGTCGGACAACATCGCCTTGGCATCGGCGAGCGATTGACCGACGCGGACACCGCAGCGTTCCGCCTGCGGGCAACAAGCGGTGATGCGCAGCCGCTGTGCCGACTCCGCAAAGAGCGCGAGAGGCTGACGCCTAAGCGCGGGCTGCACGGCGTAGAGGCGTTGAATCGGCCACCGGGGAAACCACGTGCACATCACCCGCGGCATGGTCCAGTTCCCATTCCTGAGCGCTGCCTCCCAGGCCGCCCCGGCGATACACCACTTCCAACCGCACACGGCGCGCGTCTCCCGATGTCGCCGTTAGCGGAATGACCAGAACACGAAATTCCGCCCAGGACGGTTCCCGGCGGGCTGCAATGGGCCGAAAGAGCAAGCCCACGCCGCCGCCCACTTCAGCGGCGAGTTGCCAGCGGCGCAGCATCCGCTCCGGAGCGTGCTCGACCCAGGCACACGTCGCAGCGACACCGCGCGAGCGGAGGCTCTGCTCCACCGCCCACCAGGCCTCCCGGGAACTGGTCGGCCGGATGACGAGCAACCGCTGCAGGTCGACTCCCCAGGCGGCGATGGCCGGGGCGAGGCAGCACCGTGAGCAATCAACAAGGGCACAGACGCCGTGGGAAGGGAGCGCCTCAGCGAGTGAGCGCCACGCAAGGGTCACCGCTCCGCTGCCATAGGGGGGGGCCAACCATTCGCTGATCGTCCCCGGTCGCCAGAGGGATGCGCAGGGCTGACTTGCATCCCCATCCCGCCGTGGGTCAGAGTAAGCAGAGGATGGCTGCAACCGCCGTCGGAGCTCGGCGACCACATCGGACTTCGGGACGGCGTGCGTGACAGCCATGACACCAGCTTCGATACCTGGACTTACGAACACTCTCTTTCTTACCGGAAGACGTGTTCGTTTGTCAATGTCTCCGCGTCAAGGCGATTCCATGTGCGGACGCTTCAACCTGCGGCTCTCTCCTGGCGAATTGCAGGAGTTCTTCAGTTTGTTCCGCGTGCCGGAATTCCCTGTCCGATATAACATTGCGCCGACGCAAGAGGTCGTTTCCATCCGGCATGACGACCAGTCCCGCCGGGTCGCCGAGTTCCTGAAATGGGGACTCGTCCCCCAGTGGGCGAAAGACCCCTCGATCGGCAACCGGCTGCTCAATGCCCGGTCGGAAAGTGTCGCCGAAAAGCCGGCCTTCCGGAACGCCTTTCGCCGCCGGCGGTGCATCGTTCCCGCCTCAGGCTACTACGAATGGCCGGAGACCAAGTCCCAGGTGAAACAGCCGTGGCACTTCTACCGCAAGACGGGTGAACCGCTCGCCCTGGCGGGACTCTGGGAACGGTGGATGTCTCCCACAGGCCAGACGCTGGAAACCTGCTCGCTGCTCACGACCGAACCGAACCCCTTCGTCGCGCACTGGCACGACAGAATGCCGGTGCTTCTTTCCGACGACCAGATCGACGCCTGGCTCGATCCGTCGCTCACAGATGTGTCCGCGCTGCAGAGGTTTCTGGTTCCCTGCCCCGACGACTGGCTGGCGGCCGACGCCGTCAGCACCTTCGTGAACTCGTCGCGCCATGAAGGACCGGAGTGCCTAAGTCCGGTGGCTGCCGAACGACCGCTGCTGTGAAGACGCGCTTGCCAAAGGTTCCCACTGGCGCCGGCCGATGGGACCGGCGTGCTTTCGTCGTGCTTCCCACCGTGCCTGTGGTCACGACCAAAGCGCGCAGTGTTCCTCAAGCGATGATGGTCAATTCCAGCGGATTCCGGGGCGCTGGAGCTGTGTTGCTGCGCTGAAACCTGGCCAGGGTCGTTCCCTTCAGGAAATCGGAAATCTGCTGGCGCAGGCTCTCGAGCTGCACATGCAGGGGGCACTGCGGACCCGTGCCGCACCACCCCTCTCCAAAAGGGCATACGAGGGTGCTCTCCAGGCGGTCAAAGGGTTCCACCACATCGTAAAGGGTGATCTGCTCGGGTGGTCGAGCCAAGGCATAGCCGCCACCGGGACCGGGGGCTCCGCTGACCAATCCGACTTGCGACAGCGTCGTGAGCACCTTGGCGACGATGGGCTGCGAGAGCCTGCGGGCTTGGGCGATCTCCCGCGAACTCAGCCGCACTCCACCGTCCGGCGCATACCGCTCGGCCAACAGGCTGGCGGCAGCAATCGCGGCTTGGGCAACTTTACCGTAGGGCGTCATGGGCTGCATCCGGCTGGTGCAACTGTTTGAGTTCGATGGCGGCAATCAGCTTGACGAGCACCGTCAGCACGAGCATTCCGAAGGCCCAGATCCCAACGGTCACCTTCCATTCCGTCAGGCTGGGAGCGTACTCGACGACTTCGTGCAGTGTGGATGGAATGAACCCCGGAATGACCAGCCCCATCCCTTTCTCGATCCAGATGCCGACGATGCACATCAGGCAGGCCGCCATGCGGACCCAGCCGCGCTCCAAAGCGGCCGGCAGGTAGAACAAGATGGTCCCGAGCACATTCAGCAGGATGGCCGACCAGATCCACGGGACCAAGCCGTTGGCGCCGTGACTTCCAAAGAACAGATACCTGGCCGAGGCGGCATGTCCGCTGCCGGTGTAGAAGAGCGTGAACAGCTCGCTGCCGAGCATCAGCAAATTGATGGCCATGGCAATCCGGATGATCTGAATCAGCGTCTGAGCGGGTCGTGAGGACCACTCCCACCGGGTCGTCGAGCGGAGTGTGCGGAGCACGAGCAGAATGAAGGCGGGGCCGCTCACGAATGCGGAAGCCAGAAACCGCGGCGCCAGCAGGGCCGTATTCCAGAAGGGGCGGCCGCCGAGCCCGCAATACAGGAACGCCGTCACCGTATGGATGCTGATGGCCCAGATGATGGATAAGAAGACAAACGGCACATACCACCCGGGGTTCGGTTTGCGCCCCAGGTACTGCATGTAGAGCAAGTAGCCCACGATGTGCAGGTTGATCAGCAGATAACCGTTCAGAACGAGAATATCCCAGGTGAGCATCGACAGCGGCCAGTTGAACTTGCCGATGCCGGGAATGAGATGCCAGAACCGGTCGGGCCGTCCCAGATCGACCACGACGCTGAGAGTGCTCATCAGAATGGCGGCAATGGCGACGGCTTCGCCGATAATCACCAGCCCATGCATCTCCTCGTCGTCGTAGAGATAGGCGGGGATCACCATCATCACGCCGCCCGCCGCCAGCCCCACGCAGAAGGTGAAATTGGCGATGTACAGGCCCCAGCTGACGTGATCGGACATGTTGGTCACGATCATGCCGTCGCGAACCTGCACCGCCCAGGCGTTGGCGCCGACCAGCGCGAGCGCCGTGAGCAGCGTCATCCAGCCATAAATCAGCCAGTTGCCATCGGTCGCCACGCCGAGGGCCCGCCACAAGAAGCGCGGGTACGATTCGATCACACCCGCGCAGGGAGCCGGTTTCGTGGGGGCGGCGATGGGCTGACCAGCGGACACGGCAGTCACTTGTCGAAGAAATAATAGAAGCGAGGTTTGGTCCCGAGTTCTTCCTTCAGGACTGCACTTTCCGTGAACTCGTGAGTGTCAGATGGCGATCCGCAGCAGGCGTTGGAGGAGGGTGCGGATGT
>Ga0073934_10012265_pt1 | contig 10143 bp, 13 predicted proteins | sample LarsenN4metaG_FD_76834 | JGI IMG/M metagenome (GOLD analysis project Ga0073934, IMG submission 76834) | Hot spring sediment bacterial and archeal communities from British Columbia, Canada, to study Microbial Dark Matter (Phase II) - Larsen... ... | reverse complement strand
CAGACACGCAAGCAATCTTTGGGATGTCGAAAAAGTAAGGCGGTTGGCAGCCAATCAGGACGACGAAGTCACTTTCTTCTGTGGCGGTTCTCGAAATTTCAACGAGTTCATAGACCTTTTTGATATAGTCTTCGTCTTAGACGTTGATGTAGACACACTCAATGAACGGCTCGACAACCGTCCTGATGATGACTGGGGCAAGAGCAAGAGCGAGCGGGAACTCATCCTGCGTTTACACGCCACAAAAGAAGACATACCCAACAATGGTATCGTAATCGATGCAACCCAGCCGCTAGTCAGCGTCGTGGACGAAATCCTTAGCCATGTCAGAGCTCAGGCTTGATTCCGAAAGACCTTTGGGTACCTCTTCCCGCTATATTCCTACACCACCCCGCGGAAAACCCGAATTTCAAAGCTCGTCCCCATGCCGGGCTGGCTGCGGACGGAGATATCGCCGCCCTGGGCGTTAAAGATGGCTTTGGCCAGCGCCAACCCGATACCGACGCTGTTCTCGCCAGCATTCGCGCCGCGATAGAAACGGTTGAAGATGTTGGGCAGATCCTGGCTCGTGATGCCCGTGCCGTTGTCGCTGACAGTGATCTCAGCATACAAGGCATTCGCCGTATAAGTGATCTCGATCTGCCCACCCTCCGGGGTGTGCTCCACACAGTTTTTGACCACGTTGGTCAAGGCTTCCGCGCTCCAATTGAGGTCACCGGTAAAGCTCGCGCCGTCATCCCCGTGGACCTCTAGGCGCTGATTTTTGATCTCGAGCGGGATCTGCAGCGGCTCCAGCGCCCTTTCGATCAGCCGGCGCACGTTCACCGGCTCGCTTTTAAAAGCAGCGGTGCCGGCATCCAGGCGGGCCAGCTTGAGCAGCGCCGCTACCAGCCATTGGATGCGCCCAAGCTGCGCGCGCAGCCGCTCGACGAAGACGCGCCGGTCTTCCTCGGGCGGGGCTTCGGCCAGCAGGTCGGTCAAAACGCCCATCGAAGTGAGCGGGGTCTTGACCTGGTGGGAGATGTCGGCGATCAGGTTGGATAAGGCGGTTTTATCCTTTTGCAGCAGCTCAGCTTGTTCGCGCAGCCGGACGGTGACCTTGTACAGGTCGTTCTTTAACAGGCTGAAACTACCCTCACCGTTGTCGCGCAGGTCAAGGGAATAATCGCCGGCTTCGATCTGGTGCAGGTACGCCGAAAGCCCTGCCACCTGGGCAGATACCGCCCGCTGGTAGCGCACCAGCAAAAGAACGAACCCGGCGCAGGCCAGCCCGGTCAGCACTAACCCGGCCGGCAGCAAGCGCGCCAACAACCCGGCTCCGATGCCGCGTTGCGCTGCGCCCAAATCCTGCAGCCCATATCTCCCCAACACCTGGTGACCCAGGCTGACGGAGAGAGCGTCCGGCGCGCTGAGATCCCGCACCACCTGCGCCTCGGCCTGGGGATATTTCTGCACTACCGTGCCCACAATGCCGGCGTAGGTATCCGCGAGTGCACGGTTAACGTAGACGGTCATCGCAAGACTGAGGGCGGCGGCCAGGAGAAGCGCGGCCAGCGACAGGGCCGCCATGCGAAACAGTAAACGTCGGTCTTCGGTGTGGGTGAGAAGGTCCATGTCAGTCGCCTGCCTTATAGCCCAATCCGCGCACGGTCTTGATCAGCGCAGGGTTCTGCGGGTCATCCTCGAGCTTCTCGCGCAGGCGCTTGATGTAGACCGTTAGCGTGTTATCGTTGACGAAATCCTCGTCCACATCCCAGATCTGGGCCAGGATCTGGGCACGGGTGAGCACCCGTCCCTGGTTGGAGACCAGCGCGAGCAGCAGACGGTATTCCAGCGCGGTCAGGACCACCTCGCGTCCGTTCTTGTACACCTTGGCCTGCTGGGCGACCACCGTTACGTCGCCACAGGTAAGGGTTCGGTCAGATGCCTCGACCGGCCCACGCCGGCGCAGCACGGCCTTCATGCGCGAGATCAGCTCGCGCAGGCGGAAGGGCTTGGTGAGGTAGTCGTCCGCGCCCAGATCGAGTCCGAGAACGATGCTGGCCTCTTCGTCGCGGGCGGAAAGGATGATGATGGGCGTATCCCCGGTGGCGCGGATCTCCTTGCACAGCGCGTAGCCGCTGCCATCCGGCAATCCCAGGTCCAGGAGCACCAGGTCAAAAGGCTGGCGTTTGAGCAAGTCGCGTGCCTCCTCGAGGTGGTAGGCCAGATTGACCTGGAAACCGTCCTGCTTGAGCGAATATTCCACCCCCATGGCTATGGTGGCATCATCTTCAACGAAAAGGATAGCGGGCATGAGCAGATTCCCGTAATGCTATGTTGGGTCTTGGACAATTATAACTAAGCTGGATAGATATCTCAGCTAGATGTATCGACCGGGTACAGGAAAAAGATGGTTACCATACAGTCACGTATAAAAGAAAAACAACTTGATGATTTTCATCAAGTTGTTTATACAGGGGGTTTCGACGGGATTAGGGTTCGCGACGCGTAACTACTTGGGCGCTAAGTGATTTAGATTGTTTCTTCATTATATCAGGGAACATTGCCGTTCCTGTATATTTGGTGGCCTAAGCTTTATCAATGTAGCTTCCTATGCTAGGATTAGTAACATATCCCATTCAACTGGTAATCAGGCATTTCGTCAGGCTCATCGCCCGAAGGTCGCACGCTGCGTGCAATCCCTGTCCATATGGTTTCGTGAGTTACCGTATCCTTAAGCCGGTTTGCATAACTGGGATCCGGCAGGATTGTGACGATTTTGTAGCAGATCAAATAATCGGGAGCGGGCTACAGATACATGATATCTACAAGAATTGGCTTAAGATACAATCGATTTATGCAGACCGATATCCTTCTTAAACGATTACAGACCTTCGATTTCCTGCGTGGACTCGATCACGAGACGCTGGCTTCGCTGGCAAAGAGTGCGATGTGGAAAGTTTTTCCGGCCGATGCCGTGGTCTTTTGGGAGGGGGATACGGAAACCAATTTATATTATTTGCAATACGGATCATTAAAGGCGCTACGAGCTTCGCCGGATGGACGCGAGCAAGTGTTACGCTTTATCAGTGCAGGCGAGATCTTCAACGAAATCGGCGTGCTGGCTAAACGACCAAATCCTGCCACTGCGATTGCGCTGGAAGAATCAGGGGTATGGCTCATTCCCCGCCAGGCTTTAGAAAAGATCATGCTGGCACATCCTCATATGGCACTTCAGATTATCGAAAATATGGCAGATAAAATCATTGAGCTGGTTACGCTTGCGTCAGATCTTTCCTTGAAGACCGTCGAAGCCCGATTTGCAAAGCTTTTGTTAGAGCAAACCGAAGGCGATGTAATCGAACGCCGCCGTTGGACATCCCAGGCGGAACTTGCGGCCCATCTTGGCACGGTGCCAGATGTACTGAGCCGCGTCACTCGCGAATTGACCAAGGCAGGCTTGATCAAAATCGACAAACAACACATCAGCATTTTGGATCGCAAGGGCCTGGCCGCGCGGGCAACGCTTCAGGACAAATAACGACTGGGAGCTAAAACCCGACTTAAGTCGGGACGAAAAACGGGGAAAACGGATAAAGTCAGGTATATCAAAAAGGAGTCGATATGCCTGACGCAGCTTCTCAAATCTATTTTGCAGATACAAAATCAAAGGCAGTCTTTGCAGCGGATGGAGCTCAGCCACAATTTTTGATCGATACACCCAGGTTCAAGACACTGGTGGTTGGTCTGGAGGCAGGCAGCCATATCCCTGCTCATCCTGACCAGGCGGCCATGTATCATTTTCTCGAAGGCAGCGGGCTGATGACCATTGGCGAGGATGTCTTTGAGATTAAACCTGGTGTGACCGTGATCGCGCCGAGCGGGGTGAAGCGCGGCATCAATGCAAAAACACGCGTGATCTTTCTCGGTTCGAAAGGAGAAGGCTAAATGCCCATTCCCTACCTGCTCACTACGTTAGTGTTTGCATTCGTAGCTTTGCTCGCCGCAGCAGATGCCTCTCTGGTAAGCCTGAATCTCGTTGGTATGTTTCCGTCGTTACGCTGGGTGCGCGTGCACTTCATCACGCTTGGGATCATTTCCCAGGTGATCTTTGGGCTACTGCCGTTGCTGGTCGCGTCCCTTTCCAAAAGGCCTCGTCCTGCCATGCGCTGGGATATCTGGCTAAGTCTCAACGTTGGTCTGGTGGCGCTCGTGGCTGGCTTCGCGGGTGTGAACCAGCCGATGATCTTTGCTGGCGGCACACTCATCTTCATCGCAGCAACTCTTTTGCTCATCCAATTATGGAATGTACGCGGCAGAAGCGCGCCCGCCAGCCTGAAGTTTTATATCACCGGCATGTTCTATTTGGTTGTCGGAATCATCATTGGCACAGGCTTGTTCCTCAACTGGAGCCAGGCACTCTATATTAAGGTCCCGCTGGAAGCCCACATTCACGCCAACTCCTGGGGCTTCATGTCGCTTGTGTTCGCAGGTTTGCTCGTGGATTTTGTTCCTATGATCACAGGGCGGCCCCTGGGGGCAAGGAATGCCACGACGTTGATTTACTGGGGCATGGCAATCGGCGCGTTTGGGCTGGTGCTGGGTCCATGGCTTGGGGGCGATGCAGGTACGCCTTTCACCGTCGTAGGTTTGATCCTGCACCTGGCATCCACTGCATGGCTGTTGATTCTGATGGTTCGCGCCTTGAATCAAAGCTCCAAGTTGAACAGCGCGGGTGCGTGGCATTTGGTGGCCTCCTATTTGTGGATTTTGGCTCCCGTGTTGGCTGCGCCATTAATCCTGACCGGCGTCCTCGAAAGTGGCCCAATCGAAGCGACGGCGCCTCAGGCGCTGATCTACGGCTGGACACTCCAATTTGGCATTTCTCTCATCCCATACATTGCGCGCTGGTTCTTCCTCAAGGAGGAGAATCCACAGCTCGGCGGCAGCTGGTGGAGTCTCGCAGCGGTAACGGTGGGAAGTCTGTTCGTGTGGGCCAGCATCTTCCTCATCCCCGCGCGGGGTGTGCTCTATGGGATCGGCTTCGCCTTGTACGCGCTTGCCCTCATCCGCCCAATCAGGGAATTAGCGGGGATCGCACGGAAGGGTTTGCAGAAGTATGAGCTGGGATAGGGTCATTGCAGATGAAAATCACGAAAGACACCCGCGTGTCCGCCATCCTGGAAGAATATGGTGACATCGCCGATGTGATGGAAGTCTTCGGCGTGAAGCGTGTGGTGCGTTATTCCCTGCGAATGCTTGCCGCGAAAGCAGTGACGGTGGAATGGGCAGCGCGCATCCATCGCGTACCATTCAATGAATTTCTGGCAATCCTTGATCGCGCAATTAGTAAAAAGCAGGAGAAGAAAGAAGGATAGATATGAATACGATTCTCAATAAGATTGCAGCGATACTCGCCTTCGTTATCGGTTTGATGGCGGTTTTTTCGGGAGGGAAGACATTACTTGGAAACATCCCTGACTATTACGTAATCAACTGGCTTCCTCTTTACAACTACACAATAGGCGTTCTGACGGTTTTCGTCACAGCGCCGTTAATATGGATAAACAGTAAAGTCGCGGTTCCCGCTGCCATCACGACGTTCATCCTTCATGCGCTCATCATGGTCATTCTGCAGGCCGCTTACGCCGATGTCGTAGCCACAGAGAGTGTGGTGGCGATGGCGATCCGTCTGGGCACCTGGTTCGTCATTCTCGCGCTGACATTTCTTGAGATGAGAAATGAGAAGCGCATTTTTGCAGGAGCCTGATCATGTTACAGAATACAAACGCCCGCTACCATCCCCTGCAAGTCAGTTTGCACTGGCTGGTTGTCATCTTAATCTTCGCCACGTTTCTACTCGGCAAATATATGAGCAGAATGCCAAATGAGTCGGAAAAGATCCCACTTCTGGGGATTCACATGGCCCTGGGGCTCGTTACGCTTGTCGTGATCGTGCTTCGACTTATTGCCCGCCTTCGTCTGCCCAGGCCTGTTTCAATCAAAACGGGCAATGCCTTTCTAGACTGGGTCAGTAAAGCGGTCCATGAAGCACTGTATGTGCTCGTGTTTCTGACGGCACTGAGCGGTATGTCCCTGTCCTTGCAATCCGGCCTGATGCCGACAGTCTTCGGCGTGTCGAGCGCATCTCTGCCAGCAGACTTTTTCGAGTTCAGAGCGCGCCTATTGCATGGTTTCATTGCTCCTGCCCTGCTTGTTCTCGTACTCCTACATGTCGGCGCGGCTTTCTACCACCAGTTCGCGCTCAAGGACAATCTTTTGTCTCGCATGTGGTATAGCAAGCCCATAGAAGAATCAAAATGAAAAAAATACTCTTGATTGCACTGTTGACTCTGTTCCTGGCTGCCTGCGGCGCACAGGGGAATGGAACAAGTCCTGGCGTGGGAATGGGTGGTGACGGGATGATGGTGCGGCATCATGCGGAGATCCCGACTGAATATGCCGGGCGGACCAACCCCATCCCTGCAGATGAGCCGTCACTAGAACGAGGCAAGGAACTCTATGCTATGAATTGTGCCAGCTGCCATGGTGATGGAGGCATGGGCGACGGACCCGCTGGCTCTGCACTCGATCCTGCACCCGCTCCGGTGGCTCACACCAGCCAGATGCTGGCAGATGATTACCTTTTCTGGCGTATCAGCGAGGGCGGCACGCCGTTCAATACATCTATGCCACCCTGGAAATTTCTGGATGAACAGGCACGTTGGGATATGATCAATTACATGCGCGCACTCGGTGAAGGGACAGCTCAACCATCCGCACAGCGAACCGAAATGCTCGCACAGGCCGTTGACCAGGGCGTCATTACACAGGCTGAAGCGGATGCATTCAACACGGTTCACCATGCAGTCGAACAATATCTTGTTGAACATCCTGAACTATTAAATAACGGCGGGAATGCCACAGAGCGAGAAGCCGCAGCTCTGACAGCGCTGGTGAAGGAGGAGATCGTTACGCAGGTAGAAGCAGATGCATTTACAAATATCCATGACCGCCTGGGTGCGTCTGGATTAATGCCCTGAGGTTGCTGTTGCAAGAGTAGAAGCAGTACTCTCGTAGCCCGTACAAGTTGTTGCAGGGGATATTTATTTGGCTTGAAAAAAACCTGATTAAATAGAGTTTCCTGCTGAAAACAGCAGGAAGTTTTAGATCAATTAGGGTTTTCCGCCCTGACCACCTGAACCGGGCATGGGGCCATCACCATCTCCGTTACCACCGTTTTGCTCGCCACCTCCGTTGTTTTCACCGCTTTGTTGGCCACCCTCGTTATCGTCGCCGTTTTGTTGGCCGCCACCATTCTGATTTGTTGTATTGTGTTGGGGCACGGGTGTGCCAGCCGACGGATTGCTACTGCCGCTTCCATTCTGTTGGCCTGTACCGTCTCTTGCAGGAGTGTTTACGACTCTTTGTGGTGTGACGGTGCTACCCGGAACCGGTGGAGTCTGTGTGGTGCGCAGCTGATTCTGCGTTTGATTCTGAAAGGGTTCCGGTTGAATAACATCTCCTTCAATTTGTCTCAGTTGGGTTCGTAACATATCTCGTGTCTGTTGCAGTACCGGTTGACACGCCGAGCAGGTACCATCCTGCAGTTGGATCACCATCTGTTCCTGCTGTTGAAGGCGCTCATGGATTTGTTGGCGTGTATTTGTCTGTGATGCATCCTCTAGGTTCGCCGTCAATTGCAGCGCGCGTTGAATCCGTTCCTGCGCCTTGAAAGCAAGGTCCGCTGAAGGAGTGATGCCTTTCGTTGTCAACGTCGCCATTTCTTCGATGCGCGTTTGTGCCTGTTGCATGAGCATTTCAATCTGTGCCAAAGGATCGGAGGTCAACCATAAGTTGACATCTTCGCTCAGCAGCTTGATCTGGTACAACGATTCATAAGGAAGATCATCCTGCGCTGCTGCAACGGTTGCATTCCCGCCGAACAGCAGGGCAAGAATAAAAAGTGCGTACATTGCCAGTTTCATAGCTAGTTTCTCCTTTTGTTGAAAGAATATCCAAAAGCTGTGACGTTGTACCTCTCGCACGGATACGGCCTCTGCCAAGAATCTGGCTTTCGCACGCGCAGCAATTTGAGGATCGCGTGGCAAGACTGGCTTTATTTCCTCCAGCATAGCAATCAAACGGGGATCGTAGTTGTCATCTTTCAAGGTGTTCATACTTCATCATCCAAAAGCGTTTTTTGCAGGCGGCTTAGCGCACGATGCTGTAAGGACTTGACTGCGCCAACCGGCTTTCCCAAAGCAAGCGCAATCTCTTCATTGTCCCATCCCTCTAGAAACTTAAGTGCAATGACTTGTTGTTGCTCGGCGGTTAGCTGGCGGATGGCGTTCCGAACGCGCGCTTGACGAAGGCGTTGATCGGTACTTTGTTCGGTGTTTTCGCTGGACGGTGAATCATCATCCATTGTCTCCATCGTCGGTTGGTGTCGATACCGATCGACAACGAGGTTGTGCATCGTCCGAAAGAGATAGGCCTGCAGATAATGATTTGGTCCTCGATGCGCTCGCATGGCCTGGAGGAAACGGCTGAAAGTTTCAGCCACACAGTCTTCGGCACTACAGGCATCCCCCAGCAAGCGCATTGCATAGCGGTATAAACGTGGGCTGTAGAAATCGTATATTTCTGACAGCGCACAGGAGTCAAGTTGTTTTGCCTGAGCTAGCAGGACGTGTTCTGAAATCACGGTGACTCATTTCCTGTGACGTTCCATGGGCGGGCTGGATACGGGTTGGAGGCTTGCATCTTCATTTCCTTGGGTGCGTACCAAGAATCATGGTTGAGACCAGTCTAAAACTGACGCGTAAAGGGATTTTGCCGGATTCGTAAAGAATTCTTAAAGTTCCATATTCAGATTTCTTTACTGAATCTTTACGGAAAGTTTGACGCCTCTGTACAAATAAAAATTACACTCCGAAACATAAAAATTCTGGAGGTATGCATGGTGAACTTGTTCGGTAAACGCATTCGGTTATTCCGCCCTCGCTCAATCTGGATACGCAAGGTTGTGCAATGGTTCTTTTTTGTGCTGGTCGCTTTGATTACCATCAATCACACGCTGGCGGAAAGCGGTGCAGGCATCCCCATTCTCTCCAGTGCCTCGCTGCACGGAGTTTGCCCGTTCGGTGGTGTGGAAACCCTGTATACCGTTGTGACAAGCGGCGTACTTGTTCGCAAAGTCCATGACTCTGCCCTGGTTCTCGCGGGCATCGTTCTGCTTTTATCTATCTTGTTTGGTCCAGTTTTCTGCGGTTGGGTTTGCCCCCTGGGAACCGTACAGGAATGGGTGGGCAAGATCGGCAAAAAGTGGTTTAGAAGGCGTTACAACCACTTTGTCCCGCCGCGACTCGATAAGATATTGCGCTATATACGGTATGGGGTCTTAGCCTGGGTACTGTACGTGACAGCCACAAGCGGCACATTGATTTTCGAAGCCTATGACCCCTACTTCGCTCTGTTCAACTTTTGGAGCACGGAAGTGGCATGGAGCGCCTTCGTGATTCTCGGCATGACTCTTGTGCTTTCCGTCTTCGTAGAACGCCCCTGGTGTAAATATGCCTGTCCCTATGGGGCGGTACTTGGAATTACAAACTTTTTTCGTGTTTTTTCCATTAAGCGTTCTGAGACGACTTGTAAAGCGGATGGTGCTTGCTCGATTATGTGTCCTATGAACATTCCTGTGGATACCAAGAAGGTTGTGCGCGATCATCAGTGTATTTCTTGCCTCGAGTGTACTTCTGAAGCCATCTGCCCAGTTGCCAAAACGGTCCTGTTCACGAGTGGAGGTTTGAGATGACGCTTAATTCCAGAAGCCTGGCAATCACTTTGTTCGTCGTATTGTTCGGAGGAATTGCCTTCTCATCTTTCATGGGTTGGTGGGTAACAGAATCGACCAAAGAGCCTATAACTTTTACAGAAGGTGAATTTGCTGGTCAAGCCAATCCAGCAGATATTCGTGGTTCGTATACCTTTGGCGACATCGCCAAATCCTTCGATGTGACTCCTCAAGTCCTGGCGCAGGCGTTTGGCATCACAGCAGAGGATCCTTCCTCGTTTGCTGTTAAAGAACTCGAAACGATTTATCTCGATAGCGGCTTTGAGATCGGCACAGCCTCCGTTCGATTGTTTGTGGCTGATTAT
>Ga0073934_10012264_pt1 | contig 10144 bp, 7 predicted proteins | sample LarsenN4metaG_FD_76834 | JGI IMG/M metagenome (GOLD analysis project Ga0073934, IMG submission 76834) | Hot spring sediment bacterial and archeal communities from British Columbia, Canada, to study Microbial Dark Matter (Phase II) - Larsen... ... | reverse complement strand
GTTCGCCTCTTTCATCGAGACTCCGTAAGGTCGTCCCGCGCACTTAAGCCGGGGAGGATCGGCAACCCGACGCCGCTCGCGACCATCAGCCGCGAACGGTCCCTATGGTCTCACCTGTTTTTTGTCGAAACCGAAGCCTTGCAGCCGCCGCGCGGGCCAGCCGCCCTAACTTCAATACGAGAGTTCCTACCATGGAACCGAGCGTAAGGACGAAGAGCAGGAACAGCACCAGCCGTATGACAGACGCGGTCGCGAGGAACACGTCCCACGCCTTCAACCCTTCAACCGCCTGAGATAGAAAATTAAGCGCGGTGGTAGAGGCGGTGGCGAAGAGATTCGGCACCTTTACGAGAATCAATAAGACCAGCAGGACCCAGAACCCGTTTTTCAAGACCCCGTAGGATGCGACTACTATCGCCCGCCAACCGCTTATCTGGCTAACATCGGCCAGATCAGCCTGTCTGCCGCGCAACCGCGCCCAGCATTGTTTGATGATCGCGGTCGAGCGTTTTTGAAGATTGGGCACACCCAGCGCGTCAGACAACAGCCAGTACCCGTCGAATCGCAGGAAGGGGTTGATGGCGATCAGGCACAGGCTGTCGGAAGCCACGACCATAGCCAGCAGAGCGAACGACCCCGTCTTGAGGTAGATCAAGTAGATGACGGAGGCGATGATCGACTGGAAGTAGAGCCCGCCCACATCCACGACGACCCTGCGGCTCGGCTTCAACCTCCAGCTCGCGCTCACATTCGTATAGAAAGCCGGAAGGTAGTGGTAGAGCTGAAACCCTATGGCCCCGGCCGGCAGCCCGAACTTCATTTGCGCGGATGCGTGCCCGAACTCGTGGATCAGTATCACGAAGACCATACCGGCCAGGGTCGCCAGGTATTCCGCCGGGCTGAATAGCAATATCACTTGCCGCAGAAACCGGCCCTGGACCGAGCTGTAGAGCATCCAGCGGGTGGCAATTATCATCACGAGCGATAAGAGAACCGATAGCGGCTCGTAGGCTACGGTGAGCGGGGAGCATACCTTCTCGACGACCTTCTGCTTGAGCAATCGCAACCGAAAATGGCCGGTCAACAGCCGCTCGTGGAGCGGCTTTTTTGCCTCCTCTGCGACCTGCGCGGCCATTTTCGCAGGGGAGCTTATATTCGCGGGGGCCTTGTCGGCGGGGTAAGCCATGCCTTTGGCGACCAGTTGCTGCTCGATTATATAACGCAGGTCGTCCGCGCTGATCTGGCAACCCCAGCGCGCCGATAGGGTGTCGGCTGCCTCTTCGACCGATTTGCCCTCCTTCATCTGTATGAGGAGCTCGGCCAGCTTTGGGGCGATCATAAAGCGCCTTCCCTGGCCCAGCAGGGTGACCATGTAGCGCGGCTCTGACAGCGAGGTCTTGATGTTCTCGACACTGATCGGCGGCAGAACGAAAGTATGTGACCTGCCTTCTGCTATTGACATCGCCGGCCACCTCCGTCTGAATGCGTTCTCTCAGCCCTGCTTCTTCGCCCGGTCTGCTCCGGGCGGTCGCCAGTTGCCCTGAAGGTTGAAAAAAAGTAGCGGCAACACCTGTTTCAACCTTTGCTCGAACGACGCGGCGCATCGATTAACGTCCGGATGCCCGCATTTGCCAATCCAGTCTCGCCCGCATACGAGTGCGTACTTGCAGGATGGGCAAGCGGACCCCTGCTCGATACTCTCCAATGAGAGCGGCTGGACTTTGGAGACCCTTATGTTTTGCCGCAATTCGTTTACGTCTCTGAACGCTGCGTCGCTCGCGGCTGATCGGTAGAATAGCTGCCCGCTCGCGAGGTCATAGATGAGATTGTCAGGCTCGAGCGAAAAGAACGGGTTATAATTGATAAGGTCTGACCTCGTGACGAAGCGCATCATCGTTAACAGTACGCCTACATTTTCTGAGTTGACGACCGGAAGGTGGCCTCCATCGCTCGGTAGCGAGTAGGGCTCGGCCTCGCCTTCGCGCTCATCCGAGAGCAACAATAGTATGAAGTTGGAATACTTCTGCCGGACCCGATCGCGTATCGCGCGCACTGCCTCTACCTGCTCGGCGCTCATGCCGCAGACATTGCACTTCCATGAGACGTATACCTGGCGCTCGAAATAGAGCACGATCTTTTCGGCAATCCCCCCCACGTCCGGCGACAGGTTCGACCTGTCGGAGATGAGCGTCACGTGACGGAAGTTCTCGCTCTTAAGCCAGGGCCACAGGGCGTCTATCCCGGCCATCGTGACTTCAAGAATAATTGCGTAATCGCGCGCGATGGAGGCTTCGAGTATGCGGTCCATTAATTCGCGGTCGACTTCGGGGCTTGAGATTTCAAGCTTGACGAGTACGAGCAGGCCGTCTTGCTCGAGCTCAGATGCGACCGAAAAAAACTCGTCCAGCCGATCGCTGCCTTCGGTCGTTCGATAAGGCGCTACGGGCGGGAAGCGGAAGGTTAGCTCGATTGAGGGGCGGGAATTCTTGGCAGCTATACGCAGGGCCGCAAGAGATTGCTCTATCTCTTGGTCGCGTGTTTGGCCGGTCAAATAACTGCGGCGCTTTAAGCTCTCGGCCTCCTCATCGCTAAGTATTGAATGGATATCTTCGCCGCGCTCCAGAGCAATCCCGATCTCTTCGGGGACTAAATCTACAGCTCCTCTGAGCGTGTGAAACAGCAGGAAGCGGTTGGTTTGTCGGATCGGTACACAGACAAAATGAGAACTGGTGCGCATGACGGACGCCCCCAAAACCTGCCCGGTCCCACTTGCCCATCTGAAGCTGTGAGTGGCATCAATCTATTTTCTGATATATTTTCGGTAATTTATGCCACTTCGCCGATCTTCGGCAGTTTTTCTTCTCCTGTCAAAACCAGGATATATCTTCGAGAATTCGGCTTGCCTTCTTAGGAAACAATATCATCAAATGGCAGGCGGGGTAATTATAATCACTTTTTTCATTTGGTCAAGAATTTTCTACATGGTTTTCATGCAATCACGTAGAGTCGCAAGATCTTGCGACTCTACTCTGGATCGTCACGGTCGTCGATGTCGATTCAGTGGCGCGAGATGCCGGGATTTTGCTAAAGCCCCGCACGACAGGCATCCTTTGAGCCGCTCCAGGTGTCAAAATAGTGGTAGGGCTGGGCCTCTGGCTGATATGGTTCGTGCGGCCACGCCCGCTTCGCCCTGCCGCCTTATTATTTTCGCAGCTCTTCGGGAGGATGGATAATAATGAAGCGAAACAGGATTCTCCTCGGCGTCTCGATCGCTCTGCTGTCTATAGCGCTTACCGGCTGCCCTGAGCGCAAGCGCATCGCGGAGATAAACTCAGACCCGGGCCGATTTAACAACAAGGAAGTGACCGTAGTCGGGCGAGTGACGAGGTCATACGGCGCGCTCGGAACGGGCGTCTTTGAGATAGACGACGGCACGGGCCGTATGTGGGTCTTCAGCGAAAAGTACGGCGTGCCGAGCAAAGACACCTATGTGGGTGTGAGTGGAAAGGTGATTCCAGGTCTCACTTACAATGGGCGAAATTACGGGACCGGCATGCGCGAGACCAAGCGGCGCACGCGCGAGAATAATTGACCCGCGAATATGCTCGCGTCCCGGCGGCAACTGCTTCAGCCGCCGCCGGGGCGTGAGCAAACGATCAGCTTTCCGTGCCGGCCTGGGCCGCGGTAACCGTGCGGCCCCTGTCGTCATCGTCGGGAGCGCTCGACCCTTGTGGTTGAAACTCTTCTTCCGCCTCCCCGGCGGGCGGCTCTCTATGGGCATCGATTTCCGTCTCGGCCTCTCTCGAAGCGCGCTGAGGCTCGGCGCTTGCGAGTCCGAGAAAATCGCGGGCCGAAGCGCCCTGCTCGCCCCTGGCCATCTCTAACGCCTCGCTCCAATCGAGCCGCGCGACCCTGCGTTTGCCCTTTAAGCGAAAGCCTATACCCGATTCATCCAACGAGACGATAAAAGTTACGTCGTTTATCTCGACTTCCCGGTTTATAGGTCTAGTAAACTTCATTAAGAAAAACCCCCTCTTCAGAATAATCGAGCACTCACCCATCCTACTATTGCATAAGTCCACTGAGATTCTATTTGCGCGAACGGGCTTTGTCCACCGGCGGAGGCTTTAGAGTCCTGACCTTGACCGCTCAGGCTATGGGTTGCGAGGTCTCGGCGAGAAGGCTCTTTATCATGGGGATGAACTCTTTGAAGACAATGGGCTTTCGCGCGCAAGCCGACGCGCCGGCAGCCATCGCGTTACTGGCGGTCGACTGGCCGTAGGCGGTGATAGCAATTATCGGCAGCTCAGCCATCTCGTGTTTGAGCCTGATCTGGCGGGTAAGCTCTATACCGTTGAGGCGGGGCATGTTGAGGTCAGTGATCACGAGGTCAGGCTTCTGCTCGAAGGCCACGTTGAGCGCGCACTCCCCGTCGGCCACAGTGATTACGTCGTACCCTTCCCCCTTCAGGATCAAAGACATAACGTATCGAGTGTCGAAATCGTCTTCGACTATCAATATCTTTTTTGACATCCCTGAACACCCCCAATGAAAATAGGGCTTGAAGTTTACCACCCGCGCCCGGAAAAGGCAAAGAAGGCTGCGATTCGATCCGGGCTGATGCAAAGTCTGTAGAGAGTGGTAGGGGCAGGGCTTGTCCCTGCCCGGAATACTCAATATAGAATTCCGGGCAGGGACAAGCCCTGCCCCTACCCTCTTCTTTGCAATAGCCCTGGCGATTCGATCCGGTGGTCACCACAAGTCCATCGAACAGAGGTCGTCGTAGGTCTCGCGCCGCCGCACCAGGCTCACTTCGCCCGCCTCGCGCACCATGACTGCCGCCGGGCGCGGGCGTCCGTTGTACTGAGAAGCCTGGTCCAGCGTATAAGCGCCGGTGTTCAACAGCGCCAGCAGATCGCCGACGGCGGTCGCCTCAGGCAGAAGGCGATAATTGGGGAGCCTCGTCCCCGCCTCCAGGTCGAAGTAGACGTCGCCCGAATCGCAGAGCGGACCGGCGACCTTGTACGGCCTCTCGTGCGGTTCGGACGCGCGGGACGCGGAGATCAGGTGGTAATACCATTTATATAGAACGCTCGACAGCATAAGCGAATAGCCCGCGTCCGTAAGCAGCCACGTGTCGCCTATCTCCGGGCGGTCCTTCATCCCGCACACGCGGGTCAGCAGGATCGAGGCGTCGCCTATTATCCGCCGACCCGGCTCCATAACGATCGTCAGCCCCTCCATCAGGCCGCCGTCGGCGTGTGCGGCCACTTCGTCCACGACCGCCCGCAGCACCTCCCGCGCGTCGAGGTCCGCCCCGAGCATCGCGCGCTCGCGCTCGCCGAGGTCGACGACCATCGATGAGTCGGGCAGGTAGCTGACCGGCAACCCCCCGCCGATGTTTATGTGCGAGAGCCGGTGGCCGGTCTCCTTATAGAGGTCGACGAGAAAGCTCCACATCTCGGCGAACGCCCGAGCGAAAGGATGGGGGTCCGGCGTCTGCGACCCGACGTGTATATGAACTCCCGCGAGGTTGAGCGCGTCCGAGGCCGCGAGCGCGCGGTCGAAAGCGGGCTTGATCTGTGAAGGAGTCAGCCCGAACTTCGAAGACATCAAGCCGGTTTGAAGCCCTATGTGCGAGCGGGTGATTATCTCAGGCACTATGCGGATCGCGATGTTCGCGCGCCTGTCAGTGGCGCGGGCGACGCGGGCGACCTGGTCCAGCTCGTAGAGCGAGTCGATATTTATCGCGAGTATCCCGTACTCGACCGCCTCGCGTATCTCTTCGTCGGTCTTCGACACGCCGTTGAAGATTACCTGGTCCGCGCGAAAACCTATCTTCCTGGCTTTGAACAGCTCCCCGCCGGAATTGACCTCTATGTCGCCGCCCGCGTCGCGTATAGTCCGAAGCACGGCCATGTTGGAATTGGCCTTGGATGCGTAGCAGAGCTTCACACGGGGAAAGACGGACTCGGCCGCCTGCCTGAGCCTGCGCGTATTTCCTGCGATTCGCTTCTCGGAAAAGACGTAAAGCGGGGTGCCCTGCGCACGGGCAAGCTCGACCGCCTCGACCCCATCTATCGAGAGACGCCCCCCGCGCTCTTCAAGATACCCCGGCACCTGCCAGCCCTGTTGTTGCTCGCCCATCTACCGACCTCTCTTTTTTAAATGAAGCTTGAATTGTATTCGAGCGCCAACGCGCTGGCAAATTGCTCGCGGTCATCTCGCCGCAATCTTCAGAAACTTGTTATGCCTTATCGGGCGGATTTATAATCAGCGTGTGTAAACGATCCGTCGGTCAAGTTTTGGTCAGCCTTCCACCCGTACCCCGGGCGGTACTCGCTAGGGATCTCATGGACAAGCGTATTTATAAATTCGGCCCCTTTCGAGTCGACGTCGCGGAGCGACTGCTGCTTCGCGCGGGCGACCCCGTTCAGGTCACCCCCAAGTCTTTCGACACCCTGCTGGTGCTTATAGAAAACCGTGGGCGCGTGCTCGGCAAGAAAGAGATGATGAGTCTCATCTGGCCCGACACCTTCGTCGAAGAAGCAAACCTCGCCGTCAACATATCTCAGCTCAGAAAGGCGCTGGGCGAACGCGACGGCGGCGGCCAGTATATAGAGACGGTCCCGCGCCGAGGCTACCGGTTCGCGTCCCCTGTAATCGAGGCCGTCGAGAACCTGCTCGACCGAAACGCCGGCGAGGGCGCGAAGAAGGGCCTGTCGGTCGGAGTGGAAGACGGCTACACGGCACGGGCCGCCGTCCGAGAAGAGAGCGCCTCGCAGCACGAAATACGGTATGCCCGAAGCGGCGATGTCAACATCGCTTATCAGGTAATTGGCGACGGGATGCTCGACCTCGTATTCGTCATGGGGTGGGTCTCTCACCTGGAGTACTTCTGGGAAGAGCCTTCGTTCGCGCGCTTTCTCTCGCGTCTCGCCTCGTTTTCGCGGCTGATACTCTTCGACAAGCGGGGGACGGGCCTTTCGGACCGCGTTCCGCTCAACGCGCTGCCTACGCTCGAACAGAGGATGGACGACGTGAGGGCGGTCATGGACGCGGCGGGCTGCGAGAAGGCCGCGCTCGTCGGGGTGTCGGAAGGCGGGCCTATGTGCAGCCTCTTCGCCGCGACCTACCCCGAAAAGACCTCGGCGCTCGTGATGATAGGGACCTATGCGAAGCGAATCTGGGACCCGGAATACCCCTGGGCCCCGACCCCCGAAGAGCGAAACGCATTCATCGAAGAGATGCAGCGGAGCTGGGGCGGCCCCGTAGGTGTAGAGGACCGGGCGCCTAGCCGAGCCGCCGACCCGCAGTTCCGAGAGTGGTGGGCCGCGTACCTGCGCATGGGGGCAAGCCCCGGCGCGGCGGTCGCCCTGACCCGTATGAATGCGGAGATCGATGTCAGGCTCGTACTTCCGACGATAAGAGTCCCCACGCTCGTCATCCACCGCTCGGAGGATATGTGCTTGAAAGTTGAAGAAGGCCGGTACGTCGCCGACAGGATACCGGGGGCGAAATTCGTCGAGCTGCCGGGCGTCGATCACCTCCCCTTCGTCGGGGACCAGGACGAGATACTAGACGAGATCGAAGAGTTTCTAACCGGCGCTCGCCATAGCTCGGAGTGCGACCGCGTGCTCGCCACCGTCTTATCTGCCGAGGCCGCGGGACCCGTCGTCGAAGCCGCCGGGCAGGGCGACCCACGGAGCCGAGACCTGCTCGACCGTTTCCGCACGCGCGTAAAAAGGGAGATAAAGCTTTTTCGTGGCCGCGAGGTCAAGGTGTCGGAGGCTGAATTTCTGGCCACATTCGACGGGCCTGCCCGCGCAATCCGCGCGGCATCCACGCTGGTCGGGGTGGCAGCCAGGTTCGGCGTGTCGCTCAGGGCGGGCCTGCACACGGGCGAGTGCGACATACTGGGCGGCACTATCACAGGCACCGCCGTACAGATAGGCAGGCAGGTGGCCTCGCGCGCTGCGCCAGGCGAGGTGCTGACATCGAGCACTGTAAAAGATCTTGTCGCAGGCTCCGGCATAAGATTTAGCGACCGGGGAGGGTATTCGTTCGGCGCGGAGCTGGGAGACTGGCGGCTGCTCGCCGTCGAGCAAATCGCGTGAGCGGGAAGGAGACGGACAGGATTAACAGGATCGTCAGGATTTCATCCTTTATTTTTGTTAATCCTGTTAATCCTGTCCGTTCTCCCCTTTCAGGTTAAAAATTGAACCGTGCGCCGAACTGCAACTGGCGCGCGGGCGCAGCGGACGTGAATCCCAGGGGCTGAGTCGGCGCTCGCCCTTCGATGCCTTCAGCGTCGAACTCCGTGGCGTTTATGAAGGTCGTGCCGACGACGTTGTTGATGCCGATGAAATTGGTCTTGTTAAACAGGTTGAACGCCTCGAAGGTGAGCTCGAGGAACCTGCCTTCCGAGGCAAAGAAGCGCCTCGCCAACCTCAGATCGACGTTATAGAAAGGCTCGCCCTTGCCCGTGTTGCGGCCCGCCTGTCCTGGGCGGTCCGACTGTGATCGGCCATCGTTGTTCGCGTCGAACCCGAGCAGCAGGTTGAACGGGCGACCGCTCCCCCCCACGAATATCGAGGAGACGACCCACCTGCCGAACACCTTGTCGACTATCGAGTCGCCCGTGAGCGGGCTCTCAAGGACGCCGCTCACCACGAGCCTGTGGCGCTGGTCGAACGCCGAGAGAGCGCGGTCGAGCCTGATCGCCAGCGGGTTCTGCGCCGAGAAGTCGCTGTTGAAGTCTGTCACTTCGTCAATCGCCTTCGACAACGTGTAGTTGGCGTTCAGCGAATAGTAGTTCGATAACCGCTTCGTCACCTGGATAGTCCCGGCATGATAAAACGCGTTTGCGCTCGACTCATAGACGTTATCCTGAAGCCTTAGCGGGTTGCGGAAATCGCTCGTTAGCCCTGCCGCGACCTGTGCCGCGGTCGGGAACCTTATGAACGTGGGACCGCCCTGCGGGTTGAGCGGGTTTACAGGGCCGGTCCGCTTGAACGGGTTGATGTCGCGGTTGCGCGTGACGTGCAGCGTGCGGCTGAAGAGGTAGCTCGCTTCGACCGCGAAACCCGCGCCGAGGTCCTGCTGTATGGCGAAGCTCCCCTGGTGCGAGTACGGGTTCTCGAAGTTGGGCTCCGCTCGGAACCTCACTTCGAGCGGCGCTTCGGGCCGAGGAGTCACGCCGAACTGCGCTAGGTCTGCCGCCGTGATTACCCGGTTGCCGATCACCCCCTGCGCGAGCAGCGTCTGGTAGACGGCGAACGACGTGGGGAGACCGAGCGCGCCCGACGTCGCGGTCGCAAGCACTATGTTGATCACGCTCGGGTCGTCCCTCCCCGAAAGCTCGTTCACCACGTTTACTATCTGCGTGTCGATCTGGCCGGTGAATATGCCGTACCCGCCGCGTATGACGGTCTTGCCCGCCGAGAACGGGTCCCACGAAAACCCTATGCGCGGCTGAACGTTGTTCATATCGGTCTCTGCGGGATCGAACATCTGGTTCTTTTCGACGTAGTAGCGCACACCGTAATTGAACGTGAAGTTCGGGCGCACCTTCCACGAGTCCTGCCCGTAAAAGGCCGTCCTGTAGGTCCACGCGTTGAAACCCGATTCTCCGAACCCCTGCTGATAGACGATCGGCAGGTTCAGGTTGAAAGATTGCAGCGCGGTTATCGGGGCGTCGAGCGAGTCCGGAATCCCGTTCCCGTTCCCGTCCGCCCCGAGCGGCCCGCCCGATGCGGTCAGAAAGGCGATCAACGCGGGGCGGTTGGCCGCCGGCACGAGGTTTATCAACGGGAGCACGTTCCCGAAATTGAAGCGCCCGCCGAAGAACGTCTGCGAGTTCGCCGAGTTATCGATGGCCTGGAACTGGCCGCCCAACTTGTAGGTGTGCGGCCCGCGCACGAGGCCCACGTTATCGCTGATCTCGTAACGCCGCTCGATAGACTCCGAAGGCAGGAAGATGTCGCGCCCGAAAAAGCCGAACCCCTCGATGTTGAACTCGGGACCGATGAGGTCGTTCGGGATCACGTCGAAATCGACGTAACTGATCTGCCCCTTTACCTCGTTGATGGTGGTCGGGCTGAAGAAGTGGGTCTCGGAGAGCAACAGCCCGCCAGTGAAAGTG
>Ga0073934_10012263_pt1 | contig 10146 bp, 12 predicted proteins | sample LarsenN4metaG_FD_76834 | JGI IMG/M metagenome (GOLD analysis project Ga0073934, IMG submission 76834) | Hot spring sediment bacterial and archeal communities from British Columbia, Canada, to study Microbial Dark Matter (Phase II) - Larsen... ... | reverse complement strand
CCGCCGGGCCGCCGGTCGCGCGAGGGGGATGGCCTGATGCCCGGGGAACGCGTCGTCGTCGGCGCCGATCACGCCGGCTTCGCCTTGAAGGAGGTGCTCAAGGCGGACCTGGCCGCCTTGGGCTACGCGGTCGAGGATCTGGGGACGTTCGACCAGGCTTCGGTCGACTATCCCGATGTCGCCGGCAGGGTCGCCGAGAAGGTCGCGCGCGAGGGGGTTCGGGGCGTCCTGGTGTGCGGCACGGGCATCGGCGTCGCCATCGCCGCCAACCGCAACCGCGCCGTAAGGGCCGCCGTGTGCCACGACGGCGTCTCGGCCAGGCTGGCGCGGCAGCACAACGACGCCAACGTGCTCGCCCTGGGTGCGCGGCTGATCGGCGAGGAGGTCGCCAGGGACTGCCTGCGGGTCTTCCTGTCCACGCCGTTCGAGGGTGGGCGGCATGCCCGGCGTGTTGCTAAGATGTCCTAGCCGGAGCCCCGATGCGCTGCCCCTTCTGCGGACACGACGATACACAGGTCAAGGACTCGCGCCCGACCGAGGACAACGCCTCGATCCGGCGCCGTCGCCATTGCCCGGGCTGCGGGGCGCGCTTCACCACGTTCGAGCGCGTGCAGATCCGCGAGCTGACCGTTGTGAAGAAGGACGGGCACCGCGTCCCCTTCGACCGCGACAAGCTGCAGCGCTCCATCGACATCGCGGTGCGCAAGCGCCCCGTCGAGGCCGAGCGCATCGACCGCCTGGTCAACAGCATCCAGCGCCGGCTGGAGAGCCTCGGCGAGCCCGAGGTCAGGAGCCACATCATCGGCGAGATGGTGATGGACGCGCTGGCCTCGCTCGATCCCGTGGCCTATGTCCGGTTCGCCTCGGTCTACCGCAATTTCCGCGAGGCGAAGGACTTCGAGGACTTCGTGGGCAAGCTCGGTGGCGACCGCGGCGAGGCCTGACCCCGAGGACCTTCGCTTCATGCGGGCGGCGCTCGCGCTGGCCCGCCGCGGGCTGGGGCGGGTGTGGCCCAACCCCGCCGTGGGCTGCGTCCTGGTGCGCGAGGGCGTCGTGGTGGGCCGCGGCTGGACCCAGCCGGGCGGCCGTCCCCATGCCGAGACCGAGGCGCTGGCCCGCGCCGGGGCCGCCGCGCGGGGGGCCACGGCCTACGTCACGCTCGAGCCCTGCTCCCACACCGGCCGCACGCCGCCCTGCGCCGACGCCCTCATCGCGGCCGGGGTCGCGCGCTGCGTCGCGGCGCTCGTCGATCCCGATCCCCGGGTCGCGGGGCGGGGGCTGGCGCGGATGCGCGCCGCCGGCCTCGCGGTGGAGGAGGGGCTCGAGGGCCCCGCGGCCGCGCGGCTCAATGCGGGCTTCCTGCTGCACCGCACGAAGGGCAGGCCGCTCGTCACGCTCAAGCTCGCCACCACGCTCGACGGCCGCATCGCCGCCGCCACCGGCGACAGCCGCTGGATCACCGGGCCGCAGGCGCGCGAGCGGGCGCACCTGATGCGCGCCACCCACGACGCGGTGGCCGTGGGCATCCGCACGGCGCTGCGCGACGACCCCGACCTCACCTGCCGCCTGCCCGGCATGGCGGGGCGCTCGCCGGTGCGGGTCGTGCTCGACGGCGAGCTGCGCCTGCCGCCCGGCGGCCGGCTGGCCGCCTCGGCCCGCGAGGTGGCCGTGTGGGCCGTGACCTCGGCCGCGGCCCCGGCCGACCGGGCGGCCGCGCTGGAGGCCCGCGGCGTCGAGGTCCTGCGCCTGCCGCCGGGCGCTGGGCCGCCGCTCGCGGTGGACGCCGCCCTGGCGGCGCTGGCCGCGCGAGGCATCACGCGCCTGCTGGTCGAGGGCGGCGCGCAGGTGGCCACCAGCTTCTTCCGCGCCGGCCTGGTCGACCGCCTCGCCTGGTTCCGCGCGGGCCGCGTGCTGGGCGGCGACGCGCTGCCCGCCTTCGGGCCGCTGGGCCATGCCGGGGTGGCCGGGGCGGCCGGCTGGTCGCGCAGGGCCACGGTGGGGCTGGGCGACGACGTGCTGGAAATCTGGGCGCCGCCGACCTAAGAGAGCGCCATGTTCACCGGGATCGTCACCGACGTGGGCCGCGTCAGGGCCGTCGAGCGGCGCGGCGACACGCGCCTCGTCATCGCCACGGCCTACGACGCGGACACCATCGCCATCGGCGCCTCCATCGCCTGCTCGGGCTGCTGCCTGACCGCGGTGGACAAGGGCAGGGGCTGGTTCGCCGTCGACGCCTCGGCCGAGACGCTGGCCCGCACGACCCTGGGCTCCTGGCGCGAGGGCACCGCGGTGAACCTCGAGCGCCCGCTGCGCTTCGGCGACGAGCTGGGCGGCCACCTGGTCAGCGGCCACGTCGACGACCTGGCCCGCATCGTCGACCGTCGGCCCGAGGGCGACTCGCTGCGCTTCGTCGTCGAGGTGCCCCAGCGGCACGCCCGCTACATCGCTCCCAAGGGCTCGGTCGCGCTCGACGGCGTGTCGCTGACCGTCAACGAGGTCGCGGGCAACCGCTTCGGCGTCAACGTCATCCCCCACACCCGGCAGGCCACCACCTTCGGCGAGGCCCTGCCGGGCACGCTGGTGAACCTCGAAGTCGACCTGATCGCGCGCTATCTTGCGCGCCTCGCCGGGAAGGAGTGAGGGCATGGCAGGCGCGCCGCGCGTGCTGATCGTCGAGGCACGGTTCTACCCCGCCATCGCCGACGACCTGGCGAGGGGGGCGCTGGCCGCCCTCGCGGAGGCGGGCGCCGAGGTCGACCGCGTCACCGTGCCCGGCGCCTTCGAGATCCCCGCCGCCATCGCCATGGCCGTCGACAGCGGCCGCTACGACGGCTACGTGGCGCTGGGCTGCGTCATCCGCGGCGAGACCAGCCACTACGACCTGGTGTGCAACGAGGCCGCGCGCGGCGTGAACGAGCTGGCGGTGCGCCACCTCGTGCCCATCGGCTTCGGCGTGCTCACCTGCGAGAACGGCGAGCAGGCGCGCCGCCGCGCCGATCCCGGCCAGAAGAACAAGGGCGGCGAGGCGGCCCGCGCCTGCCTCGCGATGATCGGCCTGGCCCAGCGCCTGCGCGGATCGCCCGCGTGAGCGCGGCGGCCGAGCCGGGCACGCGGCGCGCACGCTCCACCGCCGCGCGGCTGGCCGCCGTGCAGGCGCTCTACCAGGTCGACCTGGGCGCCGTCGGCGTGGACGAGGCCCTGCGCTCCGTCTCCACCGACGGCGAGGGCGCCGGTGCCGAGCTCGACGAGCAGCACCGGCTGGACGCCGACCCGCTGCTGCTGGCCGAGATCGTGCGCGGCGTCATGGAGCGGCGCGAGCGGATCGACGGCATGATCCAGGGCGCGCTCGATCCCAAGTGGCGGGTCGAGCGATTCGAGCTGGTGCTGCGCGCCATCCTGCGCGCCGGCGTCTACGAGCTGCTGGGCCGCCCCCACGTGCCCGCGCGCGTCGTCATCACCGAGTACATGGACGTGGCGCACGGCTTCTTCGAGGCGGCCGAGGCGGGGCTCGTCAACGCCGTTCTCGACCGTCTGGCCAGGGTCCTGCGCCCGTCCGAGTTCGAGCCCCAGCCGCCGCCCGTGGCCTGAGCCCGGTGGACGAGTTCGGGGCCATCGCGCGCTACTTCGCCCCCCTGGCGGCGGGCGAGCCGGGCGCGCTGGGCCTGACCGACGATGCGGCCGTCCTCGCGCCCGCGCCGGGCATGGCCTTCGTCCTGACCAAGGACCTCATGGCCGCCGGCGTGCATTTCCTGGCCGACGATCCGCCCGACCTCGTGGCGCGCAAGCTGCTGCGCGTCAACCTGTCCGATCTCGCGGCGATGGGCGCGCGCCCGCGCGCCTATCTGGTGGGCCTCACCCTGCCCAGGCCGGCGGACGAGGCGTGGATCGCCGCCTTCGCCCGCGGCCTCGCCCAGGACCAGGCGGCCTTCGGCGTCGCGCTGGCGGGCGGCGACACCACCGCCCACGACGGGCCGCTGGTCGTCTCGCTCACCGCCGTCGGCGAGGCCCGGCCGGGCGGGGCGCTCCGCCGCTCCGGGGCCCGGCCCGGCGATCTCGTCTGCGTCTCGGGCACCCTGGGCGACGCGGCGCTGGGCCTGCGCTGCCTCCGCGGCGCGCTCGGGGGGCTGCCCCCCGCGTCGCGCGCGGCGCTCGTGGAGCGCTACCGCCTGCCGCAGCCCCGCGTCGCGCTGGGCCTCGCCCTGGTCGGCCTCGCCTCGGCCTGCATCGACGTGTCCGACGGGCTGCTGGCCGACCTGGGCCACGTCGCCGAGACCTCGGGCTGCCGCATCGTCGTCCGCCAGGACCGCGTGCCGCTGTCGCCCGCCGCGGCGCAGGCGGTGGCCGGGGATCCCGCCCTGATGGGCGATGCGCTGGCGGGCGGCGACGATTACGAGCTCGCCTTCACGGTGCCGCCCGCGGCCGCCTCGCGCCTGCCCGGGGAAGCCACCGTGATCGGCGTCGTCGAGGCCGGGGCGGGCGTTCGCCTGGTCGATGCCGGCGGCAACGCCCTGCCGGTGCCCGGCCGCGGAGGCTGGACGCACTTCTGAGCGCGGTTCGGCCGCCGCCGCAGGCGATTGGTTGCGCCCTGGGGGCATCTTTGGCATGTTCCGCCCGGACGCGCGGTCGGGGGGACTCGAAGATCCGCGCCTAAACCCGTTGATTGAAAGAGGATTTTCGGCATGTCCAGCGCACATTGGTTGACGCTGATCTGCGGCGCGCTCGCGCTGCTCTACGGCGCGTGGGCGGCGCGCTCGGTGCTGGCCGCTCCGGCCGGCAACGCGCGGATGCAGGAGATCGCCCGCGCCGTGCAGGAAGGCGCCAGCGCCTACCTGAACCGCCAGTACCGCACGATCGCCGTCGTGGGCGTGGTCGTGGGCGTGCTGCTGGGCGTGCTGCTGGGCCTTCACGTGGCCATCGGCTTCTTCCTGGGCGCCGTCCTGTCGGGTGCCGCCGGCTACATCGGCATGAACGTCTCGGTGCGCGCCAACGTCCGCACGGCCGAGGCCGCGCGCCAGGGCCTGACCCACGCGCTGGGCCTGGCCTTCAAGTCGGGCGCCATCACCGGCATGCTCGTGGTGGGCCTGGGCCTGCTCGGCGTGGCCGGCTACTACGCCGTGCTGCTGGGCTGGAAGGACGCCGCCACGCCCGAGGGCCTGCGCGCCATCCTCGAGGCCCTGGTGGGCCTCAGCTTCGGCGCCTCGCTCATCTCCATCTTCGCCCGCCTGGGCGGCGGCATCTTCACGAAGGGCGCCGACGTGGGCGCCGACCTCGTCGGCAAGATCGAGGCCGGCATCCCCGAGGACGACCCGCGCAATCCGGCCGTGATCGCCGACAACGTGGGCGACAACGTGGGCGACTGCGCCGGCATGGCCGCCGACCTGTTCGAGACCTACGCCGTCACCATCGTCGCCACGATGCTGCTGGCCGGCATCTTCTTCATGGGCGAGACGCGCGACACGATGATGATCTACCCGCTGGTCATCGGCGGCGTGTGCATCGTGGGCTCGATCGTCGGCACGTACTTCGTCCGGCTGGGCGCCGACAACGGCATCATGAAGGCTCTCTACAAGGGCCTGGTGGCCTCGGCGGTCGTCTCCGCCGTCCTGATCGGCGTGGTGACCGCTTGGCTGGTCGGCTTCTCCCAGCCGATCGCGCTGGGCACGCGGGCGCTGACCGGGCTCGACCTCTTCTGGTGCGCGCTGGTGGGCCTCGCCGTGACCGGGCTGCTGGTCTGGATCACCGAGTATTACACCTCGACCGCCTACCGGCCGGTGCGCAGCGTCGCCCAGTCCTCAACGACGGGCCACGCCACGAACATCATCCAGGGTCTGGCGGTGTCGATGGAATCCACCGCGCTGCCGGTGCTGGTGATCTCGGCCGGCATCGTGGCCTCGTTCCTGGTCGCGGGCCTGTTCGGCATCGCCATCGCGGCGACGACCATGCTGGCGCTGGCCGGCGTGATCGTGGCGCTCGACGCCTACGGCCCCGTCACCGACAACGCGGGCGGCATCGCCGAGATGTCCGACCTGCCGGGCGACGTGCGCAAGACGACCGACGCGCTCGACGCCGTGGGCAACACCACCAAGGCGGTGACCAAGGGCTATGCCATCGGCTCGGCCGGCCTCGCCGCCCTCGTCCTGTTCGCGGCCTACACCGAGGACCTGAAGCACTACTTCGCGGGCGTGCAGGTCGATTTCACGCTGGCCAATCCCTACGTCGTGATCGGCCTGTTCGTGGGCGGCCTGCTGCCGTACCTGTTCGGCGCGATGGGCATGATGGCGGTGGGCCGCGCGGGCGGCGCCGTCGTCGTCGAGGTGCGCCGGCAGTTCCGCGAGATCAAGGGCATCATGGAAGGCACGGCCAAGCCCGAGTACGGCAAGGCCGTCGACCTGCTGACCAGGGCCGCGATCAAGGAAATGGTCGTGCCCTCGATGCTGCCCGTGCTGGCCCCCGTCGTGCTCTACGTCGTGATCTGGGCGATCGGCGGGCAGGGCGCGGCCTTCTCGGCGCTCGGCGCGGCGCTGCTCGGCACCATCGTGACCGGCCTGTTCGTGGCCATCTCGATGACCTCGGGCGGCGGCGCGTGGGACAACGCCAAGAAGTACATCGAGGACGGCCACCACGGCGGCAAGGGCTCGGACGCGCACAAGGCGGCCGTGACCGGCGACACCGTGGGCGACCCCTACAAGGATACGGCAGGCCCCGCGGTGAACCCGATGATCAAGATCATCAACATCGTGGCGCTGCTGATCCTGGCGGTGCTCGCCTAGGCCCGGCGTGCGTCCGGCGCGGCCCGCGGGCCGCGCCGGGCCGCCGCATGGGTCGTCCGCGGCTCAGCGGCAGCAGGACCCGTCGCCGGCGCCCTGGCGCTCGCGCTGAACCGGCGGGCAGGGCACCGAGCCGTACGAGCAGTAGACGCAGCAGTCGCCCGGCTTCGGCCTTAGCAGCGTGCCGCAGCCCTCGCACGCATAGAAGAACTGGCAGGCGTCGGTCGGCATCTCCTCGGCCTTGCGGTGCCCGCAGGTCGGGCAGGTGATTTCGGACCGGCGCTCGGGCTGCATGGTCATGGCGGCACCATCGGCGTTCATGGGCGGACGTACCGGCTCGGCCGCCCGCTAGTACTTGGCGCCCGATTCCGGCTTGTTGAAGCGGCCGATGTTGCCCAGCAGCTGCTGCAGCAGGCCCAGTTCCTTGCCGTAGGTCGGCGTCTCGCGCTGCACCGGTTCCAGGTCCCAGCGCTCGTCGATGCCGTAGCGGACGACCTCCTTGACCGTGCCGTCCTCGTCGAAGGCGATGGCCACGACGCGCTGTTCCTTCAGCTCCGGGTCCAGGAAGGCCGTCGTTTCCGTCATGCCGTAGATGTAGTACCAAGTCTCGTCGCCGAAGGCGTTGACCGAGGACGGGGACCCCAGCGTGGCCGCCACGTCGTCGCGCGTCGACTTGCCGACCTCGACCGCGTCGAAGGTCTCCTCGGGCGCCACATAGCCGTGCTTCTTCACCACGGGGGAGCAGGCTGCGAGGACGAGCCCGACCAGGCCCGCCGCCGCGAGCGCGCGGGTCCGCACGGGCAGGGCGTAGAGGGAGAAGGCTGGCCGCATGGGCGGGAAGTTTGCATCGGTGCGGGTTCGCGTCAACCCGACGGAGAGCCGGGATCCGTGTTCGCGGCCCTGAAGCGCCGGGCGGCCCGCCGCGCTGCGGCGTTCCGGCTTTACGAGACGGCGGTCGCGCAGGCGCGCGTCCCCTGGTTCTACGCCGAGGCCGGCGTGGCCGACACGCTGGACGGCCGATTCGACATGATCGTGCTGCACGCCTTCCTGCTGGTGCGGCGCCTCGAGGGGGCGGGGCCCCCGGGCGTGGACCTGGCGGGACGCCTGCTGGACGTCCTCCTCTCCGACATGGACCGCTCGCTGCGCGAGATGGGCGTCGGAGACCTCAGCGTGGGCCGCAAGGTGAAGGCCATGTCACGCGCCTACATGGGCCGCGCCGCGGCCTACCGCGGCGCGCTGGACGACGGCTTCGCGGCCCTCGTCGCGGCCCTGGTGCGCAACGTCTACCGCGGCGCCGCCGACCCCGCGGCGGCCGAGCGCCTGGCGCACTACGTCCTGCAGGCCGTGGCCGCCCTCTCCGCCCAGTCCCACGAGCGCCTGCTGTCCGGCGAGGCGAGCTTCCCCGCGGCCGAGGTGGCCGCATGATCCTGCGCCGCGTCAGGGCCCGCCTGAACGACGAGGGCGTGCTGGGGCTCGCCGCCCTGGCGGTCGCGGCGCTGCTCGCCTTGCCGGTGCTGGTCGTGGTGGGCCACCTCGCCCTGCCGTGGTCCGACACCTGGACGCACCTGCGCGAGACCGTGCTGGCCGGCTACGTGCTGAACACCGCCGTCCTGGTGGCGGGCGTCGGGGTGGGCGTCGCCGTCGTCGGGGTGGCGACGGCGTGGCTCGCCACCATGTGCGACTTCCCCGGGCGCCGCCTGCTCGAGTGGGCGCTGCTCCTGCCGCTGGCCGTGCCGGCCTATGTGATCGCCTACACCTACACCGACCTGCTGCAGTACGCGGGGCCCGTGCAGACCGCCCTGCGCGACGCCTTCGGCTGGTCGCGCGACGACTACTGGTTCCCCCATGTCCGCTCGCTGGGCGGGGCGGTCGCCATGTTCGTCTTCGTGCTCTATCCCTACGTCTATCTGCTGGCGCGCGCGGCCTTCCTCAACCAGTCGGTGTGCGTGCTCGACGTCAGCCGCAGCCTCGGTGCCGGCCCCTGGGGCAGCTTCGCGCGCGTCGCCCTGCCGCTGGCCCGCCCCGCGGTCGCCGCGGGCGTGGCGCTCGCCCTGATGGAGACCGTGGCGGATTTCGGCACGGTCTCGTTCTTCGCCGTGCCCACGTTCACGACCGGCATCTACAAGGCGTGGTTCGCGATGGGCGACCGGCCGGTGGCCACCCAGATGGCGGCGCTGCTGCTGCTGGTCGTCCTCGCCATCCTGGCGGCCGAGCGGGTCAGCCGGGGCGGCCGCCGCTTCCACCAGACCTCGCGCCTGTACCGGCCGCTGCAGCGCCATGCCCTGCGCGGCTGGCGGGCGGGGGCGGCCCTCGCGGCCTGCGTGCTGCCGCTGGCGCTGGGCTTCGTCGTCCCCGTCGCGGTGCTGGCGCGCATGGCCGCGATCGACGGCCTGCCCAATGCCAGCCCGCGCTTCGTGCAGGCGGCGCTCAGCAGCCTGCTGCTGGCGGGGACGGCCGCGGTGGTGACGGTGGCCGTGGCGCTGCTGCTGGCCCAGGCGGTGCGCGCGCGGGCAAGCGGGCTGGGCAGCCTCGCCCAGCGGATCGCCATGCTGGGCTACGCCGTGCCCGGGTCGGTCATGGCCGTGGGCATCCTGGTGCCGCTGACTGCGCTCGACAACGCGGTGGACGGCGCGGCGCGCAGCCTGTTCGGGCTGGCGACCGGGCTCCTGCTGACCGGCAGCGCCGCGGCCCTCGTCTTCGCCTATGTGGCCCGCTTCCTGGCCGTCGGGCTGGGGGCGGTGGATGCCAGCCTGGCCAAGGTCAGCCCCAGCATGGACGGCGCCGCGCGCTCGCTGGGCGAGCGCCCCTTCGGCGTGCTGACCCGGGTCCACCTGCCGCTGGCCTGGGGCGGCGCGCTCTCGGCCGCCCTGCTGGTGTTCGTCGACGTGCTGAAGGAGCTGCCGGCCACGCTGCTGATGCGCCCCTTCGACATGGATACCCTGGCCGTGCTGGCCCACAACCTCGCCTCGGACGAGCGGCTGGGCGAGGCGTCGCTGCCCGCGCTGGCCATCGTCGCGGTGGGCCTGGCGCCGATCGTGCTGCTGTCGCGGGCGGTGGCCCGCTCCCGCCCGGGCCATCCGGCGCCGGGCGGGGCAGGGGGCGGCGGCGAAGGCTACTTCCAGCCGACGCGGTCGTAGATCGCCTGGGCCTCGGCCTGGTTCTTGCCCAGCGCGCTGACGTTCAGCGTGTCGGCCGTGAAGGTGCCCAGCGAAACGAGCTCCGGGTTGTCGATCGTCACCGCGGCCACGGCCGGGTACTCGTTGTTGCCGCTCGAGAAATAGTGCTGGGCCTCGTCGCTGGCCAGGAACTCCAGGAACTTGACGGCCGCCTCGGGGTGCGGCGCCGTCTTCACCATGCCGGCGCCCGAGATGTTGACGTG
>Ga0073934_10012261_pt1 | contig 10146 bp, 7 predicted proteins | sample LarsenN4metaG_FD_76834 | JGI IMG/M metagenome (GOLD analysis project Ga0073934, IMG submission 76834) | Hot spring sediment bacterial and archeal communities from British Columbia, Canada, to study Microbial Dark Matter (Phase II) - Larsen... ... | reverse complement strand
ATGGCGCGCGTCGACGTTGACGAAGCTGGCGATGAAACCGGCCGACGGGTCGCCCTGCTGCACCAGTCGCAGGCCCAGCTGCACCCACAGCAGGCTGCCATCGCGGCAGCGCAGCTGCAGCTCGCCGCTCCAGCGGCCGTGGACGCGCAGCTCGCGCTCCTGGTGCGGCCAGCGGCGCGCGTAGTCGGCCGGGTCGGCATAGAGCATCGACAGCGTCAGCCCCGCCAGGTCGGCCGCCGGCCAGCCGGCGAGCTGGGCGAGCGCGTCGTTGGCACGCTGGATGCGGCCGTCGCGCACCGAGGCGATGCCCACCTCGGACAGGCTGAACATCAGCTCGCGGTCGCGCGCGGCGAGCTCCAGCTCGGTCTGCTGCAGCTTCAGCCGGGTGATGTCGGACAGCACCGCGATCAGCTCCACCGCTCCGGCCGCACCGTCGGTGCGCCGCACCGACAGCCCGTACCACAGCGGCGCCTGGCCCGGCGGCGTGAACTCGAACTCCGTCTCGTGCACCTCGCCCTCGGCGAGCGTGCGCTGGGCCCACCCCGCTGCCTCCAGCACCTGCGGCTGCGCGGCGAACAGCTCGTGCAGAGATCGGCCGGCCGCGATGCCCGGCGGCAGGCCGAGCATGGCCTCGAAGCGCTGGTTGCAGCGCACCAGGTGCTCGCCGCGAAGGTGGGCGATGCCGGTGACCGTGCTCTCGAGGATGCTCGTCATCTCGCGCAGCAGTTCCTCGCTGCGCGAGCGCGCCTGCTCCTGCTCGGTGACGTCCAGCGTCACCACCGAGGTGGTGCGCTGGCCCGAGGCCAGCGTCGCCGGCTCGACCCGCGTCAGCAGCCAGCGCTGACCCAGCTCGGGGTGGCGCACCGCGTAGCGCACCTCGGCCCGCTCGCCGAGGCGCAGCGCGCGCTGCAGCCGTTCGTATTCGGGGATCGACTCGGGCAGCACGACGTCGCGGCCGATCGCCTGCAGGCCCGCCGGCCCACCGCCGCCGCCCTGGCGCTGGCGCACCCAGCCGGCCGATTCCTGGAAGGTCGCCAGGCCGACGCCCGCGGTGTCCATCATCGCGCCGATCTGCAGCTGGGCAAGGTCGCGCTCCTCCTCGACGCTGCGGTCCTCGACCACGGCCATGAAGCGTGGCGAGCCACCGCTCGACTTGTAGCAGCGCACCACCGAGCGCAGGCGCAGCGGCGGGTTGCCCGGCCGCAGCACCCACACCTGCCGCTCCAGCGGCGGGGCGCCGGGGCGCAGCTCGGCGGCCACGCCCTCGGCCTGCCAGCACAGCAGCTCGCGCAGCACCTCGTCGGCCTCGGGCAGCATCACCGGCACGCTGCCGACCAGGGCCTCGAAGGCCGGGTTGCTGCGCACCAGCAGGCCGCGCTCGTCGAACAGCACCATGCCCACCGGGCTGAGATCGAACCACTGGTCGAGCTCGCGTGCCGAGCGGTCGGCACGCTCTCGCGCCGCATGCTCCGCGGTGGAATCCTGCATCACCACCAGCAGCAGCGCGCGGCCCTGGGCATCGGTCACCCTCTGCCGCGCCGCCCGGTACCAGCGCTCGCGGCCGCCGGCATCGATCAGGCGCCGCTCGAACAGCGGCCCGGTCTCCGCTTCGCCGCGCAGGGCGAGGAAGGCATCGCGCGCGGCCAGCGCGCGAGGCCGGTCTTCCTCCGGCTGCAGCTCGATCGGGTCACGGCCGATCAGCCCCTCGCGGGTGTAGCCGGTGAACTCGAGATAGGCCGGGTTGACGTCGACCAGGCGGAACTCGGCGTCCTGCAGCGTGGCCGGGAACGGCGCATCCCAGACCAGCCGGAAGGCCTCCTCGACGACATGGGGAACCGCCGCCGGCACCTCGGGGGCCCGCACCCGCAGGCTGACCACGCCGTCGCCGCTGTCGAGCCGGCGCCAGGCCAGGGTCGCGCGGCGGCCGTCGGCCAGGAGCGCCACGGGCGGTTCGGCGGCGCGCGCACCGCCAAGCCAGGCGGACTGCAGCCACTGTGCGGCCGCCTCGCCGAGCCAGGGGCCGAGCGCGTCGACGCGCTGGCCGACGGCGCCGCCGCAGGCGGCCTGGGCGCTCGCATTGGCCCGCTGCACGACGCCCGAGGCATCGACCAGCAGCACCGCGTCGCCCAGGGTGTCGAGCAGGGGCATCCAGGCCGCCAGCGGCAGCCGGGTCTCGGGGCGGATCGGGCCCCTCACTGCCACGGGGCCGTGGGACCTTTCATTCGAGCTGCGAGGCGGCGGTCAGGGCGCGCAGCTGCGCGCGGTTGACTTCGCTGACGCTCATCATCAGGGCGTCGGCGGCTTCGCGGAAGTCGAACAGCGACTCGTTCTCGATCGCGCGCACCATGTTCACGTAGGGCTGGAACGGCCCGCTGTCCTGCGCCAGCGCCTGGAACACGCGCTCGGGCACCGGGATGTTGGCCAGAAGATCGGAGAACGGCTGCTGGAACATGCGGTCGAGCAGCGAGAACACGCCGCAGATGAACAGCTCGCTGCGCATCTCCTCGTCGCTGCTGGCCCGGCCGAGCTCTTCCATCAGCAGCCCGCGGCGCACGGCGGCGAACATCACCGGCTTCATGTTGACGTCCTTGCTCGCCGTGGCCAGCAGCAGCGCCACCCAGCGCTTCAGCCGCTTGTACCCGAGCATCATGATGGCGTGGCGGAAGGAGCTGATCTCCACCCGCAGGCCGAAGGCCGGCGAGTTGATGTAGCGCATCAGCTTGAAGGCCAGCGACGGGTCGCGCTTGAGCGTGTTCTCCAGCTTCTCGATCGGCTCGGCGGCATCGACCTGGCGGATCAGCTCGACCATCGCCTGCATGTCGGGCTGGCCGGCGCGCGACTTCGCGTTGCCGGCCTGCACCACGTCGTCGATCGGCCAGCCGAGCACGGCCTCCGCGCCGCGAGCGAACGACTGCTCCATCTCGGCGATGGTGCGCACGCCGGCCTGCACGTGCGGGATGTTGCGCTCGACGCCCGGCGGCGGCTTCGAGCCGTCGGTGCGGCGTTCGTCGGCGACGTCGATCACCGAATACTTGAAGCACGGCAGCACCTCGCGCGGCAGCTCCTGCAGCGGGCGGCCCTTGAGCATCAGCACGTTGCCATTGGCGCACAGCGCCAGGATGGCCGCGGTGTTGGCCGGGTCGCAGGCCATGAAGGCCGGGATCTCGACCATCACGTTGCCCGAGGGCTGGGCCTGCATCAGGTCCTGCAGCAGCGACTCGCTGGCGACGTTGAGCGACACGCGCCCGCCGTCGGCCGGCCAGACGCCGCCCACGGCATGCAGCAGTTGCGCCGCGTCGGGCACCGTGTCGGGCTTGAGCGGGAAGACCGTCAGCCGCGTGGCGGTGACCGAGCGGTTCTTGTCGATGAAGGGCGAGTAGCCGAAGGCCACCTGGCCGAGGATCGCGACATCCAGCATCTGGACCTCAGGTTCTCAAGTACTCGAACAGCGACAGCCGCTGCACCATCGAGTAGGACTTCAGCGCGGCATCGTAGCCGGTTTGCATGTTCTGGAACTTCGAGATGGCCTCGGTCATGTCCAAATCTTCCGCACTGCTGCGCAGAATCTGGTTGGCCAGCTTCTGGTCGCCCAGCCGCGAGGTCTCGCCGTCGATGCGCACCAGCATCTCGCCGGCCACGGCCCGGGCGCCCTGCAGCTGGGCCATCGACTGGTCGATGTCGCGCAACGCGTTGGTGTTTCCCTGGGCGATCTGGGCACTGCTGCGGCCGATGGTGGCGAGCTCGGTCACGGCCCGGTCCAGCGCGTCGAAGATCGACAGCGTCGAGCTCGAGGGCTGCACCGTGAAGCTGTTGCCGTTGGCCGGCGCGCCGCTGATGCGGAAGGTCATGCCATCGACCGTGATGTCCTGCCCCGACACGTAGGGCGCAGCCGTCACCGCGGTCGGGTTGCCGTCGCGCAGCACCGCGTAAGTGGTGGTGGCGCCGGACACGCTGAACTGCAGCGTGTAGGTCGAGCCGGTCAGCGCCGCGGGGTCGCTCACCTGGCCGTTGTCGATCCAGGCGGTGGTGACGCCGGCGCCGGCACTGGTCTGGAACACGCCGTTGCCGGTGCGCGCGGTCATGAAGACGCTGTCGCCGTTGACCGTCAGCGGCAGGTCGGTGGCCAGCTCGGTGCGCCGCTCGCCGCTGATCCCTCGGTAGTCGATGCCACCGGGAGCGTCGACGAAGGGCTGCGTCGTCGCGCCCTGGCCGCCGAACAGGAAGGTGCCGGCGCCGTCGGTGCGGTTGGCCACCGAGAGCAGCTGGTTGCGGATCGCCTTGACCTTCTCGGCGAGATTGGCGCGCTCCTGGTCGCTGTACGAGGCGTTGCCGGCCGCCACCATGGCTTCGCGGGCCTGCTGCAGCAGCTCGATCGCGTCGCCCATCGCCGTCTCCGACAACGACATCGCGGTGCGGCTGGCATCCACCGCGCGCTGGCTGGTCTCGGCGCGCATCTGGCCGGCCAGCGCGCGCTCGGCACGGGCGGCGGCGGCCGGGTCGTCGCTGGCCTTGTGCACGCGCTTGCCGGTGGTCAGGCGCTCTTGGGCATCGGCCAGCTCGACCTGCCGCTTCTGCAGCGTCTCGATGCCGGCCTCGGTCATGCCGCGGGTGCTGATGCGCAAGCTCATGGTCGCCTTTCGGTTCAGCCGGCCGTCTGCAGCAGCGTGTCGAACAGCGACTGCGCCACCTGCAGCATCTTGGCCGCGGCCTGGTAACTCTGCTGGAACTGGATCAGGCGGGCTGCTTCCTCGTCGAGGTTGACGCCCACCTTGGCCTGCACGTTCGACTCGGCCTGTTCGGCGATCGAGGCCGACTGCTTCGCCGAGAGCTGCGCGCTCTGCACGCGAACGCCCACCTCGGCCAGCACGTTGGCATAGGCGTCGGTGATGCTCGATCCCGGCACCACCGTGCCGCTGGCCAGCGTGCGCTGGCCGACGATGCCGGCGTCGCGCAGCGCCATCATCGCGCGGGCGTTGCCGTTGTCCGAGGCCGGGAACGGCGTGTTGCCCACCGTCAGCACGTCGCCGCTGCGCGGCACGCCGCTGAGGTCGAGCGCCCAGTCGAAGCGCTGCGCCGGCGTGGCCGGCGTCCAGGCGTCGCTGCGGATCGGCGAGCCGGCGGTCCAGGTACCGGTGCCGCTGCGCACCAGCGCGTTGCTCGCGTCGCGCAGCTCCCAGTTGTAGGCACCGCTGTCGTTGGTGAAGGTGATGGTCGCCGTCAGCGGCGCGGCGGCAGCGTTCACCGCGGTGGCGCTGAGCGAGGCCATCGACGCGGTGCCGAGGTTGTCGACGGCGAAGGTGGCCGCCACCGGCGAGGCCGCCGCGATGCCACGGGTGTTCTCCAGTGCCAGCGCGGCGTTGCGCGCCGCCGCCGCCACCGGCTGCAGCAGGAAACGGTCGTTGGCCGCCGGGGCCGGCGCCCCCACAGTGATGCGAAAGCCGTCGACCACCATGCCGCTGGTCACCGTCTGCGTCGTGCCATCGGACAGCCGCGTCAGCGTGTAGCTGCCGGCCGGCAGGGCCGGGTCGCGGAACAGCTCGTAGTCGCTGGCCTGCAGCTCCATCGGCTCGGCGATCGCGAGGGTGACGGTCGAGCTGCCGGTGTTGGTGTTGGCCGGCAGCACCTGCGGGCCGCCGACGGTCAGCAGCGGCGCGCCGGTGGCCGGCGGCTGGCTGCCGTCCAGGCCCAGCGCCTGCTGGCGGTTGACGTTGCCAGCCACCGACGCGGCGATCTGGCCGAGCTGGTTGCGCGCCGAGACCAGGTCCTGGTTCTGGAAGCGCAGCAATCCGGCGATGGCGCCGCCGGTCACCAGCTCCTGCGGCATCTCGCGCAACGTGCCGGCGTCGTTCACGCCGAGCTGCAGCCGCGAGGGATCGAACACGTCGGCCACCGCCACGAGCGTGGTGGTCTGGTTGCCCAGCACGAGCTTCTGGCCGCCGCCGATGAACACGCTCATGCTGCCGTCGCCGGCCTCGATGGTCGTCACCTGCAGGTAGCGACTCATCTCGTTGATGGTCTGGTCGCGCTGGTCGAGCAGGTCGTTGGGCGACTGGCCGGAGCCCTTCACCGCGGCGATCTTCTGGTTCAGCTCGGCCACGCGGCTGGCCAGCATGTTGACCTGCGAGATGCTCGCCTTGAGCTCCTCGGTCACGCCCTGCTGCAGCGTGTCGAGCTGCTCGCCGGCCGACTTCAGCCGAGTGGCGAGCTCGCCGGCGCGCGCCAGCACCACCTGTCGCGCCGAGGTGTCGGCGGGCTTGTTGGCCACGTCGACGAAGGCGTTGAACATCTGCGTGGCCGCGTAGCCCAGACCGTCCTCGCCGAGCGGGAACACCTTCTCGAGCTGCTGCAGCTGCGCGCTGCGCGTCTCGTCGGCAGCGGCGATGGCCTTCGTGGTCGCCGCCTCGCGGGTGAGGAACTCGCTGTGCTCGCGCTTGACGGTGTCGACGTTGACGCCCTTGCCGAAGAAGCCGGCGCCGGTGAACTGCCCGCCGTTGGTGCCCAGCACCACGCTCTGCCGCGAGTAGCCCTCGGTGTTGACGTTGGAGATGTTGTGGCCGGTGGCCTGCAGGGCGGCGTAGTTCGCGCTCATCGCGCGCATGCCCAGCGACATCAGTGCGGAAGCGCCCATGCCCGGATGTCCTTCAGCTCATGGCCCGCTGCAGGCGCAGCGTGGTGTTGATGGTGCGCGCCAGCTTCTCGGCGTAGGCCGGGTCGGTGGCGTAGCCGGCCTTCTGCAGGCCCTGCGCGAAGCCCTCGGCACTCGCCGCGTTGGCCAGCACGCCGGTGTAGCGCGGGCTGGTCTTCATCAGCCGCGCGTAGTCGGCGAAGCTCTCGGCCGCGCTGGCGTAGGCGCGGAACTTCGCCGTCACCTTGCGCGGCTGGCCGTCGACGTACTCGGTCGTCGTGATCTCCGCCACCGCGCCCTTCCACGACGGCCCGGCCTTGATGCCGAACAGGTTGTTCGACGGCGAGCCGTCGGCGTTGCGGATCTCGCGCCGGCCCCAGCCGGACTCGTGCGCGGCCTGCGCGATCATGAAGGCGGCCGGGATGCCGGTCTCGGCCTCGGCGGCGCGCGCGGCGTCGCTGTGGCGGCCGACGAACTCGGCCTGGCCCGGCGTGCCCTTGCGTCCGCCCGGCGGCGCGACTTCGGCGGAAGGCGCATTCGGGATGGCCGGCTGCGCGCCGCTCATCTGCCGCTCCAGCTGCCTGACGATGATGTCGGCCAGCCCGCCCGGCAGGCCGGTCATCTTGGTGGCGAACTGGGTGTCGAGCATCTCGGTGCCGAGCTTCGAGCCTTCGTTGTCGAGCATGCCGCTGGACATGGACGCGTCGCGCATGCTTTTCATCAGCTGCTGCATGAACAGCGCCTCGAACTGCTTGGCGGCTTCCTTGACGGCGGCCTTCGGGTCCTTGCCGGCGCTGAACTTCAGTGCCTCCAGCGAGCGGGTGTCGGCGGCCAGCGGGGCCGAGGGTTGGATGGCCATCAGATCACCTCCAGCTCGGCGTTGAGCGCGCCCGCGGCCTTGATGGCCTGCAGGATGGCCAGCAGGTCCTGCGGCGTGGCACCCAGCGAGTTCAGCGCCTTGACCACGTCGACCAGCTGCGTGCCGGCCGGCATCTGGATCAGCGAGCCGGGCTGCTGGTTGATGGTGATGTCGGCCTTCTCGCGCGCCACGGTCTCGCCGCCGGCCAGCGGGTTGGGCTGGCTCACCACCGGCGTGCTGCTGATCGTGACCGACAGGCTGCCGTGCGCCACCGCACAGGGCGCCAGCGTGACCGCCTGGTTGACGACGATCGAGCCGGTGCGGGCGTTGATGACCACGCGCGCGGCCGGCGCGGCGCGTTCGATGGGCAGGTTCTCGATGTCGGCGAGGAAGGCCACGCGCGCATCGGGCGAGGCCGGCATGCGCACGCGCACCGCACGGCCGTCGAGCGCCTGGGCCACGCCTTCGCCCATCTTCGCGTTGATGGTGCGCGCCACCTCGCGGGCGGTGCCGTAGTCGCTGGCGGCCAGATCGAGCTGGATGTGCTCGCCCTGGTTCAGCGGCGTGGCGACGGCGCGTTCGACCGTGGCCCCTTCGGGCACGCGTCCGGCGCTGAGGTGGTTGATCTGCACCTTGGAGCCAGCTGCCGAGGCACCGGCGCCGCCGACCACCACGTTGCCCTGGGCCAGCGCATAGATCTGGCCGTCGGCGCCCTTCAGAGGCGTGGCGATCAGCGTGCCGCCGCGCAGGCTCTTGGCGTTGCCCAGCGACGACACCGTGACGTCCAGCGTCTGACCCGGCTGCGCGAAGGGCGGCAGCTGCGCCGTCACCATCACCGCGGCCACGTTCTTCAGCTGCATGCTGGCGCCGGCCGGGACGGTCACACCCATCTGCTGCAGCATCGCGGCGATGCTCTGCGCAGTGAAGGGCGTGGAGGTGGTCTGGTCGCCGGTGCCGTCCAGGCCGACGACGATGCCGTAGCCCACCAGCGGGTTGCTGCGCACGCCCTGCACGCTGGCGATCTCCTTGATGCGCGCGGCGCTGGCGGTGGCCGGCCACCACAGGGCGGCGCTGGCCAGCACGGCGGTCAGGGCGATCAGCGTGCGGATCAGCCGCTCGATGCGGTCCGGTTGGGCGGCGTGGCCGGAGTGGGCGTCATGGTCCATGACGCCATTCTTCGCAGGCTCAGATCGGCAGAACGTTCAAAAAGAAGCGGGCCAGCCAGCCAATTCCCTGCGCCTCGGCCTGGGCGCCGCGGCCGCGGTGCTCGATGCGCACATTGGCGATCTGCGCGCTGGGCACGGTGTTGCCCGGCTGGATGGCGCGCGGGTCGACCTGGCCGGAAAAGCGCAGCACGTCGACGTTGTGGTTCACGCCGATCTGCTTCTCGCCGGCGATCAGCAGGTGGCCGTTGGGCAGCACGCCGGTCACCGTGGCGGTGATGGTGCCCGAGAAGTTGTTGCTGTTCTCGGTGCTGCCCTTGCCGGAGAAGGTGTTGCTCGAGGTGCCGGCCGCGCTGGCGCGGCCGAAGGAGTTCGGGTTGACCAGCGGCAGCGCGGTCACCCCGGCGCTGAGCTCGCCGCTCTTGTCGATGCTGCTGGTGCTCTTCTGGCTGGCCGAGACCTTCTCGACGATCTGCACCGTCAGCGTGTCGCCCACCAGGCGCGCGCGGTGGTCCTCGAACAGCGGCCGGTACTGCGAGGCCTGGAAGATCGCGCCGTTGTTCACCGCCGGTGCCGGTTGCGCCACGGGCATCGCGGTGGTGGGCTCGGCGACGTCGACCTTGGGCGGCGCGTTGAGCACCTGGCAGCCGGCGAGCAGCGTGGCGGCGGCGAGTGCGGCCGCGGTGCGGATCAGCGCACTCATCAGAGTTGCCCCAGCTTCTGCAGCATCTGGTCGGAGGTCTGGATCGCCTTCGAGTTGAGTTCGTAGGCGCGCTGCGTCTGGATCATGCCGATCAGTTCCTCGACCACGTTGACGTTGCTGGTCTCGACGAAGCCCTGGCGCAGCGAGCCGAGCTGGTTGGTGCCCGGCGCGCCGGTCTGCGGCGCGCCCGAGGCGGCCGTCTCGGCGAACAGGTTCTGCCCCTTGGGCTCCAGGCCGGCCGGGTTGATGAAGCTGGCGAGCTGGATCTGCCCGACGGCTTGCGGCTGCGGGTTGCCCGGCAGCACCACGCTGACCGTGCCGTCGTTGCCCACCGTCACGCTCTGCGCCTCGGCGGGAATCGTGATGCCCGGGTTCAGCAGGTAGCCGTTGTTGGTGACCATCTGGCCCTGGGCGTTGACCTGGAACGAGCCGTCGCGGGTGTAGCCCACCGTGCCGTCGGGCATCTGGATCTCGAAGAAGCCGTTGCCCTGCACCGCCATGTCCAGCGGGTTGCTGCTCTGCTGCAGGTTGCCCTGCGTGAAGCTGCGGACGTTGGCCACCGCGCGGGTGCCCAGGCCGACCTGCAGCCCGGTGGGCAGCGTGGTCTGCTCGCTGGTGTTGGCGCCGGCCTGGCGCATGTTCTGGTACATCAGGTCCTCGAACACGACGTGCGACTTCTTGAAGCCGTTGGTCGCCGCGTTGGCGAGGTTGTGCGAGATGGCATCGAGCTGCGTCTGCTGCGCTTCCATGCCGGTCTTCGAGGTCCACAGCGATCGCATCATGATCGTCTCTCCTT
>Ga0073934_10012260_pt1 | contig 10146 bp, 7 predicted proteins | sample LarsenN4metaG_FD_76834 | JGI IMG/M metagenome (GOLD analysis project Ga0073934, IMG submission 76834) | Hot spring sediment bacterial and archeal communities from British Columbia, Canada, to study Microbial Dark Matter (Phase II) - Larsen... ... | reverse complement strand
CGGACAGCCTGGTCGCGGGTGGACTCGTCCCCAGCCGCAGCGGCCGCGAGGTTGTACCACACGTAGGCGGTCTCGAGGTCGAAGGGCACGCCGCGCCCTGACTCGTAGAGGAGACCGAGCTCGTACTGGGCCGCGGCCAGTCCCTGCCACGCGGCGCGTCGGAGCCACTGCTCCGCGTGGGCGTCGTCCTGGGGCGCACCCCGGCCTGCGAGATAGAGGAGGCCCAGCCGATGCTGGGCCTCGCGGTGTCCACGCCGGCCCGCCGAGGTCCACCGACGAAGCGCCGTTCCGAAGTCGCCGCGCTCCTGAGCCCGCAGTCCCTCCCGGAAGGCGTCGTTCGCGTCCGGCTCGGGACCCATCGCCTCTGCCGGTAGGTCACGCCGTGAGCTCCATTCCCGCGCCATCTGCTGGGCGCGCGCCAGCTGCCCCGGGGTGAGCCGACGGGCGATGGCATCGCGGCGTCTCACGGCCTGGTCGCGGGTCGCCTCGTCCTGCGCGGCGCTGGCCGCCAGGTTGTACCACATGTGCGCGGTCTCGAGGTCGAAGGGCACCACGCCGCGTCCCTGCTCGGAGAGGAGACCGAGCTGGTGCTGGGCGCCGGGCACGCCCTGCTCGGCGGCGCGCCGGAACCATCGCTCCGCCTCGACATCGTCGCGGGAGACTCCCTGGCCGCCCAGGTAGAGGAGCCCGAGCTGATACTGAGCGTCGGCGTGGCCGCCCTGGGCGAGTGGGAGCCATCGGCGAGCCGCCATCCCCGCCTCACCGCGCTCGCGGGCCCGCACCCCCTCTTGAAAGGCGGCCTCTTGCCCCGCGACGTCTGCGCGGGCCGGGACCGGAACCGCGAGGGCCAACAGGAGGGGGCCGAAGGCGAGTGCGAATCCGACCGGTAGACGCCGCCCGAGGCGGCCCGCCGGGCCCTGTCGGCGCGGACAGCCCCTCGGGACGGGAAGGCAAGGCACGGGTGTCGAATCGCTGAACATCAGACGCCCCAGGCTGCAGCCTGCGTGCCAGTCCCCGCCCTCGGACGCCCGGGGGTTTGGCCGCCGTCGGGAGCGCTCCGTCACGCGGATGTGCACTTTCTTGCACAGGAATCGCCATCCCGTGCAGAACCGGACTGAAACCTTCGTCAGGTTGGGCGGCCGCCCGGGTTCGTCAGGACCGCACCGCGGCCGCGGGGCGAGGCCTACCGGCGCGAGTCCGGCAGCGGGGGCTGACCCGGCGAGGCCGGCTCGCCCGCCTTCATCCGCGTGAGGTTGCCGAGACCGTCGTACGCCGCGTACTTGTAGGCCTCGCCCAGGGTCGGGTAGTTGAAGACCGCCTGGATGAAGAAGTCGAGCGTGCCGCCAAGCTGGAGGCACGCCAGGCCGACGTGGATCAGCTCGGAGGCGATCTCGCCGATGACGTGGACGCCCAGGAGCCCCTGATCCACCGGCGAGAAGAGGAGCTTGATCTCGCCCGCGAGGTCGCCGACGATCTGGCCCCGCGCGTTGTCGCCGTAGAAGGCCCGCCCCACGCAGTACGGGAGGTGCTTCTGCCGGCACGTCTCCTCGGTCTCGCCGGCCATGGCGACCTCGGGGATGGTGTAGATCGCGATCGGGAGGAGCGAGGCGACGCGCGTCTTGTACTTGAGGTCGAAGGCGTGGCACATGGCCACCCGGGCCTGCTCCATGGAGACGGCCGCGAGCGCCGGGAACCCGATGACGTCTCCGGCCGCGTAGACGTGCGACAGCTCCGTCTGGTAGTGCTCGGTGACCTTGAGGAGGCCGCGGGAGTCCGGCTTGATGCCGATCCTCGGGAGGTCGAGCTCCTCGGTGTTGCCGACCCGTCCCGCCGCGATCAGCACCTTCTCGACCTCGAGGGTCTCGCCCGTGGAGAGGGCGAGCCGCACCCGGTCGCCCAGGAGCTCGTACCGCTCCACGCCGGTGCCGAGCCGCATGCGCACCCCGAGCTCGGCCATCTGACGGCGGAGCCGCTCCCCGATCTCGAAGTCGAGGAAGGGGAGGAGCCGGTCCCGCCCACCCGTCAGCGTGACCTCGATCCCGAGAGCGGAGAACATTGACGCGTACTCGCAACCGATCACGCCCGCACCCACCACGACCAGGCTCTTGGGGATCCGATCCATGCGGAGCACCGTGTCGCTGTCCATGACGAGGCGGTCGTCGAGTGGGATCTCGGCAGGCCGATAGGGACGAGAGCCGGTCGCGATCAGGACGACGTTTCCGGTGAGCAGCCGGTCCGGATGGTCGTCGCTCCGGACCCGGATCGTGTGGGCGTCCTCGAAGCTCCCGGTCCCGTGGACCAGCGTCACGTGGTGCCGCTCGAGGTTCTGGGCGGCCTTCGTCCGGAGCGACGTCACCACCTCCCGCTCCCGGAACATGAAGTCGCGGACGGTGAGGTCGGCCTTGACCGTGTAGTCCACCCCGTACAGCCCGCGCTGGCGGAGGCCCGAGAAGTAGAGGGCGGTCTCCCTGAGCGTCTTGGAGGGGACGGTCCCGGTGTTGATGCTGGCGCCCCCCACGTGGGGTAGCCGCTCGACGAGGGCGACCCGCCGCCCGAAATAGGCGGCCTGGGCGGCGCCCTTCTCGCCGGCCGGGCCGGCGCCGAGGACGATGAGCTCGTACCGCTCCGGGCTCATCGAGCCCCTCCTTCAGTCGGGGATGGGCTCCGGGGGAGTCTTGGAGTAGTCGTAGAACCCGCGGCCGGTCTTCCGGCCCAGGTCGCCCCGAAGGACGCGCTTCTCCAGCTCACGCGGCGGCCGGTCTTTCGGGTCCTTCGTCACCTCGTAGGTCTCCATCCGGGCGTGGTACCCGATGTCGAGGCCGGAGAGGTCGCCGAGCCGGAACGGCCCCATGGGGAAGTTGAGCCCGAGCTCCACGGCCCGGTCGATCTCCCAGAACGGCGCCACGCCCTCCTCGAGGAGGTAGTACGCCTCCTTGCCCAGGGCGCGGAGGATGCGGTTGACCAGGAAGCCCGGCAGCTCCTTGCGCGGGGTCACCGGCTCGCGCCCGATCCGGCGGCCCAGCTCGGCCGTGAGCTGGAGCGTCTCCTCGGAGGTCCACTGGCCCTTGACGACCTCCACCAGGCGCATGACGAGGGGCGGATAGAAGAAATGCATGTTGACGCACTTGTCCGGGCGCCCCGTGGCGGGCGCGATGAGAGAGTTCCCGAGCGTCGAGGAGTTGGTGGCGAGAATGGCGTGGCGCGGCGTGAGCCGGTCGAGCCGGGCGAAGCATTCCTTCTTCGGCTCGAGTCGCTCGACGATCGCCTCGATCACGAAGTCGGCATCGGCCGCCGCCCGCTCGAGGTCGGGCTCGAGCCGGACGCGCTCGAGGGCCGCCGCCATCGCTGCCGTGGTCATCTGGCCCTTCGCGACCCGCCGCTCGAGATGGCCCCGGTTCTGAGCCATGGCCCGGTCGAGGATCGGCTGGCCGAGGTCGTTCAGGGTGACGGCGTAGCCGTGGAGGGCCGCCTGCATGGCGATCTGCGAGCCCATCTGGCCCGCGCCCACCACGAGGATCCGCTGGATATCGTCGATGGTCATGGCTCTGGCCCTCCGCCCCTTTGCCTCGCGTTGGCGTCAGATCGCGAGCGCGTACCCGTCGCGCCGGGGATCGGCCCCGCCCTGCAGGGCACCGGACTCCAGGTCACGGAGGATGCCCTGGCCACCGCCGACGATCCACGACCAGTCCTCGATCGCGTTGACCTGATGCCCCCGAGCCGTCAGCGCCTCCCGCGTCGCGGGCGGGATGCGCCCCTCGACGTCCACCAGCCGATCGCGGTAGACGCGGACCCGGGGTGCCTCGATGGCCTCCTGGATCATCATCTCGAACTCGACGACGTTGAGCAGCATCTGGGGCGTCGTCTGGAGGATGCCGAACGAGCCCGGCGTGCCGATGGACAGCCAGAAGGCGCCCTCGCGGAAGACCTGCGTCGGCGACATCCGCGTCTCCAGCGTGGCTCCAGCCCGGAGGAAGGCGGGGCTCGCGGGCTCGAGGTCCGTCCAGAACAGCGAGTTGTTGAGGAGGAGTCCCGTGCCCGGGACCATGACGCCGGAGCCGAAGGGGCTCCCGAGCGTCTGGGTCACGGTCACCACGGTTCCCTCGTCGTCGGCGACGGCGAAGTGCGTCGTGTGCTCGGTCATGAACTCCGCAGGATGACCGGGGAGGATCTCGCCCGGCAGCCGCTCCGCGCTGAAGCGCTCGCCTCCCGACACGCCGGCCCGCCCCGGGTCGATGAGCCTCCGGCGCTCGGCCGCGTACCGCGGCGAGAGCAGGCCCGCGATCGGGAGCTCTCCGCGGGCGGTGCCGAAGGCCACCCGGTCGGCCGAGGCCACCTTCACGGCCTCGATGAAGTGGTGGAGGTAGTCCGGCGAGTTGTGGCCGAACCCGCGTAGGTCGAAGCCTTCGAGGAGGTGAAGGGTCTGGAGAAGCTGGAGGGCGTTCGTGGGCGGGGGCGGCACGCACACCTCGTGGCCCCGGAACCGTCCAGCGACGGGCGCGCCCCAGGTCGGCGCGTAGCCGGCGAGATCGCTCTCGGTGAGCCACCCGCCGTGCGCCTCGACCGTCCGCGCGATGGCCCGCGCCAGCGGCCCGCGGTAGAGGATCTCGCCACCGCCCTCGGCGAGCTGCCGCAGGGTCCCGGCGAGGTCCTTCTGGACGAACACCGTGCCCGGCCGCGGCGCGCCTCCGCCCGGGAGGAAGGTCCGCTCCGCCTCGGGCGAGTAGGCGAGCTGCGCACGGCCCCGCTCGAAGAAGTCGCAGTTCTTCCAGGTCAGAGGGAAGCCCTCCTCGGCGAGCCGGATGGCGGGGTCGAACACCGCTGCGCGAGGCAGCGTCCCGTAGCGGTCGTGGAGGCCGAGGATGGCGGCCGGCAGACCGGGCACGGCGACGGACTTGGGTCCGCCCTTGAGCTCGGCCGCCGTGACGCGCGCCGGGTCGGCGGCCGCCGGCGCCCGACCGGGGGAGACGAGCGCCTCGCGCACGCCGCGCCGCCAGAGCAGGATGGTCGCGACCCCGCCCGGCCCCGACATGTAGGGTTCGACGACGTGGAGGGTGAGCGCCGTCGCACAGGCGGCGTCGACCGCGGTGCCGCCCCGAAGGAGCATCTGGAGGCCGGCCATCGCCGCGAGCGGGTGCGCCGCGGTGACGCAGCCGCGCGTCCCCATCACGGTCGGGCGGTAGGCGTGGCGGTGGGGCGCTGTCATGGACACCTCGCTCTCAGTGGCTCGTGGGCAGGTACGGCTCGAGATCCTGCCCGGGTCCACCACGGAGGAAGTCGAAATCGGCTCCCTCGTGGGCTTGCAGGACGTGCTGGAGGTACAGCCGCCCGTAGCCGCGCGTGAAGGCCGGAGGGGGCGGCGACCACCGGGCCCGCCGCCGCGCCAGCTCCTCGTCGGCGACGTGCAGGGTCAGGCGGCGGCTCGGGACGTCGAGCTCGATCGCGTCTCCGTTCTCCACGAGGGCCAGCGGCCCCCCGACGGCCGCCTCCGGGGAGACGTGGAGGACGCACGTCCCGTACGAGGTGCCGCTCATGCGGGCGTCCGAGATCCGGACCATGTCCTTGATCCCGCGGCGCAGGAGCTTCTCGGGAACCGGGAGCTGCCCCCACTCCGGCATCCCCGGCGCGCCCCTGGGGCCGCCGAGCTTCTGGACGAGCACGCACGTCTCGTCCACGTCGAGGGCGGGGTCGTTGATGCGAGCCATGAGGTCGTGCTTGGACTCGAAGGCCACGGCGCGGCCGCGGTGGCGGAGGAGGTGCGGGGACGCCGCGGTCTGTTTCAGCACGGCCCCGTCGGGACAGAGGTTGCCGTAGAGGATGACGGTTCCGCCTTCCTTCCCGAGCGGCCGGTCGAGCGGCACGATGACGTCCCGGTTCCACACCTTCGCGCTCTGGACGTTCGCGCCGAGGCCCCTCCCGGTCACCGTGAGCGCGTCGTTCTGGAGGAGGGGCGCCAGCTCGCGGATGACGGCGGGGAGCCCGCCGGCGTAGAAGAAGTCCTCCATCAGGAATTGGCCCGAGGGGCGCACGTTGGCGATGAACGGCGTTTCCCGGGAGATCCGGTCAAAGACGGAGAGGGGCAGCGGGATGCCCACCCGCCCCGCGATCGCCACCAGGTGCACGATCGCGTTCGTGCTGCCGCCGATTGCCATGTCTACGCGGATCGCGTTCTCGAACGCCTCCCGGGTGAGGATACGCGTGGGACGGAGGTCCTCGGCCACCATCTCGACAGCGCGGCGGCCCGTCGCCTCGGCCAGCGCGAGGCGACGGGAGTCCGCGGCCGGGATCGCCGCGTTGCCGGGCAACGTCATGCCGAGCGCCTCGGCCATGGACGCCATCGTGGACGCGGTGCCCATGACCATGCAGTGGCCGCTCGAGCGCGACATGCAATTCTCCATGTCGCACCACGCCTCTGCGCTGATACGCCCGGCGCGGAGCTCGTCCCAGTAACGCCAGACGTCGGTCCCGGAGCCGAGGGCCTCGGTCCCGTACATCCCGCGGAGCATGGGACCGCCCGTGACCATGATGGCCGGCACGTCGGCGCTCGCCGCCCCCATGAGCATGGCCGGTGTGGTCTTGTCGCAGCCCGAGAGCAGGACTACGCCGTCAAAGGGGTAGGCCCGGATGCACTCCTCCACGTCCATGGCCATGAGATTCCGGAAGAGCATCGTCGTGGGCTTCATGAGGACCTCGCCCAGCGAGATGACCGGGAACTCGAGCGGGAAGGCGCCGGCCCGCCAGACGCCGCGCTTGACGTGCTCGGCCAGGGTGCGGAGGTGGCTGTTGCAGGTGGTGGCCTCGCTCCAGGAGTTGGCGATCCCGATGACCGGCCGGCCCCGGAAGGTGTCGTCGGTCAGGCCCTCGGCCTTCAGCCAGGCCCGATGGATGAAGCCGTTGAGATCGTTCTCGCCGAACCAGAGCTCGCTCCGGAGCTTGCGGGGTGCCATCGACCGACCGCCTCCTCGACGCTGAGGTGCCAGGTACCGCGTACACGGACGCTCGCGGGCAGCGGCGTCTATCCTTCCGCGGCGCGCGATCGCTGTCAAGGCCCGCGACTGTTTTCGGCTGTTGTGAGTGGACCGGGCCCTGGACCGGCGTCGACGCTCCTCCCGGCGCCGGTCGCCCTAGCCCGCGGGAAAGAGGACCACGCCACCCTGAGTCATCCGGTCGACCGTCGACGCCACGACATGGTACTCGGCCTCCGTGTAAGGGTGAGGGAGGAGGTCGATGAGCTGGGTCCGATCAAACCTCGGGTAGAAGACTCGAACAGAACTGAAGGACTTGCTCGGCATAGCCGATGAGTCTTTCCGCCTCCCCTCGCGTGTCGCGCGCTCTCGGCGCGCCTGAGGGGTGCGCATTCGGATAGCGCGTCGGGATGTAGGCTTCGCTCTGCCATGTGATCCCGCCCGCGGCCCGACCCACGGCCAGAATCCTCGAATCTTCGCAGGGTGTCAACGAGCTGCTCGCGGTTGGCACCGCGTGCGGTGGCGGCCCATTGCGAGACCTGACCCGGCCTCGAGTTCGAGCGGTCCACCTCGTGCGGGGTGCTGCGAAACTGGCAGGGGGCGGTACAATAAGCGACGCTGCGTGTGTGGGCATCTTCGCGACAAGCCTCTCCAGGGTCGACGACCTCGCCGACTCCGGAAAGGGGAGGAGGTTTGCATGAAGGAGTGTGCTCGCGGTGTCCTCGCGTGCGTCCTCGTCTTGCTTGGCGTCGCCCTGCCCGGGTCGCGGGCTCACGCCCAGGCGCCAGACCTGCCGCCGGAGCTCGCGAAGGTGCGGGCCGCGATGGAGAAGTACCGCGACCCGGTGGTCGCGGTGCGCGACGGCTACTTCTCCACGCTGGGCTGCGTCGCGTACCCGGACGGAGGCATGGGGATCCACTTCCTGAACCCCCCAGCTCGTCGGCCCGGTGCCCGACCCGCTCAAGCCTGCCATCCTCCTCTACGAGCCCGTGGGCGACAAGCTCGAGCTGGTCGGGGTGGAGTGGTTCATCCCCCTGGCCACCGGGATCAAGGAGCGGCCGCAGATCTTCGGGCGTCCCTTCGACGGGCCGATGGAGGGACACGAGCCGCTCCTGCCCAGGGCGCTCCACCACTACGACCTCCACGTCTGGATCTTCAAGCCGAACCCCCGGGGGCTGTTCGCGGTGACGAATCCCACCGTGAAGTGCCCGACGGGGGGGGCCGTACACCTTCGCCCTGCAGCCGGCCAAGCCCGTGCCGCATCCGAAGCCCTGAGCGCGGCGGGCCCACGTTGATCTGAGCGCGGGGGGCGCCGTAGACTCGACGGCGAGATGGCGCGACGGATCCGAATAGGGGGAGGACGAGCTCATGAAGATCTTTCTCGACACCGCCAACGTCAACGAGCTGCGCGAGGTCGCCGCCATGGGGCTCCTCGACGGGGCGACGACGAACCCGTCGCTGATCGCCAAGGAGAAGCGACCGTTCCGCGACCTGGTCGAGGAGATCTGCCGGATCGTGGATGGCCCGGTGAGCCTGGAGGTCGTGGCCACCGACACCGAGGGGATGGTGCAGCAGGGGCGGGAGCTTGCCAAGATCGCCCCGAACGTCGTGGTCAAGCTGCCCACGACGGCGGAAGGGATCAAGGCGCTGCGGATCCTCGGCCGCGAGGGAGTCAAGACGAACCTGACGCTCTGCTTCTCGCCGACGCAAGCGCTGTTCGTGGCCAAGGCGGGGGCGACCTACGTGAGCCCCTTCCTCGGCCGGCTGGACGACATCGCCCACGTGGGCATGGACCTGATCCGGACGATCCGCAAGGTCTACGACAACTACGGCTTCGAGACGAAGCTCCTGGCCGCCTCGCTGCGAAACCCGCTCCACGTGGTTGACGCGGCGGTGGCGGGCGCGGACGTCGCGACGCTGCCGTTCGCGGTCTTCCAGCAGCTCCTCAAGCATCCGCTGACCGACATCGGGCTCAAGCGCTTCTTGGACGACTGGGAGAAAGCCGGCGTCAGGATCTGACCCCGACACGTCGGGCACGGTCGCGGCGCGCTAGGCGGGCGAGGCGCTGGGCCGGGCCAGGAGCACGTCGACGATGAACCGGGCGAGCCCCTCGACGTCCTCCAGCCCGAACCGCGGCACGCCGGGGTCCCAGGGGCCGTCGGTCACGAGCGCCACGAGGCGGTCATCCCGCCCGCAGAGCGGCTCGGCCCCCTGGGCGGTGCGGACGACCTCGATCTTCGGGTAGCCCGACTCCTTGTAGCCCTCGGTCAGGACCAGGTCGGGGGGGACGACGAACAGCCCCGCGATCACGTCGGGCGCGAGCTCGTGAGGGAGATGCTGGAAGACGGCGAGGCGGTGGCTGCCGGCGAGCGCGGTGGCGACCGAGCCCGCCTGCGCGTGGCGCCAGGAGTCCTTGCCGGGGTGGTCGGCCTCGAAGTCGCCGTGGTGGTGGCGCTTGATGGTCGCGACCCGGTATCCGCGTCGACCCAGCGCGGGGATGAGCTTCTCGATCAACGTGGTCTTGCCGCTGTTGGTCCGACCCACCACGCAGACGATGGGGATCACGGCCGCCCATTATACCGGACGTCGCCGCACGCGGAGCGCGTGACCCCGGCCAGGGCTCCGGGAAGGGTGACACGCGAGCGATGACCGGGCCTGCCCTCGTCGTCCGTCTCGTCCAGCTCGCCGCCGGCGTGCACCTGGTGGGCGCGCTGGTCTTCCTCCTCCTCGTCTGGCGCCCGGCGTGGCGAGGGGCCGGGCCTGCCGGGGAAGGGCTCGGCGCCCGCGTCGACCGGGTGCTGCTTCGACTCGCCGCGTGGGCACTCGTGGCCAGCCTGGCCGTCGGCCTGGTCGGCCTCGTCGTCCAGGCGGCGAGCGTCTCCGGCGCGGCGCGGGATGCCGTGTCGCCGACGGTCCTTGCGCGGCTCCTGACCGGGACCCAGTACGGCCTGACCTGGCTGGCCCGGATGGCGGGGTTGGTCCTCGTCGGGGGTTTCCTCCTCCTCCGCGAGGCCGAGCGTGACTGGAAGGACTGGTGGGCGGTCCGTCTCGAGGTCGGCCTGCTCGGCACCCTGGCCTTCGCGGCGCTCGCTGTCACAGGCCACGCCGCGACGGCTGAGGAGTGGGGGCTCGTCCCCCTGGCCGCGGACGCGGTCCACCTCGTCGCCGCCGGGATGTGGCTTGG
>Ga0073934_10012259_pt1 | contig 10147 bp, 8 predicted proteins | sample LarsenN4metaG_FD_76834 | JGI IMG/M metagenome (GOLD analysis project Ga0073934, IMG submission 76834) | Hot spring sediment bacterial and archeal communities from British Columbia, Canada, to study Microbial Dark Matter (Phase II) - Larsen... ... | reverse complement strand
GTGCCGCCCGAGGACGGGTGGCGCGTGAAAGTCAGCCTGGACGAAGCCTTGTCGAATGTCATGCGACACGCCGGCGTCGGTCCCGACGATACGCTGTCGGTCACGCTGCGCATCCAGGGAGGCATGGTCGAGCTGGTCATCGCGGACAGCGGTGCGCCCTTCGACCCGCTGGGCGTGCCGCCGCCGGACCTTGCCGCTCCGCTCGAGGCGCGTGCGCCGGGCGGACTCGGAATCACGCTGGTGCGCGCGCTCATGGACGACGTTCGCTACGAGCGCCGCGGTGGCGAAAACGTCCTCACGCTCCGGAAGCGGCTTCGTCCCCGACCGTTGCCATGACGCTGACTCACGAGAAGCGGGGAAGTGTCTGGATTGCCGCGCCGGCCGGCCGCGTGGACACGGTGACCAGCCCGTCGCTGGAGGATGCCCTCGCCGGCGCGATCGCACGCGGCGAGCACCGCATCGTTTTGGACTGCGCCGGCGTGGACTACGTAAGCAGCGCCGGGCTTCGCGTGCTGCTGGTGACGGCGAAGCGGCTGCGCGAGGCGGGTGGGCGTTTCGTCCTGTGCGGTCTGACGCCTCCGGTACGGCAGGTCTTCGAGCTGGCGGGCTTCATGCCGCTCTTCGCGATCGAACCGTCGCGCGCCGCGGCCGTCGCCCGCGCCGCGTCCGCGAGCTGAGCATGCGCATCCGTATCGCGCCTCCCCGCACGCAGCCGTTCCACCACGACTGCGTCGCCGCCGCGCTCGTCATCGGGCGGGCGGCCGACGCCGACGTGCACGTGGAGGACGGCAGCATGTCACGGCGGCACGCGCGCCTGTATTCGACCGGAGGCGCCTGGTTCGTCGAAGACCTCGGCGCGCGCAACGGCACGATGGTCAACGGACATCGGATTGCCACGGCCACGCAGGTCCGCGACGGCGACGTCCTTCGGCTGGGCGACACCACGGTCACGATCCAGGACCCCGCCGGCGCCTTCGAATCGGGGACGATCTTCAGACCGGTGTCCGAGATTGTCTCGACGGTCGAGGCGCCGCCGGCCGACGACACACCCTCGCTGGAGCGGTATGCCCGGCGGCTGCGGCTGTTGAACGGGTTCCAGCATGCGCTCGCAACGCCGATTGCGCTCGACGCGCTGCTCGATCGGCTGCTCGAGCGGCTGTTCGACGCGCTTCGGCCCGAAGACGGCGTGGTGCTGCTCAAGCAGCGCGACGGCTCCCTGCGGCGTGCGGCGACGCGCCGCTCCGCGGGATCGCGCGACGAGCTGGTGGTCTCGAACCGCCTCATCGACGAAGTCGTGGGGAAAGGAACGGCGGCGCTCGTCCTCGACGCCGCGCTGGATCCGCGCTTCAACGCGGCCCAGAGCATCGTCGGCACGGGGATCCGGAGCATCCTCGCCGCGCCGCTGACCGACGCGGAGGGCACGCTCGGCATGATCGCGCTGCACTCGCGGGCGCACGTGCGGCAGTTCGCGGAGGAGGACCTCGAGCTGCTCGTGTCGCTGGCGTCGGCCGCCGCCTTGCGTGTGCGGAACGTGGCGCTCGCGGAGGAGGCGGCGGCCCGGCGCGCGCTGGAGCGCGAGCTTGCCGTCGCCCATGACATTCAGCTCGGAATGCTGCCGCGCGCGTTGCCCGACTGTCCGGGCGTGGACCTCGGCGCAGAGATGCATCCCGCCCGCGCGGTGGGCGGCGACTTGTACGACTTCTTCACCGTGGGCGGCGACCTCTGGTTCATCCTCGGCGACGTGGCGGGAAAGGGTGTCGGCGCGGCGTTGTTCATGGCGGTGGCGAAGACCCTGTTTCGCGCGCTGGTAGGGCCGGAGTCGAACCTGGCCGACGTCATGACACGGCTGAATCGCGAGCTGGCGCGCGACAACGATCGACAGACGTTCGTCACGGCGTTCGCGGGCCGGGTGAGGGCCGGCCCGGAGCCGGTGCTCGAATTCGCGAACGCAGGGCACAACCTGCCGCTGCTGCTGCACGCAGGCGGTGTGCGCGTCCTGGACGACGAGTCGGGCGGCCCGGTGCTGGGGATTCTCGACGGCGTACCCTATACCTCCGCACGCGTGCCGTTCGGCCCGGGCAGCGGCCTGGTCGTCTACACGGACGGCGTCACGGAGGCGAGGAGCGCCGCCGGCGCCATGTACGGCGACGAGGCGCTCCTCCGGTGTGCAGCAGCGTGTGCCACCGCTCCGGCGGCGGAGATCGTGCGCGCGGTGGTGAAAGACGTGGCGGCCTTTGCGGCCGGTGCGGCCCAGGAGGACGATATTACGGTGCTCGTCCTCCGGGCCCGGTGAACGGGTGCGGTGGCGGCGCGCCGCCCCCCGCACGCGACGACGCGAGTCAGTTGCCGGAGCCGAGGTTGACCCGCGGCGGACGCGCATCAGGCAGCGCGAGGCACACGAACTCGGGCGCGAAGTTGCCGCTCGCAACGGCCGCCACGATGTACTGATGGCCGTTGTGGAAGAACGTCATCGGCGCCGTGTTCGTCTGCGCCGGCAGCTCGATTCTCGCGATCTCCTTCCCGGTCTTCTTGTCCAGCGCGTGGAAGTACCGGTCGCCGCCGCGTCCTTCCCCATAGAACAGCAGCGTCCTGGTGACCAGGAGGTTCGCGTGTGAGTTCTGGCCGGTGTTTCCCACGTCCACACCCTTCAGCGCCGGATGGTTCTTAATCCGATCCGGGGTGTTGCCGTTGGGAATGCGCCAGGCGATCTCGCCTTTGTTCAGGTCGTACGCGACGATGCTGCCGTACGGCGGCTTGATGAGCGGCAGCGGCGGATTCTGCTTGCCTCCCGAGGGGCCGGGCACTCCACCTGGTCCCGTCGATACGTAGTCGGAGGTCGGTCCCTGACCGCCCCAGCCGGGCCACGCCCTGGCGTTCGGATACTTCTTTTTGGCCGGGACGATGCGGATGACGCTGAAGCCGCGCTGCGTCGGGACGTACACCCAGCCGGTCTCGGGATCGGCCGCTGCCCCTCCGGGGATATTGGCGCCGCCGTTGGCGCCAGGAACGACGAAGGCACCCCCTTCGCTGTCGTCATCGCCTCTGGCGAGCATCGGCGGCGTGTAGTGCGGCCCCATGCGATGGCGCCGCGCGATCTGCAGCGCTTCGGCTCGCAGCTCGGGCGTGAAGTCGATCAGGTCGTCCTCGGTCATCCCCTGGATTTCGAACGCGGGCGGCTTCGTCACGTACGGCTGTGTCGGCCAGGGCTTTTCGCCGGGCACATCGGTGTCCGTCGGCACCGGCCGCTCCTCGATCGGCCACACCGGCTCGCCGGTATACCGGTTGAAGACGTACAGGTATCCCTGCTTCGTGGCTTGCGCGACGATGGGAATCCGCCTGCCGTCGACAGTGATGTCCAGCAGCTTCGGCGCATCTGGAGTGTCGTAGTTCCAGATGTCGTGGTGCACGAACTGGAAATGCCAGATGCGCTTGCCGGTCTTCGCATCGAGCGCGATCAGGCTCGTGCCGAACACGTTCATCCCCGGACGGTGGCCGCCGTAGTAGTCGTTCGTGGGGGTGTCGGTCGGGACGTAGACGATGCCTCGCTCGAGGTCGGCCGAGAGGGGCGCCCAGGGCGAGACGTTGCCGGTGTAGTACCAGGAACCGTTCTCCCAGGTTTCGTTGAACGGCTCGCCGGGCTTCGGCACGGGGTCGAATCGCCACAGCATCTTGCCGGTCTTGGCGTCGTAGCCCCGAACGATGCCAGGGATGTTCTCCTTGTTCTCCGGGTAGTAGCCGCGATCGTGGGAGTTGCCGACCACGACGACGCCGTTGACGACGATCGGCGGCGACGAGGTGGTGATGTCGCCGTAGTCCATGACGCCGCGCTTCGGGTCGACCTTGTACCTGGGGGCCTTGGGATTATCCGGATTGTCGAGGCCGTAGGCGAGGTCGACCTTGCCGTTGGCGCCGAACGTCTTCACCGGTAGTCCCGTGTCGGCGTCGAGGGCCCACAGCGTGAAGCCGGCGCCGAGATAGTAGAGCGTGGGTCTGCCGTCGACGCGGGCGAACGCGACACCCTTGCCGTAGTTCTTCCGCGTCGAGGCTTCCCAGCGCGGGTCGCCGTCGGTGTTCTCGCGCCACATCCAGAGGGTTTCGCCGGTCGTCGGCTCGATGCAGACGACGGTGCGGCGAATGCCGGCGACTGTGTAGAGCTTGCCGTTTACGTAAAGCGGGGTCGCCCGCAGGATGTTGTCCGGCTCAGGGCCGAAGTTGGCGGCGCGCCAGCGCCAGATCACCTGCAGCTTGCCGACGTTGCTCGCGTTGATTTGATCCAGGGGTGAATAGCGGGTGCTGCCTGCGTCGCCGCCCCAGTAGGCCCACTCTGCGCCGGGTGGTGTCCTGCCGTTCTGCTCGGTTTCCTCCCGCGCGCGGAGCAGCACCGCGCTCGCGGCGAGCGCCAGCACGGTGGCCGCGCCACCGATTCGTCTCAGGGTCGAACGATCGTTCCGCATGCATCCTCCGGAATAGGTCTGTGCAACCGCAGAAATCCTACTATAGGCGCGCGCCGGGAGGCCGGATGACCTACCATAGCCGGATGCCTCTGTTGATGCTGGTTCTGCTGGCGATGAGCGCCGGAGTCTGGGCGGCGGCGTCGGACGGACAATCCGCGCCGGCCTCGGACTGGCGAGAGAAGGTGGCCGCCATTCGTGCGTCGTTTCCAGGCGACATGGCGGTCTACGCGCGTCACCTGAAGAGCGGGGAGACGCTGGCGCTCGATGCCGACACGGTTTACGAGACGTTCAGCGTCATCAAGGTGCCGATCATGGCGGAGGTCCTGCGCCGGGTGGAGGAGGGGACGCTCTCACTGGATCAGCGGCTGACGTATCGGGCGGATTACGCGCGGATCCCGTCGGGTGTGCTCTACGTGGCTGACCCCGGTCTGAATCCGACGATCAAGGATCTGCTCTACCTGATGATCATCATCAGCGACAACTCGGCGACCGACATGCTGGCCGACCTCGTGGGTCGCGACAAGGTCACCGCGTTCATGCGGTCGCTGGGGCTGTCGAAGACGGAGATCAGGTATTCGGATCTCGACTGGGATCGACGGTGGCTCGGGTTCCTGGATCCGTCGTATCGCGACGCGTCGGGGGATCGGACGATCGAATTTCCGTTCGATCGGTATCCCGAGGCGCAGGTAAGCCAGGCGTTCCGGAAGGTGATCTACGAGACGGAGATTTTCTTCGGGCACAGCACGGCGCGGGAGATGGGGCGGCTCTTCGAGCTGATGGCGCGGGGGGAGCTGGTCTCGACGCGGGCGAGCGAGCTGATGATCCGGATCCTCAAGCGGCAGCAGGTCAACAATCGGATTCCGCGGTATCTGGAGGGGGTCCCGGTTGCGCACAAGACGGGCGACGGGCAGCCCTGGATTGGGAACGACGCCGGGATTATGTGGATCGCCGGCGAGCCGGTGGTGCTGGTGGTGTTTACCGGCCGTCACCGCGGGGATACCGGCTCGCTGCATGAGGCCGTCGCGCGGGTGGCGGCGGTCGTCGCGGCGCATTTCGGGGCGCCGGTGGATCCGTCCGCCCTCCGCTGACCCGGGGTCAGACCGGGGTCGGACCGGGGTCAGAGTAGCGATGCGATCCGACTCAACCCCTTGATACGATCCGCATCCGTACTCTGACCCCGGTCTGACCCCGGTTAGAAGACGAACTGCAGGCCGGCAGCAAACGAGACATACCGCCCGGTCGCGTCGAACAGATACGGCTCCCGGTCGTCATACCGATTCACCTCGACGGTACCCGTCAGAACGACGCGCTCCGACAGCCGGTAGTGCACCCCCGCGGTCTGGACGAACTGGCCGATCTTCAAATCAGAGAAGCCGGAAAACGCCGATGACATCAGGCGGTAGTCCAGACCGACCAGCTGCGCCTCGAGCGGGCCGGGCTCGTACTCGAGCCCCTCGATTGCGGCCCGGTTGCGCGTCCAGACGAGATTGGCGAAGAGGTCGACCCGCGATGTCGCCTGCGCCTGCACGTTCGTCCACACCAGATGATGATTCTGACGATAACCGGCCTGATCCATCAGGGAGCCAAACTGGCCCCCGGTGATCCCGCCCGCTCAACCCACGAAGGCGAGAGTGGCGAACCCGGTCTCGGTCTGCTCGCGCTGATAGGTGTAGCCGGCGCTCAACTGGATCGGTCCTCCTGGGGCGATCCAGATCTGCGCGCCGGGGACGTGGGACGACTGGCTCCATTGGGAGAAGTTCAGCTCCTCGTTCTCCGCATGCCGGTACCGATAATGGCCCATGACGGAGACGCGGTCCGTGGGCGTCCAGGTTACGGAATGCTCGATGAATTCCGCCCGCGCCGGACTGCTCGTCAGGTCGGCCTGCCGCGTCCGGTAGAACTCGAAGTACTGCAGCCCGGTGAACGGCACGTTGCCGGGGCTCATGTACGGCTGCAGCACGAGCGGCATGGCCGCGTTCTCGCGCACGAATGGATCCCGCACCCAGTCGTACGCCGCCCGCGCCTGCACCTGCAGAGGCTTCCAGGGGCGCGCGCGCACGCTGCCGCGCACCGTGTGCGTCACGGTCCGCTGCACGTCATAGTGGTCGCGCTGGATCTCCTCCCACTCGTACCCGGCGCGAACGGTCGTCCGTCGATACGGGCGATACACGAGATCGATCTCGGCGGTCGTCGGCGTCCGCGACAACCCCGACTCGCGCACGAAATCGAGCGCGCCGAGCTGCGGGTACGCTTCGGCGTAGGTCAACCCGGCGGAAGGGCCCGCCGGCGCCGGGAGCTCGGCGACGTCCACCTGGACGCTGTCGGCCTCAATGTCGTAGCGCCGTACGGCCGCTCGGAGCGACGCCTTCCGCCCGATCGGCACATACAGCCGGCCGCTCGTGCCGGTGAAGTCGACCTCGAGCTGGGTATCCATGTTCCTCGACGTGCTCCGGGCGAACGTTCCCGTGACGCTCGCATGGCCCGGCAGCGAGAGCCTGGCTCGCAGCTCGTGACCGTCCTTGCGCAGACCGGGGACGGTGTCGAAGGGCAGCTCGCCGGCCCGCTCGTCGTACCACACGCGATTCAGAAACACGTCGGCGAGCGTCGCGGGGTGGAGCGCGCGGCTGTAGACGTTGGTGGGAGCGGCGGACTTTTCGACGAACTCGCGGTTCGAAAACGAATACTCCAGGGTGAGCGGCTCGAGCTGCAGGCGGGCACCGCTCAGGAGATCGCGCGTCCGCTGATTCATCTCGCGGCTGTACGACTCGGTATGGCAGGTCGCACAGTGGTTGGTCGTCAACGTCTGATGCACGCCATCGCGCATCTCCCGCCGGTGGCTGGCGAAGAGGGCGACGCTGCCGGCGCGCCGCAGCGGGATCGCGAGCTCCAGCCGCGAGTGCAGCTCGCCCCGCGTCAACGCGTATTGCGCCGACGGATCGTGATCCGTGTGCCCGACGACGAACGTGCCGCCGATATTGGAGGAGGCGTCCATCCACGTGAGCGGGTCGTGGTCGAGCCGGTGCGGCGCGCGATCGTAGGTGACCAGCGCCTTGAGATGGCGGCCGACGTGCAGGTCGAGCGAGTACCGCTGGTCTCGATTGTCGCCCGCGTGCCGCGCCAGGACGTCCCAGCGCGTCCGGCCGCGCTCGCCCCAGACCTGCGCGTTCAGCGTGGCGGCGCCGTCAGTGTGCAGCACGTCGTACTCGGCGGCGCGCCCCACATAGTCGCTGGTATCAGCCCCGACCGCGCCGAACGTGAACACGCCCTCGAACGGCAGGCCGGCTGCTTCGGCTGCCGGCGGCGCAGACGCGGGCGCCCCGGGGTGCGGCTGGGCGAATGCCGTTAGCGGCGCGGAGAGCGCGAGAGCGAAGAGGGCAAGTCCGATGCGCATGAAACACCTACCTCGTCAGCGCCTTGCCGCGGCCCGAGACCCCCTGCGACGGCAGGTCGGAACCGTGGATGCGCGAATGACATGCCGTGCATCGAGTGTTGAACGCCCGCTGGAAGCCGGTGGTGCCGTTCGGGTTCTGCGATCCGCCCGCGGGCAGGTTGAACGGGGTGGCCGGCGTCACCCGGGCGGCGTGGAAGTGCATTTCGTGGCACTGCAGGCAGACAAACGGCTCGCCTTGCTTCAGCAGGTTGTTGGCGGCTGTCCCGTGCGGATCGTGACAGGTCAGGCAGCTCTCCTCGACCGGCTGGTGTTCGAAGATGAACGGCCCCTGCTTGGAGGCGTGGCATGAGTAGCAGAGATCGTTCACCCGCTCCGCGGTCTTGAGCATCGCGAGGCCCGGCTGACCGCCGTGGGGGTCGTGGCACGAACTGCACGACATGCGTCCCTCCCGGAGCGGATGATGCGAGCTGAGCATGGCCTTCGCGCGCTGCTCGGGATGGCATTGAAAACACAGGTCCGACTGACGCGCCGCAAGGGACCCCTTGTCGGCGGGGGCGGTGGCGTGGAGCGCGGGCATCCCCTCGACAGGGCGTGCCGACGTCACGCGGCGCGATTGATGGATCCGGTGGCAGGAGGTGCAGGAGACCTCCGTCGCGGCATGGGCGCTCGACGCCCACTCCATGGCGGCATCCTGTCGATGGCACCCGAGGCAGGCGCGGGCGCTCTCGGCCGCCGACAGCTCCCCGAAGGACCGAATGTCCGTCGCTGCAGCGGTTTCCACGTGGCGGCTGCCCGCGCCATGGCAGCTCTCGCACCCGGCATGCAGCCCGCGCTGCTCGAACGGCGCCAGATCACCGTGCGCTGACCGCTCGAACTGCCGTGCCGTCTCTTCGTGGCAGGTAGCGCACATCTCCGCGCCAACGGCGGCGGCGGGCGGGGACGTGCGGTCCTGGCCGGCGGCCGCTGCCGGGATCGCGAGGCACAGGATGACGGTGCAGACGGCGCGCGCACACGCCATGACGCTCCCTCCTTCGATATGACACCCCATGGCTGACCGGCAGGGGGCAAGGGCGGTACCAGGGGGCGCGGTCGCGATGGAAGCGATTCTTCGGAAAACGACGGGACCGTCTTGGCCGTCGCGTGGGAGGCGACGGAGTGTCGCGACGTTCTGTTGCAGGTGGAACGCGGCGTCGCAGGCGGCTGGGGCAGACCGGGGTCAGACCGGCGGCAGAGTACGGATGCGGACCGTATCACGGGGTTGAGTCGGATCGCATCGCTACTCTGACCCCGGTCCGACCCCGGTCTGACCCTCAGGCCGCTCACCAGCCGAGCAGGGACACAGTCACCCCTACGGCGGCGATACACACGCCCGCTACGGCATCACCGTACCGATGCATCCATCGGCCGCGCAGCACCCCGTGCGCGGCGGCTCGCGCCGGCAGCACCAGCATCACCATCGTCGCCATCGTGGCCAGCTCGTACAGCACGACGACGGCCGCCACACGATCCCAGCCGAGAGGCGCCGCGGCAAACATGAGCGGGAAGACCGCCAGGCACGGATCCGCGGCAAACAGCAACCCGATGGTCCAGGGCGTCAGCCGCGCCGGCTCGTGGACGTGGTCGTAGTGATGGTGAGGATGACCGTGCAGGTGTGCGGCAGCATGCCTGAGCCCCCAGACGGCATAGCCGATACCGAACGCAACGAGCAGCACACCGGCAAACGACTCGAGCTCGGGGCCGAAGCGCTCGAACAGCCGCACTCCGAACGCCAGCCCCCCGAGCCCGAGCACAACCGAGACCGTGACGTGCGCGAAACCGCACGCGGCAGTCAGACGCGCCGTCCGCGCGGGCGACCAGTTCTGCGCGCGCGCCATCGCCGCCAGCGGCAACCAGTGGTCCGGCGCCAGCGCGTGCAGCGCCGCCACCGTGACACTCGCCGCCGCTATCGACAGAAACAGGTTCTCAGGCATGCGCCCCTTCCGAAATCTCCATGCCAGCGCGGCGCCGCGCTGCCAGCCAGTCGAGCCACTCGTCCACACCCTGCCCGCTTTGTGCGGAGAACAGGATCACTCGATTGGACGGCATCACCTGCGCGATCCCCTCCAGCACCGCCTCGACCTGTACGTGGGGGAGGTGCGGCAGCAGATCGACCTTCGTCAGCAGGACGAGATCGGCCTTGCGGAACATGACGGGGTACTTGATCGGCTTGTCCTCGCCTTCGGTTACCGCGAGCGCGACGACGTTCACGTGCTGCCCCAGGTCGTAGACGGCAGGGCACACGAGGTTTCCCACGTTCTCGATG
>Ga0073934_10012258_pt1 | contig 10147 bp, 7 predicted proteins | sample LarsenN4metaG_FD_76834 | JGI IMG/M metagenome (GOLD analysis project Ga0073934, IMG submission 76834) | Hot spring sediment bacterial and archeal communities from British Columbia, Canada, to study Microbial Dark Matter (Phase II) - Larsen... ... | reverse complement strand
CGGGATCCCCGGCTACGACCCGGCGAACACCGCGACACAGAACCAGGTGATCGCGCAGGTCATCGAGGAGCGGGGGCGGGAGATGTTCCTCGAAGCGGGTGTCCGATTCAACGACATGCTCCGCTTCCGGACCACGCCGTTCCGGATCCCGTTCCGCGGAGAGGCCGGGTCGATCCATCCCAATGGGACCGACCATCGCGGGCTGCTGTACGGGGCAACGACCTGCATCCCGCTGCCGCTGGCCGAGAAGTCCTGACCAACGTCGTGACACCCCGGGCCGTCGCCTGCATGAGCCTCGCTTCGTGCACGACGGCCCGGGTGGCGTTTCCACGCCTGTGAGGTTTCCCATGCGTCCTGACTTCGACCGTCGCCCCCTCTCCACCCCGGCGCTGGCGCACCGGTGCGGCGTCCACGGCAGCGCCCGAACGATGGCGCGCGCCGTCGCATGCGTCACGCTGGCCCTTGCGGTCGGCATGGCGTCGCTCGCCGCGCAGGCGCAGGAAACGACGCCTCCGCCGGGGGGACGCTACACCGGACAGGCCTTCGACTTTCGGCGGGTAGGCGACGGCGTCTGGTTCGCGGTGGGGACCGGCGTAGTGAGCGCCGAGTCGAACCACGCCATCATCGAGCTGGGCGACGGACTGGTGGTGGTGGATGCCGGAACGAGCCCGGCCGCGGCGTGGGCGCTGCTGCACGAACTGCCGCGCGTCACCAGGAAGCCGGTGCGCTACCTGGTCATCACGCACATGCACTACGACCACGCCCACGGGACGCAGTCGTTCCCGAAGGGGGTGGAGGTGATCGGCAGCGAGTACACGCGGGCCATGCTCGCCGCCGGGAAGTCGGTGGAACACCCCACCGCCGTGGGCAATCGGAACTTCTCCAACCTCCAGATCCAGACGCTCACCAAGGCGCTCGACACCGCGACCACGCCTGCCAGCCGGGCGGAGATCTCGCGCCGGCGCAGCGTGTGGGAGAACTACCTGCAATCGCTGGCCACGCTCACCCCGGTCGCACCTAACGTCACGATCACCGAGCGGCTGACGCTGAGCGGGGGCGGGCGCGACGTGCAGGTGCTCTTTCCCGGCCGTGCGCACACCGACGGCGACCTGGTGGTCTGGTTGCCGAAGGAACGGATCCTCGTCACCGGCGACCTGCTGCAGCCCAACGCGCCCTACATGGGGGACGGATACCTGGCCGACTGGGCGAACGTCCTCGACTCGCTCCTGGCGCTTCGCCCGGCGACGGTGCTCCCCGGGCACGGCGACGCATTCTCGGACATGGCCGTGGCCGAGCGATTGCGCGACTACATGCGCGCCATCTGGAGCCAGTGCGTCGACGCCCGGGCGAAGGGGATGACGGCCGAGCAGGCGGCGGCCGCGCTTGACCTCACGGGCTTCGACCGGTACTACCCGCGCGCCCCCGGCTGGACCGACGAGATGGTGGTGCGTCGGCGACTGGGGACGGTACGGCGGGTCTACCAGTTACTGGACGAGCGACGATGACTGCTGCACGCCGGACGTTCACCCGGGCCGTCGGACAGGCGATGGCCCTCGCCTGCGCCGCGACCGCCACGCTCCCGGCACAGCAATCGGCGCCGCCTCCGGCTCCCCACGCCGACGCCATCACCGCCGCCCGGCTGCGCGCCGACCTGATGTTCCTGGCCGGCGACGACTTTCGCGGACGGCTGACCGACACGCCCGAGAACGCACTGGCGCTGGAGTGGGTCAAGGCGCGCCTCGAATGGCTCGGGCTCCCCGCGGGGGGAGCGGGCGGGTCGTACTTCGCCCCGTACACGCTCATGACGTCGTCGTTAGGTGCGGCGAACGAGCTGGCCATCGACTGGGGCGGCGCGACGTCGCGCCACGCGGTGGGGAGCGACTTCCACCCGCGCTTCCACTCGGCGAGCGGGCGCGCGACCGGGCCGGTGGCCTTCGTGGGATACGGCATCAGTGCCCCCGCGCTGGGCCACGACGACCTCGCCGGCGACCTGCGCGGCAAGGTGCTCCTGATGCTCGACGGCGAGCCCGGCGCCAACGACGCGGCAAGCCGGTTCGACGGCGTCGTGAGCTCCGAGCATGCGAACCAGCTGCGCAAGACGCTGGCGGCGCAGGCGCGCGGTGCCGCGGCGGTCCTCTTCGTGGGCGACGTCTCGATCCGCGCCGGGACCGAGCAGTTCGAGGCGACGACGCGGGCCTACTGGCCCGAGACGCCGATGCGCCTCCCGCGCTACACGCTGGCGTCGTGGATGCAGCAGGTGCGCATCCCGGTGGGGCAGCTCTCGCTGGCGCTGGCGGAGCAGCTGGTGAAGGGGAGCGGCACCACGCTGCAGGCGCTGGCACGCGCGGCCGAGTCGAGCACCACCCCCCGCGTCCTGCCAGGCGTGGTGGCCACGATCTCGACGGAGCTGGTGCGCCGCGCGGTGGCCGACCGCAACGTGGTGGCGGTGCTCGAGGGGAGCGACCCGGCGCTCAAGGACGAGTACGTCCTGATCACCGCGCATCCGGACCACAACGGCGCCGACGGCGCCCAGGTGTTCAACGGGGCGGACGACAACGCCTCCGGCACCGTGGGACTGCTCGCCATCGCCGATGCGTACGCGCGGGCGGCGGCCGCGGGGGTCCGGCCAAAGCGGTCGATCCTCTTCGTCGCCCTCAACTCCGAGGAACGCGGGCCGCTGATGGGCGCCTGGGGCTACGTCGAGTCACCGGTCGTTCCCCTGGAGCGCACGGTGGCGATGCTCAACATGGACATGATCGGGCGCAACGAGGAGGTCCCGATCGGTGGCGGCGCGCGCTTCCGCGGCCTCGAGGTGCAGACGGCGGAGTCGAACCGCAACAGCGTGAACCTGTTCGGCTTCAGCCGGAGCCGCACGCTCACGGCGGCGATCGACCGGGCCAACGGCGCCATCGGCCTTACCCTGCAGAAGCGCTACGACAACAATGCCTCACAGCTGCTGCGGCGCACCGACATGTGGGCGTTCCTGCAGAAGGGCGTCCCGGCCGTCACCTTCGCCACCGGGCTGCACCCGGACTACCACACCATCTACGACCGGCCCGAGAAGATCGAGTACGCCAAGATGGAGCGGATCGTGCGCCTGGTGCACCAGGTGAGCTGGGACCTGGCCAACGCTCCCGACCGACCCACCCTCGACAAGCGTTAGGCGGGCGCCGACCCGCCGGAGAGCCCTCATGCCTCGCTCCGTCCCGACGGGATTCGTCATGCGTACGTGCACGGGCGCGCTGGCGCTCGCGATCATGCTGGCAAGACCTGCCGCCTCGCTGCACGCGCAGGGGCGGCCCGCGGCGGCGCGCGCCGACCTCCTCATTCTCGGCGGCCGCCTGCTCGACGGCGCCGGTGGTGACTGGGTGTGGGGCGACGTCGCCGTCACCGGGGCCCGCATCACCTTCGTGGGTAACGCCCGCGATGCGCGGGTGACGGCGCGCGACACGATCGATGCCAAGGGGCTGACGGTGACGCCCGGGCTGTGGGACGTGCACAACCACGAACGCCTCGAGAAGGCCCCCGGCAAGCTGGCCGTCCCCTTCATCACGCAGGGGGTCACCACCGTCGTGGTGGGGATCGATGGCTTCGGCCACAACGAGGTCGCGAAGAGCTTCGCCGCCTGGCGCACCGGAGGGATCGCCGTCAACGCGCTCACCTTCGTGGGGCACGGGCCGGCGCGCACCGCGGTGATGGGGACCGACTTCGCCCGCGAGGCGACCCCCGCCGAGATCGAGCGGATGCGCGCGTACGTGCGCAAGGGAATGCAGGAGGGGGCGGTGGGCTTCTCGACCGGGCTGGCCTACAACCCGGGCTACTACTCGACCACCGACGAGGTCATCGCGCTCAACAAGGTCGCGGCGGAGTTCGGCGGCATCTACGACACCCATGACCGCGACATGGGGGTGTCGTACAAGGGGATCGGCTTCCTCAACTCGGTGCAGGAGGCGATGCGCATTGCCGAGGAAGGGGGGACGCCGCTCATCTTCTCCCACTTCAACTCGCTGGGCAATCGTGCGCATGCCCAGATGCCGGAGGCGATCCGCCGCATCGAGGCCGCCCGCGCCCGGGGGATCAACATCATGGGCGCGGGGATCATCTTCACCAACTCCGAGTCGAGCGTGGATGGCCACCTGATGCCACGCTGGGCCCCCGCGGGCGGGACCGATTCCCTCCTGGCGCGTCTGCGCGACCCCGCCACGTGGGCGCGCATGGAGCCGGAGATCGACGAGATCATGACCAACCGCGGCGGCGCCGCGAAGATCGTGATCACCGAGGGGCCGAAGAAGTGGACCAAGCGGTCGCTCGCCGACATCGCGCGCGAGATGAACGTCTCCGCCACCGAGGCGTTGCGGCGGATGATCCTCGAGACGAGGGGGTCGCGCCTGATGGACATGAACGTGGACATCTACAGCCCGGAGAACCTGCGCCTGCTGGCGGTGAAGGACTGGATGATGACCACGGTGGACGGCTACACCCCCGAGAGCGACAGCACGTACACGCACCCGCGCACGTACGGCGGCTTCACGAAGAAGATCACGCAGCTCGTCTTCGAGGAGAAGCTGGTCACCCTCCCGTTCATCATCCGGAGCATGACGTCGCTCCCGGCGTCGTTCTTCGGCATCCCCGACCGGGGGCTCATCAAGCCGGGGTTCTACGCCGACATCGCGATCTTCGACATGGCGCGCCTCAAGGCCAACGCCACGTACGACGAGCCGCGGCAGTATTCCGACGGGACGGTGCACGTCCTGGTGAACGGGAAGTTCGCGGTGAAGCACGGGAAGGTGACGGGGACGCTGGCTGGACAACCGGTGCGGCGGGGCGGACGTTGACCGGCATCGGTCGCTCGCCGCACCGCACGTTCCACGCGCCGCTCCACCATCCTCGTCACGCCACACCCGCCCCCGCATTCGTGACACGGATTCTCGCGTGCCTTGCGCTCGCGCTCGGCGCCACCGGCACACACGCGCAGCGTCCGTCCGCACCGCCGGGTGCGGCGTACGAGGGGAAGGCGTACACCTTCACCGAAGTCGCCGCCGGCGTCTACCACGCCGTCGGCACCGGGACGCTCGCCGTCGGGTCGAATGCGGCGGTCATCGTCAACGACGACGACGTCCTGCTCGTCGACTCGCACGTCTCGCCCGCGGCGGCGTGGGCGCTGATGCAGGAGTTGCGCGCGATCACGCCCAAGCCGGTCCGCTACGTCGTGAACACGCACTTCCACTACGACCACGCGCACGGCAACCAGGTGTACGGCCCCGGGGTCGAGATCATTGGCCACGAGTTCACGCGCGCCGCGCTGCTGGCCGGGATGTCGAAGTCGAGCGCGTCGTATGCCGGGCTGCTGCGCGTGCTGCGGCAGCGCGACGATTCGCTCCGCCGGCTGGCGGACGCCGCCACCACCGACTCCGCGCGCGCCGCGGCGCGCCGGGCGCTTCGGCAGGTGCAACGCTATCAGGCGGCCATCGATGCGGTCGTCCCGACGCCACCCACCGTCACCCTCTCGCAGTCGATGACGCTGGTGCGCGGCGGGCGCGAAATCCGCGTCACCTTCCTGGGGCGCGGCCACACGGGGGGAGACGTGGTGGTCTACCTCCCGCGCGAGCGCGTGCTCGTGACCGGCGACCTGGTGGGGAGCGGGCTCCCGTACCTGGGCGACGGCTACCTGGATGAATGGGCGGCAACGCTCGAGCGCGTGGCGGCGATGGAGTGGGAGGTCATCCTCCCCGGGCACGGCGCCCCGGTGCGGGACCGCCAGCGGCCGTTGCAACTGGCGGCACTCCTGCGCGACATCCACCGGCAGGCCACCGCGCTGCTCGATCAGGGGGTCTCCGTGGACGAGGCGGAGGCGCGCCTCGACCTGCGCGCCCACGAGGCCAGCTACCCCGCCCTGGCCAATCGCACCAGCGCCGACATGCGCGAGCGCTTCCTCCTGGGGCTCCATCGCATGCGCGAGTTGCGGGCCGCGAGGCAATGACACCGGTACCGCGCATCGCGCTCATCCACGCCCTCCCGGAGTCGATCGCCCCCCTCGACGCCGAGCTCGATCGCACGTGGCCCGGGTGCACGCGCATGCACCTGCTGGATGCGTCGCTCTCGGCCGACCTCGCGCGCTCGCCGCACGGCCTGGACGCGTCGTTCGACCGGCGCTTCCTGCAGCTGGGCACCTATGCGCGGGACACCGGGGTCGACGGGATCCTGTTCAGTAGCTCGGCCTTCGGACGCTGCATCGACGGCGTGGCCCGGGCGCTGGCGCCGCTCCCGGTGCTCAAGCCCAACTCGGCGATGATCGACGACGCGGTCGCGACGGGGGGGACGATCGGCCTCGTGGCGACCTTCGCGCCGACGCTGGCGTCGATGCTCCCGGAGTTTCCCCCCAGCGCGCGCGTGCGCACGGCGCTGGCCCAGGGGGGGCTCGAGGCGCTGCGCGCCGGGGACGCGGCGCGACACGACCAACTGGTCGTCGAACAGGCGGCGCGCCTGGTGGCGGAGGGGTGCCAGGTGGTGGCGCTGGCCCAGTTCAGCATGGCGCGAGCGTCGGCCGCGGTCGCCGCGCGGACGGGGAGCCCCGTCCTCACCACCGTGGGGAGTGCGGTGCGCCGGCTGCAGGCGCTCCTGGCGTCGGGCGGAGAGGCGCGATAGGGGCGCCGACCCCGACGGGTTGGTACAAGCGCTGGCGCGGGACGTAGGAGGGGGAGCGAGGGCGTCGCCCCCCGGATGCCCGCCCCTGGCCCTCCCCGTTCCGCCACGCGCCCATGACCGCAGGCACTCCGAGCGTCCCCGCCCCGCCCGCGCCGAGCCACGCGGCCTCGCAGCGCCTGTTCGAGGAGGCGTCCCGCTACATCCCCGGCGGCAGCTCGCGCGTCCACTACTTCTACGAGCCGTTCCCCATCTACGCGCACCACGGGGCCGGCTGCCGCCTCACCGACGTCGACGGCGTCGAGCGCCTCGACTTCGTGAACAACATGACGTCGCTGATCCACGGGCACGCCCACCCGCGGATCCTCGCCGCGATCGCCGACCAGATGCAACGGGGGACGGCGTGGTCGGAGCCCGGTGAGGAGGAGCTTCGGCTCGCGAAGCACCTCGTCGAGCGCGTCCCGTCCATCGAGCGCATCCGGTTCGGCAACTCGGGAACGGAGAACGTGATGATGGCGGTGAAGCTGGCCCGCGCGTTCACGGGGCGGCACAAGATCGCCAAGTTCGAGGGGTTCTATCACGGCTACTACGACTACATCCAGGTCTCCGTGAAGAGCCTGCCGGCGAACTGGGGGCCGGAGGCGGAGCCGGCGAGCACCCCCAACTCGGGCGGGCTGTCGCCGACCGTGCTGGACGAGGTGGTGACGATCCCCTTCAACAAGCCCGAACTGCTCGAGGCGCTCCTGGCGAGGCACGGGCGCGATCTCGCCGCCTTCCTGGTGGATCCGCTCGCGTCGCAGGCGGGGAGCCCGGTCCCGGCGCCCGGCTTCCTCGATCGCCTCACCGAACTCACCCGCCACCACGGCATCGTCCTCATCTACGACGAGGTCGTCTCGTTCCGCCTGGGGTATGCGGGAGGGCAGGAGCGCTACGGCGGGACGCCGGACCTCACCGCGTTAGGCAAGATCATCGGCGGCGGGCTCCCCGTGGGGGCGGTGGGGGGGCGCGCCGACATCATGGCCCTGTGCGATCCCACCAAGGGTCCGCCCAAGGTCCTGTCGGGTGGCACCTTCAGCGCCAACCCGCTGACGATGGCCGCCGGGCTCGCGGCGATGGAAACGTACACGCGCGCGGAGGTCGAGCGGCTCAACGCCCTCGGCGCACGCCTGCGCGATGGGATGAACGCCCTGTTCGCTGCGCGAGGGCTCTCCATGTGCGCGGGCGGCGACGGCTCGCTCGTGCGCATCCTCCTGATGGACGAACCGGTGCGCGACTACCGCCACTTCGCGACCGCGTCGGGGCCCGCCAAGCGACTGGCCGCCATCCACGCCGCACTCCTCGACGAAGGGGTCATCGTGACGCGTATGGGGACGGCGTGCCTTTCGACGCCGATGGGTGACGGCGAGGTGGACGCCTTCGTCCGCGCGCTCGACCGGGCACTCGACCGGGCACTCGACCGCCTGCCGAGCTGAGCGCCAGGCGTGTCCACGCATTCGGGCGCCGGACTCAAGCGCGGCCTCGGCCCACTCGAGGCCGTCACGCTGGTGGTCGGCGGGACGATCGGGGCGAGCATCTTCCTGGTGCCGAGCGCCGTGGCGCGCGAGGTGGGATCCCCGGGGCTCGCCCTCTTCGCCTGGCTCCTGACCGGCCTCATGGCGCTGTGCGGGGCGCTCAGCTTCGCCGAGCTGGCCGGCGCGATTCCCGAGACCGGAGGGACGTACCAGTTCCTCAAGCGCGCCTATCCCGGGACGCCGATCGCCTTCCTGTTCGGCTGGATGATGTTCTTCGCCTATGCGGCCAGCGCGACGGCGGTGACCACGTCGCTGGCGGTGGAGAGCGCGGGGCACTTCATCGCGAAGTACACGAGCTTCACCCCGCTCATGAGCCGGTCGCTCACGGTCCTGATCATCCTCGTCTTCACGGGGATCAACTGCTTCGGCGTGCGCGAGAGCGGGAAGACGCAGAACCTCCTCACCCTGCTCAAGGTGGGGGGGATCCTCGCCGTCATCGGCGCCTGCTTCGCCCTGGGCGAGGGACGGCCGCAGCCGTACGCGCCGTTCTTCCCCGAGGGGCGCTCGCTCGGCCAGACGACCGGTTCGCTCGGGACGGCGATGATCCTGACCGTCTTCTCGTACAGCGGGTGGTACTTCATCACCCACGTGGCGGGCGAGGTGCGCGAGCCGCAGAAGAACCTCCCGCGGGCGATCTTCGCCGGGATGGGGATCCTGATCGCGCTGTACGTCGCGGTGAACGCAGCGTACATCTACGTCCTCCCGTTCGAGGCGCTGCGCAACTCCCCGCGCGTGGCGGCCGACGCGATGAGCGCCGTCTTCGGTCCGGTCGGCGCCGACGTCATTTCGGCGGTCGCCTTCCTCTCGGCAATCGGTGCGGTGAACGCGCAGCTGCTCAACTACCCGCGCATCCCCTTCTCCCTGGCGAGCGATGGCGTATTCTTCCGGAAGCTGGCGACGGTGCATCCCACGCGCGGCACGCCGGTGAATGCCATCGCCGTCTTCGCCGGCATCGCGTGTACCTTCGCGGTGAGCGGGACCTATCAGGACAACCTCACCTACGTGGGCTTCGTGGGACAGCTCTTCATGGCCCTCACGGTCTTCGGCCTCATCGTGCTGCGACGGCGCGAGCCGCAGCTCGCGCGCCCCTTCCGCGTCCCGCTCTACCCCCTTCCGCCGCTCCTGTACATCGCCATCCTCACCTGGTACCTGGGCAACCTCCTGGTGAATCGCTTCGCCTTCAGCATGGTGGGGATCGGGATCGTGCTCGGGGGGCTCCCGTTCTACTGGTACTGGTCCCGGCGCCTGGCGCCGGCCACGGCGTGAGGGGCCCATGACGCCGTTCATCCCCGGCTTCCTGGCCGGCAAGGTCGCGTTTGTCGCCGGCGGCACCAGCGGCATCAACCTGGCCATCGCGCACGGGCTCGCCGCCTACGGGGCGAGGGTGGTGGTGATGAGTCGCAACGCCGCGCGCGTGGAGGGGGCGGTCGCCGCGTTGCGTGCGCACGGCGGCGCGGTGCATGGCGAGGCGGGCGACGTGCGCGACTTCGCCGCCGTCCAGCGGGCGGTGGCGGGGGCGCACGAGGCGCTCGGACCCTTCGACATCGTCGTCTCGGGGGCGGCGGGGAACTTCATCTGCCCGGCCGACGAGCTGTCATCGAACGGCTTCCGCGCCGTGGTGGAGATCGACCTCATCGGCACCTTTCACGTGCTGCGCGCCGCGAAGGCGCTCCTGCGCACGCCGGGGGCCTCGCTCATCAACATCTCGGCCCCGCAGTCCACCGAGGCCTTCTGGGGGCAGTCGCACGTGAGCGCCGCCAAGGCCGGGGTGGACATGCTCACCCGATCGCTGGCGGTGGAGTGGGGGCCCGAGGGGATCCGGGTGAACGGGATCGTCCCCGGCCCCATCGGCGACACCGAGGGGATGGCGCGACTGGCCCCCACCCCGGAGATCCGTGAGCGGTGGGCGCAGATGAACCCGATGCGGCGCTTCG
>Ga0073934_10012257_pt1 | contig 10148 bp, 4 predicted proteins | sample LarsenN4metaG_FD_76834 | JGI IMG/M metagenome (GOLD analysis project Ga0073934, IMG submission 76834) | Hot spring sediment bacterial and archeal communities from British Columbia, Canada, to study Microbial Dark Matter (Phase II) - Larsen... ... | reverse complement strand
GGGCTCATCGTCCAGCTCTACCAGGGCGCGCGTGGCCCACCAACGCGTATCCGGGCGTGAATCTTCCAGCAGCCTTTCCAGGGCGGCGATGACCTCCCCAGGCCTGGCAGCCAAGTGGGGCAGGGAAGCCTCGGCTCGGGCGTCGTCCCCGCTGACCAGCTCGGAGAGCCAGGTTTCAATGCCTTCCATAGGAGGTTAACGACATCCTGGGACGGAGGCGGCTATTCTGGAGGCGGGGGGATGGGGAGGTCTGCCACTGCCACGTTGATCCATTTATCTCCCTCGCTGATCAGCATGACCGGGATATCATGGCGAATAGGATACTTGCGGCCACATTCGCGGCACACCAGCCAGGCCTCCTGGATGTAGTCCAGCAGGCCTTCTTTTTCCTTGACGCAATTCGGGCAGCGCAGGATGTCGATTAGATCTTGACTGACCATTGAAGACTCCAGGTAATACAGGTATCGGACTCCCGCCAGACCGGGCGGTGATCCAGCGGGCGAACATCTCAGCGGCAGGATCTTCGCCAGGCATCCAACTCCCATTTTTTTCTCAGCCAATCGAAGTTCATGGCAATAGCCTGAAGGCAAAACTCGGCCGGTTCTAGCTCATATTCCACGCCAAAGACTGCCTTTCCGGCTTGAACGAAGGGCACCAACAAGTGGCATTCATTATACTGGAAGCACTGCTCGTTCAGCGCCCAATCGAATGCGGGCAGCAATTGGGTCACCTGGTCCATGTCATTCTTCAAGCCGACGGAAAGGCCGCGGGCATGCGCCTGCGCTGCCAGCCAGCGGTTGTAGTCGAGCTGGTCCTGGAAGGTCAGCTTGAAGCCGGTATCGTTGGCGTAGCCATCCACGTTGTCCGGTTCTACACCATCGCAGCCTTTGTTCACGGCGCGATCCAGGCGGGCTTCCATCAGCGGCCCAAGCAGGTCCAGCCGGCGGATGTCCAACCAGCGCTCGTCGGGCCACCCCTCTAACGGCTTGCCAAGCAGCGAGGGTGGGAATTGGCGGGCGTCAGGACGCCATTCCTCCCAACTGCCGGCGGAGAAGTAACAGATCACAACCCGCCCGTCGGCATGCAGCTCGTCGATCACCGATCTCGGCACATCGAACAGGTCGATGTCGTACATGTTCACATCGAATGTGGTAACCACCGTGCCGGTGAGCTGCCACTGCCAGCTTGTGCCCGGCCTGGGCTGCCAGTGGTCTTTGGCGTTGTAACCGATATATGGCAGGTAGAGTATGGGCGTAGCACGCCAGGCGGTCACCCGAACAGGGACCATTACCCCGACTGTGATGGACAGGAGACCGGCCAACACCGTCATCTTTCTCATGTGACCTCTTCTACTCTACCGGGATTTCTGTCCCTGGACCGTATTCGTAAACCGCCCTCCAGGGCAGGTAATGGGTAGAGAACTCGTCCTGGAAATAGAGCTGCCCATCTCGCAGGACGGTACGGATGACCGTGACATCGGCGCCTTCCACTGCCCAATCTACCTGCTCGATCTCGCCCTTTGCCAGCTCGGGGTTTTCCTGGTAGAGGGGGTCGGGAGGCTCGACCACGTTCTGCAACCCGCTGGTAGACATCAACACTTCACGACCATCGGAGGTCGAATAGAACTTCCAGGTGAGAGTGCGGGCCTGGGGATTGGTGTATGTCTCCATGAGCAGCCAGTAGGGGGTATCGTTAGCGAAGCGGAAGTCGACCAGTGGCACGAAGACAGTCGCGTCCAATCCAGCCAGTAGGGGATCGACGCTGCCTGAGCGAGTCAGTTCATAGTAGTACACCCGGTAGGCGTGTGGATGGCGCTCTACCACCGGGTATCCGGCGTAGAACACTGTGCGAAACAGGGTGGTGCTGACCTGGCAGACTCCGCCGCCTACCCCTTGAATAGTGCGGTTGCCGAAGATGATCAACGCTTCGGCGTAGCCGGTGTCCAGGCTCACATTGCCGAGTACTTCACCCATGGAGAATGTGGCTCCCGGGGGCACAAGCACGCCATGGAAGCGGGCAGCGGCGGTCTCAATGTTGTGGATGCGCTCGGCACTCGATCCGTAAAAATATGAGGTCTGTGCGCTGACCAACTCGGTGATGCCCAGCTCTGCTGCCGTAGCGCTATCTCCGATGGTGGGATTGGTGTAATCGAAAACCAGCTCGACGGAATGCTCCCCCTGGGTGACCTTCTCCTGGATGCTCTGGATCGTGGCGTCTATATTCAGGTTGCGGCCGATCACGGCAGGTTGGATCAGCTCCAATTGCCGAGTCTCATCGTTAAATATGAAGCGGGCATTCTCGGGCTGGCGATAAAATTTTTCGCCCAGGTCCTCTAAAAATGCGCGCAATTGCCCCGCCTCAAGCTTGACTTCGTAACGTGCTCCCTCGGGAGACTGCACTCGCTCGATAGCCAGCATGCGGGCCAGGGTCTCGCGCTCGATCCTCCACGGGACGGTTCCACCGGCATCGGCCGGAGGCAGGTTTATCATCAGAGGGGCGCTCAAAATACGGCGGGCCAGCTCGGCCTGGGCGCTGGCATCCAGGATGACCGGAGGCGATTCCTCCATCACGAGCGGTATCAGTCCATCGCTCAGGCTGCGCAATTGGGCTTCCAGCGGCGCCAGGCTGGACTGGATATCCAGCCGGCGGCCTACCTGCCCAGGGGTGACCGATACCTCGGTGCCGTTCACCGTGAGGGAGGCTTCGATGGTGGGCTGGTCCACCTGGGCGGCAATGGAAGCCAGGAAGTTCTGGGCCAGTCTCTGGTCATAGACCAGGATGGGCGACAGGTTTTCGCCCCAGTACCAGGCGGTGAATTGTTGCCACAGGCGAGTGAACAGGCCTCCCTGCCGGCCCAATTGGTAGGCAGCCAGGGAGCTGTTGCTGGCATCCAGGTAGAGTCCCAGGTCATTGGGACGCGCCACCCAAACCTGGTCAGCGAGCTGAAAGGCGATCCGCCCGGTTTGCGGATAGGCCAGCCTCTCCAGTATGCGGGCTTCCGCTTCCGCCAGTGGAAGTCCGGCAAGGTCCACGCCTGCCACGGATACCCCGGGGTAGACCACCCCGACGTGAACCAGGTCATATCCGATCAAAGCGGCGGTAGAGAGCAGCAGGAAGAGGCTGACTCCACCCATGAAAATCGTGAAACCCTGCGCCACTCGAATCGGCAGCGAGAGAGAGGCCCGCCTGGCGGCCGCTTTGACAACCATGCTTGCGCGCTGGGTGCTCATGGCGATCCGGAGTGATTTACCTGCTTGCCTGTCAAAGTGGATTTATTGTACCAAACAATACCTGACTGACCAGATCATACATTGGAGGAGCACTCGATTGTTGTGAGCGTCAACCTTTATAGGCGAAGCAACGCCAAACCGGTTGGGCTTGGTAGGTCCTGAGGTGAGGCAGGGTCAATCGAGTATAATCTCCGCGGGAACGATTGGGATCCCTGAACCGTCCCTTCCATCAGGAGATATTGAATGCCCAGACTCGTGATTCCGGTTAGCGGGCGATCCCTGCACCTGGGACGCCTGTTTCTTCCATGCGGGCTGCTGATTGTTATCCTGGCTTGCTCGATGCCAGGCCTGATGGCCGGCGGAGGTGGCACGCCAAGTGCACCAGCCCAACCTTCCCCGACGATAGCGCCGCCGACGGCGACGCCGCAGCCCCAACCTCCGGCCTTGATCGAAACAAACCCCCTTCCCGGGGTCGAGCTCCCCCTGGATAGCGGCATCACGCTCTACTTCAATCAGGCAATGGAGCGCGCCTCGGTGGAGGCCGGCCTGTCCACCGAGCCTATCGATTTCGAGAGCCTGAGCTGGTCCGATGATGCCACCTTGACCCTTAGAGCGGAGCGATCGCTTCCGCCAGGAGCAGAGATCACGCTCTCGCTGAATAGCAGTGTGCGAGCAGCCTCGGGATTAGCATTGCCCCAGCCGATCAGCCTTAAGTTCCAGACCGTGGGCAATTTGCGACTGGCCCAGGCCTTGCCCGAACCGGACAGAGACGACGTGGCACCCGATTCGGCCGTCGTGGCGGCGTTCAATCGCCCGGTGGTGGCAATAGGCGCCGATCCAGAAAGCCTGCCGGCGGCGATCGACGTCACTACCGACGGCGGTGCCAAAACGGCAGCCGGGCGGGGTGAATGGATCAATACCAGCACATATATCTTCTATCCTGAGCCAGCCTTGGAAGGTGGAAAAGAGTACAGTGTGCAGCTCAATCCCGACCTGACGGGGACCGATGGAAGCCCGCTGGAGAGCGCTGCGGGATGGTCATTTCAGACTGTTCCGCCCAGGCTGCTTTCGATGGCGCCTGCCGGTGGTTCCACCATCCGGCTGGATGCAAAGATCACGTTGACCTTCAACCAGCCCATGGACCCGGCCAGCGTGGAGGCGAATTTCAGCCTGTTGGCGCCTGGTTCGGCGCCGGCGCCGGGGAAGATGGCCTGGAACGAAGATTTCACTGCATTGACCTTTACCCCCGGGGTGCTGTTGCAGCGCGCCACCACCTACACGGTGCGGGTAGGAAGGCAGGCCCAGGCCAGCGGCGGCACCCCGCTTGGGCAGAACCTGGAACAGCGCCTGTATACGGTCTCGCCCCTGGAGGTCGTCAGGTCGATCCCAGAACAGGGCGGCTTGAAGGACCCGCACGCCGGAGTAAGCCTGTACTTTAACGCGCCGATCGCGGACAAGAACCTGTTGCGCTACATCACCGTCCAACCCGAGGTGTCCAACCTGAGCGCCTGGTGGAATGAGTTCGACTATTCCCTGATCCTGTCCGGGGAATTCGATCCGGCAGACGAGTACACCGTAAGCCTGGATCCAGACCTGCCCGACCCATGGGGTGGGAGCCTTGAAGCTCCTTACCACCTCACCTTCCGCAGCTCTCCGCTGCCGCCGGAGGTGTTCATCACCGCCGGGTCGGAGATCATCTTTCTCACCGCTAGAGACACCACGATTCCGGCGCAGGTGGCCAACATGCCCAGCCTTCCGATCAGCCTGGGGTCTATCACGCTGAATGACTTCATCACCATGTTGAGCCCAGAAGGTTACGACTTCCGGCTTTCCTATCAGCCGAGCGATCTGCGCTCGTTCACCCAACCGCTCGAGCTATCCCCCAACCGCAGCCAGGCAGTGGGTATCCAGCTAACTGCCGATCGAAGGCCTCTGCGTCCGGGGATCTATTTTTTGAAGTTCGATCTTCCTCAGCAGAATTTCTTTCGTGGGCCGTTCCTGTTAGTGGTCAGCCAGGTGCACCTGACGTTCAAGCAGAGTGCCACCGATGCCCTGGTCTGGGCAGTGAATCTGCAGGATCATTCTCCGGTCTCCGGAGAGGCTGTGAGCATCCTCGACGAGAACGGCGCCCTCCTGGCTTCAGGCCAGACCGATGCCGAAGGGATTTTCCGTGCCACGATCCCACCGCAAAAGGATCCTTATCGCAACATCTACGCCGTTGTAGCGCAGCCTGGCGATGGGCACTTTGGCCTGGCCCTACCCTATTGGAGCCAGGGGCTGGGTGGATGGGATTTTGGCATTGCCACCGATTTCGGTGGCCCGCGCCTGAAAGCCTACCTGTATACCGACCGGCCCATCTACCGCCCGGGTCAGACAGTCTACTTCCGTGCTGTAGCCCGCCAGGCGCACAATGGGCGCTACAGCATGCCGGACCTGGGGAGCCTGCCTCTCACCCTGTACGGCGACCTGGGGCAGGAGCTGGCCAGGTTCGAGCTGCCATTATCGGCGTACGGCACAGGGCACGGCGAGTATACCTTGCCGGCCGATGCCCAACCGGGGTATTACCGGCTGACCAGCGAGATGGTCGAGGGCAGCGACCTGTCTTTTCAGGTGGCGGCCTATCGCAAGCCGGAGATAAACCTGCAGGCGCATTTCCCCTCCGACCAGGCGCTGTCCGGCCGGCCCATCCAGGCCAGGATCGAGGCGCGCTATTTCTTCGACGCGCCGGCAGGGAACCTCCCGCTGCAATGGTCGCTATATTCCGCTCCTGCCGGGTTTGACTTGCCAGGCTATCAGGTTGGGGTGGAGGATAGCGCCTGGCTGGCTGCCTTCCGCTTCCCGGCCTTCGGGGACTCACTTGGGGAGCTGATCGCGCAGGGAGAGGCAACCACCGACCCGCAGGGCCTTGCTTCTGCGCAATTCTCCTCGGAACAGCTAAAGATCACCCCCGATAAGGGGCGTCGCCGGTTGACCCTGGAGGTTACCGGGCAGGATGAGAGCGGGTTGCCAGTGAGCGCCCGTTCCCAGGTCCTGCTCAATCCGGACGAATTCTACATTGGCTTGAGGCCGGATGCCTGGGTGGGCAAGGCAGGCGAGGAGAGTGGATTCGAGGTCCTGGTTGTCGATTGGAATCAAGTCCCAGCCGGAGTGCGAGAGCTGCGGGCCAATTTTCAGAAAGTGGAGTGGATACGCGAGGAGGCTGCTGTTGGGCTGGAGTCCAGGGAATTCTACACCGGCCCCACCTTCACACCCAAATATACCCCGTTGGGCAGCACAGATTTCACGACCAACACAGACGGCCAGGCGCGCATCGCATTCACACCCCCAGAGCCAGGCACATACCAGGTGGCGGTGAGCGCCAAGAATGCCCGCAGCGAAGTGACTCTCTGGGTGGGAGGGGCTGGCCAGGCCGCCTGGCCCAACCTGCCCAACCAGCGCCTGCGACTGACTTCTGACCGAAATCGCTACCGGCCAGGCGATACAGCCCAGGTGTTTGTCCCCAATCCTTTCGGGGTGAGTTCCCCGGCCCTGGTGACGCTGGAACGGGGGGTCGTCTTGCGACACCAGGTTTTGACAATCGATCCGGTAGGCGCCAACCTGAGCTTTCCACTCGGCGAGGAAGAAACCCCCAATGTGTATGTGTCTGTCACCCTGCTGGGAGCCAATCCCCAAGGACGCCCTGATTTTCGCCAGGGGTATATAAACCTGTCGGTGGAACCTGTACAGCAGGCCCTACATGTCAACCTGACCAGCCAGCCGGAGCGGGCCACCCCGGGTGAAGAGGTGACTTTCGGCGTGCAGGTCAGCGATGCGCAGGGCAATCCAGTGCAGGGCGAGTTCTCGTTATCGATCGTAGACCTGGCAGTGCTGGCCCTGGCCGACCCCAACGCGCCAGATATCCTGCCTGCTTTCTACGGCGAACAACCCCTGGGAGTACGGACTGGGATTGACCTGGCGATCTACGCCCACCGCCGCACGATCCTGCCGCCGGGATTGGGTGGAGGCGGGGGCGCCGAAGCGGCGATGGTGGTGCGGGAGAAATTCCCCGACACTGCCTACTGGAACGCACAGATTGAAACCGATGCCGCCGGCCGCGCCCAGGTGAGCCTCTCGCTGCCGGACAGCCTGACCACCTGGCAGATTGATCTGCGTGGATTGACCAGCGACACGCGGGTGGGGCAGGCGCGAATACGATTGGTGGCGACCAAGGACTTGCTCATTCGCCCTGTCACGCCACGCTTCCTGGTGGTAGGAGATCATGTGCAACTGGCGGCGGTGGTGCAGAACAACACCTCCGCCGAATTCCAGGTTGAGGCCACGCTGCTGGCGACCGGGTTCAGCCTGGATGACCCGGCCGCGGCTACCCAAATACTCAGCCTGCCGGCAGACGGAAGGGCCAGGGTGGCATGGTGGGGTAAGGTCCAGGACGTGGAGAGCGTCGATCTGGTGTTCAGCGTGACCGGCGGAGGGCTTCAGGATGCCTCCCGCCCTGCCCTGGGAGTATTGCCGGTTCTGCACTATACCGCACCGCAAACATTTGCCACAGCGGGCGCCCTTGACGAAGCCAGCGTGCGCCTGGAGCTGGTCAGCCTGCCGCGCTCATTCGACCCAACCGGGGGTGAATTGCGTCTAGAGCTGGCTTCGTCCCTGGCAGGCGCCATGTTGAACGCCCTGGATGCACTGGAGCATTATCCCTACGAATGCGTCGAGCAGACCCTGTCTCGCTTCTTGCCCAACCTGGAAGTCTACCGGGCAGTCCAGCAATTCGGGGTTGCTGAGCCCGGGCTGGAGGCCCGGCTGGCGCACACCCTCGATACGGGCATTCAACGCTTGACACTGGCGCAGAATCCCGATGGCGGTTGGGGATGGTGGCCAGGACAGCAAAGCGACCCCTACCTGACGGCCTATGCCCTGTTCGGCCTGAGCCGCGCCTATCTCTCTGGCGCAACAGTGAGCCAGGAGGCGCTGGCCAAAGCTATCGGATACCTGCAGGCCGGGTTGACCACGCCGCAGACATTGGAAGAGACCTGGCAGGTGGACCGACTTGCCTTCGGGTATTTCGCCCTGGTACAGGCCGGTCAGGCTCTCCAGGAGACAGGGGCGGCGACCGGCTATCAGTCTGGTCTGGAAGCGCTTTACCAGGAGCGTGAGCGGTTGAATCCATGGGCGCAGGCCCTGCTGGCTCACAGCCTGGAGGCCGTCAACCCCGGCAGCTCCGAGGTGCAGACCCTGCTCTCCACCCTGCAGGCGACTGCGATCCGTTCTGCCAACGGAGCGCATTGGGAAGAGAAGAACACCGGCTGGCAGAACATGGCCTCGCCGATTTCGACCAGCGCCATGGTGCTGTATACACTGGCCCAGCTCGAGCCTGGCTCGACCATGTTGCCCGAGGCGGTGCGTTTCCTGATGGCGGCGCGCGCCCCGCAAGGGATGTGGGAGTCGACTTACAGCAGTGCCTGGACGTTAATGGCGCTCTCCGAGGTGATGAAGGCCACCGGCGAGCTTGGGGGAGACTTTGGCTACTCGGCTGCTTTGAACAGCATCCCCGTAGCCAGCGGCCTGGCGGGCGGCACCGACACGCTTACCCCGGTCGTGGTGAGCACGCCCCTGACAGGCCTCTATCCAGATGCGCCCAATGCACTCGCCATTGAGCGTTCATCCGGAAGCGGGCGCCTATATTACAGTCTGGCCCTCAGAGTCTTCAGGCCGGTAGAACAGGTGGAAGCGTTCAGCAAAGGCATCGCCGTCTCACGGGCGATCTATCCGGCTGGGGAGGCGTGTGAGGCGCAGGCATGTGCTCCCATCCAGGTCGGACGGGCCGGGGACCTTGTCCAGGTGCGCCTGACCCTCACCCTGGAACAGGCTGCCTATTACCTGCTGGTGGAAGACTACCTTCCCGCCGGCAGCGAGGTGCTCAACGCCCGCCTGAAGACCACCCAATTGGGCGCGATCCTGGGAGACGGTCAGGAACCCCGGGAACCCCTGTACGACTCGAGGGCCCCGTTTGCCGCAGGGTGGGGATGGTGGCTGTTCGGCGAGGCTCGTATCTACGACGATCACATCGCCTGGGCAGCCGATTTCCTGCCTGCGGGAACGTACGAGCTGACCTACTTTATCACCCTGCTGCAACCCGGGGAATACCGGCTGCTGCCTGCCCGGGCCTGGCAGTTCTATTTTCCGGATGTGCAGGGCATCGGGGCGGGATCGATCTTCGAGGTCAGGCCATAAGGCCTGCCTCCTGCAGGCCTCGGAAAGATCCATGGGCAGACCGGCAGGAGGCATTGCGGCTTAATCTTGCTGTTCACGTGGATTATTGGTCCAGGAACAGGCTCGGCAGAAAGACCTGTGTGCTGAGGACGAAGCCGGAGGCGAATTTCAAGTCGCCGTTGGTGGCGTCGTAGTAGGAGATGTGCGGGTTGCCCTGGCTATCGATTTCCAGGGAGGTCGACAATCCGACCTGCCCGAGGCTTTCCACCGTTTGTGTAATCCATTGGGTGGGGGTGAGGTAGGCGAACTTGAGGTTGCCGTTGGTGGCGTCGTAGTAGGAGATGTGCGGGAAGTCCGACAGGTCCAGATCGATAGAAGTGTACAGGCCCACGTCATCGGCGGTGTCGATAGCTGCGGCGACCCACGCGCCGCCAGCCAGGGTGGCATATTTCAGGTCGCCGTTGCTGGCGTCGTAATAGCTGATCCATGGGGTATTATTCCGATCCAGAACCAGCGAATTATACTTGCCGACGTCGCCGCCGATATCCACGTACTGGTCGGCTCCGATCCAGAAGTTGCCGTTCCAGTAGATGTATTTCAAATTTCCGTTGTAGGCGTCGTAATAGCTGATGTGGGGGCGTCCCAGGCTATCCAGTACACCTCCCTCGTCCTGGATAGCCTGGGACGCCCCCACATCAGCTATTACGACGC
>Ga0073934_10012256_pt1 | contig 10148 bp, 7 predicted proteins | sample LarsenN4metaG_FD_76834 | JGI IMG/M metagenome (GOLD analysis project Ga0073934, IMG submission 76834) | Hot spring sediment bacterial and archeal communities from British Columbia, Canada, to study Microbial Dark Matter (Phase II) - Larsen... ... | reverse complement strand
GAAATCCGATCGTGAGATAAATCGAAGTTCATAAACTCGAACCGGGCGTTACAGGGAGCCTCGCAACGGATATCAAAACTGAGTTCTCACACGGACTCGATAGCCCCGGGCGCCTTGACGTGCCCACAACCCAGTTCCAGGACGCGTTGGTTTGTGGTTGCCGTCATGGCTCGTTTGGCGGAGTACGGCTGATGTGTGGCATCACTCGAAAAGAAAATCCAAAAACGAAAACCGTCTCCCTATTTTCTCGATCAGTGTTCTTTCGGAAGCGCATCTGATCGCAGGAACCACATCCTGAAGCGCTCGCGCCCAGATCGATTTTCGAATTTCGCCTCTTCAATTTCGTCTACGCCCGGAAGGCATCCTTGATCAGCCGCGCTCGAAACCCGGCCTCGGGATCCCAGAAGACGCTGACGATATCAAAGCGAAAGGCGACGGGCTTCTTCCGCATCCGCCGCAGGTACTCGTGGGCTGCCTTGGCGACACGCTTTTGCTTGGCGCGTGAAACCGCAGCTTCCGGTGGTCCCGCTTCCTCCGAGGTCCGCGTCTTGACTTCCACGAAGGCGAGCGTTGGCCCGTCCCATCCGATCAGGTCGAGCTCGCCGGCTCCGGAACGCGCCCGGCGATTGCGGGCCACCATCGTATACCCGGCCTGACGCAGATACCAGTAGGCAAGGGTCTCGCCCCGCTCACCAGTTTCGAGATGCGGTGGCGATGCGGCCGGCTTCCCCTTCGCCCCCTGTTGTCGCGCCCTCAACGCGCGCTGCCGCTCCTTCCATACCAATGCTCGATACATGAGGCGAGCGAATAATGACATCGGGACTCAGGACCCGTGACTCTGAAACGATGAACGCGCAACGCTGAAGGCTCTCCACTGCTTCTTCGGTTCATCGTTCATCATTGATAGTTCATCGTTCTGCTTCCGAGATGCACCGCTCGAGCACGTCAAGGGCGAAGTCCGCCTGATCGCGCTCGACGACCAAGGGCGGCATCAGCCGCACAGTGCTCTCACCGCAGCCGAGGAGCAGAAGACCCTGTTCGTAGGCGCGATGGATAACCTTTTTCCGTGCCTCGGGATGGGTTTCACGCGACTCCTGGCTCTTCACCAACTCGATCCCGATCATCAGCCCAAGGCCGCGAACCTCGCCGACCAAGCGATGCTTCTCGGGCCAGTCGCCAGTACGCTTCAGGATGTACTCGCCCATCCGGGCGGCGTGGGCGATGTATTCCTCCTCCAATAAGCGGATGGTCGCCAGGGCCGCGGCGCAGGCGACGGGATTGCCGCCAAAGGTGGAAGCATGCGCGCCGGGCGTCCAATTCATGATCTCGGCCTTGGCAATCGTGACTCCGAGCGGCATGCCGGAGGCGATGCCTTTAGCGGTGATCAGGATGTCCGGCGCCACCCCGAAATGCTCGCAGGCCCACATCTTGCCGGTGCGACCCATGCCGCTTTGCACTTCGTCGAAGATGAGCAGGATGCCGTGCCGGTCGGCGAGCTGTCGCAGCCGGGCGAGGAAGTTCTGGGGCGGGATGATGTAGCCACCTTCCCCCTGGACCGGCTCGATCACGATGGCGGCCACTTCCTCCGCCGGGACGCTGGTTTTGAAAAGCTTCTCGATAAAGTCAAAACATTCGTTTTCAGCATCGCAAGCCGTCGTGCGATGGCCAAACGGGCAGCGGTACAGGTTCGGAAAAGGCACGTGCGAGACGCCGGGCAGCAGTGGCCCGAAGCCGTTACGCTGGACCGATTTCGACGCCGTCAGCGACAACGAGCCGAAGGTGCGTCCGTGGAAGCTTCCGAGAAACGCGATGAACCGGTGTCGGCGCGTGTGGTAGCGCGCGAGTTTCAATGCCGCTTCCATCGCTTCGGTGCCGGAGTTGCCGAAGTAGACGCGCTTCGGTGAGTCACCCGGCGCGATCCGAGCCAGCTTTTCGGCCAATTGGGCGAGCAACGGGTAGTAGAAATCCGTTCCCGACATGTGAATCAGCGCGGCCGCTTGCTGCTGGATGGCGCGCACCACGTCGGGGTGGCAGTGGCCGGTCGAGACCACGGCGATCCCGGCGCTGAAGTCGAGAAACCGGTTTCCATCCACGTCCTCGATAATCATCCCTTCCCCGTGCTTGGCCACCAGCGGGTAGTCGCGGGTGTAGGAGGGAGAGACGTATTGATGGTCCAGGGCCAGGACCTTTTTGGCCTCCGGCCCAGGCAGTGGTGTTCTGATTTGGGGTAGGCGATTGTTCATGTTTCTCTCCTCTGGTGAGTTTCAAGACGTGACCATTGGCGTTGGGTCGAGGGGGGAAGGTCCAGAGGAGGATCAGTCGCCGCCAAAGAGGTTGGGACGGGCGAGCCGGGGAAGCCGAGGGATGAATGGTGTCATGCTTACTTCCTCTTCCAGCGCGTTCCGGCTTTCGTATCTTCTAGTATAACCCCTGCACCGAAGAGTTCTGCACGGATTTTGTCGGCCCCGGAGAAATCGCCCCGGCGCCGGGCGGCGTTGCGCTCGGCGATGCGCTTTTCGATTTCCTCGTCAGCTAAGGCTTCTTCCAGCACCGGCGAGACATACCCGTTTGGGATCGCGGGTTCCACGGTTCCCTTGGCACGGAACTCGGGCTCTCCCGCAAGCCGGGCCGACGCCGTCTTGACGAACCCCAACTGACGGAGTTTCGTTTGGTCGGTGTCTTCGAGCACCGCAAAAATGCGATCCCAGCGCTCGAGCGCGTCGAGGAAGGCGGCACGGTCGCCATCGCGGAACTCGCCGCGATCCATGGCGGTGTTGGTGTCGCGCACCATGTCAAAAACTGCGGCCAAGGCCTCCGCGGTGTTCAGGTTATCGTCGAGCGCCTCTTCGAACTGCTGGACGGCCGCCAGCGCCCGTGCCTGGAGCGCAGCATTCTCGCCCGCTGGAAACTTCTCCATCGTCAGCCGGAAGCGGAAATTGCGCAGCCGTTCGATCGACTGTTGCGCCTGGTGCAAGCCGTCGAAGGTGAAATTCAGCAGCTTGCGAAATGGCACCGAAGCCAGCAGGTACCGGATGGCCGAAGGTTTGTGGCCCTTGGCGATCAGGTCGCGCAGCGTGAAGTAGTTGCCGAGCGATTTGGACATCTTCTCGCCGTTGACGATCAGGTGCTCGGCGTGCAGCCAATACTTGACGAAGGGCTTGCCGGTGGCCGCCTCGCTTTGAGCAATCTCGTTCTCGTGATGAGGAAAGATCAGGTCGCTGCCCCCGGAGTGGATATCGAATGTCTCGCCCAGGTACTTCATCGACATGACCGAGCACTCGATGTGCCAGCCGGGGCGGCCGGGACCGAGGGGCGTCTCCCAGAAGGGCTCGCCTTCCTTGGCGGCCTTCCACAAGACGAAGTCGCGGACGTTCGCCTTATCGTATTCGTCGCTATCGACGCGTCCGTCGGCTGACGGACGCAGCCCCTCGAGATCGATCTTCGACAGCTTGCCGTAACCCGGAAACTGACTTACGCGGAAGTAGATCGACCCATCACTCTGGTAAGCGAATCCCTTCTCTTCGAGCACCTGGATGAGCCGGACCATGTCGTCGATGTGGTCGGTGGCGCGGACCACGATCTCGGGCGTCTCCAGGTTCAGTAACTGGGCGTCCACTTCGAAGGCCTGGATGTACTTGTCCGTGTAGTCGCGCAGTGACAATCCCGCGGCCTGCGAATTGCGAATCGTCTTGTCGTCCACATCCGTCAGGTTCATGACGTGGAGCAGCTCGTAACCTCGGTACTTCAGATACCGGCGCAGGATGTCCTGGAAGATGAAAGTGCGGTAGTTGCCGATGTGGGCGTAGTCATAGACCGTCAGGCCGCAAGTGTACATGCGGACCTTGCCCGCTTCGAGCGGCACGAAGTCATCTACTTTCCCCGTCAGCGTGTTGTGAAAGCGCATGGCCACTGATCGCTCGCTTCGTTGCCTGATGCCTAAACAACTGATTCTACGGGTGCGGCGAGAGGCAAGTCAAGAAAAGCGCAGCGAATGGGACCAGGTGGGACTTAGCGATCCTGAAGGGCGGCCCTCTGGGCACTCAAATTGAGTTCCACAACGCTCACGGAGGCGGCAGGGAACCACCAGGTGGGAGCCGGATTGGGAGGAAGCACTTTTTCGACGGGGGCAAAGACGTTCGGGTCGGCCTCGCTGACGTAAGCCCGCGGGCTTTGGGGGGCGATTTCAAAGACCTTGCCGCCGGTGACCGTCGTTCCGTTAACCGCGAAGGCGACTTCCAAGGACTCGTGGTAGTTCATGTTGGCGACGTGAAGAAAGAGGCGATTGCCGTCGCGGCTGGCGGCAATGTCCAGATCTCGGGGCGCAGACTTTACAGCCACGCCCTGTTTGCCGTTGTGCCGCTTGAAGAGCCGCATGACGGAGCCCACAGGCATCAGATAACTCTTGCCTCCGGGCACCGGCATCATCACGGCGTTGACGGTCCAGCGCGTGCCGCAGAAGTCGGCGGCCGTCGCAATCTTCACCTGCGCGCCGTGGCGCTGATATGTGTTCATGGCGCGCGCGTGGAAAACGCCGGTCAGCCACTCATAGAGGATCGGGTTCGCGTTGTGGGGCCGGAGGCTGAGGTGGCCCTCGGTGACAGCGATGCCTATCTTCGGATTCTGGGCGCGGACAATCTCTTCGAACTCTGTCAGCCGCATTTCGGTGCGACTCGCAAGCTCACGCAATTCCTCCCATGCTTGTTCGGGCGCGTGCTGGTAGAGCCAGTCTTTCAGGACCGTGTCTGCACGCGTGGGACGCTGTCCCATCATGTGCATGGCGATGTAATCGAGATGCTCTCCGGCCTGCTGGAGCATATCGGCTGCCCAATAGGGATCGTTCGGGCCCGGACCGCGGTCTCCCCAACCGATCAATTGAATCGAGGGGTCGCGCTGCTTCATGGTTTTGGCGAAAGCGATGGTTTCGCGGACCGCTTCGTCCTTGGTAAAGCAGTCTCGGCCATAAGAGGTCTCATTGCCAAGCTGCCACAGTTTGATGTTGTAAGGCTGTGCTACGCCATGCTGCTTACGCTCGCGATTGTCAGGCTCGTTCGCGTAGGAGACCCAGTCCGCGGCCTCGGCGGCGTCGGCGGAACGGTTCTGGCCGTCGGAGGTCTTCCAGAATTGCCGATCCCCGTCGCTCCGGAAATTCACGCACATGAGCGGCTCGGCGCCCACGCGGCGGCAGAAGTCCACGAACTCGTGCGTGCCCACTCGATTGCTTTCGATTCCGCCCCAGACGTAATTGCGCATCACCGGCCGCGATTTCGCCGGACCCACTCCCTCGCGCCAGCGGTAATAGCGCGAGTACAGGCCGCCCCAGCGAATGACGCCCGGCGCGAGGTCTTTCACCACGGCGACCAGATCTTTCCGCCAGTCGTCGGTCTCGCGGTCCCACGCCGCCTCGACCGAGCCATCTGTAACCCCGAGCGGCTCCATGAACTGCATGTACAAGTGCGGGGAGATGTCAAACAGTGGTTTCGGGTCAACGACGATCTTCGCCGGGTTGACCGTGGTATTGGAATAGAGCTGCGACCCGACCGCGAGGGTCGTGACGCTTTGCAGGAACTTTCTTCTTCCGTGTCTCACGGGCGCCTCATGTGTGAATCGGGGGCAGAATTCAGAGCGGCCGCGACGTCGCGACGCTGATCCCGCGGCCGTGTTCGGGGGATACCGCGCAATAGAAATGATAGAGCACCCCCCGATGGTAGATCACCGACGGCTTGTGGGCGTACTTCGAATCCACGCTCCCGGGCGCTCCCACGTCGATCAGCACACCGTCGCACTTCTTCACCCGGCGCAAATCCGGCGAAAGTGCCAGCACGTCGCGCGCCACGCCTCGGGCGTCGAGGCTGTAATAGAAGATAGCCCAACCATCGGCGTATTGCAGCACGCAGGGATCGCTGGCGAAAATCTCATCCTGACTGCCTCTCGGCCCGTTGCGGACCACGGGGTTACCCGAGAAACGTCCCCAGCTCTTCAGGTCCTTCGAGGAGGCGAAGCCGGTCTGCTCGCGCCATCGCTTTTCGCGGGTCTTGGCGTTGTAGAAAAGGTAGTAGCTTCCCTGATGCTCGACGAGGCAGGCTTTGTAGAGCCCGCCCTGCTCCCAGGGCCGTCCGTCCTGGGGCCGCAAGCAAGGCCCTTCCAGTTCCCAATGGCGGAGATCGCGACTCCACGCGAGGCCAATCACCGCGGGCCCTTCCTCGTAGCCGGGTTTGGGATAGGCGTGGTAGACACCCAGGTATAGTCCCCGCACCGTCTTCAGATAACCGGGTGAGAACACGCCGTTCTCCCGCACAATCCAGGTCAAGGCGACGTTATGGCGCGTCACAGGATTTTGCGGGTCGCGATGCAGGATCACCCCTTCCTTCTGCCAGTCGAGCAGATTGAACGACGACGCCAGGCCCGTTTGGTAGCCTTCGCCATCGAATCCGACGTAAGTCATGTAGAAGGCATCGCCGTGGCGAAAGACGAACGGCGCGTCAGCGCCTTGATGGTCGAATGTTCCAGCTTCCTTTGAGGGCGCAATGAGCAGCCGGTTGGCTTTGTACGGCGTCTGGAGGTCGTCAGGAATCGGTTCCTTCGCCGGCGGCACTAGCCACGCCAGCGCCAGCGATGAGCAGAGAAACTCACGGCGGCGCAGTCTTCTGACGAGTGGTCCCACTGCAACTTCCTCCGCGGAGAAACGGCGGCACGATTGTGCTGTGAATGTTCCATGAGTGCAAGGGCCACCAGAACTGGGCGGCGAAAAGCGACGTAAATATCATTTTGAGCAGTGCCCGACTTCTAGACGGTTACGGGCGAAGCGAAGGATCTCTATGCTGGGCAAGTTTGCGCACGAGACCCTTCGTCGCCCGCCGCGACGGACATCTCAGGATGACATTCTGACGGGGTGGCCGTACAAAAACGCTTTCACCTGCGGCGCGTTTCTGGCAGACTTGACGGCTGCCAAACGGCCCTCATATCAACCTTCAGGAGGTATTAAGTCCCATGGGAAAGAATCCATTGACTCGTCGTAACTTCATCAAAATCGGCGCGGGGGCGGCAGCGCTGGGAGCCGCCGCGAAGGCAACTATCCTCGAGCCGCGCACGCTCTGGGCTTCGCCCCGCCCCGTCGCACCCTCGGACATGATTCGTTTTGGCATCATCGGCACGGGCGTGGAGGGGTGTTCGCTCTTGAGTGCCACGCAGCCGATTTCCGGCGTCGAGTGCGTGGCGGCCGCCGACCTCTACGATAGCCGCCACATCGCCGCCCGGGAGGCGCTGCGCGGCAAGCAGATCGAAACCACCCGCGACTACCGCCGCATTCTCGACCGCAAAGATATCGACGCGTTCATCGTCGCCACGCCGGATCACTGGCACCGCCAACTCGTCGCCGAGGTCTGCGCCGCCGGCAAGGATGTTTACTGCGAGAAGCCAATGTCGCACAGCGTTGCCGATGGCCTAGCGATGGTGGATGCCGTGCAGAAGAATCAGCGCATGTGCACGGTCGGCAGCCAACGTGTCAGCAGCATCCTCTACCACAAGGCCAAAGAAATCTGGGACTCCGGCCGGCTCGGCACGGTGACGACCATCGAGGCGGCCTGGGACCGCAACACTGACTCTGGCGCCTGGGTTTATCCCATCCCGCCCGACGCCAACGAACAGACCATCGACTGGAAAACCTGGCTGGGTAGTAAGCCGCAGCGTCCTTTCGATGCCGTGCGCTTCTTCCGCTGGCGCTGCTACAAGGATTACGGGGCAGGGCTGGCAGGCGACCTGTTCGTTCACTTGCTTTCGGGCATTCACCACATCACCGGCACCAACCGGCCTCCTGACCGGGCGCTTTCCTCCGGCGGACTCTACCACTACAAAGATGGGCGCGAGTTTCCCGACCTGCTGTGGACGATCTACGACTATCCGCAATTCCAGGTGGTGTTGCGCTGCAATCACAACAACAACGATGTGGGTGAGTTCTTCGGCTTTTACGGCAAGACCGGCACGATGCTCATCCAGGGCTCGACGCTCCACTTCCGGCCGCAGGGGCCGTACGCGCTGCCGGAAGACTACTCGGTCTTCGGCTGGCCCAAGAAGTTACGAGACGCGTATTACGCCGACTGGGCTGAGAAACACCCCAAGCCTGAACCGACGAAGTGGACCCTCAGTTCCGATGAAGAAATCTACAGGCCACCGCGGGGTTACAGCGACATGACCGATCACCTGGCCAACTTCTTCAACTCGGTGCGGACCCGCAAGCCGGTCGTCGAGAACGAACTCTTTGGGCACAACACTTCCATCGGCTGCCACATGTCGAATGAAGCGTACTTCTCGAGGAAGCCAGCGGCGTGGGACGCCGCGACGATGCAGATCAAGAGCGTGTGAAGGCGGCATGGTCCGGGGGCGACGAGCGCCCGCCTCTTCAGCGGCGGCACAGCCTCCGCGACCGCCTTGTCGACAGGCACGTCGGGCGGATCACGATCGCAGTCACTTGCGGGCACCACAGTAAGAGTCCAGAGAGCCACCCGTGCGGACTAGAAGCATCACGCGATAACCGGGAAGGGGCCTGTCGTGGCGAAGGGCGATCGCGCGCAAGCGGCGCGAATGAATCAATAGACGCTGGTGGACCTGAGGGGGCTCGAACCCCTGACCCCCTGGTTGCAAAAGTGATTCAACCCTATTGGTAACCCGTGGCCTGCCTTGATTTTCTGCGAGTTAGGGAATTGCGGTGCCCCCAATTTGAGGGGGTTTTGCTCTTAAAGTTGCTCCCAAGTTTCTCGTAGCTCTTCGGGGCCTCTAGGGTGGGAGGTTTGCTCCCAACTCTGGCTCCCCTGACCCCTTTAGCTCTCCAACCAGGGGGTCAGGGAAATGACCCTCTCTGTCCTGCGTTGCTTCGGGTTTAGTAATGGTGCAAGGAATTCGGCGGTTTCAGGTTGACTAAAGGCTTAACGGATTGCGGCCACTCAAGGCGGGTTTGGAAGTGCCAACCCCACGACTTACCGGGAACCAGGCCGAGTTTGCTGATAATCTCTGATGCTGCTTGAAGGTTGTGGCTCACTTGCTGGACTTCGGAGGTTTTCCAGAACGCCAGAGCGTTGCAAAACTCGGCCTGCAAACCCTGTGTCTCGCGTTCGATTTTCTGCAACTGCTCATCATATGACATAGCAGCCGCCCGAAGGCGGGGAGGTTTGCGCCAAACAACATCATGCAAGGTCACCGTCCGGCTGGCAGTGGAATCAGCCTAACCGTCTTCCCACTCTCGCTAAAGAACTTTATTACCCGCTGGTCTTCCTCCGAAAACCTTATCAGCGCGCTCTGAAACCCATCGGGGTATTACGTGCGAATTTGTGCCACCAGTGGCAGTCTTGCGGGAGGTTGCCCTTTTTGAGCGTCATGTTTGACACCATAGGTGTAAGGGAACAATCCGCCGACTCTTTCAAACCAAAGGACGCCAGTCGAAATGCATGGCAGTCGTGGACCCATGAGTTCACGGACCCTAAAACGTTAGAACGCCGTGTGTCCGTAAAACAGACTTTGAACCGGTCTGAGGCTCGCATTGCTATTTCGGGCCTGGCGAACGTTCTGACTTTAGAAAGCTCTTTGCCCAAGCTCGTTTTCGGCAACAATTTCCGAACTCTATCAGACCCGCAACCTGCGCTTGAACTTCTGAATGAATTGCTGCGGGACTACGTTGAAGGTCCGCTCCCAAGGGTCGAAGAGATGCCTTTTTCGAGGGTGGACTACTGTCATAACTTTGCTGTCGGGGACCGGCTTCCGGATTACATCCGCACTCTTAGTCAGATTCCGTTTCTAAAGCACCGGGCCGCAATTGACGGATACCAGGGAGTCGAGTGGTGGGGGAAAAATGGAAGGCGCGTCCGCGCCTATGACAAATATCAGGAGATTCTCGCCCGCGACAGAAAAAAGGTTCCTGAAGCGCGTGGCACGCTGCGCTACGAGGTTGAGATTCGCAGTAAGGCGGGCTTCCTGCAACGTCGCGTGAAGAAGGGGAAGCTGACTTTGGCGGATGTTCTCGACCCTACTCGGGCCTATGTAACGCTTGTAGAAACGCTGAACAAGATGTGCCTCGACTATCCCTTTGTCCCCCTGGATGAGGCACGCCACGTGATCGACGAGCATTTCCGCCCGCGAGTGGCAACGATGCTTTTGGGAGT
>Ga0073934_10012255_pt1 | contig 10148 bp, 7 predicted proteins | sample LarsenN4metaG_FD_76834 | JGI IMG/M metagenome (GOLD analysis project Ga0073934, IMG submission 76834) | Hot spring sediment bacterial and archeal communities from British Columbia, Canada, to study Microbial Dark Matter (Phase II) - Larsen... ... | reverse complement strand
TGCGTCCTCGATTCGAACCAGGGCGTCGAGCCGCAGACCGAGACGGTCTGGCGCCAGGGCGACAAGTACGGCGTGCCGCGCGTCGTGTTCGCCAACAAGATGGATAAGACCGGCGCCGACTTCTACATGTGCGTCGCCGAGATCAAGGAGAAGCTGGGCGCCCGTCCGGTGCCGATTCAGCTTCCGATCGGTGCCGAGAACACGTTCGCCGGCGTCATCGACCTCATCCGGATGAAGGCGATCATCTGGGAAGGCGACGACAAGGGCGCCAAGATGATCGAGAAGGACATCCCGGCCGACATGCTCGACAAGGCGAACGAGTATCGTTCCGCCATGATCGAAGCCGCCGTCGAGATGGACGACGATGCGATGGGCGCCTACCTCGACGGTCAGGAGCCGGACGTCCCGACGCTCAAGAAGCTGATCCGTAAGGCGACGATCACGCGCGCGTTCTATCCGATGCTTTGCGGCTCGGCGTTCAAGAACAAGGGCGTGCAGACGCTGCTCGACGCCGTCGTCGACTTCCTGCCCTCGCCCGGCGACCGAGAAGCTTTCAAGGGCATCGACGTGAAGACCGGCGAAGAGACGGTGCGCAAGCCGCTCGACACCGAGCCGATGTCGATGCTCGCGTTCAAGATCATCGACGACCCGCACGTCGGTTCGATCACCTTCTGCCGCGTCTACTCGGGTAAGGTCGAGAGCGGCATGGCGCTCGCCAACACGACGCGCGACAAGAAAGAGCGCGTCGGCCGCATGTATCTGATGCATGCGGACAACCGTGAGCAGATCGACGAAGCCTTCGCGGGTGACATCATCGCGCTCGCCGGCCTGAAGGACACCCGCACGGGCGAAACGCTCTGCGATCCGCAGAAGCCGGTGCTGCTCGAGAAGATGGAATTCCCGAACCCGGTCATCGAGCAGGCCATCGAGCCGAAGTCGAAGGCCGACCAGGAGAAGCTCGGCGTCGCGCTGATGAAGCTCGCAGCCGAAGATCCGTCGTTCCGTGTGTCGACGGACCAGGAGAGTGGCCAGACCATCATCAAGGGGATGGGCGAACTCCACCTCGAGATCAAAGTCGACATCCTCCGTCGTACGCACAAGGTGGACGTCAACGTCGGCGCGCCGCAGGTCGCCTATCGCGAAGCGCTCGCCCGCGCCACCGAGGTCGACTACACGCACAAGAAGCAGACCGGTGGTACCGGTCAGTTCGCGCGCGTCAAGCTGCGTCTCGAGCCGAACGAGCCCGGTAAGGGCAACGAGTTCGCTGCCGCGATCATCGGCGGCACCGTGCCGAAGGAATACATCCCGGGCGTCGAGAAGGGCGTCGAGAGCGTCTGGGAGAACGGTGTGCTCATCGGCTTCCCGATGGTCGACATGAAGGTCACGCTGTTCGACGGCGCCTACCACGAAGTCGACTCGTCGGCGATCGCGTTCGAAATCGCGGCGCGCGCCGCGATGAAGGAAGCGGCCGAGAAGGCCGGCGTGAAGCTGCTCGAGCCGGTGATGGACGTCGAGATCGTGACGCCGGGCGACTTCGTCGGCTCGGTCATCGGCGACGTCAACAGCCGCCGCGGCCAGATCCGGAACCAGGAGATGCGTGGCAACGCCACCGTCATCCGCGCCTATGTTCCGCTCGCGAACATGTTCGGGTACGTCAGCCAGCTGCGCTCGATGAGCCAGGGCCGCGCCTCGTACACGATGCAATTCGCGCACTACGCCGACGTGCCGCGCAACGTGGCCGACGAAGTCAAAGCAAAGTTCGCCTGACACTGAAACTGCCCCGCGCGCCGGAAGGCCGTCTGCGGGGCTTCGACATCAAGGAGCCGAAACATGGGTAAGCAGAAATTCGAGCGGACGAAGCCGCACTGCAACGTTGGGACGATCGGGCACGTTGACCACGGGAAGACGACTTTGACGGCTGCGCTGACGAAGGTGTCGGCGGATCGCGGTTGGGGCACGTTCGTTCCGTACGACCAGGTCGCGAAGGCGTCTGCGGCGCAGGGCACGCGCGACGAGACGAAGATCCTGACGATCGCGTCGAGCCACGTGGAGTATTCGACGGAGCAGCGGCACTACGCGCACGTCGACTGCCCCGGCCACGCGGACTACGTGAAGAACATGATCACGGGCGCGGCGCAGATGGACGGCGCGATCCTGGTGGTGTCTGCGGTCGACGGTCCGATGCCGCAGACGCGTGAGCACATCCTGCTCGCCCGCCAGGTCGGCGTTCCCTACATCGTGGTGTTCCTGAACAAGTGCGACGTGGTGGACGATCCGGAACTTCTCGACCTCGTCGAGATGGAGGTTCGCGAGCTTCTGTCGAAGTACCAGTTCCCGGGGGACGACGTTCCGGTGATCCGCGGCGCGGCGCTGCTGGCGCTGCGCGGCGAGAAGGGCGACCTGGCGGACGAGTCGATCATCCGCCTCTACAACGCACTCGACACGTACATCCCGCTGCCTGAGCGTCCGCTCGACCAGCCGTTCCTGATGCCGATCGAAGACGTGTTCTCGATCTCGGGCCGCGGCACGGTCGTGACGGGCCGCATCGAGCGCGGGAAGATCAAGGTCGGTGAGGAAGCGGAGATCGTCGGTCTGCGCGACACGCAGAAGACGACGGTGACGGGCGTCGAGATGTTCCGCAAGCTGCTCGACGAGGGCGTTGCGGGTGACAACGTCGGCTGCCTGCTTCGCGGCGTTGACAAGGAAGCGGTTGAGCGTGGCCAGGTGCTGTGCAAGCCGGGTTCGGTGAAGCCGCACAAGAAGTTCAAGGCAGAGGCCTACATCCTGACGAAGGACGAGGGCGGCCGTCACACGCCGTTCTTCAAGAACTATCGTCCGCAGTTCTACTTCCGGACGACGGACGTGACGGGCGTGGTGACGCTTCCCGAGGGCACCGAGATGGTGATGCCCGGGGACAACGTCGCCATGGACGTCGAGCTGATCACGCCGATCGCGATGGAAGAGAAGCAGCGCTTCGCCATCCGCGAAGGCGGCCGCACCGTCGGCGCCGGCGTCGTCACGAAGATCGTCGAGTAGTTCCCGACAATGGACCTCGCGCTTCGTTCGGCGCCGACAGCTTTTGGTGCGCACATGCGGAACACCGCATGTGCGGCCGGCGCCGGCGTGGTGACCAAGATCGTCGAGTAGTTCACGACATCGGTTCTCGCGCTTTGTTCAGTGTCGACAACTCTGGAGCGCACATGCGGAACACCGCATGTGCGGCCGGCTCCAACCGGTTTGGATGCAGTTGAGCCGGGCATTCGGGCGACCGGGTGTGCGGCTTCCAACTAGTCCCTTCACGGAAGCGTGAGCCGGTGATTGGGCGCAGACGCCGCTGGGCAGAGGGTTGCGAGGGACTCTGATTTAACTTGTTGAATCTGCTGAACTTCTGTCTTTTCGCCGGGTCTTTTCCACCGGGTTCGGCGAGGGGCGCGGCCGTCCAGACGCGTGTCAAGAAAAAAGTGTGACAAGGCGTTGACGATCGGCTATCAAGTCGGCCCCGGGGCGTGCCTCGGGACCATAGGGGTATAGCTCAATTGGTAGAGCGTCGGTCTCCAAAACCGAAGGTTGGGGGTTCGAGACCCTCTGCCCCTGCCAGATAACGCGGCTGGACCCGGGATGTTGCGGCACGTCCCGATCCGGCCTTGTCGGTTTGTTCGTAGCTGAGCGGCGCGAGCCGCCTGGAGGGGCCGCGCCCTCCCGGAAGTCGAGGTCATGGCCCGATTGAATCCGTTTCAGTTCATCCAGGAAGTCCGGCAGGAGACGGCCAAGGTCACGTGGCCGACCCGGCGCGAGGTCTGGGTGACCACGCTGGCGGTGCTGGTCATGGTGACGGCGGCGGCCATCTTCTTTTTGCTGGCCGATCAGCTGCTCGGGTGGCTGGTCAGTCTGGTTCTGGGCTTGGGGCGCTGAGCCGCGACGGCCGGCATCGAGCCGGCGAGGCGAGGAAATACTAGGAATGGCCAAGCGCTGGTACATCGTGCACGCCTATACGAACTTCGAGCGCAAGGTCGCGGACTCGATCCGCGAGCGCGCGAAGCAGGCCGGGCTCGAGCACCTTTTCGAAGAAATCGTCGTCCCGACCGAGGACGTCGTCGAGGTTCGGCGTGGCCGGAAGGTGCAGGCGGAACGGAAGTTCCTGCCCGGCTACGTTCTCGTCCGCATGGAAATGACGGATCCGGCTTTCCTGCTGATCAAGAACACCCCGAAGGTCACGGGCTTCCTCGGTGCCGACAACAAGGCGATGCCGATCTCGGACGACGAGGCCGCGCGCATCTTGAATCAGGTCAAGGAAGGCGTGGAGCGTCCGAAGCCGACGATCAGCTTCGAGATCGGCGAGCAGGTGCGCGTCGCGGACGGACCGTTCGCTTCGTTCTCCGGTCACGTCGAGGAAGTCGACGAGGAGCGCGCCCGTCTCAAGGTGGCAGTGTCGATCTTCGGGCGGCCGACGCCGGTCGAGCTGGAGTTCGGTCAGGTCGAGAAGGTGGCTTGACAACCGAGGTATAGTTTTCCGGCAACCACACTGGTGGTTGCCGGTCAGGCGGTCCGCTTCGGCGGTCCGTCGAACGGCGCGGGAGGGCTTTAGCCGGCCCAATGACCGCTAACCCTGGAGGGGCAACCCTCCGATCCAACCAGGGGAGACCCTATGGCGAAGAAAGTCGAAGGCTTCATCAACCTGCAGGTACCTGCAGGTAAAGCCAACCCGTCGCCGCCGATCGGCCCTGCTCTCGGCCAGCGCGGCGTCAACATCATGGAGTTCTGCAAGGCGTTCAACGCCAAGACCAAGGATATGGAGCCCGAAACTCCGATTCCGGTCAAGATCACGGTCTACTCCGACCGCTCCTTCACGTTCGAGCTGCGCACGCCGCCGGCTTCCTTCTTCCTGAAGAAGGCCGCGAAGGTGGGTTCCGGCTCCAAGACGCCCGGCCGCGACGTCGCTGGCGAAGTGACGATGGCGCAGTGCCGTGACATCGCGAAGACGAAGCTGAAGGACCTCAACACCGACGACCTCGAGCAGGGCGCGCGCATCATCGCGGGTTCCGCTCGGTCGATGGGCATCCGGGTGGTGGAGTAATCCGATGAGCAAGACAGGCAAGCGCATCCGCTCCGCTCGCGAGGGCATCGATCGCACGAAGGCCTATCCGATCGAGGAGGCCGTGAAGCTCATCAAGTCGCGCGCCAAGGCGAAGTTCGACGAGACCGTCGATATTGCCATGAACCTCGGCGTCGACCCCAAGCATGCCGACCAGATGGTGCGCGGCGTGTGCGCGCTGCCGAACGGCTCGGGCCGTACGGTGCGCGTCGCGGTCTTCGCGAAGGGGGCCAAGGCTGACGAAGCTCGCGCCGCCGGCGCCGACGTCGTCGGTGCGGAGGACCTCGTCGAGCAGGTGTCGAAGGGCGTCATCAACTTCGACCGCTGCATCGCGACCCCGGACATGATGGGTCTCGTCGGTCGCCTCGGTAAGGTGCTCGGGCCGCGCGGCCTGATGCCGAACCCGCGCGTCGGCACGGTGACCATGGACGTCACCGGCGCGGTGCAGGGTGCGAAAGGTGGCTCGGTGGAGTTCCGCGTCGAGAAGGCCGGCATCGTGCATGCCGGCGTCGGCAAGGTGAGCTTCTCCGAAACGCAGCTCGCCGAGAACATTCGTGCTTTCGTCGACGCCGTGAACAAGGCGCGGCCGGCTGGCGCGAAGGGGAATTACATCCGCAAGGTGTCGATCAAGTCGACCATGGGTCCGGGCGTGAAGCTGGACACGGGCGGCATCACCGGCGGTGGCGCGGCTTAACCGCCGCGAAGAGTTTCCGGGCCTTCGGGCCCGGGATGGCGAGGGAGGCGGACCAGTGCCGCTTCCCGAACCTGTCCGAGACTGCAGGTTCCGGCTCACACCGGTCTAATGCCTTGACCAGGCGCCTGCACGAGACGGGAGAGACGGCCGGATTTGCGGGCGCAAGCCCGCCTGTTCGGTTTGAACCCTCGTTGGGAAGCACCGGGCGACCTCGTGCGCTTGGTTGGACAGGTCTAGCGCCGTGACTTCGGCGGCCGAACGTCCCGAAAGGGCGGACGGCCACCCGGCCAGACCGGTTCGAGGTTACGGCAGGTGCAACCCGCGGATCGCAACAGCGGTCCGCAACCAGGAGTGAGCAGGTGGAAAGAGCCGCGAAACGTGAGCTCGTCGACACGCTGCACACCGTGTTCAAGGACACGGGTGTCGTCGTCGTGACCCACTATGCCGGAATGACGGTCGCTCAGATGACCGACTACCGCCGCCGCATCAAGGAGGCAGGTGGTTCGGTCAAGGTGGCCAAGAACCGGCTGGCGAAGCTCGCGGTCAAGGACACCAACGCTGCCGGCATCGCCGATCTCTTCAAGGGGCAGACCTGCATTGCCTACTCGAAGGATCCGATCGCTGCGGCGCGGGTCGCCATCAAGTACGCCAAGGAGAACGACAAGCTCGTCGTCCTCGGCGGAGCGATGGGCAACACGGTCCTTGGCCCCGACGGCGTGAAAGCGCTCGCCGAACTGCCCTCGCTGGACGAGCTCAGAGCCAAGCTCATCGGCCTCCTCAACGCGCCGGCGACCAAGATCGCACGGACCGTCAAGGAGCCGGGTGCACAGCTCGCGCGCGTCATCCAGGCGAAGGCATCGCAGTCTGGCGAGGCTGCTTGATCGCAATCCTCGCCCCGCTGGCCCGTCCCCTCACTGACGCGGCCACATGTAACAGGTTCAAACCGGAAGGACTGAAGTACAATGACTGACCTTGCAAAAATCGTCGACGACCTCTCGAAGCTCACCGTTCTCGAAGCTGCCGAACTGGCGAAGATGCTCGAGGAGAAGTGGGGCGTTTCGGCTGCCGCTGCCGTTGCAGTCGCGGCCGCTCCGGCCGGTGGTGGCGCTGCTGCTGCTCCTGCCGAAGAGCAGACCGAGTTCACGGTCGTCCTGAAGTCGGGCGGCGACAAGAAGATCAACGTCATCAAAGAAGTCCGCGCCATCACGAACCTCGGCCTGAAGGAAGCCAAGGACCTCGTCGAAGCGGGCAACAAGGTCGTGAAGGAAGGCGTCTCGAAGGACGAGGCCGCCAAGATCAAGAAGCAGCTCGAGGATGCCGGCGCAACCGTCGAGGTGAAGTGATCTCCGCCGGTGCCGGCTCCGCTGATCGCGGGGCCGGCATCGGTCTTTCCGTGCGCGCGCTGCCAATCCCGTGACGACGGGGCAGGCACGACGGGCGACGGAAGCAAAAGTCGGACGGTTCCCCGGAGGTTCCGCAGGGCGCAAAGCCCGGCGCGGAGCCTCCGGCGAGCCGTTTCAGGGTTCGAAGATACCGGGAGTGGCGCTCGCCCTCCCGCAGAGGCGTGACGGGGTAGCCGCCCCGTACAGACAAGGAGCGGACATGGCTCAGATCATCGATGGCCGCAAGCGCATCCGGAAGCAGTTCGGCCGCATCGCCGAAGTGGCCCAGATGCCGAACCTCATCGAAGTGCAGAAGAGCTCCTACGACGACTTTCTGATGGTCAAGGAACCCGCGGGCGGACGGCCCGAGACGGGGCTGCAGGCCGTGTTCAAGTCGGTGTTCCCGATCTCCGACTTCTCGGAGCGCGCGACGCTCGAGTTCGTCCGCTACGATTTCGAGCCGCCGAAGTACGACGTCGACGAGTGCATGCAGCGCGACATGACCTACTCCGCGCCGCTCAAGGTCAAGCTGCGGCTGATCGTGTTCGATGTGAACGAAGAGACCGGCTCGCGTTCGATCAAGGACGTGAAGGAGCAGGACGTCTACATGGGCGACATGCCGCTCATGACGTCGAACGGCACCTTCATCATCAACGGCACCGAGCGCGTCATCGTCTCCCAGATGCATCGCTCGCCCGGCGTGTTCTTCGACCATGACCGCGGTCGTACCCACGCTTCCGGCAAGCTGCTGTTCGCCGCGCGGATCATCCCCTATCGCGGGTCGTGGCTCGACTTCGAGTTCGACGCCAAGGACGTCGTCTACGTGCGCATCGATCGTCGCCGCAAGATGCCGGTGACGACGCTTCTCTACGCGCTCGGCCTCGACGACGAGCAGATCCTCTCGACCTTCTACAAGCATATCCCGATCAAGTCCTCGAAGCGCGGCTGGCGCATGCCGTTCGTGCCCGAGAAGATGCGCGGCACCACGCCGACCGCCGACGTCGTCGACGCCAAGTCGGGCGAGGTCGTGGCGCGTGCCGGCGAGAAGTTCACCGCGCGCAAGGCGCGTGAGCTCGCCGAGAACGGCCTCAAGGAAGTGCTCGTGTCGTCGGAAGACCTGGCCGGGCGCTATCTCGCCGAGGACATCGTCGATCTCAGCACCGGCATCATCTACGGCGAGGCGGGCGACGAGCTCGACGCCAAGCTGCTGGCTGAGCTGAAGGACAAAGAGATCAAGGAATTCCAGATCCTCGACATCGACCATGTCTCAGTCGGTGCCTTCATCCGGAACACGCTCAACATCGACAAGAACGCCAACCGCGTCGAAGCGCTGATGGATATCTACCGGGTGATGCGCCCGGGCGAGCCGCCGACCATCGAGGCCGGCGAGGCGCTGTTCAACGGTCTGTTCTTCGATGCCGAGCGCTACGACCTTTCGGCGGTCGGTCGCGTGAAGATGAACGATCGTCTGGCCGCGGTCAGCTACGTCATCGACGGCGACACGGTCCACTTCGAGCCGGCCGAGGACACCGTCCGCGTGCTGCGCCGTGAAGACATCCTCGCGGTTATCAAGACGCTCGTCGACCTCCGCGACGGCAAGGGCGAGATCGACGACATCGACCATCTCGGCAACCGCCGCGTCCGCTCGGTCGGTGAGCTGATGGAGAACCAGTATCGCGTCGGTCTGCTCCGCATGGAGCGCGCGATCAAGGAGCGCATGAGCTCGGTCGACATCGACACGGTCATGCCGCAGGACCTGATCAACGCGAAGCCGGCTGCGGCTGCGGTGCGCGAGTTCTTCGGCTCGTCGCAGCTTTCGCAGTTCATGGACCAGACCAACCCGCTCTCCGAGATCACGCACAAGCGGCGTCTCTCGGCGCTGGGGCCGGGTGGTCTGACGCGCGAGCGCGCGGGCTTCGAAGTGCGCGACGTGCATCCGACGCACTACGGCCGCATCTGCCCGATCGAAACGCCGGAAGGCCCGAACATCGGTCTCATCAACTCGCTCGCTACGTTCGCGCGCGTCAACAAGTACGGCTTCATCGAGAGCCCGTATCGCAAGGTGCGCGACGGTCGCGTGACGGACGAGGTCGTATACCTCTCCGCGATGCAGGAGATGCGCCACCACGTCGCCCAGGCGAACGCCGAGGTCGACGAGAAGGGCCGTCTGACGGGCGAACTCGTCACCTGCCGCTATCAGGGTGACGTGATCCTCGTGCCGAAGGAGAAGGTCGACTACATCGACGTGTCTCCGAAGCAGCTCGTGTCGGTCGCCGCGGCGCTCATCCCGTTCCTCGAGAACGACGACGCCAACCGCGCGCTCATGGGCTCGAACATGCAGCGTCAGGCCGTGCCGCTCATCAAGGCCGAGGCGCCTCTCGTCGGCACCGGCATGGAAGAGGTCGTGGCGCGTGACTCGGGTGCCGCGATCGCGGCCCGCCGTACCGGCGTCGTCGACCAGGTCGACGCCACCCGTATCGTCATCCGCGCGACGGAAGAGACCGATCCGTCGAAGCCGGGCGTCGACATCTACCGTCTGCGGAAGTTCCAGCGCTCGAACCAGAACACCTGCATCAACCAGCGTCCGCTGATCAACGTGGGCGACGCGGTGCAGGCGGGCGACATCATCGCCGACGGTCCTTCGACGGACCTCGGTGATCTGGCGCTCGGCAAGAACGTGCTCGTCGCGTTCATGCCGTGGATGGGCTACAACTTCGAGGACTCGATCCTGCTCTCCGAGCGCGTCGTGTCCGAAGACGTGTTCACCTCGATCCACATCGAAGAGTTCGAGGTAATGGCCCGCGACACCAAGCTCGGGCCGGAGGAAATCACCCGCGATATCCCGAACGTCTCCGAAGAAGCGCTGCGCAACCTCGACGAGGCGGGCATCGTCTACATCGGCGCCGAGGTCAATCCGGGCGACATCCTCGTCGGCAAGATCACGCCGAAGGGCGAAAGCCCGATGACGCCGGAAGAGAAG
>Ga0073934_10012254_pt1 | contig 10148 bp, 9 predicted proteins | sample LarsenN4metaG_FD_76834 | JGI IMG/M metagenome (GOLD analysis project Ga0073934, IMG submission 76834) | Hot spring sediment bacterial and archeal communities from British Columbia, Canada, to study Microbial Dark Matter (Phase II) - Larsen... ... | reverse complement strand
TTCTCCAGGTCGATTCCCGCGTGCCTGCCGTTCCCGCGAGGGTCGCCGTAGTTGTCCCAGAGGTCGGTCTTCGCGACGAGCGGGAAGACGAGTCGCGGGACCGCGCCCTTCCCGCCTTCGGCCGCCGGACTGGACAACGCAGCCGCGGCCGTCGCGGCGACGAGGAAGGATCCGAAAACCCCTCGGGCTGTCCGGTGGCGTCTCATAGAGAAGGTGCTCCGGTACCGCTCGAAGGGCGGGACGCTAGCAGATGGCCGAATCGAAGAGCGCAGTCACGCCTCTCGGAGGGCGCCGGGCGAACCGATAACGCCCTACGATGCTCGCGCGAGAACTGGGATGCGATCGCTCCGACCGGTAACGAGGCTTCTGCCTCTCGTCGTGCTCCCGCTCGTCGTGCTCGGGGCCGTCGGGTACGTCCTCGTCTCGACAGGCGGCAGCGGGGGCACGCTTCCTCTCGCCAGGGGCGCGAGCGGCGGGACGTTCCATCCGGTCGCCGGAGGCTTCGAGCCGGACGGCACGCAGCTCGAGGGCTGCGGTGAGCGGTACTCCTGCCTGGAGCGAGCCTTCGGGAACATCGCGTACCGCCGCGGTCCCCGAAGAGCGCTCGCCCTCTTCGAGGAACGGATGGCCGTCGACCCGCATGTCGAGCGGGACTGCCACCGGATCGCGCATGTCATCGGCTCTGCGGTCTTCGCCCGCAACGAGGGAGACGTCGCGCGCACGTTCGCGACCGGCTCGTCCGTGTGCGCGTCCGGGTACTACCACGGCATCCTGGAGCGTGCGTTCGCCGGCGTGCGCTCGGAGGCAGGGCTCGGCCGGATCGCGAGGTCGCTCTGTGTCGGCCTCGGCATCAGGCGCCGCGGCTTCCTCGACTACCAGTGCCGACACGGGCTGGGGCACGGCCTGATGATCCAGACGGGCTACGACCTGCCCCTCGCGCTCGCGACCTGCGGCCGGCTCGGCACGGGATGGGACGAGGTGACGTGCGCGAGCGGCGCCTTCATGGAGAACGTGAGCACGCGCTTCGGGTTCCGGTCCGCGTGGCTGTCCGAGGACGACCCGCTCCACCCGTGCGGGACGGTGCCGACGCGGCTCAGGCGTCCGTGCTACGGACGCGCGACCACCTGGGCGCTGCAGCTCAACCGCAACGACTTCGAGGCGACGGCGGAGACGTGCGCCGCGGTCGGCGACCCGTGGGCACGGTTCTGCTTCCGTGGCTTCGGGCGCGACGCGGTCGTGGAAGCGAAGTACGCGGACGTGAGCAGGGTGCTCGAGCTGTGCGAGCTCGCCGCCGGCTACCGACCGGACTGCCTGTACGGGGCGGCGAGGACCTTCTCCGACGGGGCTGCCCTGCAGGGAGCGCGGCGGGCGGCCGCCTTCTGCCGGAAGGCGCCTGCGGCCGACCGCGACGCGTGCGTCGCGGGCTTCGGCCTCGTGGTCGGGCTCCTTCGCTCGAGCGAGCCGGCGCGTCGCGAGACGTGCGCGGAGCTCGCGCCCCGCAGCGTCGAAGCGTGTGCCGAGGCCGCCGCCGGCGAAGTCCACCCGAGCGGGCGCCGAGCCTGGGGCTAGCACACGTCGCGTAGCCCGCCCGTCCGGGCGAGGGGCGCGGATAGAGTCCCGCCCGATGAAGATCGCCGTCTGCGTGAAGCAGGTCCCGGACGCGACCGTCACCAAGCGGATCGACCCCCAGACGAAGCGGCTCGACCGCTCCGGGGAGTCGGCGCTCAACCCCACCGACCTGAACGCGGTCGAGGAGGCGCTACGGGTGAAGGAGGCGCAGGGCGGCGAGGTCGTCCTCGTCTCGATGGGCCCGGAGAAGGCGGTCGACGCGCTGCGCAAGGCGCTCGCCATGGGCGCGGACCGGGCCGTGCTCGTGACGGACGAGGCGGCCGCGGGCTCGGACCTCCTCGGAACGGCGCGCGCGCTCGCCGGCGCGCTCGAACGCGAGGCCGCCGACCTCGTCTTCTTCGGCCAGGCCTCGAGCGACGGTGACGGCGCGGTGCTCTGGGCGGCCGTGGCCGACCTCCTGCGTCGCCCCGTCGTCTCGCAGGTCGCGTCGCTCACGGTCGAGGGCGGCTCGGTCACCGGGAAGCGCCAGACCGAGCACGGCTACGACGTGATCCGGGCCCCGCTCCCGGCGGTCGTCGCCGTCTCGGACGCGATCAACGAGCCGCGCTACCCATCGCTCAAGGGGATCATGGCCGCGAAGTCGAAGCCTCAGGAGACGCTCTCGCTCGCAGATGCGGGCGTGCAGCCCGACGCGGCCGGCGAAGCGGGCGCGGGCACGACGGTGCTCGGCCTCGGCCCGCCGCCCTCGCGCGGCGACCAGGTCCGGATCGAGGACGACGGCAGCGCAGCCCAGAAGATCTTCGACCTGCTCGTCGAGCGGAGGCTCCTGTGAGGTCGCTCGTCTTCCTCGAGCACCACGAGGGCGAGCTGCAGAAGGGCTCGCTCGGCGTGCTCTCGAAGGCCGCCTCGCTCGGCGAGGCGATGGGAGTCGTGCTCGGGCCCGGGGGGAAGGAGCTGGCGCCGCGCGCAGGCGCGTTCGGCGCCACCGGCGTGTACGTCTCCGAGCAGGCGGAGCTGGCCGCGCCGCTTCCCCAGCCGCGGGTGGACGCGCTCGCGAGCCTCGTCGAGCAGACGGGCGCCGAGGCCGTGCTCTTCGGCGCGTCCGTGCTCGCGGCCGACGTCGCGGCCGGGCTCGCCGCGCGGCTCGGCGCGGGGCTGAACTGGGACCTCGCCGACCTCTCGCTCGCCGACGGCGAGCTGGTCGGCACGCGGCCCGCGCTCGGGGACACGGTGCTCGTGGACGTCGGCTGGAAGGGCTCGCCGCGCGTCGCGCTCGTCCGCTCGGGCGCGCTCGACCCGGTGGAGTCGGGGGGGAGCGCGGAGGTCCGGGACTTCCAGGCGACGTTCTCGGACTTCTCGACCCTCGCCGAGCTCGTCGAGCAGACGCAGGAGGAGTCGACCGGCCCCTCGATCGAGGACGCGGACGTGATCGTCGCGGGCGGCCGCGGGCTTGGTTCGCCCGAGGCGTTTTCGCTGCTCGAGGAGCTCGCGGCGGCGCTCGGGGGCGCGGTCGCGGCCACGCGCGCGGTCGTCGACGCGGGCTGGTACCCGTACGCGACCCAGGTCGGCCAGACCGGGAAGACGGTCTCGCCGAGGCTCTACATCGCGTGCGGCATCTCGGGAGCGATCCAGCACAAGGTCGGCATGCAGGGCTCGGGCACGATCGTCGCGATCAACAAGGACGCGAACGCGCCGATCTTCGACTTCTGCGACGTCGGCGTGGTCGGCGACCTGCACCAGATCGTCCCCAAGCTGACCGAGCTAGTCCGCGCGCACCGGGGCGGCCAGTGAGAGGCACGAACGCAGCGGCCGCGAAGCGGACGCCTTCAGGGGTGTTCGCGCGAGCGGAGCCCGCTCCCGCGGACTCTGCTCTTGCGCACTGATGGCGAGGCCGATCGACTTCGCCCCGCCCTTCTCCGCGCTCGACGCGGTCGGCGCCCCCGCCGACCCGCCCGAGGAGCGGATCGACGTCGGCGTGCTGATCGTCGGCGCGGGCCCGGGCGGTCTCGCCTGCGCGATCCGGCTCGGCCAGCTCCTCGAGGAGCACCCCGACGTCCGCGAGCGTCTCGGCGAGGTGCCGGTGGCGGTGCTGGAGAAGGGGAAGCAGCCCGGCTCGCACCTCCTCTCGGGCGCCGTGATGAACCCGCGGCCGCTGCGCGAGCTCTTCCGCGGGCGGCTGACGACGGCGGACATCCCGACGTACGGCCACGTTCCGGGGGAGGCCGTCTACGTGCTCACGCGCCGGCGCGCGCTCCGGATCCCGGCGCCGCCCACGATGCGCAACCACGGGAACCTCGTCGTCTCGCTCTCCGCGCTCGGCCGCTTCCTCGCCGAGCAGGCGGAGGCGCTCGGCGCTGTCGTGCTCCCGGAGACCGCGGCGGTCAAGCTGCTCGTCGAGCACGGGCGCGTGGTCGGCGTCCGTACCGGCGACCGCGGGCGCGGACGCGAGGGGGAGCCGCTGCCCACCTTCGAGCCGGGGAATGACGTCGTGGCGCCCGTCACCGTGCTCGCCGAGGGAACCCAGGGGCTGCTGACGAGCGCGGCCATCGAGCGCTTCGGGCTCGAGGGCGAGAACCCGCAGATCTGGGCGCTCGGCGTGAAGGAGGTCTGGCGCGTGCCGCGGCCGCTCGACCGCATCGTGCACACGATGGGCTGGCCGCTCCGCACGTCGGCCGGCTTCGGCGAGTTCGGCGGCTCCTTCATCTACCCGATGGGCGACGACCATGTCTCGATCGGCTTCGTCGCCGGCCTCGAGTCGCGGGACGTCGAGTTCTCGGTTCACGACGTCCTCCAGGAGCTGAAGACCCACCGCCTCGTGTGGAAGATCCTCGCGGGCGGGGAGCGCGTCGCCTGGGGGGCGAAGACGATCACGGAGGGCGGCTACTTCTCGCTGCCGCGCCGCTTCAACGCGCCCGGGCTCGTGCTCGTGGGGGAGGGCGCGGGCCTCGTCAACGTGCCCCGGCTGAAGGGCGTCCACTACGCGATCGAGTCCGGGCGGCTCGCGGCCGAGGCGGTCTTCCGGGCGCTGCAGCGCGGCGAGGTGCCCTCGCGCGTGGGCGCGCTCGACTCCTACGACGAGTCGCTGCGCGCGAGCCGGATGTGGAAGGAGCTGTACGAGGTCAGGAACATGCGCCAGGCGTTCGACCGCGGCTTCTTCGTGGGCGGCGCGCTGGCGAGCATGCTGACCGTGACGAAGGGGCGTCTTCCCGGCGGTCGCCTCCCCACGCACCCGAACGCGGCCGCGCCGCTCATGCGGACGGGCCGGGCGACCCGCTATCCGACGCCGGACGGCAAGTACGTGTTCGACAAGCTCTCCTCGGTCTTCGCGTCCGGGAACAGGACGCGCGACGACCAGCCCAACCACCTGCGCGTGCGGACGCGCGTGCGGCGACCGGTCGCGGAGGCGTGGCAGTGGATGTGTCCGGCGCACGTGTACGAGGTCGGCCGCGACCTCGGCGACGGGACGGTGAGCGTGGAGATCACGCCCTCGAACTGCGTCCAGTGCGGCGCGATCACGGCCAAGGGCGGCCGCTTCACGCCGCCCGAAGGCGGCTCGGGCCCCGAGTACACGATCACCTAGCGCCGCCTGCAACCTCGCGCCGGCCGCCTGTGGAGCGATCGGCACGCTCTCTCCACACCCCAGTGTCTGGCACTGAGGTGCGACAAGAGAGCGCCGAGTTGTCCACCGGCTTCGCTCAGGGTTCGCCGGCGGGCGGCGACCACGCGCGCGCCATGGCGACGCGGTCGGCCAGCGCCGGGTGGGTGCCGAAGAGGATCTCCGTCCAGCGAGGCGGATCCGGGTCGCCGAGCGACGACTCGGCGAAGTCCACCATGAGACCCTCGAGCGACTGCGGATCGCGGGTCACCTGCAGTGCCTTCCAGTCCGCCTCGGCCTCCATGCGCCGGGAGATCGCGTTGGCGGCGGGCGCCGTCACGAGCTGGAGGACGGCCACCACGAGCAGCGCGACGGGAACCGCCTCGGGAGCTCCCATCCCCCCTCGGCGCCGCGTAGCCCGCATGAGGAGCCAGGCGCCCGGCACGGCGAACAGCGCGAACCAGCCGAGGCCCTCGGGGAGATGATCCTGCGAGTGGTGGGCGAGCTCGTGCGCGAGCACGACCCTCTGCTCGCCGGGTGAGAAGGGCTCCTGCAGGATCGTGTCCCAGAAGACCACCCGGCGGGACGGGCCGAGCCCGAAGGCGTACGCGTTCGCCTGCTCCGTGTACTCGCTGACCTCCTCGACGCGCAGCGGGATCCGCGCCGTCCCCAGCTCCTGCTCGTAGCTCCTCGCCGCCGCGACCAGTCCCGGGTTGTCGAGGGGCTTCGTGGTGAAGTCGAGGTACGGGGCGACGAACGTGAGGAGGGCGGCGATGCCGACGAACACCGCCGCGCCGGGAAGCCACCAGCGCTCGCCGAGCTTTCGGGCGAGCCCCATGACGATCAGCAGGGCGAGACAGATGGACAGGAACTGCGCCGCGAGCAGCGCCCAGTCCTCGAAGACCCAGTCGAGGTACCCGAGCTCGCTCTGCTCGTGGCGACGCACCCACCAGTGCGTGACGAGCCGGAAGGGCAGCTCGACGAGCCAGACGATGCCGAGGCCGAGCATCCCGAGCAGCATCCCGGTGCCGATCGGACCGGCCGAGGACTCGCGCGTGAACGCCGCCCCCTGGCGCATGTACAGCCACAGCGTCACGAGGACGGCGACCTCGGCCAGCACCCGGACGACGTAGAAGAAGCGGTCGTAGCGCCCCGCGTCCGCAACGAGCTCGGCGCCGAACACCGCGTCCGCGTCGACCGCGGCGAGCGACAGGTCGTCGGGAACGGCTGTCGGGTAGAGGTGGAAGACTCCGGCGGCGAGCCCGAGCAGGACGAGCCCGGCGGCGCCCAGGCGCAGCGTCCTCAGAAGGTGTCTCCGGGGACGGCGAACGCCGGCTCGGGCTCCGGCTCGGGACGGCTCCCGAGAACCGGCGCGGCGTACGGGTAGCGGTCCGTGCAGAGGAGGACGTACGCGGACGTTTGTCCCGAGTACCGGAGGCACGAGGCGCCCAGGTTGCGGAGCCCCTCGGGCATGCGCCCGCGCACGAGCGCGTACCACCAGCCGAGGATCCCGACCACCAAGAGCACGCCGCCGAGCGCTCCCGACACGATGAACGCCGGCAGCGCGAGGAAGAGGCGGAAGAGGATCCTCCAGCGGCTCTGCCGCCCCGCCCGGTCGACCTCGAGGTCGATGCCGTACGAGCCGGCGCGGCCGGTGAAGCCCGGAAAGCGCCGTCCCACGAGGTGCAGGTACGCGTACACGTGCGTCCCGTAGCGGACGAACGCAGTGAGGAAGCGCGAGAGCGGATCCGGCACCCGGCCGACGACGAGCGCCGAGAGCCAGGCGGCGAGCGCCGCGAAGAAGGCGGCGAACGTCCACAGCACGAGCCACACGAGGTGGGGGAGGGCGAGAAAGAGACGGAAGAGAACCGTGATCCGACTCCGCTCGAGCTCGTCGTCCACGGCGATCCGGACGGGGTGCTCCGGGAGGTCGGAGTAGGGCTCGGCGAGCGCGGGATCGGACGTGGGATAGCGCGGCGCCAGCAACAGCAGGTAGGCGCCCGCCTGCGCCGCATAGCCGAGCGCGAAGGCAGTGAGGTCACGCAGGCCGCGAGGGGCGCGGCCGCGCACGAGGATCGCGAACCATGCGAGGAACGCGGCGGCCGCCGCGGCGCCGCCCGTCGACGAGAAGCCGTAGAGAAACGCCCACTCCTCGCCCTCGCTCGACCAGCCTGCGCTGCCCGATCCGGGTGAGCCCGTCGAGAGCCCGCCGCCGAGGGCGGCCGCGAGCAGCAACGCGGGGATCGCGAGCAGGAGCCGGAAGAAGCCCGTCCACCTGCTCTGGCGCACCGGCGGGTCGATCTCCAGGTCGACCGGGTAGTCCGGCTGGCTCCGGAACCAGGGATACGGGTCGGCGGCGAGGAAGACGTACGCGCTGACCTGGGTCGCGTAGCGCAGGTACGAGGCGACGAAGTCGTGCAGGCTCGACGGGGCCTTCGCGTCGATGAGGATCGCGAGCCAGAGCGCGAAGGCGACGAGGAACGCCGCGATGCCGCGCAGCGTCAGCCAGAGGAGGACCGGGACGGCGAGGAGGAGCCGGAAGAAGACGGTGAGACGGCTCCGGCGCAGGTCGTCGCGGACGACCAGCCGGATGGGTCGCTGCTCGTCCACTGCGGCCACGGCTGCATTCTCGCCGCTCGACGGCCCGGCGGGGTCGCGTGCAGGTCACCACGGCCGGGCGGCACGAGGCCTCGTGGCTCTGAGCCACAAGGCCCGACCGACCCCCTCGAGGGGATGACGCACGTGCGTCTCCCCCATCGAGGCCAGGTTGTACGGTGGCGTGGTGGCCCTGACGACGATCACGCGGGACGAGATCGAGCGCGCGCGCCTCGCGATCGGCGACCGGCTGCATCGAACCCCGATCCTCTCCTCGCGCTCGCTCGGGCCCGACGTCTCCCTGAAGGCCGAGCTCTTCCAGCGGACGGGGTCGTTCAAGCCCCGGGGGATGCTCGCCAAGCTCGCCTCGCTGAGCGCGGAGGAGAAGGCCCGCGGGATCGTCACCTGGTCGGCCGGCAACGCGGCCCAGGGCGCCGCCTTCGCCGCCGCCCAGGAAGGAGTGGCCTGCACGGTCTTCATGTGGGCGACGGCCAACCCGTCGAAGGTGGCCGCGACGCGCGGCTACGGCGCCGAGGTCGACCTCGAGGCGTCCGGCCCGGCGGAAGCGCACGAGCGGCTCCTCGCGCACGTCGAGGCGACCGGCAAGGCGTTCGTCCATCCCTTCGACGACCCGGTGCTCCAGGCGGGGCACGGCTCGCTGGGCCTCGAGATCGTCGACGACGTCCCCGGCGTGGACACGATCGTCGTCCCGGTCGGCGGGGGCGGGCTGATCGCCGGCGTCGCCTCGGCCGTGGACTGCCGTGTCGTCGGGGTCGAGCCCGAGGCGGCGCCCACGCTGACCGAGGCCCTCGGGGCCGGACACCCCGTGCCCGTCGAGCCCCGCTCGATCGCCGACGGGCTGAACGCGCCGTTCACCGGCGAGGGGACGCTCGCCGTCTGCCGCGAGCGCGTCGACAGGATCGTGCTCGTGAGCGAGGACGACATCGCCGAGGGGATGCGCTTCCTCTACACGCGCGCGAAGCTCGCCTGCGAGCCGGCGGGCGCCGCGGCCGTCGCGGCTGTGCTCGCCGCCAAGGTCGAGCTCCGCGGCCGGACGGTCTGCGTGGTCTCGGGGGGCAACGCGGACCCCGAGAAGGCGGCTGGTATCCTGGCGGGCCGATGAAGCCCGACATCCACCCCGACTACGTCCTCGCGCACGTGACCTGCTCGTGCGGCAACGAGTTCTGGACGCGCTCCACGAAGCCCGAGCTGCACGTCGAGATCTGCGCGGAGTGCCATCCCTTCTACACGGGCAAGCAGAAGCTCGTGGACACCGGCGGTCGGGTGGAGCGCTTCCAGCGCCGGCTCGAGAAGGCCGGCTCCCGCCGCGGCTAACCCTCGATGGCCGTCACGTACGGCGGGCAGGCCGTCCTCGAAGGCGTGATGATGCGCAGCCCGTCGAGCTGGGCTGTCGCCGTCCGGACCCCCGAAGGGGACATCGCCGAGGTCGTCCGCGAGATCACGTCGCCGATGCAGCGGCGCAAGGTGTGGCGGCTGCCGGTGATCCGCGGCGTCGTGGCGCTGGGGGAGTCGCTGGCGATCGGCTTCCGCGCGCTCGCCATCTCGGCGAACGTCGCCTCCCAGGAGCGGGACGAGCACGGCGAGATCCAGACCCAGATCGGCCGCGGGCAGATCATCTTCTCGTTCGCGCTCGCGATCGGCTTCGCGCTCATGCTCTTCAAGGTCGGCCCCGCGCTGCTCACGAGCTGGCTGCCGGTGGAGTCGACCGAGCTGTTCGTGATCGTGGAGGGCTTCATCCGGGTGTCCGTGTTCATCGGCTACATCCTCCTCATCTCCCTCCTCCCCGACCTGCGGCGCGTCTTCCAGTACCACGGCGCCGAGCACAAGACGATCAACGCCCTCGAGGCGGGCGCCGAGCTCGAGCCGTCCACTGTGCAGAAGTTCAGTCTGATCCACCCTCGTTGCGGGACGGCGTTTTTGCTCTGGGTCATGGTGATCGCGATCTTCGTGTTCGCGCTCGTCGGAAGGCCGGACTGGCCGTGGCTCATCGCGAGCCGCATCCTGCTCCTGCCGGTGATTGCCGGCCTCGCGTACGAGCTCATCCGCTACGCGGGCAAGCACCAGTCGAACCGCCTGCTCATGGCGGCGCTCGCGCCCGGTCTCTGGTTGCAGCGGCTGACGACGCGCGAGCCGACCGACGACCAGGTCGAGGTTTCGATCCGCGCCCTCCGGAGCGTGCTCGAGCGGGAGGCCGCAGAGACGCCGGAGCAGCGGCGCCTGGAATCCCGCGTCGAAGTGATGGCCTGATGCCGCGCATCGTCCGCGAGGCGGAGATCGACTGGGAGGGGACGACCGCGCGCGGCTCGGGCGTCGTGCGTGCGGCGAGCACCGGGGCCTTCGCGCTCGACGCGACCATCGCGTCGCGAAT
>Ga0073934_10012253_pt1 | contig 10149 bp, 7 predicted proteins | sample LarsenN4metaG_FD_76834 | JGI IMG/M metagenome (GOLD analysis project Ga0073934, IMG submission 76834) | Hot spring sediment bacterial and archeal communities from British Columbia, Canada, to study Microbial Dark Matter (Phase II) - Larsen... ... | reverse complement strand
TGCCTGGAACTCCGCCCGCGTTTCTATCAGCTTGCTCAAGCGACTGCCTCCCCAACAGCTTTCCCTATTGTATCCAAGCAAACTCCACCTCTCCGCAATCACTTCACAGGAGTCACCCCAAACCGCTCTCGCCATCCCCCTTCATAAGGCAGCGAAAACACCTGCTGCACCGCTTCCGCTCGTCCGTCGTCCGGGGAAAGCAGTTGTTCGATTCCGGCTCGAATCTGTTCCATTCGCGCGTCGTCACCTACGTCGCCGTCGGCGCGGTCCAAGCGGTCCAGGGAGGCGGCGATTTCCAGGATTTTGGCGCGAATCGTGAGGAACTCGCGTTCCAGCGTGGCGGGGGCGTTGAGCGGCATGGGTAATGGCTCGATCTTCTTAACCCGGTGCGACTTGCGACGGACACCATCTCCTTCTAGTGTCCGCCTGCGGCCGCCGGAAATCAAGCTGCGGAATGCCCTGCCATGTCCGATAGCGCCGATTCCGCCGGCTACGACGCTTGCGACGCCAATACAGACCTCGCGGCGACGACCTGGCGGTCTTTGAGCTAGGCTTTTAAGTGTTGCACCGCCTAACAACTAGGTGCACACCCCCATCTCGAAGGCCCAGGCCGAGTCTGGCGTGAATACAGCCATCCAGAAAACGTTTGCGTTGCTGGCGGCGAGCAACCATGCGTCGGTAGACCAATTGTTGTTGTCGGCCCTTGGCTCGTCCTACGCCCAGATTCAGGTCGGCGCTCTCGAAGCGCTGTTTGTACGCCGTAGTGCCGCCGGAGACCGCTGGATCTTGAGCCGCTGGCACGAGTTCGACGAGCGCTGGCGGAATCTGATCGTCGAACGGGCATTTAGCATGACCAGCGCTTTGCGCGAGGCGATCATCGGCTCGGATCTCCAGCTCTGCCTGAACGCTTGCGACCTGGCGATTCGATTGGGCGATCATGACCTGATTCCCGCGCTGGTCATCGCCATTGAAAGTCCCGATCCGGTTCAGGCGCAGCGCTGCGGCGAGACCCTGCTCTGGCTGACCGCGGACCTGCGGCACGCCGTTGACGCCAGCGGGACAGCGGCCGGTCAGCCCGACCTGGAGCCAGTTCGCCGCAATGTGCTGGCAAGTCTCGAGCGCTATCTGAAAAAGTTTCAACGGCACAAGCCGATACAGCCGCTCGAGGCGTACCTCGTACTCGTCAACGCCGACGACGAGGCGCTGCGAACGCTGTTGCTCGACTCGCACGACCCGGCGTTTGTGTCGATCGTCTACCTCATGGCGCACAGCGAGCAACCGGGCGTGATGCGGCTGCTTCTGGAGCACCTTGACGATCCACAGTCCGCCTCGGCCGCGCTCAACGCGATCGGCCACCGCGCCGACGAAACGTTTATTCGATTGTTCTTGGATCACGTCGGAGACGAATTAACTGAAACCGTACGCAACAATCTTCGCAAGATCGAATCGTTCGTCTGGCTCCGCGACGATCTGGCCTGGCTCAACCGCTTGGATGACCGCCAGCAAGATCGCCTGGTGCAGGTGTTGCTTGCCTCCAGCATCAAAAAGTCGGAACTCTTCCATGTGCTGGAGTTTGTCATTCAAGACGGCCACGCGCTGGGCAGGCGCGCCGCCGCCAAAGCGCTGGTCGATTTCAGCGGCACCGAGGCCTCCGCGCTGACCATGCGGGCGCTTGAGGACGATGACCCGCAGGTGCAGGCAGCGGCCGTCTCGCAGTTACGACAACGGGGCCTGTCCAACACGCTTTCGCTCCTGTTGGACCGACTGGAAAGTCCGCACCACGTGGTCCGACAGGCCGCCCGCGCGAGTCTGGCGGAGTACAGCTTCAAACGCTACCTGGCGTCCTTCGACATCCTCAACGAAGTCGCCAGGCGCTCCACCGGCAAGCTCGTCAAGCGCATCGACACGCAAACCATCCCGCTGCTGCGCGAACAGTTTCAGGCCGATTCCCGCACCCGCCGCCTCAGGGCCGTCGCGATGGCGATTGTGCTGGAACTGGCGGGCGAGTTCGAAGACGAGGCCGTCGAATTGCTGGCGGACCCGGACCATGTCGTCCGGGCGGAAGCGGCGCGATTGCTCGGCTATTGCCCAACGCCGACAGCCAAGGCGCTGCTGCAACAGACGCTGACCGACGCCAGCGTGGTCGTACGCGAGGCCGCGGCCGCCAGCAGCGCTCGCCTGGAAGGGCGGCCGGCGCCAACGTCGAACGCTGGCAAGGGCTCCGGCGCCACGGAGGTGACCCATGCTTGAAGTCTGGCGGCTAACGGTATTCGCGGCGGTGGCGGCTGGTGATGAACGCCTACAGCACATCACCAGCGAGCTCGGCAACAACCGACGGCCGATTTCGTGGTCGGAAGTGGCGATCGTCGTCGCGTTCCTGGTGTTCGCTCCCTTGATCGCCTGGATCGCCTTCCGCCGCTTCGGCGCCTCGGAACCGCCCGAGCCAGGCTCCAATCCGCGCGAGCTGTTCAACGAGCTGTGCGACGGTCACGAGTTGGGGCGTGAGGAACGGGAGTTCCTCGAACAGCTCGCGAAGCGGGCCAAGCTCGATCCGCTGGCGAAGATTTTCGTCGAACCCGATTCTCTCACCGCCGCCGGCGCCGCCGACTTGCGCCCAGCCCAGCGATTGTTGCTGGCCGCATTAAACGTCAAACTCTTCGGCGGCCAGCCGTTGCCCAAGGCGGATCGTTTCACGAGCGCCGCGCTCGGCGAAGTCTAAGCAAGCACTTCCGACACGACCTCGCCATGCACGTCCGTGAGGCGGAAGTCGCGCCCGGCATGGCGATACGTCAAGCGCGTGTGCTCCAATCCCAACAGGTGCAGAATGGTGGCGTGCAAGTCGTGGAAGTGGACTTTTCCCTCGACCGCGTAATAACCGTAGTCGTCGGTCGCCCCATGCGCGGCGCCGGACTTCACGCCGCCGCCGGCCAGCCACATCGTGAAGCCATGCGGATTATGATCGCGCCCGTCATCCCCTTGCGCCGTGGGCGTGCGGCCGAACTCGCCCCCCCACACGACCAGCGTGTCATCAAACAGCCCGCGGGCTTTGAGATCCTGGAGCAACCCGGCGATCGGCCGATCGACCTCGAGCGCGTTCGCCGCGTGATCCTTCTTCAGGCCGCTGTGTTGATCCCACTTATAGCTGTGGGTCACTTGAACAAACCGCACGCCGCGTTCGGCGAATCGCCGCGCCATCAGGCATTGTCTCCCAAAATTGCGGGTTTCCGGCTGATCGAGTCCGTAGAGGCGCTCCGTGTATGCCGTCTCATCGCTCGTATCCTGCAACTCCGGCGCCGCGGTTTGCATGCGGTAAGCCAGCTCAAAGGCTTCGATGCGCCCTTCGAGCGCGTCTTCGGGGCCAGTCTCTGATAACCGCGCCGTATTGAGTTCGTTCAGGTAGTCGAGTTCTAATCGTTGCAATTCCGTCGGAATCCTTCGCTCGATATACGGAATCCTCGCCTGATCCGACGGCACGCTGGCGTTCCCCAGCGGCGTGCCGTGATACACGGCCGGCAGGAACGCCGAACTATAGTTGTTCACGCCGCCGTGCGTCAGCGTCGGACAGATGGTGACATAGCCGGGCAGATTCGCGTTTTCGGTCCCCAGGCCGTAGCAGATCCAGGAGCCCATGCTGGGGCGCACGAACGTGTCGCTGCCGGTATGCAATTCGAGCAGCGCGCCGCCGTGACGCGAATTCGAGCCGTGCATCCCGCGCAGGAGGCAAAGCTGATCGATTTGCCCGGCGACATGCGGGAACAGTTCGCTCACCCAGGCGCCGGATTGCCCATGCTGAGCGAACTTCCATGGACTTGCCAGCAAGTTGCCGGTCGGCGACGACACGACGCGCGGCTTCGCGAACGGCAACGGCTGGCCGTGATCCCGCGCCAGCAGCGGTTTGTAATCGAATGTATCGATCTGCGACGGCCCGCCATGCATGAACAGAAAAATCACTCGCTTAGCCCGGGCCGGGAAATGAGGTGCTCGAGCGGCCAGCGGATTTTCCCCGGTACTTCCGCGCGCCGTCTCGTCCGCCAACAGCGCCCGCAGCGCGAGCCAGCCGAATCCGCCGGCGGACGCGCGCAGCAACTCCCGGCGCGAAACGACCGGCGTAAAGCAATGGCAGCCCCCGCTCATTGGTCAATCCACATAGAGGAACTCGTTCGAAGCCAACATCACCCGGCAAAGCGCTCGCCATGCCGCGAATTGCGCGTCGCCGTCGAGCGACGCCACCGCGGGGTGCGCCGCATAGTTCTCCACGAACCGCAGAGCCCGATCCGCTTCCGCCGGAGTAGGGGCCCGCGACAAGGCGCGTTCATAAAGTTCCACGATACGCTCCGAGGCATCGTCAGGATGCGCGACAATCAACTGCTCCGCCAGCGACTGTGCCTGCTGATGCACCAGTTCGGCATTTAGCATGAAGAGCGCCTGGGGGGCCATCGTCGTCGCATCCCGGTCCCCGTGGGCCACGCTCGGCTCGGCGAAATCAAACGCCTGGAACAATTCGTAGAGCGCGCTGCGAATCACCGGCAAGTACAGGCTCCGGCGTTGCGACGCGTAGGTCGTGGCGTTACGGCTGGCGGTGCCGGTGACGTATTCGCGCGGATTGGAGGTCAACAAGCTTCCGCCTCGCGTCTCGTCAAGGTTACCGGCCACGAACAGCATCGCGTCGCGAATCGCCTCGGCCTCCAGGCGCTTTCTGCGCCATTGCCACAAGAGGCGATCGTCGGGATCGACCGCGGCCGCATGCGCGTCGTATGCGCTGCTCATGCGATAAGTCGCCGACGACATGATCAGCCGATGCAACGACTTGAGCGACCAACCTCGCATGACGAAGTGACTCGCCAGCCAATCCAACAATTCCGGATGGCTTGGCCGCTCGCCAAGATTGCCGAAATTGTCCGTTGATCGAACCAATCCGGCGCCGAAATGCCACCGCCAGACGCGATTTACGATCACCCGCGCCGTCAGCGGATGCTCGGGACGCGTAATCCAGTCAGCCAGCTCGCGCCGCCCGCTTCCCTGTAACGCAACCGGCGATTCTCCAGCCAACGCCCTGGGAAATCCGCGCGAGACCACTTCTCCCAGATTCAGATGGCTCCCGCGGCGGTGGATGGGCAGATCGGTCGCCGTCCCCTCCTCGACCGCCATCGCGTAGGGCAAGGGCGCTGGCGCGGCTTGTTCCAATTCCGAGAGCTCACCTTTCAGTCGCGCCAGTTCTTCGCGCGATGCGCCAGCGCCAGCCGTTTCCACGGTCGCGATCTGCTGTCGCTTGCGTTCCACCACCGCCTGATACGCTTCGGCGCTGGACACAACCTCCGCCGTGGCCAAGGGGCGCTCGTGCCACTTGGCCACGACGGAGAAGTTGTCCATCGTGCGCGTGCTCTTGAAAATGCCCGCGAGCGCGTAGTAGTCGGCGGTGGAAATCGGATCGAACTTATGATCGTGGCAGCGCGCGCAGCCGAGCGTTAGGCCGAGAAACGCCGTACCGATGGCGTCGACCTGCTCGTCGATGATGTCCATTTCCATTTTGACCGGATCGTCCTCGGCCAGCATCTTCGCGCCCAGGGCGAGAAACCCGGTGGCGACGAGCCGTTCTTGACGCAAGACTTCATCGCCCTCGCTCGGTAGCAAGTCTCCCGCCAACTGTTCGCGCACGAACTGGTCGTATGGCTTGTCCGCGTTCCAGGCGTCGACGACGTAGTCGCGATAGCGGAAGGCATTCACATACGCCAGATTCTCGTCCAAGCCGTTCGAATCAGCGTAGCGCGCCACATCGAGCCAATGGCGTCCCCAGCGCTCGCCGTAGCGCGGCGAAGCGAGTAAGCGATCGATCACGCGCTCGCAGGCGTCGTCAGACGTATCGGCGACAAATGCCTCGACCTCTTCAGGCGTCGGCGGCAGGCCCCACAAATCGTACGTGGCTCGACGAATCCATGTCTGCCGATCCGCTTCCGGCGCGGGAGACAAACCGGCCGCTTCGAGCCGCGCGAGCACAAAACGATCGATGTCATTGCGCACCCAGTCCGTGCGGGATACAACGGGCAATTCAGGCGTGGCGATCGACAAAAAGGACCAGGGCCTGTCGATCTCCTTCGCGATCGACGCGGTTGGAGTAGCCTCGCTTGGCGCCTCGGGCCAGGGCAAGCCGGATTGCACCCAGGCGACGAGCACTGCTCGGTCCGCGTCGGGCAGCTTGCCTTGCGGCGGCATTCGCAACTCGTGCTCGTAGGAGATGGCCCGCAGCAGCAGACTCGCCGCCACGTCGCCAGGCGCCACCGCCGGACCAGAGTCGCCCCCTTTCAAGAGATGTTCAAGGCCGTCGACACGCAATCCGCCGCGCTGCTTTTCTTCGCCGTGGCACTTTTGGCAATGCTCGACGAGCACCGGCCGCACGAGCTTTTCGAAGTGTAGTAGTCGGTCGGCCTGCGACTGGGCAAGGATGCTGGCGGCGTGTCCAACCACACACAGCATCATTCCCGCACTTAGCCCGAGCCGCCGCATCGCATCGCCCATCGGGTTTCCGAACGAATCAACGCGAGTTTATCAGTTTCCCATGATGAGGGAAAGCGTTTCCGCGGCTATACTCGCAACGTCGCCACTCACCTTGCGAGGACGCGGCATGCCCCCGCTCGATTCGCTACCCATCGTCGACACGCACCAGCATCTCTGGGACCTGGCTCGCTTCCGTTTGCCTTGGCTGGCTGGCGAGCCGGCGCTCGCCAGGAGCTACCGGATGGCCGATTATCTGCAGGCTGTCGCTGGCCTGCAGGTCGAACAATCGGTCTACATGGAGGTCGACGTCGAACCGTCGCAACAAACCGCCGAGGCCCAATATGTGGTCGGCCTTTGCGCGCGCCCTGACAATCCCATGACGGCCGCCGTCATCTCCGGGCGGCCGGCGGACCCAGGATTCGGCGCCTATCTCCAACAATTTCGCGATAGCCCTTATATCAAAGGGCTGCGCCAGGTGTTGCAGGGCGCCGATACGCCGCCGGGCTATTGTCTTGATCCGAAGTTCGTGCGGGGCATTCAACTGCTGGGCGAGCGGAACCTGAGCTTCGATCTCTGCCTCCGCTCCGGCGAGTTGCACGACGCCGACAAGCTGGTGGCGCAGTGTCCGAGTACGCGTTTTATCGTCGATCACTGCGGCAACATCAACGTGCAGGAACAGGATCCCCAGGCGATTGAGCTTTGGAAAAGCGGCATGCGGCACCTCGCCGAGCACGAAAGCGTGGTCTGCAAGATCTCCGGCATTGTGGCTTCCGCCGCGGAGCATTGGAAACCGCACGACCTGGCCGAGATCGTTAACTTTACGATCGACACTTTCGGCCCCGACCGCGTGATGTTCGCCAGCGACTGGCCGGTCTGCACGCTCCGAGCAAGCTTTACTCAATGGGTCGCCGCACTCCGCGAGATCGTTCAAGACCGCGACGAAGCAACCCAGCGAAAGCTATTCCACGACAACGCGGTCGCCTTCTACAAGTTGCCCAAATCGAAGCAGCAATAAAAGAGAGCCAGAAGCGTCCGTGCGTGGAGCACAGCGGCGCCCGGCGTGCTCCAGGCGCTGACGCTTCTAGCGCTCTGTTCAATCAGCCGACCGCGACGGCGGCCGGGCGTTCCATCCGGCTTTCCGCCAGCGACGTATCCAGCGACAAGTTCATTGTCACACTCCAGCGGCCGTGTTGGTCGCCGGTCACCAGCCAGTGCGGGATTACCGTCACCGATTGATGCACCAGCTCGAATCCCCCTTCGCTTTGGCTCACGGTTTCGATCGGGAACGTCCAGATGCCGCTGGGGCGCGAAATCGAGAAGCCCACGTCAATGCCGAGCCATTGATCCACGAGGCCCACGGCGTCGACGTCTTGTAGATCAAGGTGCGTTCCCAAGTGCCCGAGTTGCCGCCCTTCGGCATTGCGGAAGAAACGGTCGCTGGCATTCGACGGCAGCCCGGCCAGGTTGAACTCCACGCCGAAATGGATTGTGCGGTCCTTCGGCAGGCCTTCAATCAGGTAGGCGATCTCCAAGGTGTTGCTGCCGGCCTCAAGCGTCAGTCCCTTCGTGATCTTGAGCGGGGCGCCCCAGGCGTTGCCGTCGCGCGACATCTGCACTTGGATGCGATCGGGATTGCGGCGCACCCGGGCTTCGTAGACGCCGCTCAGAAAATCGCCCCGCTCCAGGGCCTGGCCGCTGACGATGGCGGCCAGCGTGGCCTCGTTGTCGAAAAAGTGATCCAACAGCGACTTGCGCTGATAGGTATCGTATTGCAGCCGTTGATCGAGGCCTTCCTGTTTGAACACCACGCGGTCGTGGATGCTGGCCGCTTTGTCTGCGCCGGCCTGGTTGCCGGCCAGCACCTTGCGGTGGTAGGCCTCGGGGCGCCGCGTGAGCGTGGCGCCGAGGTTGTGGCAAATCGCGCGCACATCCAGTTCGTAGATCTGTCCGCCCCGATGCGGCGCGACGAGCGCCACGAGGCGATCGTTCGCCAGCGACACTTCCTGGCGCGCGTCAAAATTCAAGTCGCCGGCCTGCGCTTCGACCCAGTGTTCGGCGCGCTGCTCCGCGCGATCGAGCAGGTTCTCGGCGGCAATCAAGTGGTTGTAGACCGCGTTTCGCAAGTGCGGCAAATAGATGCCGCCGAAGGCGCCGTGCCAGAACCCGCAATTGCATTGCGCCCGGTACAGCTCCTTCCGGGCGTATTCCATCGTGTCGCCGTTGCGGCCGGCCTCTTGCAGTTGCTCCAGCCGGCGGCTGACACCCATCATCCGGGTATACATCTCGTCGGCCTCCGGGTACTTCACCTTGAAGTTCCGCCAGAAGCCGCCGCGGACGAACGGCTTGATCTGCGGCCAAAGCGGGTCATGCTCGGCGTCGTGGACGATCTGCTCGTACTCGGCCAGCCGCGCGTAGGGCAGCGCCCATTCAGTCATCTCGCGATAGCTACTGTCGGGCAGATAGATTTTTCCCAGTGGCGCCGACTGCTCGAAGGCGTCGGCCAGCGTGCCCAGCTTGAGCCAATCGGCGTTGGCTTCCAGAGCGACGAAGAACCGCTCCAGCCAGCCGTCGTCGTAGACGTGCTTCTTGGTTTCCGGCCAGGTGCCGAATTTCTCACCATCGTCCCCGAACACCACCACCGCATTGGGCTGCCGTTCGGCGATGCCTCGTAGGTAGTCGATCGTCTCTTGCGGATCGGCGAACGGAATCGTGTAGCGCAGTTTTTCGCTGCCAGGGAACACGCCCAGCAACCGCCCGTCGTCCTCGGTGAGGTAGTAGCCGTGCAGTTGGTCGTCGAGCAGGCCGGTATTCTTGAAGTGGAAGTCGTCGAGCACCGTGTACTCGATGCCGGCCGCGGCCAGATCGCTGACGAACGTCGGCTCCCAGACGCGCTCCGGGATCCACATCCCGCGGACCTTGGCGCCGAGGCGGTGCTCCAGCCAGTGCGTGTAGCTGGTGATTTGGCCGATGCGGTCGCGCGAGGGGATCATCGCCAGGATCGGCTCGTAGAAGGCCCCGCCCACGATCTCGATGCGGCCTTCGGCCACCAGGCGCGCGAGACGATCGACGTACTCGGGATGATGAGCGTCAATCCACTCCATCAGGCTGCCGGATGTGTGCAGCCCGATCCGCAGCGACGGGTGGCGCTCGAACACGTCCAGGAAGGGCAGGTAGCTGTCCTGGTACGCCTGTTCGATCACGCCGTCGAAGTTGCCGATCGGCTGATGGTTGTGCAGGACGATGACGAAGCGCAACGGGTTGGGCATGTTTTATCCAGTCTTCTTAACCGGAAGAGTCTTCGTGGTACGCGCATCCATGTCGACGTCGCGGAGAAATGCCGCCGCATCTTCGGGAGGAACCGGATTGATGTAAAAACCGGTGCCCCACTCAAAGCCCGCCGTCTTCGTTAAACGCGGAATAATCTCAATATGCCAGTGATAGTGCGCCAATTCCTGGCTGTCAAACGGCGCCGTGTGGATGATGTAGTTGTAGGCCGGGCGATCGAGCGCGGCCTCGATCTTGCCGATCACCTGGCGCATGACCGTGGACACGTCTTCAACGGCATTCTTCTGGATGTTCTCGTAGTGGCTCGAGTGCGCTTTCGGCAGCACCCAGGTCTCGAAGGGGAAGCGGCTCGCGAACGGGCAGAAGGCGGTG
>Ga0073934_10012252_pt1 | contig 10149 bp, 6 predicted proteins | sample LarsenN4metaG_FD_76834 | JGI IMG/M metagenome (GOLD analysis project Ga0073934, IMG submission 76834) | Hot spring sediment bacterial and archeal communities from British Columbia, Canada, to study Microbial Dark Matter (Phase II) - Larsen... ... | reverse complement strand
TTGGCAAGCACGTTCTTGCGCATGGGCGGAACATTCTCGCGGGCGATGATTTTGGAGCCGATGGAGGCTTGGATGGCGACTTCGAAGAGCTGGCGCGGGATAAGCTTGCGCATCTTTTCACAGAGGGCGCGGCCGCGCGCGAAGGCGTGGTCGCGATGGCAGATGAAGGAGAGCGCGTCCACGGGCTCCCCGGCAACCAGCAGATCCACCTTGACCAGATCTGAGTCCCAGTAACCTGCGAAGTGATAATCGAGCGACGCGTAGCCGCGCGAGACGGATTTGAGCCGGTCGTAGAAGTCGAGCACGATTTCGTTGAGCGGCAGGTCGTAAGTCAGCAGGACACGCTTGGTTGAGACGTACTCAAATCCCTTTTGCACGCCACGCTTTTCTTCCAGGAGGGCGAGGATTCCACCCAAATACTCATCTTGCGTGAAGATGAGCGCCGTGATGATGGGTTCTTCGATGCGGGCGATATCGCCCGGCGCAGGGAATTTGGTGGGACTTTCAACAGTGACAAGCTCTCCGCTCTTGGTGGCGACGCGATAGCGCACGCCGGGGGCGGTCGTAATCAGATTGAGATTGAACTCTCGTTCCAAGCGCTCCTGGACGATTTCCATGTGCAGCAGGCCAAGGAAACCGCAACGAAAGCCGAACCCCAACGCCAAGGAGCTCTCAGGCTCGTAGAAAAAAGAGGAATCATTCAGCCGGAGTTTTTCCAAGGCGTCGCGCAGGGGCTCGTAGTCATTGGCGTCGACGGGATAAAGGCCGGCAAACACCATGGGCTTGATTTCCTCAAAGCCCGGCAAGGGCACGGCAGCGGACCGGTCGTGGTTGGTGACGGTGTCGCCGATGCGCGTATCAGCGACGCGTTTGATATTGGCGATGACAAACCCGACCTCGCCCGCGGCCAACTCTTCGACGCGCAGCGGCTTGGGAGTCAGGACGCCGAGTTCCTCCACGTTATAGACCTGATTGTTCGACCAGAGACGGATGCGCATGCCCACCCTAAGCTTCCCCTCCACCACGCGGGTAAGCACCACGACTCCGCGGTAAGGGTCGAACCAGGAATCAAAGATGAGAGCCTGCAGGGGCGCATCCGGAGAGCCGGTTGGTGGCGGGACGCGCTGGACGATCGCCTCCAAAACCTCTTCCGTTCCCGTTCCCTGCTTGGCGCTGATGAGCAGGGCTTCGTGGGGGTCGAGGGCCAAAGCGTGCTCGATCTGCTGCTTAGTGGCCTCGACTTCGGCGCCGGGAAGATCGATCTTGTTGAGGACCGGAATGATCGCCAGGTGGTTATTCATGGCGAGTTGCGCGTTGGCGAGGGTTTGCGCCTCGACGCCCTGGGAGGCGTCCACAACGAGCAGCGCCCCCTCGCAGGCCGAGAGGCTGCGCGAGACTTCATAAGAAAAGTCCACGTGGCCGGGTGTGTCGATCAGGTTCAGTTGATATTCGTGGCCGTCGCGCGCCCGGTAAAGTAGGCGGACCGCGTGGGCCTTGATGGTGATGCCGCGCTCGCGCTCGAGGTCCATCGAGTCGAGAACCTGGTCGGCCATCTCGCGCTTGGAGAGCGCGCCGGTGAGTTCCAGCAAGCGGTCGGCAAGTGTGGATTTGCCGTGGTCGATGTGCGCCACGATCGAGAAGTTGCGAATGTAACGTGCCTCGGTCATTGCGGTTTCGGATCTCGGAAACGATGAAGAAGACGTGCCAGCGGGGCAAGTCCCGCAAAGGCAGTGTGGCAGGACCAAACCGTTGTCAGTCGTGAGGTTGTTTCCAAACCCTTTGAAAATCTAGCAGAAGGGCGGTATGCTGTCAATTTGGGTAAGGCCGCCCGCAACGCGCGGGTGAAGTCCAAACGGTAGTCGCGATCGCCATGCCGGACATCGAGAAACTCTTCGAGAAGGCCGATAAGTACCTGCAAAAGCAAAAATGGGAGTCTGCGCTCGAGACTTTCCTCGAAATCAACAAATACCAACCCAATGACGAAGAGGTGCTGCAAAACCTCGGCGACCTCAGTCTCAGGTTCAATCGCAATGCGGACGGCGTTCGCTACCTGACCCAACTGGTCGATATCTATATCAAGAAGAACGACCTGACCAAGGCCGTGGCGACCTGCCGAAAGATCCTGAAGGTCTCGCCGGGCGACGTCAACACCCTGATGAAGCTGGCCGGGCTTCTGGAGAAGACTCACAAGGCGACGGAAGCTTTGGAAGCTTATCGCGAGGCGGTTTCGCAATACCGGGCCGCGGGCGCCGGAGCGCAGATCGTTGACTGCCTGCAGCGGATCGTCAGGCTCGATCCCAACAACCTCAATGCCAACGTGGACCTGGGTGAGCAGGCGGTCAAAATGCGACTGCCGGCGGTGGCGGCTGGGGCGTTCCTGCAGGCGGCGCAACTGGCGCGCAAGGCGGGACAGGAGGATCGCTGGGCGGAACTGGTCGAGCGCGCCCACGGGGTCGATCCCGCCGATGAGCCGGCGAACGTCGCCGCGGCGGAACTTTTTCTAAGGAAAGAACAAGGTTCAGAAGCGGTCGGACTGCTCGAGCCAATTCTTGCCGCCAAACCGGATGATCTGACCGTTTCGGAGTTGCTCACGCAGGCTTATTTGCAGATCCGGGATTTCACCAAGTGTCAGCCCATTTGCTGGAGGCTTTATCAGGCGAAACCGGAGGCGATTGGCTTGGTCGTGAAGCTGGCCGAGGGTCTGATGCAGGCGGGCCAGACCGAGGCAGCGCTAAACCTACTCAATCAGATTCGACCCCGGCTCTTTCAGCAAGGAAAGCGGGACGACTTCCTCAAGATCGTCGAAAGCATATACCAGGCCGATGAATCCAACTTGGCGGTGCTCGAGACGCTGACGGGGCTTTACAACGACCTGAACAAAGAAGATGGCCTGCGGAGATCCCTGGGGCGTTTGTTCGGTCTTTACCTGGCGGGCGAGCAATACGACCGGGCCGCGGACACGCTGGAGCGGATCATCGATGTTGATCCTTACGGGGCGGGCCACTACGACCGGCTCCTGACGCTCGAAGGACACATCGACAAGATCTGGTACGACAACATCGCCGCGCGGGTGCAGCCGCCGTCCACGGTCCGCGCCGCCCCCGGCGCCGAGACAGCGGAAGGAGCGGCCAAGCAGGGCCTGGATGACCTCATCATTGAAGGTGAGATGTATCACCAGTACCAGCTCGATTCGAAGCTGAGAGAGACGCTCACCAAGATCAGCATTCTGTTTCCTGGCGCGGAGGAACAGAACAGCCGTTTGCGCGAGCTATATCACGCTGCCCGATTCGTCCCCTCTGCAGGCGCGGCTGCGACGGTTGCCGAACGGCCTTCTGCGGCGGTCGGGAAGCCGGTCGCTGCCCCAGCGCCGTCGCAGCAGTCCTTCGACGAGCTCAGGCGGATTTCCGAGATTACGGCGAGCATCTACCGCGAGGGAAGTCCGCAGGGTGTGATGCAAGTGGCCGTCAACGAGATCGGGCGGGCGCTGAATGCCAGCCGCTGCTGGGGCGCGCTGGGCGCTCCCGACCGTCCGCCCTCACTGACCGTGGAATACTGCTCTCCGGCAACGCCGTCCTCGGACATCGCAGCAGCTTTGGAGTTGTATAACGTCTTGATCCGCCAGGCAGCCACGAAGCCCGACGGGTGGCAGATGAATGACGTGGCCCAGTTCGCCGTCTTGTCGCCCATCACCTCGCATGTTCGCAAGTTGGCGATTCAGTCCCTCCTGGGCCTGCCGTTGATGGATAAGGATCAACCGGCGGGCTTGCTCCTGATCCAGCAATGCGAGGGGCAGCGGGCTTGGATGCCGAACGAGTCTCTGCTCCTTCAGACTATCGCGACGCAGGTGGTCATCGCGGTCAACAACACCAAACTGCGAAGGCTGGTCCGCAGCATTGCGGGCAGCGACGAGGCTACGGGCTTGCTGCCACGGAGCTCGTATCTGGACTGTTTGCTCGCCGAGGCTGCGCGGGCGAAAGATCACTCGAAGCCGCTTTCGGTCTGCCTCCTGGAACCTGAGAATTCTGGGGCCCTCGTGCGGGCATTGGGCGAGGCCGGATTGCAGCGTTACTTGCAGCAAATCGCCAAGGTCTTGCAAGCGAACCTGCGACAAAACGACATCGCGGTCCGTTATAGCCCCTGCGCGATTGCCCTCATTCTTGCTGACACGCCTTTGCCGCAGGGGGGCTTGGCGCTCGAGAAGTTGCGCCGCGCTATTTCCCAGTTAAAGTTGGACGGAATGCCTGCGCCGAACTTGTGCTGCGCGGTCTGTGATGTCCCACTCGGGCTGCGTTTTGACTCCGTGGACGGCGTCACCGAAGTGATCAACCGCCTCGAGGCCGTGATGGAGCAGGCGCGCAAGGAAGGCGGCAAGCGGATTCTGGTCTCGGCCTTCGAGAGCTGATGCCCAACTGAGGGTGAAGGGGCACGCCGCGACCGTTCCGCTATCCTCCCGAATGCTGCTATGGTTTCCCTCAGGCGGCACTTCACAGGCAAGGGCCACAAGCATCTTGGGCACGACAGTTCCGTTCCGAGTCGTTCTTCACTCTCGTCTCAGCTTTCTCCCAATCGAGGGGTTTGAACATGGAGATTCAGAAAGTCGGAGTAATCGGATGCGGTCTGATGGGCTCGGGCATTGCTCAGGTCGCGGCCACGGCGGGCTGGCCGACGGTCGTGCGTGAGGTGTCACAGAACCTGCTCGACAAAGGCTTGGCGGCAATCGACCGCTCGCTTTCCAGGTTGGTGGACAAAGGCGAAATCACCGCCGATCAACGATTGAGAGCTTTAGGGAACCTCCAGCCCACGCTACGCGTGGAGGAGTTTGGCGACTGCGACTTGGTGATTGAGGCGATCATCGAGAATCTCGACGCCAAGAAAGACCTTCTCGCGGAGCTGGATCGGGTCGCAAGACCGGAAGCCGTCTTTGCCAGCAATACCTCATCCCTCTCGATCACCGAATTGGCGATGGCCACGCGCCGGCCGGCGCGACTCATTGGCCTGCACTTCTTCAATCCCGCGCCACTGATGAAGCTGGTGGAGGTGGTCAAGACCGTGCTTACGGACCCGGCGGTCGTGCAGATGGGGTTGGACTTCGTGCGCCGTCTTGGGAAAACTCCGATCCTGACGGCTGACCGGGCCGGCTTCATCGTCAACCGGCTGCTGATCCCCTATCTGCTCGATGCGATTCGTGCGCTCGAAGAAGGCGCAGGAACTATAGAAGACATCGACCAGGGAATGAAGCTCGGCTGCAACTACCCCATGGGGCCCTTCACTCTACTCGATTTGGTGGGGACTGACACCACTTGCTCCATCGCCGAAATCCTCTTCAGCGAATATCGGGAGAAGCGGTTCGCGCCGCCTCCGCTGCTCAAGCGGATGGTGCTGGCGGGCATGCTGGGAAGGAAATCCGGGAAAGGTTTCTATGACTACTCCGACCCGAAGAACGCGAAAGCGAACAAACAGCTTCAACTGGTCGCGTAACACGCGGGGGATTCTGATTGAGCATTGCGGGCCCGGCGAGAAGTCACCGGCCGGGCGAAGGAATCTGGGATTGCCAGACGGAGTGCTCGATGGCCTTTGAAACTCTGTTTTACGAGAAACGCGACGGCATTGGCTACGTAACCGTCAATCGGCCCGAAAAGCTGAATGCACTCAACCGGAAGGTGGTTGACGAGCTGGAGGCATGTTTCCGCGAGATCGAGGGTGATAACGAGATCAGGGTGGTAATCTTGACCGGAGCGGGCGAGAAGGCCTTCGTCGCTGGCGCGGACGTTGGTGAGCTTGCGGCACTCGCACCGCAAAACGGGCGGGATTTCGCGCGCCACGGACAGCGGGTCTTCAGCCTGGTCGAGAATCTCGGAAAACCCGTGATCGCTGCCGTGAACGGCTATGCCCTCGGCGGCGGCTGCGAACTCGCCATGGCCTGCACGCTCCGCGTCGCATCGGACACTGCACGCTTCGGTCAGCCGGAGGGGAAACTCGGAATTATTCCAGGCTACGGGGGCACGCAGCGACTGGCCCGATTGATCGGGAAGGGAAGAGCCCTGGAATTGATCTTGACCGGAGATCACGTCAACGCCCAGGAAGCCTATCGCCTTGGCCTCGTGAATGCTGTGGTCGCTGCGGTCGATCTGATTCCGGCTTGCGAAGCGCTGGCGCGGAAAATCGCCGCCAACGCGCCGCTGGCGATCAAGTTCGCCTTGGAGGCCGTGAATCACGGACTGGAGATGACCCAGGAGGAAGGATTGTTCCTCGAAGCCAATTTGTTTGCTCTCTGCTGCACCACGGAGGACATGAAGGAAGGAACACGAGCTTTTCTCGAAAAACGCCCCGCGAAATTCTCAGGGCGGTAGCGCCGGGCTTCAGCCCGGTACACGCGGTTTCGGTCACTTGCCACCCTCGCGGACGGCGCTTCTAGCCATGGCATCTCGTCGCAAAGCACGTGAGATGGCGCTGCAAATGCTCTTCCAGTGGGAACAGGGGAAACACTCCCCCCCGGACGTGATCAACACCTTCCTCCGCGGCCAGCGGATCGAACCTGACTTGGAGGAATTCGCGCGCGCGCTCTTCGAAGGCGCGACCGCGGAAGTCGAAGAGCTGGACCGGTTGGTACGAGAACATGCCGAGCACTGGCGTCTGGAGCGCATGGCCGCCGTGGACCGCAACCTCCTGCGCTTGGCGGTCTACGAGTTCCGGCATTACCCCGAGACGCCGCCCGCCGTAATCATCAACGAAGCATTGGAAATCGCTCGCCGCTTTTCGGAGAGGGACTCCGTGGATTTCGTCAACGGGATCCTCGACGCTATCCGAAAAAGCCTCCCCCTCACGAAGTCGGCTTCATAACCTCGCCAGGCTCGTTGTACGTGGCTGAAAAACGCCGCGCAAAGGCGAGACGTTTCTCGACGGAGGGATGACTGTGAAACAGCCACTCGATCCATGCCGGTGGCTGGCGCTCGGCCAAGTTGAGTTCCGCGAGCTTTTCCATGCCGGAACTGAACGCGGAGGCGCTCGGGATGGCATGGAGCGCATAGGCGTCTGCCTGCCGCTCCATGGCGCGCGCATGAGCGTTGACGACCGGCAACAAGATGAGCGACAACCCTGTGGCGACCAGGAGGAGCAGTGGCAGGTTGGCGAAATCGGAGAGAGATCTGAAGCCGAAGCGGTCTGAAAAACGTCGCAGAACAATGTCGGCAAGAAAGAATCCGAGGTAAGTCGCAGTACTCTGTAAAAGGAGTCCCCGCAGGATGTGCCGGTGAACATGGTGGCCCAATTCGTGGGCCAGCACCGACTCCACTTCGTCATCGTTGAAGTGGGCGAGGAGCGTGTCGGCCACGATGATTCGCCTGGTATTCCCCAGCCCCACCAGCGCGGCGTTGGCTTTCTTGCTTTTCTCGCTCAGCTTCCACTCGAACACGCCCTGGACGTTGGCGCCCGCGCGACGGGCGAGTTCCACGAGCCTCTGCGTGAGCAAGGGATTCTCGAGCGGCCTGAATTTGAAAAAGATCGGAAAGATGAGAACCGGGGCCAGATTCGTCATCAGGACGAAGAACGCGACAAACACTGACGCCGCGATCATCCACCAGTAATCTGGCCACCGGCGCATGGTGACGTAAAGACATTGCACGCCCACCATCGCCAGGACAGCACCCACAAGAAACCCTTTTACTTGGTCCTTGACCCAGGCCGTCAGGGTCTGGTTGGAGAGCGAGTAGCGCCACTCCAGCCAATAACCCCGCGCGAAGTCGAGTGGCAGGCCCACCGCTTTGGTGATGAATCCAAAGATCCCGATATATACAATCAGCGCTAGCGGCGGAGACGCTGCGAGGCTCTCAGCCGTCGCGCGCAGCGCGACCGTCAAGCCAGTGAAAAGAAGGAAAACAAGCACCGATACATCCAGCAGGAAGGAAAGAAGACCCAGGATGCGGCGGGTTTGATGGTAACGTTTTGCGCGAAACGGATCTTCCATCTCGGAAAGAGTAACGCCCGTCAACCCGCCGACCGCGCGGGACGCGAGGCACTATCCCCGCTTCTGGGCAAACGCCGTCATTTCGCCGAGCATGGTCTTGACTTGCTCGCGCGACGGAGCTTCCGCGTAGAGGCGCAAGACGTTCTCAGTGCCCGAGGCGCGGACCAGCAGCCATGCCGAGTCACCCAGAAGCAACTTCGCCCCGTCCAGGTCTTGGATGGCCGTGACTTCCAATCCCGCCACACTCTTGATCTTTCCTCTCGCCACGTCTCCGACGATGCGGTGGGCAGTGTCTCGCTCGATTTCCAGATCGACCCGGCCGTATTCGTGAGGGCCAAACTCCTGATTCAACTCTCGAATCAGGTCGCCCAGGCTGCGGCTCTTGTCTGCCATCACTTCTGCGAGGAGCAGCGAGTTCAAGATGCCGTCGCGTTCGGGCAAGTGGCCCTTCACGGCAATGCCGCCGCTCTCCTCGCCGCCGATCAGGATGTTCCTAGTCAGCATCAGGTCGCAGACGTATTTGAAGCCGATGGGCGTGATGTGCAGCGGCAGATCATGTTTGTGGGCAATCTTGTCGATCATCTGGGTAGTGGAGAAGGTTTTCACCACCTCGCCGCGCATATCGAGATCTTCGACGAGATGGCGCAGTAGGAGTGAGAAGATCTTGTGGGAGTCGACAAAGGTCCCGTCGCGATCGATCGCGCCGACGCGGTCAGCGTCCCCGTCCGTAGCGAATCCCGCATCGTAGCCAGATTCCAGGACAGCTTGCCGCAAGCCCGAGACGTGCGGCTCAATCGGTTCGGGATTCATGCCAGGAAAAAGTGGATTGTGCTCGGAGTGAATCTCGTGACAGAGGACGCGAGATTCGTCAAAAAGTCGGGCAAGGCAGCCTCGGGCTGCGCCGTACATGGGGTCAATGACAAAGCGCAGCCCGGAGGCCTGAATCCGGTCGAGGTGCACGAGGGTTTTGAGCTTCTCGAGATAGGGGCTGATCAGATCGACCGTCTCGATCAACGCGTCTTTGGCTCGCCGCCCGCGTGCGCCGGCCCGTACGACTTGCCGCAAATACTCTTCCACCCGGCTCATGATGGCGGGGGAAGCTGAGCCGCCATAAGGGGCTTTGAACTTTACTCCGTTCCAACGATAGGGATTGTGGCTGGCCGTGATGACGATCGCGCCGGAAGTCTGGCGGGCAACCACCGCATAGCTGACGGCGGGCGTGGGCGTGGCGCGGTCGGCGAGAAGGACGGGAATGCCGGCCGCCGCGATCTCTTCCGCCGCAACTTGTGCGGCCTCGGAGGAAAGAAAACGCGTGTCGTGCCCCACGATCAGGCCGCTCGACGGTGAGCTTTCCTTCCGAACGTATTGCGCGATAGCGGCCGCCACTCGGCGAACGTTGGCAAAGGTGAAGTCTTCGCCAATCAAGCCTCGCCAGCCGTCGGTCCCGAACTTGATCTTCTCCATGAGACTCGCGTCCCCCGCAATCCAGGGACAGTGGCGCCGGCGAGCAACGGGGGCTGGCGCTACAAAAGCTTTTGCAGGCCACGACGATCCAACTCCTGGACCGCCTTCCCAATGTCCTGCGAACGGTTGAGAGGCGCGATGAGCAGCGCGTCATCCGTCTCGACGACAACCATGTTCTCCACTCCCACCGTTACCACGAACTTCCGCGGTGACACAATCATATTCCCGCGCGAATCCAGCGTGAGGCCCGCCGGGGGCCGGACGTTCCCTTCTCCATCTTTGGCGTGGAGCTCGTGAACCACCGCCCAGCTTCCCACGTCGCTCCAACCAATGTCGGCTTCAAGGACGTAGCAGTTGGTTATCTTCTCCATCACCGCGTAGTCAATCGAGATCTTCTCCAGCCTCGGGAAGATGCGGGCCATCGTCCGTGTTGCCTTTACTCCCCCGGCGGCGGCGATCTTCGCCAGGTCACGTGCCATCTGGGGCTTGTTGCGCTGGAGGTTCTGGAGGAGTGTCGTTGCTCGCCAGATGAACATTCCCCCGTTCCAGAGGTACTTTCCCGAGCTCGCGTAGCGCCTTGCCTTGGGGAGAGACGGTTTCTCAGTAAATCGATCGACAGCGTAGGCTCGCTCGCCGCAAATCCGGCCGGCCGCCGCACCTTTTTGAATATATCCGTAACCGGTGTCCGGCCGTGTGGGCTTGAGGCCGAGAATCACGGAGCG
>Ga0073934_10012251_pt1 | contig 10149 bp, 9 predicted proteins | sample LarsenN4metaG_FD_76834 | JGI IMG/M metagenome (GOLD analysis project Ga0073934, IMG submission 76834) | Hot spring sediment bacterial and archeal communities from British Columbia, Canada, to study Microbial Dark Matter (Phase II) - Larsen... ... | reverse complement strand
GCCGCCGAGCGCGACGCTCATCGCGCCGTCGGTTCCCGGCCCCCATTCGCCGACGACGGGCGCGGCCGTGCCGGGGGCGACCTCGATCTCGGCGCCGGCGCCCGCGTCGGCGATCGGCTGGAGGTATCGCTTCACGCTGCCGCGCCTCGCGGCGAGGAGCTTGATGCGCGCCGACACCTTGTGCGGCCGGGAGTCCTCGTTCACCCAATGGGTGTTCAGCATCAGGCCGATCGTCGCCTTCCCGTTCTCGACCACCGGCTCGAGCCGCTGCGCGAGCCCGGCGGGCCACTCGTGGAACGCCCGCACCGTCTGGCTCGCAGCGACCAGCACGCGCTTCGCGCGGTCGTCGGGCCCGAGACGGTAGCACCCCTTGTCGTCCAGCACCTCGCCCTTCCCGAACCGGTCGCGTGCGGCGCCGAGGTACGCGTAGACGTAGACGTGGTGCGCGGTGAGCCCCCGCCCGCCGACCGCGACGATGCGGCTGCCGGCGACGTCGAAGGCCTGCTTCCGCGGAACGCGGACGAACGTGCACACCTCGCGCTCCGTGCGCGCCGGGACGACGAAGGGCGGGAACCTGAAGCTGATGGCCTTCGGACGGGCCGCGTCCGCGGCCGCCGGCGCGAGGACGGCCAGCGCCGCCAGGAGCGAAAGGATCGGGCGCACCGGCGCCCATGGTGGGACGGACCCGGGCCTCCGGTCAACGCCCGGCGGGACGAGCCGTCGCTCCGTCCTCCCGAAACGCCGGCATCACCTCGCGCACGAAGAGCCCGAGCCCCTCGAAATCGAACGGCGCGCGGAAGGCCAGCACGACGCGCTCCGCACCCGCCGCGGCATAGGCCTGGAGCCGCTCGATCACCTCGGCCGGCGTGCCGACCAGGATGCCGGGGCGCACGAGATCGACCATCGGCCCGAACATCAGCCGGAGGTTCTCCTCCTGGCGCGCGACCGCGGCGCGGTCGGCGCCGAGCGCGAGCCCCAGGTTCACGGTGCGGGCGATGGCGCGCGGATCGCGCCGCTCGCGGTCGCACCACTCGTCGAGCGTCCGCATCCGGTCGGCGAAGACCTCCGGCGCGAGAAAGGGCACGTTCCAGCCGTCGGCGTGCCTGGCGACGATGCGGAGCATGCGCTGCGGCCCCTGCCCCGCGATCCAGAGGCCGAGCCGCGTCTGCACGGGCCGCGGCAGGCAGAGCGCGTCGGTGAGCCGCACGTGCCGGCCCGCGAAGGTGACCCGCTCGCCGTCGAAGAGACGCCGGAGGACGATCGCCGTCTCCTCGAGGAGGTCGAGGCGCTCGCGCACCGACCCCCACGGGATGCCCCACGCGCGCGCCTCCATCTCGTTCCAGCCGCTCCCGAGCCCCAGCTCGCAGCGGCCGCCCGAGAGGTGGTCGATCGTCACCGCGGCCTTGGCGAGCAACCCGACGTTCCGGAAGGCGACGCAGAACACGAGCGAGCCCACGCGCACCCGCCGCGTCTCGGACGCGAGCGCCGCCATGGCGGCGATCGCCTCGAAGGAGGGCTTCGCGGGATCGTTCAGGTCGGAGACCGAGTACAGGTGGTCCCAGACCGAGCACCAGTCGAAGCCCTGCTCGTCCGCGACGCGCCAGAGGCGGCGCAGCTCGGCGATCGTGCAATCCTGGGGGCCGGCGTGGATGCCGAATCGCATGCCGGCCCCTGTAGGCGGGCGATCGTCCTCAGGTCAACACGGCCTCCACGCTCTCGTGGACGAGCCGCCGCCGGAGGAACTCGACGGTCTCCTGCGGCCTGGACCCGACCGACTCCGCCGCCCGGACGAGCGACTCGGCGGTCTCGTCGTCCTCGGCGGCGGCGCCGATCTGCGCGATCACGTCCCAGGAGACCGCGGTCTGCTCGGCGACGGAGAGCGCCGCCGCCAGGACGGGCCGGGCGCCGTCCGAGGGGGCGGTGAGCGGGGCCACCTGGGGGATCCGCTCGTCGGACGGCACGCTGCCGCCGACGGACCGGATCGCGAGCGCGAGCAGCTCCTGCTGGCGGACGTACTGGAGCTTCGCGCGCACGAGGCGCACGCGGGTCGCGTCGTCACCGACCGACGTCGCGGCGCGGTCGAACACGTCGACGCCGACGCGGGCCCAGGCGAGCTGCTCGACCAGGACCCGCTCGAGCGCGGCGCGCGTGACGCGCCGGCGCGGCGTCAGCTCGGCGACGTAGTCGGCGGCGAGGTCGAGGACCCGGCTTCCCGTCTGGAGCACCGACGAGACGACGCGCGTCCCGGCCTCCTCGACCCGCTCGGCGCTCTGGCGTGCCCGCTGCCGGACCCGGATCGGCAGCGTGAGGAGCTGGACCGTCATCTCCACCGCGCGCCGCCCGAGGTCGACGGCGGTGTCGGCCACCCGCTCCTGCGCCTTCTCCACCACCTCGCCCACCCGGTCGCGTGCCGTCTCGGTCGCGTCGGCGAGGCGCTCGCGCGCCTGCTCGGCCGCCTCGGACGCGCGCGCCGCCGCGAGCTGCGCCGCCTCGCGCGCGGCGTCCACCCCGGCCTCGCCCGCCTCCCGGAGCTTCGCGCCGGCCATGCCGAGGTTCTCCGCACCCGACGCGCCGGCCTCGCGGACACGCCGGCCGGCTTCGTAGACGTGCTCGCGCGCCTCGGCGGCCTCGCGCCGCACCGCCGCGGCGTGCGTGCGCCCGCCGCCGCGCTGGCGCGCGTGCGCGCTGCGGCGCGCGCGTTTCCGCGCACGCTGCCTTCGTGCCGTCGTGTCGTGTCTCGCCATGATCGGCTGTTCGGCTGCAACGGGCGTGCCGCGTTGGCGCGCTGCGTTGGGCGCGGTGCGGCGCCGGCGGCCGTCGCGAACGTCTGCAACCGGCGGCGGCGCGTGTCGGTGCAGGGGCGCGATCAGGCGGGCGCCCGGAGACCGAGCGTGCCCGCGAGCTCGCCGAGCCACTCCTCGGTCGAGCCCCAGAGCAGCTCGCCCTCGACGGCGCGCGCGGAGTAGCGGTGGAGGTCGTGCTCGACGACGTAGCCCGCGCCGCCGTGGAGCTGGTGCGCGGTGAGCGTCATGAGGCGGTACGCGCGGCCGGTCCACGCCTTCGCGATCGCGACCTCCCGGGCCGCCGGCCGGCGGTGCGCGAGGCGCCAGAGCGCCTGGCGCGTCACGTGGCGCGCGCCCTCGAGCGCGATCGCCATGTCGGCCACCATCGCCTGCACGGCCTGGAACGTCCCGATCCGCACGCCGAACTGCTCCCGCTCGCACACGTAGCGCGCCGTCATGTCGAGGACGGCGTCGGCGCCGCCGACCATGTCCGCGCAGAGGAGCGCGACCAGCTCGCGGCGCACGGCCTCGAGCCGCGGCCACGCCGTCCTCGGGGCGCCCGCGAGCGCCGTCGCGGGCAGCGCGACGCGACGGAAGCGGATCGCCGCCTGGCGGTCCTGCCCGAACGTCCGCTGCGGGCGGACGGCGACGCCCTTCGTCCGCGCGGGGACGAGGACGAGCGACACGCCGGCCCCGTCGCGCGCCGCCACCAGGTAGTGGTCGGCGGCCGCGCCGTGGAGGACGAACTGCTTCTCGCCGTCGAGGACGAGCGCCGTGCCGCGCCGGCGGACCGTCGTGGCGAACGCGCGCGGCTCGGCGGCGGCGCGCGCCTCGGCGACCGCGAGCGCGACGACGGCCTCGCCGCGCGCGACCGCCGGCAGCACCGCCCGCCGCTGCGCCGCCGTGCCGAGCCGCGCCAGCGCGAGGCCGCCCGCGATCGCCGCGAAGACGCCGAACGGCGCGGCCGCCCGGCCGCACTCCTCGACGAGGAGGCCGAGCTCGACGAGCGACGCCCCCTGGCCGCCGTACCTCTCCGGGAGCCCGAACCCGAACCAGCCGAGCCGCGCGACGGCGTCCCAGAAGGCGGCGTCGTGGCCCTCGGGGGTGGCGTCCCACGCGAGCCGCCGCTCGCGCGTGATCTCGGCGGCCAGGAACCGGCGCGCCTCCTGCTGGATCGCCTGCTGCTCGTCGGTGAGGGCGAGGTGCACGGCTACTTCCGCGGGAGGCCGAGGCCGCGCTGCGCGATGATCATCCGCTGGACCTCGTTCGTGCCGCCGCCGAAGCGCTGGAGCGGGGCGGTGGTGTAGAGCCACTGGAGGCGGCCGTGGAGCGGCGCGGCGGGGTCGTCGGGCGCGAGCTGGCCCGCGAGGCCGAGGATCTCCATCCCGGTCGCGGCCAGGTGGGCGTTCAGCTCGGTGACGTAGACCTTCGCCATCGAGCCCTCCTTCGTGGGCACCTCGCCCCGGTCGATCATCCAGGCGTTCAGGAGCCCGAGCTGGCGGCCGACCTCGATCCGCACGTCGAGGTCCGCGAGCGCGCGCCGGACCCACGGGATCGCGGCGAGCGGCTTCCCGTCGCGCTTCGTCCGGCGGACGAAGGCGAGCAGCTCGTCGAAGAAGCGGCGGAGGAGGCCGACGGACCCGAGCGCGATGCGCTCGAAGTCGAGCGCCATCATCGCGTAGTAGAACCCCATGCCGCGCTCGCCGACGAGGTGATCGCGCGGCACGCGGACGTCCTCGAAGAAGACGGCGTTGGTCCGGATCCTCGACCACGTGTAGATGGGCTGCACGGTGATGCCGGGCCGGTCCATCGGCACGATCATCATCGAGATGCCGCGGTGCCTGGGCGCGTCGGGCTCCGTCCGCACCGCGACCCAGTTGTGCGTCGCGGTGTGCGCGCCCGTGTTCCACATCTTCTGCCCGTTGACGACCCACTCGTCGCCGTCGAGGACCGCGCGGGTCTTGAGCGCGGCGAGGTCGGTGCCGGCGTCGGGCTCCGAGTAGGCGACCGCGAAGTCGACCTCGCCGGAGAGGATCTTCGGGAGCCACTCCTTCTTCTGCTCCTCCGTGCCGGCGCGCATGATCGCGGGCGCCACGGAGGTGACGGAGAGGCGCATGCCGGGCGCCCCCGCGCGCTCCATCTCCTCGATGAAGATGAACTGCTCGACCGCCCGCTTCCCGAGGCCTCCGTACTCCGGCGGCCAGCCGATCGCCCACCAGCCCTTGTCGAAGAGCTTCCGGTGGAAGGCGCGCGCGAGGGGCCCGTCGCCCTCGTTCCCCGCGAGCCGCATCTCGGCGACCAGCGCCGGCGTGACGTGCTTCTTCAGGAAGCCGCGCACCTCGTCCCGCCAGGCGAGCTGCTCGGGCGTGTACTCGTAGCGCATCAGTGCCGGAACGAGAGCGTGCGGATGCGGACGACCTCGACCCTGCCCGTCTCGCCGACGAGCAGGTTGATGAAGAAGCTGAAGAACGACATGAGGAGCGCTCCCCCGAGCGCCGGCCAGAACCCGACGACGTGGAAGCCGTTCACCACTTCCGACGCCATCTTCAGCATCAGGCCGTTCACCACCAGCGTGAAGAGCCCGAGCGTCAGGATGTTGAGCGGCAGCGTGAGGAGGAGGAGGATCGGACGCACGACGGCGTTCAGGATGCCGATCGTGACGGCGGCGAAGAGGAGCGACGTGAAGCCGTCGATGCGGATGCCGGCGACGATGACGTCCGTCAGATAGAGGGCGAGCGCGCTGACGAGCCAGCGGATCAGGAGCCCCTGCACGCGGGCGGTCGTACGTGAACCGCCTCCGCGTGGCAAGGGTCGGCCGGCTCGGGGCGTCGCGGCCGTACCGCGCCGTGCTCCGTCAGCGGGCTTCGCGGGCCGGGAGGCGGACGCGGAGGACGACGACGGCGGCCACCAGGCTCCCGGCGATCACGGCGGCGAGGGCCGGGCCGTAGGCGCCCGTCGCGTCGCGGAGGTAGCCGGTGGCGGGGACGCCGACGCCCTGGGCGAGGACCAGGATCGGCGTCATGCGCCCGGCGATCGCGCCGTAGTGCAGGCGGCCGAAGGCGGCGCCGACGAGACTCGCCTGCAGGGTCGCGTTGCCCCCCATCGCGTAGCCGTAGAGGACGACGTAGGCGGCGAGGAGCGGCGCACCGTGGCCGAGGGCGAGGAGCGCGACACCGACCGCCTGGAGGACGAAGCAGACGGCCGCGACGCGGCGCTGGTCGAAGCGGTCGAGGAGCGCGCCGAAGCCGAGCTTGCCGGCGACGCCCATCGCGGCCGTCGCGCCGAGCACGAGCGCGGCGCGGCCTTCCGGCATGCCGCGGTCGACGAGCAGCGGGATCTGGTAGAGCAGCACCGCCGAGAGGCCGGCGATCGTCAGCGAGAAGGCGCCGGCCAGGAGCCAGAAGCTCGGCATCCGGATCGCGACGTCGGGACGCACCGACACCTCGAGCTCCCGCGCGAGGAGCCCGAGGTCGGCCGCCGGGGCCCGCGCCGGCGGCCCGGACGGCGGGTCGCCGTCGGGCGCGAAGCCGAGGTCGGCGGGGTCGCGCCGCATGAACGCGGCGACGGGGGGGAGGACGAGCGCGGCGACGACCACGCCGAGGACCGCGAACGCCGTCCGCCATCCCCAGTGGGAGATGAGCCATTGCGTGAGCGGCACGAAGACGACGCCGCCCGCCGAGATGCCGGCCGTGGAGACGCCGAGCGCGCGGCCGCGCAGGCGGACGAACCAGCGCGCGACCGCGGCGTTCGACGGCAGCGGGCCGATGCAGCCCGAGCCGAGCGCGATCGGCCCCGCGAGGCAGGCGTAGAGGGCGGCCAGCGAGTCGACCCGCGACAGCGAGATGAACCCGGCGGCGAGCACGGCCCCGCCCACGAGCTGGACGGGGCGTGCGCCGTGGCGGTCGACCAGCCGTCCGAGCACCACCGCGTAGGCGGCGCCGGCGATCTGCATGACGGTGAAGCCGGTCGCCACCGGCCCGCGGCCGCCGAACTCGTGCGCGAGCGGCACGAGGAACGCGCTCCACGCGTAGAAGATCAGGCCGGTGTTCACCGCGTGGCAGACGAAGGCCACGAAGACGATGCGCCAGCCGGGGAACGCGCGCGTGCCGGCGAGCCCCGCCGTCACGCGGGCGCGGGGGACGGACGCCGGGGCGGCATGCCGCGGATGTATCGCGAACCGCCGCCGCACGTCGAGCGCCCGCGTTGACAACGTCGTGCCGGTGCGCGACTGGCTGACGGCGAAGGACGCCGTGGCCGCCGGACGCTGCGCCGAGTGGGCGTACCACACCTCCCCCCGGGCCCTCCTCGCGGCGGCCCCGGGGGGGTGAGCCGATGCACGACCGCTTCGCGCGCCGCTTCGGCCGGCCGCCCGCCGTCGTCGCGGACGCTCCCGGCCGCGTGAACCTGGTCGGCGAGCACACCGATTACAACGACGGCTTCGTCCTCCCGACGGCGATCCCGCAGCGGACGCGCGTCGCCCTGGCACCGCGCGACGACGACCGCGCGCGCGTGACGAGCGCCGCCTGCGGCGACGCCGTCGAGACGTACGCCGTCGGCGCCGAGACGCGCGGCCGCGGCTGGCTCGACTACGTCCAGGGCGTGACGCACGCGCTCGCCGCCGCCGGCCACCGCGTCGGGGGCTTCGACGCCGCGATCGAATCCACCGTGCCGATCGGGAGCGGCCTCTCGTCCAGCGCCGCACTCGAGGTCGCGTTCCTGCGCGCGCTGCGCGCCGCCTTCGGGCTCGGGCTCGACGACGTGACCATCGCGCGGCTCGGGCAGCGCGCGGAGGTGGAGCTCGTCGGCGCGCGCGTCGGCGTCATGGACCAGATGGCGGCGAGCCTCGCCGACGCGCGCACCGCGCTCTTCGTCGACACGCGGAGCCTCGCCTGGGAACGGGTGCCGCTGCCCGGCGCGGCGGAGATCGTCGTGATCGACTCCGGCGTGCCGCACGCGCACGCGGCGGGCGCGTACAACGAGCGCCGCGCGGAGTGCGAGCGGGCCGCGGCGCTGCTCGGCGTCCCGGCGCTCCGCGACGTCCCGGGCGACGCGCTCGCGCGGCTCGCCGCGCTGCCGCCGCCGCTCGACCGCCGCGCCCGCCACGTCGTCACCGAGAACGCGCGCGTGGTCGAGGCGGTGGCCGCACTTCGCGCCGGCGACGTCGCGCGGCTCGGCGCCCTCTTCGACGCGTCGCACGCCTCGATGCGGGACGACTACGCGGTCTCCGTGCCGGCCGTCGACGCGCTGGTCGCCGTCGCGCGCGGCGAGCCGCACGTCCACGGCGCGCGGCTCACCGGCGGCGGCTTCGGCGGCGCGATCGTCGTGCTCGCCGACGCCGGGTGGGGCGCGGCGGCGGGCGCGGCGATCGTGCGCCGTTTCCGCGACGCGACGGGCGGCGCCGCGACGCTGCTCGTGCCGCTCGCCGGAGACGGCCGAGGCGTGCCGCCGTCGCGCCGCGAGGTCACCCCGGCGCGAGGAACCAGCGGTAGTGCGTCGGGGTGACGAACCCCATCCGGGCGTACATCGGCGCGCCCATCTGCGACGCCTGGAGGCTCAGGAACACCGCGCCGCGCGCGAGGCCCTCGCGGACGACCGCCCACGTCGCCGCGCGGCCGTAGCCGCGGCCGAACGCCTCGGGGAGCGTGCCCACCCAGCCGATGCCGCCCACGCCGTGCGCCATGTAGAGGGTCGCGCCGGCGACCGGCCGCCCGCGCGCGTCGCGGACGAGGAAGCCCTGGACGTCGGGGGCGCGGAGGGAGGCGAGCGCCGCGAAGTGCTCGCGGACCGACTCGCGGGGAATGTCGTACACGCCGAACGCCGCCGCGGCGACGTCGGCGTAGGCCGCGCGGTCGCGCTCGTCGGCGACCGGCCGGACGTCCGCCCCGTCGGGCGGCGGTCCCGGCTCGGCGGCGCCGGGCAGGAACGTCATCCCGGGCTCGAGATACACCTCCGTCCATCCCGCGGCGCGGAGCCTGGCCTCGAGCCCGGCGTCCGCGTGCGCCCGCGTCCACACGGTGAAGGGGTGCGTGCCGCGCTCGTAGAGCGTCGCGGTCAAGGCGCGGACGTCCGCGACCGTCGTCCTGCCGGTGACGATCGCCATGTTGCTCCCGACGGTGCCGCGCGGCGTGCGGCACGCCACGAGCCCGGGCCCTTCGAGGACGACGCCGCCGGGGGTCGCGCGCGTGTCGGCGGCGTACATCGCGACCATGTTCCGATCCATCAGCTCGAGCAGCCGCCCGCGCTCCATCGCGCGGGCGTCTCACGGCGTCCGCCGGGCGTCAAGCACGTGGCGCCCGCGCGCACTCCCCGCGTGACGGCATGGCGCCGCCGCCGCGCGGGCGGCACGCTGGCGCCATGACGAACGAATTCGCGTCCGGCGGATCCGCCCATCACGGCGAGGCGCCGCAGAGCCAGTCCGAGCCGCGTCCGCCGTTCCCGGAGCAGAAGCTCGATCAGCCCGGCCTCGAGTCGGCGCTGGATCCGCGGCCGCGGTATCAGGCGCCGCGCTACCGGGCGGCGGGGAAGCTCGAGGGCAAGGTGGCGCTCGTCACCGGCGGCGATTCGGGCATCGGCCGCGCGGTCGCCGTGCTCTTCGCACGCGAAGGCGCCGACGTCGCGATCGTCTACCTGCCCGTCGAGCAGCCGGACGCAGACGAGACGTCGCGCGCCGTCGACATCGCGGGCCGGCGGTGTCTCCAGCTCCCGGGCGACCTCGCCGACGCGGCCTTCTGCCGCGAGGCCGTCGAGCGCACCGTGCGGGATTTGGGGAAGCTCGACGTGCTGGTGAGCAACGCCGCCCGCCAGAACCGGACGGGGTCCCTCGAGGAGCTCGGGGAGGAGGAGTGGCGGCGGACGTTCCGGGTGAACGTCGACGCGTACTTCCACCTCGCGAAGGCCGCCGTGCCGCACCTCCCGCCCGGCGGCGTCATCATCGCGAGCAGCTCGCAGGCGGGCATCCTCGGCAACGCGTCGCTCCCCGACTACGCGGCGACGAAGGGCGCGATCGACGCCTTCACGAAGTCGCTCGCGCAGATGCTGGTCGCCCGCGGGATCCGCGTGAATGCGGTCGCCCCCGGCCCCGTCTGGACGCCGCTCAACCCCGCGGACGCGGGCCTCCCGCCGGAGCAGGTCGCGCGCTTCGGCGAGAAGACGCCGCTCGGCCGCCCGGCGCAGCCCGAGGAGATCGCGCCGGCGTACGTCTTCCTCGCCTCGGACGCCGACTCGAGCTTCGTCACCGGAATCGTCTTGGAGGAGACGGGCGGCGTGACGATCGGCGCCTGAGACGCGCGTCGGCGGCGTAGACTCCCCGGTACCTCGCTGGTACAGTGCCGGTCGGGATCCCGTTTCTCGGTGCGCGAGGGCCTGC
>Ga0073934_10012250_pt1 | contig 10150 bp, 6 predicted proteins | sample LarsenN4metaG_FD_76834 | JGI IMG/M metagenome (GOLD analysis project Ga0073934, IMG submission 76834) | Hot spring sediment bacterial and archeal communities from British Columbia, Canada, to study Microbial Dark Matter (Phase II) - Larsen... ... | reverse complement strand
GGCGACACGAAGCCTGATTGGGAGATCGTGTGCCTGGTGGCGCGTGCCATGGGGCGCGGCGAGCTGTTCGACTTCGACGACCCCGAGGCCATCTGGGACGAGATCCGCCAGGTCTGGCCCGTGGGTGCGGGGATGACGTACGCGCGCCTCGACGCGCCGGGCGGACTGCAGTGGCCGTGCCCTCGTCTCGAGCATCCCGGGACACCCTTGTTGCACCGCGACTCGTTCGCCCAGAAGCGACCACGAACCGAGCTCCGAGCGATCGCGTACGACGTCGGCGACGAGACGGTCACGCAGGACTTCCCGCTGGTGCTCGTGACCGGCCGCAGCCTCTACCAGTTCAACGCCGGCACCATGACGCGTCGATCCGCGACGCAGCTGCTGCGCGCATCGGACGTGCTCGAAGTCTCGCCGGCGGACGCGACCCGCCTCGGACTCGAGGACGGCGACCGGGCCCGGGTTCGCAGCCGCTACGGGGAGATCGTGTTGCCCGTCGAAGTGACCGACCGGGTGCTCGAGGGCGTGGTCTTCGCGACGTTCCAGGACCCGGGCAGCGGCGTGAATCGCCTGACCGGGCCGAGCCGCGACCCCTACACCCACACGCCCGAGTACAAGGTCACCGCCGTCGCGGTCGATCCAGGTTGACGGCGTGTCGGCATGCCGTGGTCCCGCCGCGGCGCGCTCGAGACGTCCGGCTCACCGGCCCCGTCGTCGGCGATCACGGTCGTGGTGCCGCGCGTGGTCGATGCCCTCACCTCCGCGGCTGCGATCTTCGTACAGTGGAGGTGACGGGACTTGAACCCGTGACTTCTACCTTGCGAACGTGTCTCTGGCAACTTCGCGACCAGCGGCTGCGCGCGAACTCGCTGGTCAGCGCCCGTGGACGCCGACCAGGAGTGACCGTCACCGACCACCATTGACCGCTGCTTGTGGCACGGTTGTGGCACGCCAGCTGGGCCCCGATCGCGTCGGGGCCTCAGAGCCCCAGCCCTTGTAGGTACTGCGCGACGTCCGATTCTTCCGTCAGATGGCGCGGCCAATCACTTGATGCATCTTTCAGAACTGCCACCGAAGCCGTATGCAACTCGCGAACCGTTGGCTCCACCGCACACCGCTGCCGGCCGCTTCATCAAGCGCCCTCACGATGCCGTCGACGATTGCCAAGTTGTCGAGATTCCAATCCGGGCGTTGACGCTGCTTCCCTGAGGGTGTCAGCGCGTTGGCAGCGCGATAAGCCTCGTCGCGCCAAGCGGTGAGGTGTCCCAGATGTACCTCAATGGGACGGCGGTATCCTCCCAGCTGAGACTGGACCGTCTGGCTCGGCTCGGGAAGCCCGAAGTCGTTGCGGACGATATCGGTAGCCCTGGGATGATCCGGCAGGTAGAACTCGATGAGCGCGCGCGCATGTAGCAACAGGCTGTCTTGGATCAAGGCACCGACGCCCGATACAAACTGATTGATTGCTTCCTGCCGCTCTTGCATTCCACCGGGGCCAAACTGAGTCCAGGCATAGCCGGCCACTGCCAGATAGCGATGGTCGTAGATAACGTGAAGGAACGCCCGGTCCGGTGGCAGCTCCGCCTGGCGCGCCATCATCTCGCCTCCCCTTCACCGGAGATGCTCCGCTGGCTCACGCGGGACCTGCGATTCAACGTGCCAGCCGCCGACTCGCGCTACCTACTCCGCTTCTTCGTCTCCTTGACGCTCGTCCGGGGGCTCCGCTCGGCGGTTCTCTTCGTGATGTAACGACCCGTGACGGCCGACCGGTAGCTGCTGCTGGACTTCCCTCTTGGCATCGTGCTCTCCTTCGTGATCAGCCCCAGCTCATGCTGCGCGAGGGCCGAACCTACGATCACCTCGCATGCGGGGCGCCGGCCGTATACTATCGAACAGGTGTTCGCCATGGAGGACGCCTTCCCCGTGACTTCCGTTCGCGAGCGGGCATGCGTTGTTGCCCTCGCCCACGTCGCCCCCGGTTCCTGGCACGCGGTCTCGGACCTTGTGGAGGGTCTCGGAAGTGCCCTCGCGGTCCTCGAGCGGGCTCCGACACCCCTCGAACTCGTCGACGCGGACCTGGCAGCGCACCTCGCAGCTCACGTCTCGAATCGGGACGTCGACGACTGGGCGAAAAAGATCGCCGACCTCTCTTCGGCAATTCCCGACCTGTCGCTCGTCACCGTGCTCGACGACGAGTACCCGCAGAATCTGCGCGAGATCTTCGACCGACCTCCGTTCCTGTTCATCCGGGGCTCGGTTGTCGCGGCTGACACCGACTCAGTCGCGGTCGTAGGAACTCGAAGTCCCTCGTCAGAGGGAACGCGCCTCGCCCGCGAGATCGCAGCCGCTCTTGCAGAGCGAAAGGTCACCGTAATCTCGGGCCTCGCTCGCGGGGTCGACACCGCGGCGCACGAGGGCGCCCTGGGCGCTGGCGGCCGCACGATCGCCGTGATCGGCACGGGAATCACGCGCGTTTACCCGGCGGAGAATGCCGAGTTGGCCGAGAGGATTGCGGGCAACGGAGCACTCGTCTCGCAGTTCGGCCCCGACTCGCCACCCCGCCGAACGAACTTTCCTATTCGCAACGTCGTCACGAGCGGCCTCGCCATCGGCACGGTCGTCGTGGAAGCGTCCTCGACCAGTGGCGCCAAGATGCAAGCCCGGCTCGCGCTGCAGCACGGCAAGCAGCTCTTCCTCGTCGAGCGCCTTGTTCTCCAGGAGGAGTGGGCCCAGCGCTACTCGAAGCGTCCTGGCGTCATGGTCGTTCACTCGGTTGACGAGATCCTCGACCGAGTTGAGAGGAGAGTTCGGCCAGCCGCGCAGCTACGACTCGCCTGATCGGTCGCGCTCTTGGCGACAGTTGATGAGCTAACGAGTCAACTCGCTGCGGCGTGCACCCCGGTACCTGCGAGCGGCCCAGGTGTCTGCGTCGTTTGCCATGGATGCCCCGGCCCCGGATACGACGACTGCTGGAGCTGCTCAGGTACGCGGCGACAACTCAGTCGGCCTGTAGAGCGCGTTGTTCCCATCAGTCTGACAGAGGGAATCGGTCAGCTCCACTACGTCCTGCGCATGTACAAGCGCAGCCCACGACCCGAGGACCGGCAGCTTCACTCGGCGAGCGTCATCGCCCTTCTCGGTCGGTTCCTTCGCGACCACGGGTCGTGCATCAGTACCGCCGCCGGCAGCGAGTGGGATGTCATCACGACTGTTCCGTCGACCGCGGTGACGGGTACCGCACATCAGCTGGAGACAGCCTTCTCGATGTATTCACCACTCGATCGACAGCATCGAGCGTTGCTCCGACGAGGATCTGGACCACTCGACCACAACAGGGCGAGCGACACCGGCTACGAGATTGTCCAAGACGTTGCCGGCCTGCGGGTCCTCATCGTCGATGACACGTTCACCTCGGGTGCCCGCGCTCAGAGCGCCGCATCGGCGCTGCAGGTCGCAGGAGCAACCGTCGTCGCGATCGTGCCGATCGGACGGTACATCAATCCAGGGTTCGCACAACACGTTCAGGACTACTGGGATCGCCAGCGCAGCATTCCATTCGACTTCGACGTCTGCTGCCTCGAATGACTTGCTCTGAAACTTGGCCTGGTCATCACGGCAGCGATACCGAAACCCGCTGGTCGAAATATCCTGAGTACGACATGGAGACCACATGACCGATCAGCGCGGCTCGACGTACATCCCTCGCCCTGCTGGTTTTCCCTCATGCTCGGTGTGCCCCTTGTGGAAGCGCGACGACCCGAGCACCTGCTTCGACTGTGTCGCCGCATCCGTCGGTATTCGAATGGTCGTCCCGAGGGAGAGCTGCGAGATCTGCAGCCAGGCGACTCTCGACGGCCAGTGCCGCAACGTGCTCTGCCGCTCTGACCGCGTAATCTCCAAGATCCACGCGATCGCTCGCATGACCGGTCCGCTCGGGACACGCATCAAGCGCTACAAGTACGGCGAGCAGCGAGAGCGCGCCTGGGGCCGTGTTTTCGGTCGTCTCGTCTACACGTGGCTGGAACGCAACATGCTCTTTGACCCGCCGAACATCGTGGTTGCCAATCCCACCTATGTCGGCCCGCTCGGCCGTCATGACTTCCACCACACCGAGCTCGTGCTAGAGCACGCCGCTTCGTACGACGCGTTGGGGACCTTCAGCATCGATGACGGCAACCCGATGAGCGCGCTCACTGCCCGACACGCGACACAACAGTCAGCTGGCGGCGGGTGGTACGACAAGCGCACGGCCGCGATCGAGCACGCCAACGCGATCGACATCTTCGCCCTCAGCGATATTCGAGGAAAGCGGGTGCTCGTATACGACGACGTCTGCACAACTGGACTCCAACTTGACGCAATCGCCCGCGTACTGCTCGATGCCGGTGCCGATCAGGTCGAAGGCCTTGTGCTCGCGCGCCAGGAGTGGAACTACTAGCGGCTATCGGGCAACGAGTATCGCTCGATAGTCAGCCGGTCTTGCTCGCGCAGTCCGCAGTAACGGCGCACGCGCGGATAGCAGTCATCACAGCATCCATAGCCCCACTCACCATTCGTGTCGCGGACGAGGACAACCCGCGTCGCGTGGACGCCGTCCCTCTCTTTGTGTTCCCACCCACAGAGGCCTCGGCGCCCGATCGATGACTCGTTCAAACCACTTCTGTGCTTCGCGCGTGCTTCAGGGTCGATCGATGACGAGCTCGGGCGTCGATTCAGCCACCGTCGCTCCCAGGCACGATCGCGATCCACGCGACGACGTGCAGGTCTTCGTCGGTGATCTCGGGCAGAGGCTCGGGTGTCGGCGCCGGTTGCATCGCCTGGTCCTCCGCGAGCTGGGCGAGCGCGCGCACCTGCTCCACCGGGTCGGCCGATGACTGCATGGCGCGCCGGACGAGCTTGAGGACCCGCTCTGGATAGGGCACGAGCAGCGCTTCGACCAGCCGGTCGGTCTCCTCGCGCGTGAGGACCTGGGTTCCGTGGGCCCGGACGATGTCGGCTGCGTCGTGCATCGTCTTGGGGATCGAGGGGGCGAGGCTCGCGGGATCGCTCGCGAGGTTCCACTGGGCCATGAGGTGGGCGCGGGCGATCTCCCAAGCCTGGAACGCCTCGGCGTAGGTGGACTCGTCGAGCGTGCGTCGCGTGTCCCACTGTGCGGGTGGCCGCGCGTTGGCCAGGCACGCGAGGGTGTCGGTGACGACCGCTGGATCCTCGGGCTCATGGAGGTCGACGTGGACGAGCTGCACCCTGGGGTGGTCGCCCACCCGTACGCAGAAGACGAACCCGGGACGCGCGCCCTCCACGGCCATGCCGCTGCCCGAGCCCCACGGCAGTGCCTTGATCCGGCGGGCGACCTCGGCATCCTCGAGGGCAGCGCGCAGCTCCTGGCGGTACTCCTCGCCGCTGAGGACGCTGCGCTCGCGTCCGCCGCGCTCGAACAGGGTCGCGTCACCCGCTCGAAGACGCTCGATCTCCTCGCGGGTCTCGGAGTACACGCGCTCTTCGACCAGGCTGCCCGGGAGCACCTCGCCGACGCCGACCGTGCGCGCCGCCTGGACAAGCTTGCGGTGGAGCCGCTCTTGGAGCCCGAGGAGGTCGTCGAGGCGCCGGTCGGGGAAGATGCAGCGCAGGAACACCTCGCGGTGCGGTGAGCCGATGCGGTCGATGCGGCCGTGTCGTTGGACGAGCCGCATCGGGTTCCACGGCAGGTCGTAGTTCACGATGTGGCGCGCCTGCTGCAGGTTGACGCCCTCGGCGAGCACGTCGGTGGACACGATCAGGTCGAAACGGTCCTCGTTCGCACCGGGTGGCGCGTCGGTCGTGCGAGGCGCAAAGCCCCAGAGCACCTCTTCCTTGCCGCCGTGCGTGCCCGACGTCGCCGCGATCCGCCCCTTGAAGGCGGCGAGCCGCGCGTCGCGTTGGACGGTCTCGGTGAGGTGCTCGACGATCCAGTCGACGGTGTCGGCGAAGTAGGCGAACACGATGACCTTGCGCTTGTCCCGTTCGTCGTCGGCGTCGAGACCCTCGCATTGGGCCTGTTCGGCGATCTGCACGAGCTCCTCGACGAGGGCCGCGAGCTTCGGGTCGTCGCTCGGCGCCACCGCCTCGGCTTCCTCGGCGAACGCGACGAGCAGGTCGCGGTCGGAGCGGACGTCGGCCTCGAGCGCCTCGGCGTCGTACTCGCCGGCGTCGTCGAGCTCCGGGTAGCGCTCGAGGTAGTCCTCGATCTCGTCGACCTCGTCGGAGTCGGTGGCGGCCCAGTCGGCGAGCGCGGCGCCGGTCGCGACCTTCCCGGCTTCGAGCAGCGAGAGGAACGCGTCGTGACTCGCCGCCATCTTGCGGCAGGTCCGAGCGAACGCGCAGGAGGATGACTCGAAGCGCTTGAGCAGCTGGGATCGCAGCAGTCCGGCGAGCTGCACCTCGTGGGCCTCGACGTGGCGGTCGTAGCGGTACCGCGACGGTGCGTAGCGGGCGAGCGTGAGGACGTCGGGCCGGCTCGCCGAACCGCCCTCGACCGGGCCGTCGAGAGCAGTCGCGAACCGGTCGAGGAAGCCAGGGAGCACCTCATCGAGCTCGTAGTCGACCTTCAGCACGCGCGGCGTCGGGAACGTGATCGTGACGCTGATGCCGTCGACGACGATGCGGTCGCTCGGGTAGTAGTGCTTCACGAAGCTGCGTGTGCGCCGCACCGCGACCGCGTCGAGCACGTCGAAGAGGTGCTCAGGGGACAGATCGTCGGGGTTCATCGCCATCGCGGTGGCGAAGTGGTCTCGCAGCGACCGGATGCCGATGTCGGCGAAGGCGGCGTCGTTGCGCAGGAAGTAGCCGAGCAGCGTGTAGAGGTCCCAGAGGCTGTTGTTGACCGGCGTTGCGGTGAGCAGCACGAGATCTTTCGGTGGGGTGCCGGCGAGCAGGCGCCGAACCGCGTGCGCGCGCAGCGTCGCCGGGTTGCGCAGGTGGTGGGCCTCGTCGACGACCACCATCGCGTACTCGGCGACGTCGAAGCGCAGCGTGGTCCGCCCGCCGTCGGGGTTGAGCTGGCGGTCCTCGGCGAGCTCCTCGAACGACACGACCGGCACGCCGAGCTGGTGCTCCTCGAGGAGCTTGCGCCAGGGCCCGTCCCGCAGGGTGGCCGGCGCGACGACCAGCACGCGTTGGCGGCGGTTCTGGACCGCCTGGCGGATGAGCTCGCCCGCCAGGAACGTCTTGCCGAGCCCGACCTCGTCCGCGATGAGCACGCCATGTCGCTCGGCGAGGATGCGGCCCGCGCGCCAGAGGCCGTCCTCCTGGAAGCGGGTGAGGTGGATGACGCCGCCGCTGCGCTCGCGGGCCTCGTCCTCGAGCTCGGCGCCGTAGCGCTCCCAGAGCATCCGCAGGTAGATGAGGTAGGGCGCGTGCGGCTCGTACCGCTCGGCGTAGAGCGCAGCCAGATCGAACGGTTCGGCGCGCTCCCACAGCTCCTCGAAGAGCTCGACGACTTGGCGCACGACCGACGGCTGGTAGTGACCGAGGTTCAGCTCGATGTTCGTCGCGAGTCCACCGTAGGTGAAGTTCGACGAGCCCGCGATCACGCCCTCGTCATCGGTGATGACCACGAACGCCTTGGCGTGCAAGAAGCCGTCCTCGAGCCGGCGCACCTCCACCCGACCACTCTTGAGCCAGCCGACCAAGCGCCTCGCGGTCGCGTCGGCCTCGAGGGTGAAGCCGAGCAGATCGCGGTCCTCACGCAACGTGCGCTGGTGACCATCGAGCGCACGCCGCAGCGCGGCCCGCGCCGCTCGCGCCGGGTTCGGCGAGTCGGCCAGCGGCCGGACGCGCCGATCCTGGGGCTGCGGCTCCGCACCCAGCAACAGCCGGACCGAGGCGACCTGCTCGAGCTCATCGGCGAGCAGCGAGTACCCACCGACGTTGAAGTACGCGGTGGCGATGGCCAGCGTCGGCGGCTCGCGCCACGTCTCGCGCAAGTAGGCGAGATGGCCAGCGATCGCGTCGGCGACCCGCTCGCCCGGCCGGTTCGTCGCGAACTCGGGCTTGCTCATCGTCGGTCTCTGGTACCCGCGGCGATCGCCGCGCCGTCTGTCCTCGAACGCCAGCTCATCCGACCGCTACGTACACAGCGAGTGCGATGTAGAGCACCAAGAACACGAGGGGCACGACGCGCTCCGCCTGACCTTGCTCGGCGTACCGCGGGCGCCACCATTTCACGCGGTCCTTCTGAAGCTCGCGCCACTCCTCGTCGAATACCTGGATCGGGAGGTGCTCCTGCTCGATCTGGCTGATGACCTTGAACTTCGCGCTGTTCAGATCTCGATACGAACGAAGAAGCAGCCACCAGGACGCAGCGATCAGAACGCCAGCCAGCGCGGCGAGCGTCAGGACGAAGCGATCGGGATAAGGATCTGTACGGGTCCCTGCGTTGATCGCGAACGCCCCGAGTGCGACAGCCAGCCCCGCCTGCACCGTGAAGAAGAAGCTGTTCGCGGTTGCCCGTCGCGCAGAGATGCGGTCGGCCATCTCGACGGCGAGCTTGTAGAGCTCCAAGACGAGCGAAGATCCGGTGACGCTCTCCATCGTCCCTTCGGTGCTCACCTTGACCCGCCGACGAGCTTCTTGAGGTTCTCCCAGGTCCACTTGTACATCTTGTCGCTGCTCTTGGCCGTCGTCGGCTTTCGGCAGGTCTTGTCGGCACGCCCTTCGAGCAGGAAGTAGGCGATCTCCTCCTCCTGCGCGATCGAGAGCTCGACTGCGACGCCGGTCGCATCGTGCGTGTACGCGCCGCAGATCACGCATACGCCGTCCGAGGCGCGGATCCGCTTTCGAGCTTCTTCCTTCCAGCCAGGCGAGGCGTCCTTGATCGACCAGTCTGCGATCTCGAACGGCGAGTCCTCGTACGTGGACTGGCCGACCAGAAGGTTCTTCAAGTCGAGATCATGGTCGTAATCGAAGCTGATGAACACGCGAGTCTTCGCCACGAGCGCTCCTCCTCCTCGTGAACCAAGGCCAACATGGCACACGGGTGAGACACTCATTCCCGGCGTTCCCCGTCTCGGAGGGTCCGAAGGTGAGCGAGTACCGCCTCGAGGCGGGGCTCGTAGTCCCAGCCGGCGTGGAACGTCTCGAAGATGTGGCGCACGTCGGCCTCCTCGAGGCCATAGAGCAGCGCGACCGCGGCGTCGAGCTCGGCGATCAGGTCGGCCTTCTCGTCCTCGGCCGTGACACCGGCGACCGGGACGCCGACCGCGTCAGCCCAGGCCTCGTACCCGTCGTCGACAGCGGCAAGACGACCCGCGATCTCCTCGACACGGCGACGGAGCTGGTTCCCTCGGTCGACAGCTGGGACCGGGAACGAGTTGAACAGGTGGAAGTTGACGTGCCTCTCGACGACGCGGCGTGCGTACCAGTCGAGTGGGATCGAGCAGAGCACACCGAGCAGGTAGGCCTCGTCGCGCTCATCGCCGTCGGGCCACAGGAGATACGGCGCCTGATTCGTGATCGTGACCTCACCGGGGACGAGCGCGGCGATCACGGTTCGCTGGTTCGTGCGGTTCGTGACGTCGCGGAACGCGATGCGGGGGTACTTGACCGGCAGCGTGTCGGGATCATCGCACCACTCGGCTGGCATCTCGGAGAACGCCGATCGCGACTTGCGGTGCTGGCGCTCACGGAGCGCCTGGAGCTCCGCGACCACGTGATCGGGATCTGCCCATGCGTAGTAGGTGCCGGTGTCGGGCTCCCAGAGGTTGAACGACTCGCCCTTGTACACCGGCCACAGGGAGTCCGTGTCCTTCGGGTCGAGGATCAAGTGCTTCTTGTCGTTCGTGGCGTGGAACTCTGTGACCGGGCGCGCACGCCACGGCTGCGCGTCGGACCCGAGCGCAGGGTGCGCGCGCAGCTTGGTGAAGACATCCAGGGACTCGGCGGTCGGCAGCAGGGGAAACGACGCGCCGTCCGACCACTCGAGGAACTCGCCGGTCGCGATCTCTGCTGGCTTGGCGCCGAGGCCGATCTCGAACGCGCGCGGCGACGCGAACGGTCCACGGAGTCGAAGCACGCCACTTCGCTCCGGCCCTTTCCTGATCGAGAGAAGACCGACGCTGTACTGCCGGTGAAGGTCGTCGAAGACCCAACCGCGGTTGTTGAGGAGCATCGTGACGTC
>Ga0073934_10012249_pt1 | contig 10151 bp, 10 predicted proteins | sample LarsenN4metaG_FD_76834 | JGI IMG/M metagenome (GOLD analysis project Ga0073934, IMG submission 76834) | Hot spring sediment bacterial and archeal communities from British Columbia, Canada, to study Microbial Dark Matter (Phase II) - Larsen... ... | reverse complement strand
TCCTGACCGCCGAACCCCAGGCGCGCGTGGCGGTGGAGACACTGTGCACCACCAACCGCATCGTCGTGGCGGGCGAGGTGCGCGGGCCCCAGGCCATCACCCACGCGCGCATCGAGGAAACGGCGCGGGCCGCCGTGCGCGACATCGGCTACGAGCAGGCCGGCTTCCACTGGCGCGACGCCAAGGTCGAGGTGCTGGTCCACGGCCAGTCCGCCGACATCGCCCAGGGCGTCGACGCCGCCGGCAACAAGGACGAGGGCGCGGGCGACCAGGGCATCATGTTCGGCTACGCCTGCCGCGAGACCCCGGCCTTCATGCCGGCCCCCATCTACTATGCCCACAACATCCTCAAGTCCCTTGCCGAGGCGCGCCATTCCGGCGCCGAGCCCGGCCTGGGCCCCGACGCCAAGAGCCAGGTCACGCTGCGCTACGTGAACGGCAAGCCCGTGGGGGCCACCGCCATCGTGGTCTCGACGCAGCACGACGAGAAGCTGGGCCAGGACGAGGTGCGCGCCATCGTGCGTCCGCATGTCGAGAACCTGCTGCCCAAGGGCTGGATGTGCCCCGAGGACAAGTTCTACGTGAACCCGACGGGCCGCTTCGTGGTGGGCGGGCCCGACGGCGACACGGGCCTGACGGGCCGCAAGATCATCGTCGACACCTACGGCGGGGCGGCGCCCCACGGCGGCGGCGCGTTCTCGGGCAAGGATCCCACCAAGGTCGACCGCTCGGCCGCCTACGTGGCGCGCTATCTGGCGAAGAACGTGGTGGCCGCGGGCCTCGCCGACCGCTGCACCCTGCAGCTCGCCTATGCCATCGGCGTGGCCGAGCCGCTCGGCCTCTACCTCGACATGTACGGCACCGGCAGGGTAGACGAGGCCAGGCTCGAGAAGGCGCTGCGCGAGCTGGTGGACCTGACGCCGCGCGGCATCCGCACGCGGCTGGGCCTGAACAAGCCGATCTACGCGCGCACCGCGGCCTATGGCCACTTCGGGCGCGATCCCGAGCCCGACGGCGGCTTTTCCTGGGAGCGGCTCGATCTCGTCGACAGCCTCCGCGCCGCCCTCGCCTGACGCGCCGGGGCCCCGCGATCCGGGCGACCGCCGGGGCGGCCGGCTCTACGGCCGGCGCAAGGGCCGGCCGCTCTCGGCGCGCCAGCGGGCGCTGGTCGCGGGGCTGCTGCCCCGCCTGGTCGTGCCGCTGCAGGGGGCCGGGCCGCTCGAACCCGCCGCCCTCTTCGATCCCCGCCCGGCCGAGGTCTGGCTGGAGGTGGGCTTCGGCGCGGGCGAGCACCTGGCCCACCAGGCCGCCCGCCATCCCCACGTGGGCCTGATCGGGGCCGAGCCCTACGTCAACGGCGTCGCGCGCCTGCTGGCCCGCATCGCGGACGCTGGGCTGGCCAACGTGCGCATCCACCCGGACGACGCGCGCCCCCTGCTGGCGCGCCTGGCCGAGGGCTCGCTCGCCCGCGTGTTCGTGCTGTTCCCCGACCCTTGGCCCAAGGCGCGCCACCGCAAGCGCCGCCTGGTGACGCCCGAGGGGCTCGACGTCTTCGCCCGCCTGCTGGCCGATGGCGGCACCATGCACGTGGCGAGCGACCACGCCCCCTACCTGGCCGACGCCCTGGCCGCGGGCCTCGCCCACCCCGCCTTCGCCTGGCGGGCCGAGCGCGCGGCGGACTGGGCGCGCCCGGCGGACGCCGGCCCGCTCTCGCGCTGCGAGGCCAAGGCGGCCAAGGCCGGGCGTCCGGCGGCCTACCTCACCTTCGTGCGGCGGCGCCGGGTCGCTTGAATCCGGCCGCGGATGGCCCGATCCTTTCCGCATGGCGGTCGCCCTCAACCACACCATCGTCTGGTGCAGCGACAAGGTGCGCTCGGCCGGCTTCCTGGCCGGCCTTCTGGGCCGCCCCGCGCCCCGGCCGTTCCACCACTTCCTGGTGGTGGAGCTGGACAACGGCGTGTCGCTCGACTTCTACGAGAAGCAGGGAGCCGTCTCGGCCCAGCACTACGCCTTCCTGGTGGGCGAGGCGGAGTTCGACGCGGCCTTCGGGCGCATCCAGGCCAGGGGCCTGCCTTACTGGGCCGACCCCGCGCGCACCCGGCCGGGCGAGATCAACCGCAACGACGGCGGCCGCGGCGTCTACTTCCACGACCCGGACGAGCACCTGCTGGAGATCATCACGCGCCCTTACGGGGACGGAGGCTAGGCCGCCTCAGTCGTCGGCGTGGGGGCCGTCGTGGCCGCGGGCTAGGCTGCGGGCCTCAGGGCCGCGCTCGGTCTCGATGACCGCGAAGCTCACCGGCTCGCCGGGGACCAGCCTGCCCAGCGCTGCCGCCTCGGCCGCCGTTAGGCGCACGACGATGTCGCCGGCCCCGTCGGCGGGCGCGACGAAGCCATAGTTCTTGTCGGGGCTGAACCAGACCACGGACCCGCGCATGGCGCCGCCCGCCGCTCAGAAGGCACTTGAAGAAGGGGGCGAAAAAGGTAACATAAGCTGCATCAAGAAGCTCGGGCCAACGAGCCGAGCCTATCCGCATAGGTGGGCTTTTGGCCCACTTTTTTGTTTGCCGTGAAGACTGCGAGACGGGAACGCTCCCTGACGCGTAAGGAGCCGCGGCGCCCCGTGCCTGCGTTGGCTTCGCTGGACGACCTGGTCGCCCCCGTGGTGGTGGGCCTGGGCTACGTCCCCGTCAGGATCAGGGTCACGGGCAAGGCGCGGCCCGCGCTGCAGGTCATGGCGGAGCGGGCGGACGGCTCGCCGGTCACGGTGGACGACTGCGCCGCGATCAGCCGGGCGCTGTCGCCCGTGCTGGAGCAGGCGGACCCCTTCGCCGGGGCCTACACGCTCGAGGTCAGTTCGACCGGGATCGACCGGCCTCTCGTGCGGCGGGGCGACTTCGAGCGGTTCGCCGGGCAGGACGTGGAGATCGTCGCCCGCGAGCCCATCGAGGGGCGGCGGCGGTTCGGCGGCCGGCTGCTGGGCCTGAGGCCCGGCGGTGCGGCCGGAGAAGAGATCGAGGTGGCCTTGGCGGCGGGCACGGTGGCAATCGCGCTCGCCAACGTCCAGGACGCGAAGCTCGCCCTGCCGGGCGAGCTCAGGTTCCCGGCAAGGCCGCCCAGGCGAGGAGGACGGAAAGAGTGATGGACACGGCCAGCGCATCCAGCGCGCAGATCGAGATGCTGACGGTTGCCGACGCGGTGGCCCGCGAGAAGGGCATCGACCGCGACACCGTCCTGGTGGCGATGGAGCAGGCGATCCAGCACGCCGGCAAGCGCAAGTACGGGCACGAGCACGACATCCGCGCCGAGATCGACCGCGGCAGCGGCGACGTGCACCTGTACCGCTATCTCGAAGTCACCGAGGCGGTGGAGAACCCCTCGACGCAGATCTCGGTCGAGGAGGCGCGCGTGCGCAACCCGGCCGCCCAGGCCGGCGACTATCTGAGCGAGGAGCTGCCGCCGGTCGAGTTCGGCCGCATCGCCGCCCAGACGGCCAAGCAGGTCATCGTGCAGAAGGTGCGCGAGGCCGAGCGTCTGCGCCAGTACCAGGAATACAAGGATCGCATCGGCGAGATCGTGAACGGCCTGGTCAAGCGCGTGGACTACGGCAACCTGGTGGTGGACCTGGGCCGCGCCGAGGCCGTGCTGCGCCGCGACGAGCTGCTGCCGCGCGAGATCTTCCGCCGCGGCGACCGCGTGCGCGCCTACATCTACGACGTGCGCCAGGAGACGCGCGGGCCGCAGATCTTCCTGTCGCGCACCCATCCGCAGTTCATGGCCAAGCTGTTCGCCCAGGAAGTGCCCGAGATCTACGACCGCATCATCGAGATCAAGGCGGTGGCCCGCGATCCGGGCAGCCGCGCCAAGATCGCGGTCGTCTCGCGCGACACCAGCATCGATCCCGTGGGCGCCTGCGTGGGCATGCGCGGCAGCCGCGTGCAGGCCGTCGTGAACGAGCTGCAGGGCGAGAAGATCGACATCATCCAGTGGTCGCCCGACCCGGCCACCTTCGTCGTCAACGCGCTGGCCCCGGCCGAGGTGACCAAGGTGGTGCTGGACGAGGACACCCACCGCATCGAGGTGGTGGTGCCCGACGACCAGCTCAGCCTCGCCATCGGCCGGCGCGGCCAGAACGTGCGCCTGGCCTCCCAGCTCACCGGCTGGGACATCGACATCATGACCGAGACCGAGGAATCCGAGCGGCGCAAGGCCGAGTTCAAGGCGGCCTCCGAGCTGTTCATGCAGGCGCTCGAGATCGACGACGTCACGGCGCGCCTGCTGGTGACCGAGGGCTTCTCGGAGGTCGAGGACGTGGCCTTCGTGCCGGTCGAGGAGCTGGCCGGGATCGGCGGCTTCGAGGAGAGCTTCGCCGCCGAGCTGACGCGGCGCGCCCAGGCGTTCATCGCCGCGCGCGACGAGCGGCACGAGACCAGGCGGCGCGAGCTGGGCGTGACCGACGAGGTGGCCGCCATCGAGGGCCTGACGCCGGGTATGCTGGTGACGCTGGGCGAGAAGGGCATCAAGACGCTGGACGACCTGGGCGATCTCGCCGCCGACGAGCTGGTCGAGATGCTGAAGGATCCGCGCTTCACCGAGGAGGAGGCCAACGCGGTCATCATGGCCGCGCGCGCCCACTGGTTCGCCGACGAGGCGCCTGCCGGGGGCGAGGCCGCCAAGGGCGAGGAGACCGCTTGATCGCCGAGGCCACGCACGACGCGGACGGGCCGCAGCGCCGCTGCGCGGCGACGGGGCGCACCCTGCCCAAGGAGGCGCTGGTGCGCTTCGTGGCGGGACCCGACGGCCACGTGGCCGCCGATGTGGCGGGGCGCCTGCCCGGGCGCGGCGTCTGGGTGGCGGCCGAGCGCGCCGCCATCGCCCGTGCCGCCGCCAAGGGCCTGTTCGCGCGCGGCCTGGGCGCGGCCGCCCGCGGCGGGCCCGACCTGCCCGACCGGGTCGAGGCCCTCCTGGCCCGGCGCTGCCAGGATCTGCTGGGCATGGCGCGCCGCGCGGGCCAGGTGGCCGCGGGCTTCGACAAGGCGCGCGCGATGATCGCGGCCGGCAAGGCCGGGCTGCTGGTCGAGGCGGCCGACGGCGCCGCCGACGGCCGGGAAAAGCTGATCCGCCTGGCGCCCGGCCTGCCGGTCGTGCGCCTGCTGACCGGCGAGGAGCTGGCCCGGGCGCTGGGCCGCGAGCATGTGGTACACGTGGCGGTCGCCGAGGGGCCGCTCGCCGACCGTATCGCCGCCGAGGCGGCGCGGCTGGCCGGCTTCCGCCGGCCCGCCGATCCCGAGGATGAAGTGCGAGGACCGCTGACGTGAGCAACGAGACGTCCAGGCAGACCGATGCCGCCGAGAAGGACCAGGACGACCAGCCGAAGTCGCGGCTGGTCGCGCCCGGGCGGCTGGAGCTGAAGAAGACCGTCGAGCAGGGCCAGGTCCGGCAGAGCTTCTCGCACGGACGCTCCAAGGCGGTGACGGTCGAGGTCAAGAAGCGGCGCACCTTCCGGCCCGCGGCGGGCGGCCAGATGGCCGAGGTGGCCCGCCAGCCCGAGCCTCAGCCCGAGCCCCAGCCCAAGCCGGCGGCGGCCCCCGCCCCGGCCGCGGCGGCGGCCTCCGCGCCATCGGCGGCGGCGCAGCCGGCCGCCGAGGCCAAGCCGCAGCCGCGACCCGCCTCCGACGGTCGGCCCGCGCTGGTGCTGAAGACGCTGACGGAGGAGGAGAAGGAGGCGCGCGCCCGCGCCGTGGGCGAGGCCCGCAAGGCCGACGCCGAGGCCCGGCGCATGGCCGAGGAGCGCGCGAAGCGCGAGGCCGAGGAGGAGAAGCGCCGCGCCAAGGAACGCGAGGCCGCCGCGCTCCGCCAGGCCGAGGACGAGGCCCGCCGCAAGGTCGAGGAGGACACCCGTCGCCGGGCCGAGGAACAGGCGGTGCGCCGGCTGGCCGACGAGGCGCCGGCCGAAGCCACCGCCGCGGGTGCGGCACCCGCGGCCGCTCCCGCGGCGGCCACGGTGCGGCCCTCGGGCGAGGCGGCCCGCAAGGCGATGGAGGAGGAAGCCGAGCGTGCCAAGCGCGCCCCCGGGCGCGCCGACCTGCGTCGCTCGGCGCTGGCCCCCCGGCGCAACGACCCGCGCCGGCGCAGCGGCCGCATCACCGTGAGCCAGGCCCTGACCGAGGAGGAGCGCGTCCGCTCGCTGGCCGCCATGCGCCGCCGCGTCGAGCGCGAGAAGCGCCTGCACCAGGATCATTCCGGCGAGCAGCAGAAGGTGGTGCGCGACGTGGTGGTGCCCGAGGCCATCACCGTGCAGGAGCTGGCCAGCCGCATGGCCGTGCGCGGCGGCGAGGTGGTCAAGGCCCTGATGAACATGGGCCAGATGGCGACCATCAACCAGACCATCGACGCCGACACCGCCGAGCTGCTGGTCACCGAGTTCGGCCACCGCATGCGGCGCGTCAGCGAAAGCGACGTCGAGGTGGGCCTGAAGGGCGAGGCCGACACGGAGGGCGCGATGGTGCGCCGCCCGCCGGTCGTCACCATCATGGGCCACGTCGACCACGGCAAGACGTCGCTGCTGGACGCGCTGCGCGAGGCCAACGTGGCGGCGGGCGAGGCCGGCGGCATCACGCAGCACATCGGCGCCTACCAGGTGACGGTGCCCTCGGGCGAGAAGATCACCTTCCTCGACACGCCCGGCCACGCGGCGTTCACCGCCATGCGCGCGCGGGGCGCGCGCGTCACCGACATCGTCGTGCTGGTGGTGGCCGCGGACGACGGCATCATGCCGCAGACGGTCGAGGCGCTGAACCACGCCAAGGCCGCGAACGTCCCCATCATCGTCGCCATCAACAAGATCGACCTTCCCGCGGCCAATCCCGACCGCGTGCGCCAGGAGCTGCTGCAGCACGGGATCGTGGTCGAGGAGCTGGGCGGCGAGACGCTGGCGGTCGAGGTTTCCGCCAAGCAGCGCACCAACCTCGACAAGCTGCTCGAGACGATCCTGCTGCAGGCCGAGGTGCAGGACCTGAAGGCCAATCCCGACCGCGCCGCCGAGGGCGTCGTCATCGAGGCCAGGCTGGACCGCGGCCGCGGCGCGGTCGCCACGCTGCTGATCCAGCGCGGCACGCTCAACACGGGCGACATCATCGTGGCCGGCAACGAATGGGGCCGGTTGCGCGCCCTGATCGACGACCGCGGCCAGGCGATCAAGACCGCCTCGCCCTCCACGCCCGTCGAGGTGCTCGGCCTGTCGGGCGTGCCCGCGGCCGGCGACGAGGTCGTGGCCGTCGAGAACGAGCGGCGCGCCCGCGAGATCGTGGAGTATCGCCAGAAGCGCATCCGCGATGCGCGGGTGGGCTCCGGCAGCCGCGCGACGCTGGAGCAGATGTTCGCCCGCATCCAGGGCGGCGAGGCCAAGGAGCTGCCGATCGTGCTCAAGGCCGACGTGCACGGCTCGGCCGAGGCGATCGAGCAGAGCGTGACGAAGCTCTCCACCGACGAGGTGGCGGTGCGCGTGCTGCACGCCGGCGTGGGCGGCATTACCGAATCCGACGTGACGCTGGCCAAGGCGTCGAACGCGCTCATCATCGGCTTCAACGTGCGCGCCAACGCCCAGGCGCGCGAGATGGCCGAGCGCGAGGGCATCGAGCTCCGCTACTACGGCATCATCTACGAGCTGATCGACGACCTGAAGAAGGCGCTGTCGGGCCTGCTGGCCCCCACGCGCCAGGAGAAGGTGCTGGGCGCCGCCCAGGTGCTGCAGGTCTTCAACATCTCGAAGGTCGGCCGCATCGCGGGCTGCCGCGTCACGTCTGGCGTCGTCCGGCGCAACGCCAAGGTGCGGGTGCTGCGCGACGGCACGATCGTCTACGACGGCACGCTCAAGACGCTCAAGCACGTCAAGGACGACGTGCGCGAGGTCAAGGACGGCCTGGAGTGCGGCATGGCCTTCGACAACTTCCAGGACGTCCACGAGCGCGACGTCATCGAGTGCTACGAGGTCGAGGAGGTCGCGCGCACCCTCTAGCCGGGGGCGCGGGGCCCGGGTTGCCCATGTCGCGCGCAGTCAGGAACGATCGGGACGCCGGCACCTCGCCGCGGCGCCTGCGCGTGGGCGAGGAGATCCGCCACGTGCTGGCCGACGCGCTGCTGCACGGCGACCTGCGCGACCCGGCGCTGGCGGGCCGCTCGATCACGGTCAGCGAGGTCAGGGTGAGCCCGGATCTCAGGCGGGCCACGGCCTACGTCCTGCCCTTGGGTGGTGTGGACGGCCGCGCCGTGCTGGCGGGGCTCGGCCGCGCCGTCGGCTTCCTGCGCCGCGAGGTGGGCCGCCGCGTGCGCCTGAAGTTCGTGCCCGAGATCGACTTCGCGCTGGACACCGCCTTCGACAACGCGAGCCGCATGGAAGGGCTGCTGCGCGACCTGCCGCGCCCGCAGGACGAGGGCGAGGGCCGCGACGACGATGCCCCGTAGGCGCGGCAGGCTGCCCATCAACGGCTGGCTGGTGCTGGACAAGCCCGAGGGCCTCACCTCGGCCCGGGCGCTGGCCCGCGTCCTGGCCCTCACGGGCGCGGCCAAGGGCGGGCACGCCGGCACGCTGGACCCCCTGGCCACCGGGGTGCTGCCCATCGCGCTGGGCGAGGCGACCAAGACGGTGGGCCGCGTCATGGACGGGGCGAAGCTCTACCGCTTCACCGTGCGCTGGGGCGAGGCCCGCGACACCGACGACGCGGCCGGACGGGTGACCGGGACCAGCCCGCTGCGGCCCGCGCCCGAGGCGGTCCGCGCGGCCCTGGCCGCCCAGGCGGGCGAGATCCTGCAGACGCCGCCCGCCTATGCCGCGGTCAAGCTGGCCGGCGAGCGTGCCTATGCGGTGGCGCGGCGGGGCGAGACGCCCGACCTGCAACCCCGGCGTGTGCGGCTGGATGGGGCGACCCTGGTGGACGCGCCCGACGCCGACCACGCCACGATCGAGCTCGCCTGCGGCAAGGGGTTCTATGTCCGGGCCTTCGCCCGCGACCTGGCGCGCGCCCTGGGCACCCTCGGGCACGTGGCGGCCCTGCGCCGCCTGAAGTCCGGCCCGTTCACGGAAAGTGCCGCAATTTCCCTGGAACGGCTGGCCGACCTGGGGCATAGTCCGGCCCTCGCCGAGCATCTTCTGCCGGTTGACACAGCCCTGGCCGACATCCCGGTGCTGCCGATTCCGGACACGGTGCTGGACCGCTTCCTGTGCGGTCAGGCCGTGCGGGTGCTGCGTGCGATGGACGGGCCCGTCCGTGTCATGGCCGAGGGGCGCCTGGTGGCGCTGGCCGAGGTCGCGGCGGGCGAGGTGAGGCCCGTCCGCGTCTTCAACCTATAGGAGTCGACGATGTCGATCTCGTCCGAGCGCAAGGCGTCGCTCATCAAGGAGTATGCCCGGGAGTCGAAGGACACGGGTTCGCCGGAGGTCCAGGTCGCGGTCCTGAGCGAGCGCATCGCCAACCTGACCGAGCACTTCAAGACGCACAAGAAGGACATCCATTCGCGCCGCGGCCTGCTGATGATGGTCAGCCGCCGCCGCCGCCTGCTTGACTACCTGAAGCGGCGCGACCAGGCGCGCTACGCCGCCCTCATCGAGCGGCTGGGCCTACGCCGTTAGACGGCCGGTTCATGGCGACGCCGGCGCGGCCCCGCGACGTTCCGGGTTGCGCCTGCGTCCCCCCATCCGCGGCACGGGCAGCGCGCATGCGCGCGCTGCCCGCGTGCCGCGCCTTGGCACACCCCTAGCGCGCGCCCCTGGCGCGGCCCCGCGCCGGCGCGCCCCGCTGTAAGCGAGAGAGCAAGAGGAAGGAAAGAGAGACCATGTTCAACATCCACCGCAAGGAGATCGAGTGGGGCGGCCGCCGCCTCGCCTTCGAGACCGGACGCTTCGCCCGCCAGGCCGACGGGGCCGTGCTGGTCACCTACGGCGAGACCGCCGTGCTGTGCACCGCCGTCGCCCAGCGCGAGCCCAAGGCCGGCATCGACTTCTTCCCCCTGACGGTCAACTACCAGGAGAAGGCCTTCGCCGCGGGCAAGATCCCCGGCGGCTTCTTCAAGCGCGAGGGCCGTCCCACCGAGCGCGAGATCCTGGCCTCGCGCCTGATCGACCGCGGCATCCGCCCGCTGTTCGCCCCCGGCTT
>Ga0073934_10012248_pt1 | contig 10152 bp, 7 predicted proteins | sample LarsenN4metaG_FD_76834 | JGI IMG/M metagenome (GOLD analysis project Ga0073934, IMG submission 76834) | Hot spring sediment bacterial and archeal communities from British Columbia, Canada, to study Microbial Dark Matter (Phase II) - Larsen... ... | reverse complement strand
GCCACGGTGGAGAAGTCGTCGGGCCGCTCCTCGAATCCCGACTTCACGCGGCCATCTGGGTGGAATGTCACCCCCTTGTGCTCGATCTCCAGCCGCAGCGACCGGGTGAACGGCACGGGGTCCGGGATGTGCCAGCGATAGACGGAGGTGCGGCTGCCCACGTCCGACCCCTCCACCAGAGGCGCGCCATAGTAGGGTCCCGCCTGCTTGCGGAAGCCCCAGCCGTCGCAGAAATAGTCCTCGGTCCCCGTCCCCTGGAGGCTGGGAATCTCCTCTCCGTCGATGTGCCAGAAGTCGTCGCCCTCTCCCGGCCAGGAGGGGTAGATCTGGCGCCAGTTCAGCACCGTGCCCACGTAGTGGCCGCGCCCCTGGATGTCGGCGATGAGATAGTTGCGTCCCATCACGGCGGGATGCTCCTGCCGGTACTGGGCGTGGAAGTAGGCCGTGTTCCGGTCCAGCCTGCGGAGCTGGCGCCAGTCCACATACCAGTAGAAGGCGTGGACGGGCATGCGCCCCTCGTTGGTCACCGTGATTCGGGCGGACTTGCGGAAAGGCATGGGCCAGTAGCAGTTGCGGCCGCGGCCGTCCGAGGTGACACGCACGGGCAGGGAGTCGAAGGGAACGTCGAGCCCGTGGCCTATGCCGAAGAAGTCGCCCAGCGGACACTCCACGGAGGGGTGCTCCTCGCCGTCCCAGTACATGCGCAGGACCAGGAGGCGGGAGTAGCCGCGTTCCGGGCTGGCCACCGTGTTCCAGATGTGAGTGATCTCGCCCGGGCCCTTCAGGTCGGCCATGGTGAGCGTGGCACCCGGGGCGATCGGCCGGGCGTCGGCGTTGCCGTCCCTGAGGTTGGGGTCGGTGGAGGAGGCGCGCTTGGCGGTGTAGTCCTTGAGGGTTGCGAGCCCCTGGAGCGGATCGCCGGTGGGCCGCTGTCCGGCGGCGGACGCGGCGAGCAGAGACAGGCAGAGGGCGCTGCCTGCGCGGGCAAGTCTTGGCACGGGGGTGCCTCCTATGGGGTGGGATTCGGCGCGGCGCCGCCAGGCGGGCGCCACGGTGGCCTATTGGCGCGGAGGGTGCGCCGGGTCCTGCCTGGGGCCTCCGCGCCGGTCCCGGCGGCCGTCCAGCGCGCCGGGCGCGTGACGGGGCCTATCGGCGGGCTGCTCTGTCGGCCAGGAGCTTCTCAACGGCGGCCCGGAAACGGGTGTGAAGCTCCTCGCTGAATCCGACGGTGATGTTGCGGACCCTGCCCTCCCGGTCGATGGCCACGTACTGGGGGATTCCCCCCACGCCATACGCCTCGAAGTTGGCGGGGCCGCCCACCACCAGGGGCCAGGTGAGGTCCCACTCATCGATGTAGGAGGCCAGTCGGGCGAACTCCTGGTCGGGCGCGAGCGGCCGCTCGTTCTTGTAGTAGCCGTAGAGCTGGGTGACTCCCACCACCTCCAGCCCCTTGTCCTTCAACTCCCGGTGCAGTCTGATCGTAGAGGGGTACCCCCTCTTGCAGAACGTTCACCAGTGGGCGGTGAAGTCCAGCACGACCACCTTGCCGCGCAGGGCGGCAAGGCTGGTGAAGGTGCCATGGACGCGGTCGGCCTTGAGTTCCGGCGCGGGCTGTCCCACCAGCCGGAGCTGGCGGAGCCTGCTGTCCAGGCTTCTGGCGGCGGGGCTGCCCTGGGCGATCCGGGCGCGGGCGTCCTCCAGCACTTTGAGCGCTTCCTGTCCGCGCTCGGCGCCCTCCAGGATATCCGCGCGGCCGAGTGCCAGGGCTGCGCGGGCGGATTCGACCTGGAGGCGCTCCTGGTCGCTGGACGGAGCCCCGGAGGGGATCAGCTTCGCCGCAGTATCCAGCAGAGAAAGGCCAGCCTCCACTCCGTCCTTGCGGGCCACGATCTCCGCCAGCATGCCCCCCGCCATCCGGGCGATCGCCGCCGCGGCGATCGGGGTGGACGGCCTGGTCTGCGCCAGCACGCGCCGGATGCCGGCAGCATCCTCCAGGGCGGCGTAGCCGCTCAGCAGCAACAGCTGGGCCTGCAGTCGGCGCTCGGCCTCGGGGTTTGTGGCCAGAAACCTCTCAGCGGCCGCCGTCATCTCCTTGGACATGCGCACGGTCTGGTAGAGTTGGGCGAGCGCCAGCTGTTTGGCCGGCTCCACCTTCGCCGGGTCGATCCCGGCCAGGGCGGCGCGGACCTTCTCTGCCCGCTGCTCGTTGAGCACGCGCAGGTCCGGCTGGCGCTGCTCCTCCCGCGCCTTGCGGATCTGCTCGGAATACCACTGGCCTATCTCCCGCAGGGCGGCCTCCGGGTCTCCCCCCTGCCGCGCGGCCAGAGCCGTGCCGGTCCCCGCAACCACCGCCAGAAGAACAGCCGCTCCGATCCGCCTTCTCCTCACGGCACTGCCTCCTTCCCGCCCTCTCGATTCGAGCAGGCGACTGATGGACACGCGATTCCCCGCGGTGCGGATGGCTTCCTTCGTGCAGGCCGGGCCCAGTGCCTCAACTCTTCGGGCCACGCTCCCGACAGGCCGCCGCTCACTCGTGGGGCAAATGGCGTAGAATGACGGGAGGCTGGAATGCGCCGCGCGGGTGCGCCAGGCGCTTCGGGCGGCCGCAGCGGATGGGCCCGGCTTTTCGGCCGCGTCGTGTCCGTATTGGAGGGAAGTGGCATGGCAGGAGAGGTGACGATCATCGGCGGGGGATTCGCGGGGGTGGAGGCAGCCTGGGCGGCGGCCAGCCGTGGATGCCGTGTGACGCTCTACGAGATGCGGCCCCAGCGAATGACGGCGGTGCATCGCACGGGGGACCTGGCCGAACTGGTCTGCTCCAACTCCTTCAAGAGCAGCCTGCTCACCAGCGCCAGCGGCGTGCTGAAGGCGGAGATGCGGCGGCTGGGCTCCCTGATACTGCCCATTGCGGAGAAGCACCGGGTGCCGGCCGGAGAGGCCCTGGCCGTGGACCGGGAGCCCTTCTCGCAGGAGGTGACCGCCGTGCTGGAAGCCCATCCGCTGGTCACCGTGGTGCGGAGGGAGGTGGCGGAGATCCCTTCCGAGCGGCCTCTCATCGTGGCCACGGGGCCGCTGACCTCTCCGGCCCTTGCCGAGAGCCTGAAGTCGTACACCGGCGGGGAGTCCCTGTACTTCTACGACGCCGTGGCGCCCACGGTCACGCTAGAGTCTCTCGATCTCTCGCGGATCTACCGGGCCTCCCGGCGCGGCAAGTCGTTGGAGCGGCGGGCGGCAGGGCCTGGAGTGCGGGATGGAGTGGGAGAAGGCGGACCCGCCGCAGCCACGAGCCCTGAGGCGGGCAAGGAGGGTCCGGGCTCCGAACAGCGATCGCGCGGCCACGATGCGTCGGACGGCGACTACCTGAACTGTCCCCTTACGCGGGCGGAGTACCTTGCCTTCTGGCGGGAGCTTGTGGCGGCGGAGGCGGCCGTGCCGCACAACCCGGAGGATGAGAAGGTCGTGTACTTCGAGATGTGCATGCCGGTGGAGGAGCTGGCGCGGCGGGGGGAGCGGACCCTGGCCTACGGCCCCATGAAGCCCATCGGCCTGCCGGACCCGCGCACCGGGCGGCGGCCCTATGCCGTGGTGCAGCTTCGTCAGGAGAACAAGGCGGGCACGCTCTGGGGCCTGGTGGGGTTCCAGACCCGCCTGAAGTGGGGCGAGCAGCGGCGCATCTTCCGCATGATTCCGGGTCTGGAGAACGCCGAGTTCGTGCGCTACGGGGTGATGCACCGCAACACCTACGTGAACGCGCCGCGCATCCTGGACCTGACCATGCAGGTGCGCGGTCACCCGGGCCTGTTCCTTGCGGGGCAGATCACGGGGGTGGAGGGCTACCTGGAATCCGCCGCCATCGGGATGGTGGCCGGGATCGCGGCCCAGCGGCTGGCCGACGGCCTGCTGCCCGCAGTGCTGCCTCCGGAGACGGCCCTGGGAGCCCTGTGCCACTACCTTGTGGAGACGGATCCCCGGCGGTTTGCTCCCATGAACGCGAACTTCGGGATCATGCCCGAGCTGCCCCAGAGCCCGCGGGACAAGCGCGAGAAAGCCCGCCTGAAGGCGGAGCGCGCCCTGAAGGCTCTGGATCGCTTCATCGCCTGGCTGGAGGGCTGACCTCCAGCCCGGGGGGAAGCCTGGCGGGGCAGGCGTCGGCCAGGCAGGGATTCGGGTGCGCGCCGCGAACGAAACCCCCGCGGCCTACAGTCGTCCGTTGGGGAGAGGGGGACCCATGCAGCTTCAGACCACCGAGAGCGCGGCCCTGGTGGAGGAGTATCTCCAGCGGATGCGGGCGGAGCTGGCGGGCCTGGCCGAGGAGGAGCGCGAGCACCTCGTCTCCTACGCCCGAGCCCAGATCGAGCTGGACACGGAGCTGGCTCCCACCTCCCCGAATCCCGACGACTCGGTGCGCGGCACGCTGGAGCGGCTGGGCCCCGCGGCACAGTATGCGAGGCGCCTCCGCCAGACCGTGCTGCCCACGGATCGCGACCTGGCGTCCACTGCCGACGAATCCGCTCCGCCGGCCCTGGTGCCCTGCCGCACGTGCACCCGGCCGATCAGCAGGGAGGCCTGCCAGTGCCCCCACTGCGGGGCGCCGTTCCCCGCCCGGAAGCTGGCACCGGCCAGCGGCTACGAGTACAAGTCCAGGGCGACGCTGTTTGGCTGGCCGCTGGTGCACGTGGCCTTTGGGCGCGACAAGAACGGCAGGCTGCGCGTCGCCAGGGGCGTCATAGCCATCGGGCAGTTCGGGATCGGGGCCATCACGTTCGCCCAGTTCGGCGTGGGCCTGGTGTTCGGGCTGGGGCAGTTCATGCTGGCCCCCATCGCGATCGGGCAGCTCGCCGGCGGACTGGTGGCTGCGGGTCAGTTTGGCCTGGGTATTCTGGCCGGCGCGGGGCAGTTCGCCACCGGCCTGCTGAAGACGTGGGGCCTGTTTGCCTGGCCGTGAGCCCAGTCACGGGTCGGGGCGGCGGTTCCGAGCGAAGCCGGCCTTGAGCACGCGGGCGCGGTCGGTCTCCTCCAGGGCGCGCCGGGCGTCGCCCTGCAGTGGCCCGTGCTCCACACTCCACCCGTCCCACTCCCGGAAGGCGTGATAGGCCCAGTCCCAGCCGTGCTCCTCGAAAAGGCCGATCAGCTCCTGCAGATAGGCAGCCGCTCCCGGCGCCCAGCGAATGGCGCTGAACTCCCCCACGTAGATCCGGCAGCCGGTGTCCTTCTGGAAACGAACCGCGGGCTCCATGGCGGCACGGAGGGCGTCGCGGTCCCAGCGCCTGCCGTCCACCGTGGCGGGCCAGGGCAGCGGCGTCGGGTTCCCGTAGATCCCCTGGTGCGTGTATTTGAACGGGTGGTACATGTGGAAGCTGTAGACCACCCCCTCCACGGGAAGGGAGTCCAGGTTGTCCATCGCCTCCGCACCGCCCCAGGGCTCGGGCTCCACGATGATGGCCCGGCGCGGGTCCAGGCTGCGCACCAGCCGGGCGGCCTGCAGCGCCAGCTCGTTCCAGCTCCGCAGGCCCGGCGGGACGTCGCCCTCCACCGGCTCGTTCACCAGGTCGTATCCCCAGACGGCCTTCTGCCTGCGCACGCGCTCCACGATGCGCCTCCAGACGGCCAGGAAGTAGTCCTGAAAGCGGCGCTCCTGGAAGATGCGGCAGACGCTGCGCGGATCGCGGCCTCCCGGCGGGGTGTGCAGGTCCACCACCACGTGGATGCCCAGCCCCTCGCAGACGGGCAGGAGCCTGTCCAGCCGCTGAAGTTCGCCCTCCAGCCAGCGGTCGTAGGCGGGGATGTCCGCCGAGTCGGCGGGGCCGTTGGGGAATCCGCCCCAGAGCAGCTGCCACCGCACGTGGTTGGCGCCCCAGGCGGCCAGCACGCGCAGGTCCTCCGCGTCCACGGTGGTGCCGATCATTGCGCCCCGGAGCCGGGGTCCGCTCCGGGGATAGGGCTTCTCCGCCTGCCTGGGGTCCGCGACTGCCACGGTGACGTCGTCGAACCAGGCCCGGCCGGTCGTGTTCTCGAGCCCGAGCACCAGCGTGGCGGAGGCGGCATCCTGGGGGATCCTTGCGCGATAGCGGACGGGCTTCCAGTCGAAGGTTCCCCAGAGGCTGTCCTTCTGAATCCACTGGTCTCCGCCGGGGGACTTGACGTGCAGCATGAACTTGACGCCGTTCCAGCGGTGGGGCGGCTGGGCCACTTCCTCGGCCCGGATGCGGGCCTCCAGCTTCAGGCGCCGACCCCGCAGCGCCTCCACGGGCAGGGCCATGCGCGCGCTCACGGTGCCGGGCCCGTCTGCGGCGGGCCGGACCGCCTGGAGCGCGCCTCCGTCCAGCCCGATTCCTGCGGCCGGCATCTCCCAGCCCTTCAGCGCGGCCGCGCCTTCGAACCGCCATGTGAGCGGCCGCTGGGCTCGGGCCGCTGCCCAGCCAGCCGCGAGGCTCGTCGCAGCCGCCGCAGCCAGCACCGCCGTCCGTGTAACCCATCGCATCGCCCCTGTCTCCGTGGGGGAATTCCGCCCGAGTCCCCGGCCTCCCGCGAATCCATTCCGTCACGCGGGACCCGCGGTGAGGCTTCCGCCGCTCATTGTGGGCGGGATCCGGCGGTGCGGCATCGGCAGAACGGCGGATTGTGGGCGGAGATTCTCCAGCGCCACGCCGGGGCGGTCAGGAGGCTAACCCCTGAGCGGGCACCTCCGTATACCTATAATGTTGACGAGGTGCCGCCCGCCAGCGGCGAAGGATGGACGAGCATGGATCGCGCTGAGCGCACGGAGCTGGAACGCTGGATCGAGATGATCTGGGAGAAGGCTCATGAGATGGGCCTGGACCCCTATCCCACCCACTTCGAGGTGGTGCCCGACCACGTCATCTACGAGCTCGGCTCCTACGGCCTGCCCGCGCGCTTCTCCCACTGGACCTTCGGCCGGGACTACCACCGTCAGAAGACCAGCTACGAGTATGGGATGAGCAAGATTTACGAGATTGTGTTCAACACCGACCCCACCCAGGCGTTCCTGCTGGACAGCAACTCCCTGCTCTCCCACAAGCTGGTGGTGGCCCACGTCTACGGCCACTCAGACTTCTTCCGCCGCAACACCTACTTCCAGCACACCGACCGCACCATGATCGACACGGCGCGGCTGCACGCGAACCGGATCCGGGAGTATGAGCAGCAGCACGGTCCGGAGACGGTGGAGCGGTTCCTGGACGCGGTGCTCTCCATTGAAGAGCACTTCGACCCCACGGCTCCGGCCTACCGGCGCAAGTCCGCCGAGGAGTACGAGAAGGAGCGGCTGCACCCGGCCGAGCGCCACACCGAGTATGACGACCTCTGGCGCGCGACACAGAATCCGGAGGCGCCGGCTCCCAAGCCCCGGAAGCTGCCCCCGGAGCCGGAGAAGGACCTGCTGGCCTTCATCCGGGACCACGCGCCCGACCTGGCCGACTGGCAGCGCGACTGCATCAACATCGTCCGGGAGGAGATGATCTACTTTGTGCCCCAGATGCGCACGAAGATCATGAACGAGGGGTGGGCCAGCACCTGGCACGAGCGGATCCTCACGGAGCTGCCGCTCACTCCCGAGGAGCACTGGGAGTTTCGGAGGCTTCACGCCGGCGTGCTCTCGCCAGGGTCGCGCATGTCCATCAATCCGTACTATGTGGGCTATCAGATCCTCAAGGACATTGAGCGGCGGTGGAACGGCGAGCGGGAGGAGGGCGACCCGGAGGAGGACTGGCGGGGCGAGAAGATCGCACGGCCCGCGGGCGAGGGGCTTCGCAAGATGTTCGAAGTGGCGGAGCTGGAGAACGACGTCTCCTTCCTTCGGAAGTACCTGACCCGGAAGCTCGTCCACGATCTGGACATGTACACCTACAAGCTGGAGGAAGTGGACGGCGAGCTCATGTGGGTGGCCACCGACACCGACTGGCGCAAGGTGCGCGACACCCTCGTGGACTCCATGACCAACCTGGGCGCGCCGGTGGTGATGGTGGAGGACGGCGACTACCGCCGCCACGGGGAGCTCTATCTGAAGCACTACTACGACGGGAAGCCGCTGGACACCGACTACACCGCGCGCACACTCAAGCACGTGCACCTGCTGTGGGGGCGTCCGGTGCACCTGGAGACGGTCATCGACGAGGATCCCGTGCTGCTCTCCTACGACGGCGAGAACCTGGTGCAGCAGACGCTGTGAGCGGAGTGCGTCGTGGAGTGGCGGGTTGTGCGTGGACTGCCGCCGCGCACAGCCCGCCACTCGCCTTGCAGGCTACGCCTCGCCGGAGGAGGGCTCCGCCGTGAGGTGGACGGCCTGGTAGCCTCCCCGGGCCTTGTAGTAGGCGATGAGGCCCAGATAGCTGAGCAGCATGAGGAGCGGGAAGACGGCCACGGTGGAGAGGGCCTCCTTCTTCGCCTGGCCCTCCACCGCCGTGATTGTCTGCTGGTCGGACTTGGACAGCCCCTTCGCCTTCTCCGGGTCCACCGCCTTGTAGGTGCCGAAGACCCACCTCTTCTCGACAACCACCTGCTGGTGCAGGGCCTGGTGCTGGGCGGCGAGGCTTCTCTCCACGGAGGTGTCCTGGATGAAGCCCAGAAGCACGGCGCCCACGATTCCCACGCCAAGCATCCCCACGCCGCTGATGCCGTTGAGCGTCATTGCGCCGCCGCGGGGGAACTGCTCGGAGACCACTCCCAGCATGGTGGGCCAGAAGAAGGTCTTGCCGATCCCGTAGAGGGTGGCCGCCAGCAGAATCGTGGTGCCGGTCGCCTTGGAGAGGGCGAAGAGCCCGACCATGGCGATGCCGGAGCAGGTGGCCAGGAGGCCGAGCGGCGAGAGCTTGTGGATGATGGGGCCGGCGCAGAAGCGCAGGATCGTCATGATGGCGGCGGTGTAGACAAGGATCCATCCGGCCGCCACCCCCAGCCTCTCCATTTCCGGGGTCATGAGCGAGGTCACCCAGCTGTCCACCCCCAGCTCGGTGGTGGCCAGCGGAATCATGATGAGCACCAGCACGAGGAAGATGCCCCGGCCTGGCGCGAATCCCACGTACGCGCCGAACGCCACCGTGAGCCAGATGATGAGGGCCCAGGTGAGCGCCGTGGGGAAGCTGAAGACGCGGCCGATCTCGGAGACTACGAGGAAGCTGGCGATGAGGGCGCCGATGAATCCAAACTCGCGCAGCATGTCGCGATAGGAGACGCCGGCCGCCACCCGCTCGTTGACGGGGAACCGGCACCCCAGCATCAAGAGCCCGTAGATGGCGGTGGGGATCAGGATCAGACCCACCTTCATCTTCCAGTCGGCCGTGCCCAGGGCGATGGTGAGGATGCCGCCCAGCACCATTCCTCCGGGCCACCCGGCGTGGAGGATGTTGAGCCACTTGGTCTTCTCGCGGGGGAAGAGGGTGGCCACCACCGGGTTGATCACGGCCTCCACGGTGCCGTTGGCCAGCGCCACGATAAACGTGGCCCACCAGAGCTGGGAGTAGCTGGTGGCCGTGATCGTCATGATGGCCGAGATCACGTGGCAGGCGAAGGCGAAGACCATGGCCTTTCCGTAGCCGATGCGGTCAATCACCAGGCTGAAGAGGATGATGCTGATGGCGAACGGCCATAGCCCCACGCCCGCGATCTGCCCCTTCTGGACCGCCGTCATGTTGAACGCCCGGCCAAGGTCATCCAGGATGAGGGAGCGGATGACGAATCCGAAGGCGGTGGCGATGAGCGCGACGAAGCACGCCCAGAAGAGCAGCTTTCGCTTGGCTTCCGGCAGCTCGGTCTCGGGGGCGAGGAAGCCGGTAGTGGCTGTACTCATGAGAGGATGCCTCCTTGACGGGATAGGCGGTGAAGTGAATGCACAACGGGCCGGCACGGGGGGTTCCGTCAGGAGAGTCCCGGCTCGTGGGGTGCACTTTCGCGCTGGGCGGCGGGCAATCCTCCTCCCGGGCGCGGCGGGAGGGCGAGCAGGTGAGGGGCCGCCCTCTGTCGAATGAGCACCCATCATGCGGGCGCGGCGACTCGCGGGGCTTGCGGTCCTGGCGTGGCTGGCGGGATGCGGCGGGGGAGGGGGCGGCGACTCCGGGACGGGCTGCGGTCTGGACGCCTTCACGCCCAACTACGCCCGGAGCCTGAGCAGCCTGCTCGCATGGCCGGCGCTTCCGG
>Ga0073934_10012247_pt1 | contig 10152 bp, 10 predicted proteins | sample LarsenN4metaG_FD_76834 | JGI IMG/M metagenome (GOLD analysis project Ga0073934, IMG submission 76834) | Hot spring sediment bacterial and archeal communities from British Columbia, Canada, to study Microbial Dark Matter (Phase II) - Larsen... ... | reverse complement strand
TTGGTAATTGGAGATTGGTAATTACCACTTACTAATTACCAATTACTCTTTTGAAAACTGCAAAGTTAATCCCGGTCGACTCCCTAATATTTCTGGGCCCAAACCTGGTCATAGAGTGTTTGCCAAATCCGGATTTGGATGTAGCGGAGAGGCAGCCTGGCCAGGATTTCCTTCAACTTGAGCCGGGGCCAGGTTTTGCCGGGCATCAGCCGGGCCTCCCAGCCAATCCGGTTGGTGGTCAGCAGCCAGCCGCTGTCCGGATTGAGGCTGGAGGCAGGTCGCAAGACCCGGACCAGCTCGGCCAGCCCCGTTTCCGGGTTTGGCAGAAACTCCAGCGCTTCCAGGCAGGTAACCAGGGGCAGGCTGTTATCGGCAAAGGGCAGGGCCATGGCATCGGCCTGGATCAGCGTAACCCGACCCTGGGCCACAGGCGCTAGGTCTCGCCGGGCAACGGCCAACATTTTAGAGGCCCGATCTAAACCGATGATATGGCCCCGGTAGGCCGGCTGGCGTAGCAGCAGCAGTGGAACTCGCCCAGTTCCGGTGGCAACATCGAGAATGGTCGCTTCAGGTTGAGGATAGAGCCGGTTCATCAGGGGCCGGCCCAGGGTGATATCTTCTTCCGTTTCGTCAAAAGCCTTAATCTTATTGTAACGCTCGGCAGTCCAATCATAGAGTAAGGCGACTAATGGCGCACCCAGATAGGCCCCTTCGGCCACGATGAGCTGCCAGTAAAGAAGAAGGCCAATGATTGCTACAATCGCGAAAATAAGCAGCCAGAACATAATCACCTGGAGAAGAGGATTTTACTCAAAATGGGTGTTTCAATTTCACAAAGTTCCCAACGACCAGCCTGCCGCCAGCGCCCCAAAGATGAGAAAAGGTTGGGCCTTTTCAAGAAAAGCGGCAGCTTGGCCAGCATGCGCTTTTAACAAAAGTTGGGCAACCACAAGGGCGGCTCCAACGGCCGCACCCGGTAGCAAGCGTACGCCCAACAGCAGCAGAATTACAGCGATCTGGCCGCCAAAAAAGAGCCATTCGGCCCGCCGATGCCCGCCTACCATGCGTAATCCTCCCAAATAGACCAGGCCATAACAAACAGCCAGGGCCAGGGAGAAAGGCGCCAGGTTTGACCATAACAAAATGCCCATCAACCACGGCAGGAACAACTGAACAATGGTTTGAAGCCGGCCGCCGCCGGCATCGGCCAGCGCCGCCGGTTTCAAGGCCATGAATAGAATTAAGCCAATGGCCAGCACCGTCAACCAGAAGATGGCGGCCCGCAATGCGATGGCAATAGCCAGGGCCAAAAGAGCGCTGAGAAAAAAGGTGGCCACCTGGTCGCCAAATTGGGGCCAATAAAGTTCCTGCCACCAGAGCCGGTAGCGGCGAACATATAGCACAAATTGCCCCCCTGGCGAACCAGGTTGGGCGTAGGGAAGGGAAAAGCCATAGCGCGGCGCCGGCGGTAGCTGGGCTTCAACCAGTTGCCGCCATAACTGCCGCTGAACAGCCAGTTCCCACAAGACGCCCAGCAGCGGGTCAACCAGCAGCCATAAACCCACCAGTTGGAGAAGATGGCTGTAGTTAAAATTCCCCTGACCGGTTGATAAAGCCCCGGCAATCGCCGCCCAGCCCGGCCCCAGGCTGAACCAGCCTGGGGAGAGCAGCAGGCGAAATTTGAGCGTATGTCCAAACGGTTGCTGCATGGCCGAAAAGTATACCACACGGCTCTAAAGCTGACAATCGATACTCATCTGCTGGCATTGTCAGTTGTTGTCATTTTAGGGTATAATGGGCTAACTTTCTCTGTTAAACCACCTAACCCATTAAATTGACCTCACTTATCTTTGGGAGGTAATAAGCAGTGAGCCAGGATATCAGTACGCAGCCTGCCGGCGAGGATATTTTTATTAGCTATTCCCGCAAGGATGAAGCTTTTATCAAACAGTTGTACCAGGAATTAACCGGGCGCGGCTTGTCGACCTGGTATGATCGGTTTAACATTGGCGTTGGGACGCAGTGGGCGGAAGAGATCGTGAAAGGAATTCGGGATTGCCGGGTTTTTGTGCTGGCGCTCTCCCCGGATTCGGCGGCATCGGTCAATGTGCGCAAAGAGTTGGATTTGGCGCAGCGCTACCAGAAGCAGATTGTGCCGCTGATCTGGCGCAAGGTGGATATCCCGGTGGCGATGGAGTACCAGTTGGCCGGCATCCAGTGGATTGAATTTAATGAAGCTGCTTCTCCCGAAAAGTTTGAGCAACTGGCGGATGTGCTGCGACGGCTCATTGGCGGCGCATCTCTGCAGGAGGCAGCCAGGGGAACAGCGATTGCCAGGGAATCAAATATTCCCGCCCTGACCGATACGGCAGCGCCGCCCAAAGAAAGCCCTGGCGGTAGACGGCTGGGATTAAAGAGACCAAGCAGCGTTAACCCGATGGCCATTGGCGGCCTGATTATTTCAGGGGTGGTGACCACTTTTGGTTTGGATGTAGGGGATCAAGATTTTGTCAACGCTGAACTCAAGTGGCTTTTTCAGGCTGCCGATCACCTGCTCAAGATCAGGGCCGGTGAAATTGGAGCTGACCAGCCGGTCGCTGTGGCTATCCCGGATACGGCTGTGCAGTCGAGCCAGGCCAATAACCGGCTTTTGAACATCTCGCTGGCCTCTGCTTTTGCGCCCCAGGTCGAAAGGATTTTTGGCCGGATCAAGACCCATCTGGATAATTTAAACCTGGCTCTGGCCCAGGAAGTTCAGTTGGGTGAGGCTGGCAAATTTGATTCAGCCTTACAATTCCGGCTTAAAAATCAGCGGCTCGATATTGTGGAAAAGGATTTGCGGGAGTTGGCAGCCTTGATTGAACAGGCGTATGGCGTCCGGGTCACAGCTCCTGACGAATTGAGCAGCTTCTTAAAGGCGGGATAGTTTATGAAACACCCAGACCCTATCGCCACCGGCGGCTTGATTGTGGCCGGTCTTGTCACACCGCTTCATTTGACGGCGGAGGATCGGGCCTTTATCGAAGGTGAGTTAACCTGGCTTTTTAGCGCGGCTGATCATTTTCTTCAGATACGCCGGGCTACATTCAGGCCGGACCAGCCGATTGCCGCCCCTATACCTGGCGATGCGGAACGGGTTTCAACCGAAGCGGATAATCGGATTTTGCTAGATAGGGTCAAAGTGCAGGTGAAAGATTGGTCAGCCAGCGCCGGCTTTAAGAGTATGGAGGAAAAGCTAGAGGTTCAACTGAGCATGTGGGAAGATGAAATCTTAACTCTGTTGGACGGGCTGGCGAACTATCTGAACTACTTGAATATTCAGCTTGATGAAGAAACCACGCTGGGCGAGGCCGGAAAATTTGATCCTTCTTTGCAAAATAAAATCAGGCAAGCCCGGTTAAAAGCAGCTCAAACAGTGCAAGAGTTGGCGCTCCTCATGCGAGAACTTTATGGTATTTATGTCACCAGCCCGGAGCAACTGGTTGAGCTTTTTTCGAGTTGATCACTGGCGGAGCAAACCATGCGAAGATTGAAGAGAGAGAGTGGTACTGACAAAGGCAGCGCCGGCGCTGTAGCCATCGGCGCCCTGATCATGGCAACGGCCATCACCCATCTTGGTCTATCCGCCGAAGATCGGGAGTTTGTTAACCAGGAGTTGAGGTGGCTTTTTAGCGCAGTGGACCAGTTTCAGCAGTTTTTGCAAACCGTCGGGCAGAGATTGGCGGCCGAAGAGAACGCGATCAGGCAAAGATTTATCCAGGAATTGGGCGCTGAGTTTTACATTTTGGCCGACAAAAAAAGCCAGGCGGAACTGGCCCGGGTCACGCCTCAGATTTGGCGGGCGGAGGTAGAACAGATGCCACCGGCGCCCGAGCCAGTTCCGCCTGAATCCGAGCGGATCCCCCAGGCCAATAATAAAATTTTGACTGATTTAGACCCGGCTGAGTTACAAAATTGGTCCAGAACGGTTGAAGCGATTTTAACTCGGATCAATCTTCATCTAAAGGGGCTCAATATTTTGCTTGACCAAGAGGCCCGGTTAGGCGAGGCTGGCAAAACCGATTTTTCTATACAGAGCCAGATCAAGTATAGACAGGTTGAGCTTTTCACAGCGCTTCAAGAATTGGCTTCATTGGTGCATCAGGTTTATGGGGTGCTGGTTACCAGCCCCAACCAGCTTATTGATTTTCTGGAAGAGGGCTAGGTTAAAAGCCGGGGATGGAGTCGAGGCTTCAGCCGGTCCCCCGCCTAAAGGCTCGACTCCATCCGCCCTTGATGTAACAACAGGTTCCATAACAGACAGACCCTAAAGGTTTGGGAAACCTTTAGGGTCTGGAACGCGGTTATTCCTCTTGGACGGTTACGCTGGTCATCTTATCACCCTGGCGGATGGCGTCAACAATATCCTGACCCTGGGTGACTTTACCAAAAACGGTATGTTTGCCGTCAAGATGGGGCTGGGGTGAATGGGTAATAAAAAACTGGCTGCCGTTGGTATTAGGCCCGGCATTAGCCATAGAAATGACCCCGGTTTCGTGTTTTAAGGGATTATTTCTGACTTCGTCTTCAAACCTGTAACCGGGTCCCCCCCGACCGGTTCCGGTGGGATCGCCCCCCTGAATCATAAAGTTGCTGATGACCCGATGAAATGAAACGCCATCATAGTAGCCCTCGCGGGCCAGGAAAACAAAATTGTTCACCGTCTTGGGCGCATATTGCGGATAAAGCTCCAGTTCAATTGTTCCCTTGGTGGTTTCAATTGTGGCGTTGTAACTTTTTTTAGGATCAATCTGCATCGAGGGTGGGCTGCCCCACTGTTTATTTGCCATCTGTATGTATATCCTTTCTAGATTTGTTCAATATAGTTTCAACCTGTAACTGCTGAGAGATAGCCGGTCTTGGGCTAAAACCGGCGTCCCCATGTTACCGCTCCGTCAGGTTGATCAACTCAATAAAGGAGCCAAGGCGGTGGCGGTTTGCTTGGTATAAAACCAGACCCCACCGGGTCTAAGTTTAACATCAAAGACAACGGCCAGCAAAAACCTTTCATTTACATCACATACATAAAGGTTATAATCATCACCTTCATAAAAGCTGGCCTTAAACTTTTTCTTGTTATCCAGTAGATTGGCTAAATTGGCCGAACTAAAGTAATTGGCGGCAATCTGGGCGCAGATACGGCTGACCTTGGCATTGTTAATCTGGCCAACGGCTTTAACCAGATTCCCCTTGGCATCGATCAGCAAGACGGACCGGGTTCCGGCATTAATATACAGTTTTTGCAGATGATCCTGGATCGACATCTTATCGAGCGGCTTATCTCGAACTGCCAACGCCTGAGGGCCGGCAATGATCTCTTCAAAGGTCGATCCCGATTCAGCCTCCGCCTCGGTCGATTCTGCCGACTTGTTAGCAGTCTGCCGGACCATCTCCCTGATTTGATCCATCGTAAAGGGTTTATTTAAATAACCATCAAAGCGTAACCGATGGGTCGTGTTACGCAGCTTGCTGGTACCATAGGCGGTCATCAGCACCACCTGGGTATCAGGGGAAATTTTCCGCACCACCGTAGCCAAATCCACGCCGGTCATCCCAGGCATCATGTAGTCGGTAATAACCAGGTCAAACCATTGTTTCTCAATTTGCTCAACAGCGCTGGACATATCGCTGGCGGTGTGGATGCGGTAATTTGAACCTAATCGTTTAAGGCCAAATTCCAACATCCGCAAAACGCTTTTATCATCATCTACAATTAACACATGTTTTTCAGTCATTACTGCTGTCTTTTTTATTTCCAAATAGGTCATCAAAATCTGTCATCATCGTTTGATCGGTATCCCGCAGTTCAATGGAGGGCAATACTAAGGCCAGTTCCGTGGCGGCCTGCCTGGTATAAAACCAGACCGTTCCAGGCTTGTTCTCGGCATTGATCACCACTGCCAGGAAAAAATTACCGTTTACATCATGAACATAAATGTTATACTTGTTGCCTTCATAATAGCTAGATTTAAATACCGACTCATTGTCGCCAAAGAGTGTAGCCAGCTCGGCAATCGCCAGAAAGTTGGCGGAAACAAAATTGGCTAAACGCAGCGCTTTAGCCCGCTCCATATTACCTGCAATTTGCACCGGTAAACCCTCGGCATTAACCAGTAAAACATGATGCGCTCCAATCTGGCGGCGCAGTGTCTGGAGTAATTCTAGAACAGCGGCTTTTGGAATTGTTTGATCAGAGGGGGGCGGTTCAGCCGCGGCGCCTACTTGGGTCAGGACCCGCATGACAGATTCTAAAAGTTCGGGCATCGTAAAAGGTTTACCCACAAAACCGCTTAACTCCATATCATCGACGGTATTCCGCAGTCGCTGCGTCTCATAGTGGGCCGTCATCAAAATAAAGCGAGTTTCAGGGGCAGTCTGGCGTATCTGCCGAATCAACTCCAGGCCGCTCATTTCAGGCATCATATAATCGGTTACGATGAGATCAAATTTTTGTTTCTGAGCTTGCTGCAGCGCTACGGCCCCATTTACGGCTGTTGTAACCTGATATCCGGGTTGTAAGCTTTTTATTCCATGCGCTACCAAAAAAAGCAGGTCCGGGTCGTCGTCTACCACCAGGATACGCTTATTACTCACAAAAAGACTCCTTGAAGATCGGTGAATAGCAAATGGCGAATAAGTGAATGGGGGAACCCACAGGGCAAGTGTGGCAAATAAAAATATTTTCATTCCTGGTAATGTGCTGCCGGTTCATGATGGCTCCTATAAGAATTATAACAAGTTTAGCTTAAACAGGTCATCCAGACGATAGGCAATTGGTCACACAGGTTTTACCCGGCTTATTTTCCGTTTTTGGGCCGAGTTAACGATTGTTTTATCGGCAAGCAAATAAGTCGCCCAACCGGTCCCGTTACAGAGAGGGCAATTGCGGCCCAGGAGGAGCCGGCCCTTGCCCCGGCAGCGCCGGCAAGGCCGCGCCGGCTGCTCTACCAGCACCTTACCTGGGCCTTCACACGTAGTACAAACTCTGCCAGCCTTATTCCCAACTCCGGTTCCTTTACACCGGGCGCAGGTTTCAAGTCCAAATCTTGCACGAGAAGATCGCTTTGATTGTTCATTCTGTTTGAAGAATTCTTGAGATAATCTTCATAATTCGACGTTGTAACTGAACTACCCGGTGAAGCTACCCTCATTATACCATGAAGCCCTTCTGGATATAATTGCGAGGTCCATAACCAGATGGTAAAATTCCAGGTAACTGTTCAAGGATAGACCAGATTCACCTTCCTGGAAGCTAAACTTTGATCGGTAATCTCCTTTCTGTCGTCCAGAAATAACTTTGCATTTTGAGCCAGGAATTGGTAATTGGAGATTGGTAATTACCACTTACTAATTACCAATTACTCTGTGGAAAACGGCAAGGAATTCAACTTTGGTCAGTCGAATCACCCTCAAAAATCATATATTAAAGCTGCTGCTCTGGGCCGGCTATTTTTTGCTGACGCTGGCGCTAACCTGGCCTACAGCCAGCCAGATCGCGACGCATCTACCCGGCGATGGGGGTGATGACCCGGCGATCGCCTGGAATTTGTGGTGGGTCAAGTATGCTTTACTTAACCAGGCTCAAAATCCTTTTGAAACAGATTTCCTCTTTTACCCTATTGGGATTAACCTGGCGTTTTATACCTTAACACCGCTCAATGCGGCCACGGCTCTCCCTTTAACCCTCAATCTCGGCGTTGTTACTGCCAGTAATCTGCACATGTTTTTTTCTTTTGTCGTGAGTGGTTATGGCGCATTCCTGTTAGTGAGATATTTGCTGGCGACATTGCCCGCTGGAGTGGAGCCTGCTCTATTTCGGCCAGATCCAAGCCTTATCTGGCTAAGCGCCGCAGTGGCCGGAGGTTTCTTTGCTTTTGCCAGCAGCAAGCTGTTCTATGTCGCCTTAGGCCAGTTCAATATCGCCAGCACCCACTGGATTCCCCTGGCCGCGCTTTATATGATTCGGTCGCACCGGCGGCCAGGCCAGCTAAAAAATCCAATAATGGCCGGCCTCTTTCTCAGCCTGCAAGCCTGGGCGGAAATGACCTACGCCTCATTTCTGCTGATCTTGTTAGGGTTACTTTGGCTTTACTGGGGCCTGAGGTTTGGCTTCGACCATTTGAAATCGCCAGGCAGATCAACGGTCCCATGGCCGGCGGTAGCGCTTCAACTCCGAGCTGGCCTGGTTCTGGCGGTTACCTTTTTATTGGGTATTGCGCCCCTCCTGGCCCAGATGCTGCCCGATATGCGGGCTGAGGGTGATTTTTTGGTGGAAAGTGGCGGCTTTGCGGATGCATTCAGCGCCGATCTATTTGGCTTTATCATTCCGACGATGCACCACCCTTTTTTTGGGGCGTTGATCCATCAAACCTATATTGCCGGTTTTGATAAGGGCCAGCATATTTACCTGGGCCTGACCCTCCTGGCCTTAGCTCTCATTGCGCTCATCACCGGCTACCGCCGCCCAGAGTTGGGCTTCTGGTTTATTTCGGCGGGCGTCTTCGCCCTGCTTTGTTTAGGCCCGACTATTGTGATCAATGGTTACGTTACTGAGCTTAACGGCCCTTTTGTCTTGTTACAAAAATTGCCTTTTTTCAAAGGCAACCGTTACCCCAGCCGTTACAGCGTCATGCTGGTTTTGAGTTTGAGCGTCTTGGCCGGCTATGGGTTGGTGCGGCTCGGCCAGTGGTTCAAGCCACAAACTCAGGCTATCAATCGACAGAAATCTAACCTGCTCCTCCTGTTTATAGCTGGCCTGTTTCTCTTTGAGCATCTCTCGCTGCCCCTGCCCCAGTCTGATATGCGGGTTCCGGCTGCCTACGACCTGATTGCAGCCGATCCTAACGATGTTACGGTGCTGGATATTCCTTTTGCCTGGCGCAACGGGTTTCGGATCACCGGCGCTTTAACCACCCAGTTTATGTTTGGCCAATTTTATCAGACGCTGCATCAAAAAAGGTTGTTGCAGGGAAATACCAGCCGTAATCCTTTGTTTAAATTCCAATATTTTACCAACGCACCGATCATCAATTCGCTGCTGGCTCTGGAAACCGGTAAAACCATTCAGCCGGAAAGATGGATCCAAGACCGGGCCATTGCCGCCGACGTTCTTCGATTTTTGAATATCCATTATATCGTCGTCCGGCCCGAACCGGACAACCCGCTGGTCACTTCCCAGGCAACCATCCCTTATATTGAGGCATTGCTGCCGGTTAAGAAAATGCTTGATGAGCCCTCGATAAAGGTCTACCAGGTTAGCCCGCTCCCCCCGCCCCTGTCCCCCATCCGGATCGACAGCAGCCAGCCCTTAGCCCTGCTCTATTTTGGGGAGGGGTGGGGCCTGCTAACCCCAGGCCGGCCTATAATAGCTCAACGCGAGGAAGTTCGCTTATTGGCGCCGCTGGCTAAAGCTCCTCAACAGCTAAGGCTGCGCCTGCGCCTACCTGAACCGGCCACAGCCGGTCCGCAACAGGTTTACCTGGAGCTAAATGGCTGGCGCTCCGAGCCGCAATCTTTTGGCCCGGCCTGGCAGGAGTTATCTTTTGAAATACCGGCCGGGCCCATCCAGCCTGGCTTAAATGACCTGCGCCTGCATTTTGAAAATATAGTTTCTTTGCCCTTTCCCGGGCCGGAAACGGCCATACTGGATGTAACCGTTGTCAGCGCCGGAGAAGAGGTCGGCGGCTTCGGCCATATCTATGTCAACGGTCATCAAGTTTCGCCTAATGAACGCGGGTATAACGTGGCGATTATCCAGCCAGGCCGGCCGGTTGTGGTAGATTATTTTGATACCCATTATTATCCGGCTGCCTCGGCTGCTTTAAGCCATTATGAGCCGCTCACGGTTCGAGCGGCCGGTATGATTATTGCCGTGGCGGCGGCCGATGAGGCCAGCGCTCAGTTGGATGGTGAAGCCATCTCAGCTCTCCATTCGATTGGGGCCAAAGGGAATTTGCGGGGCTGCTTTCGCTGTAGCCACGCCTTGATCAGTGAGGTAGGCCGGCCTGATGGCAAAACGGTCGAGGCGCTCGACCCGCTTCGCCCGGTAGGCGTAACTCTTAATCTTGGTTTAACCGAACCCACTATCGCCGCTGTGGTCGATTGGATTCAAGT
>Ga0073934_10012245_pt1 | contig 10156 bp, 3 predicted proteins | sample LarsenN4metaG_FD_76834 | JGI IMG/M metagenome (GOLD analysis project Ga0073934, IMG submission 76834) | Hot spring sediment bacterial and archeal communities from British Columbia, Canada, to study Microbial Dark Matter (Phase II) - Larsen... ... | reverse complement strand
AGCACGAGGTCGGCGGTTTCGTTCAAGCCTTGGCGACGATCTTCCAGCACCCGGACATGCCGCATCTCTGGGCCAACCTGCTCTGCATGGGCGGCGCCTTGTTGACTTACAACTTCCTGACGTTGCTCCGCCGGCATCTGGGGCCGGGCGGCCTGCGTCGTGTGCTGTTCTCACCACCCGATTGAACCCGTTGCAGAAAAAACCTTCGAAACCCTTTCCTGTGAGCAAAATCCGCCGAATTGAAAACTCCGGAGGCACTCGCCGCGTCCCCGCCTTTCTCCTCAGCATGGCCGTGCTGCTGCTGCTGTGCTCTGGCTGCCGCTCGATCGGACCGGGCACCGTCCCGCGGGACCGCATGCACTACTCCACTGCCGTGGCCGAGTCGTGGAAGGAGCAGTTGCTGCTGAACATCGTGAAGCTGCGCTTCGCGGACGCGCCGGCGTTCCTGGAGGTCGCGTCCGTGGTCAGCGGCTACACCCTCGAAACCGGGGTCAGCCTCGGTGGGCAGGTGTCGCCAGAAGACCTGCGCGGGGACACGTTCGGCGCCGCCGGCGTGTCCGGCAAGTTCACGGACCGGCCCACGATCAGTTACACGCCTATGACCGGAGAGCGCTACGCGCGGAGCCTGATCTCGCCCGTGCCTCTCGATGCGCTCCTGCATGTGCTGCAGGGCGGCACGCCGGCCGATTTCCTCCTGGGCCTGACCACGCAAACCATCGAAGGGCATCACAACGCCGGCGTGTTCGCCGGGCAGTTTCAGGCCGTCGAGCCGGGCTTCCAGCGATTGCTGCAACTCTTTCGCACTCTCCAGGAGGCGAAAGTCATCGAGTTCGAACTGACGACGGAAGAGGGCCGGACGGTGGCCCATCTCCGCTTTCACCACCCGCCAGGTTCTTCGGAGGCCTTGAAGGCCGGGTTGGCGGAGTGCAAACGTCTGCTCGACATCCCGGCGGAGACGGATCGGGTGAAGGTGGCCTTTGCCATGCGGGACGCCGACCCCGAGGCGATCGGCGTGCGGACGCGTTCGCTGGTGCAGATTCTCGACTCGTTGGGAGTTGGCGTGAGGATTCCCGCGGACCATCCGGCGCGGCACCGGGCGTTTCCGCTCGATCCCACTCTCGCGCCCCCGGGATTCACCGTCGAGAGCGCCAAGGAAAGGCCCGCCGACGCCTTCGTGTCCGTGCAGTATGAGGGCTTGTGGTTCTGGATTGACCGGCAAGATCTCGTCTCGAAATCCACCTTGACCGCTGTGACCCTGCTGTTCAACTTCCTCGAGGGGGGCGGCAAGGGATCTCCGGTGCTGACCATCCCCACCAACTGACCCGGTCGAAGATGAAAGCCATGTTCGCCACGAGCTCACTGACGCCACGTTGGTGGCGGCGGAGCAACTTTCGGTTCCTCGCCGGCAGCTTGAGCCTCGCTGCCCTGTTCAGCACGTTGGGCCAGGAGCCGGCCCATCCGCTCGAGCCGCCGGACCGTTCCAGCCCGCGCGCGGCGTTGCGGACATTCCTGGAGCGGGGAGATGCCCTCGGCGCCTTCCTGGCCGGAGCGTATCTCACTTCACCCTCGCCGGCGAATTACCATAAGGCGGCTTCGCTGGCGCAAGAAGTCTTGAACGGGCTTGACTTGAGCGGCGTGCCGCCGGCAGCCCGCACCAAGGCCGGGCGGGCGGCGGGGGTGGCTTTATACGAAACGCTGAGCCGGATTCAACTGCCCCCCTTTGAGCAAATCCCCGGCCCCGGCACCAATGTGTCGCGTTGGGTCATTCCGCACACCGAGATCGCCCTCGTCCGCATGCCGTCCGGGCCGCACGAAGGGGCGTTTCTCTTCAGCGCCGACACCGTCAAGCACCTTGGCGAGTTCTACGCGCGAGTGCGGCACCTGCCCTACACGCGACCGGTTCCGCTCGAGCACGTGGCGGAAATCCTCACCCAGAGCGGCGGCTGGATGATTCCTCACCGGTGGTTGCAAGCGCTGCCGGAGTGGCTGCGCGTGCCGCTGGCGGGCCAGCCGCGTTGGAAATGGGCCGGGGTCGCGCTGCTATTGGTTTTATTCGCGCTGGTGCTGCGCCTCGCCCACCGCTTGTCGCGGCGGGGCCGCGACGCTCACCCGTTTCTGCGCGCGCTGGCGGAAATCGCCCTCCCGTTGGCGCTGCTTCTCACGGTTCCCGTCGTCGCCTACCTGGCCCTCTTCCAAATCAACCTCCTCGGTGGCCTGGCCGTCGTCGTTGAAGAAGTGGCAACGGTGATGATGTTTCTGGCAGGCGCGTGGGTTTGTTGGCGGCTTGCCCCGGTGGTCGCCGAAGCCATCATCGCTTCTCCCAGCATCCCCACCGAGAGCCTTGGACGCCCATCTGATCCGCATCTCTGCCCGGCTCTTCGGGATCATGGCGGCGGCCACGCTGCTGGCGATGGGGGCGGACCGGATCGGCGTGCCCGTCTATGGCATCGTTGCCGGCCTGGGCGTGGGCGGTTTGGCCATCGCCCTGGCTGCGCAGCCGACCATCGAGAATCTGATCGGTGGCCTGAGTTTGTTTGCCGACAAGTCCCTCCGCGTCGGCGATTACTGCCGGTGCGGGACGGATGAGGGGACCGTCGAGTCCATCGGCATCCGCTCGACGTGGATTCGCGGCCTGGACCGCACGTTGACGACGATTCCCAATGCGGCACTCTCGAAGATGTCGGTGGTCAACTTCGGTCGGCGCGATCAGACGATGATGAGAACGGTCATTGGCGTGCGCTACGAAACCACTCCAGAGCAACTGCGTTACTTGCTCGTCAAGCTCCGGGAGTTGTTGGTGGGCCACCCGAGGATTGACCCTAACACAGCGCGGGCGCGGCTCATCGGCTTCGGGGCCAGCTCGCTGGACATTGAGATCTTTGCCTACGTGCGGACCACGGTGCGGACGGAATTCCTCGCCGTCCAGGAGGACGTCTGGCTGCGGGTCATGGACATCGTCGAGCAGAGCGGCAGCGGGTTCGCCTTTCCCTCCCAAACCCTCTATCTGGGGCGCGATGGCGGCTTGGACGCCCAGGCCGCGGAAGCCGCCCAGGCCCAGGTCCGGAGGTGGCGCGAACAGGGCAACCTGCCGTTCCCCGACTTCTCGCCCGAACAACTGCGCCAGATGCGCGGCACGGGCGACTATCCTCCGTCGGGATCCGTGGCCGTCGCCGCCCCGGAACCTCAATCGCCAGGCCAACCAGGCGCAAAGTCCGATTGACACGTATCGGTTCTTGGAGGACGGGTTGAACGCAGGTTGCTCGCAAGGCGTTGCACAAGGACTTGCGCCGGAACAAACGGTTTCCTCAATTCGCGTTTCGCGAAACCTCAGCCGCCTCGGATCGAGCCCGCCGTGAGAAAGTGCCTTGGGCTTGAAGGGACGGGGTAGGTATGAACACGAAGCAACTCAACACGCCAGCCAAGCACGACCCGCAACGCCAAGTTCGAGTCCACAGCCATCTCCGCGTCTAACTCAACTCACTGGGTCAGGTCCGTTTCTCTTTTCCGCGGACTTCCCGCTCACGGGCAAATGCGTCAATCATCCCACGCATTTCCTCCCGGCATTCGTGAGCGATCTGCTCGGCTTGCCGAAGTCGAGCCTCCAGCGATCGCAGGCGGTCCTCAAATTCCAATGTGCGCTTCCTGGCTTCTTCCTCTTTTTCACGGGTGGCGCGAAACTCGGCTTTTTCGCTGAGCCGGCGCCAGGCGGCGTAATAATCTGGTGTGCGGCGCGGCGCGGCACCGGCCTGACGCCGCGGCTGCGGAGGCCGCTCAGCCGGTCACGGCTTGTGCAGGCGGAAGAAACCGTGCGCGTTGGTTGCTGGCAGCGAAACGCTGTTGGCGGATTCAGGGACTCCAAGGTCGCGCCAGTTGGGATCGGTCAGACTGGTGGTTCCTTCAAGACGCGCCCGCCCCCACCCTTCCCACTCGATGTGTGCTGTCCCGCCAACGCGCGCGATGGATCGGAAAAATGGCGGCATTTCCGCAACTCCCAGCCAGAGGGGATCCGAACTGCGGAGGTAAAGCCTTCCAGAATCAAGCGCTGCCACGGATCCAGGGGCGACGATTGTGTGACTTGCGGCCAATCGGGTTCCGGGCGGATCCTGGAGATCAAGCACGCGCAAGCCGGAGGCATCCACTACGCACGCGTAACCTTCCGAAAATGATACGGAACCCCCTTCCGGAGTCGTCGCCAGCCGGTTCAGCAAGCGGGGGCGCGCGGGGTCATTGATGTCGAACGTTAGCAGGCCCGCCGTATTGTCCCAGACATGCGCCCGGTGGCCGCTGACTGCCACCCGTTGAGCTGCTCCTCCGGTCGGGTGGTTTCCGGCCCGGCGGAGTTCGGGTAAGTGCGAGATGTCAATGACCTGGAGGCCGGTGGTTCCATCGGCCACATAGACATAGTTCCCTTCGACCGCCACGTCACACGCAAAACCGCTTGTGTCATAGCCACCCAAACGTCGAGGCGCGGCGGGATCGGAGATGTCCGCGACCTGAATGCCTTGGTAACCCAAAGCGAGGCAGGCCCTCTGCCCGGACACGGCCACGGCCAGGGCAGAGCCTGACAGTTCGTATGTCCCCACGCGCCGGGGATGGGCCGGTTCCTTCAGGTCAATGATACTCAGGCGGCCGCCAACCCATTCGCGGCCGTTCCAGTCCCCCCTTTCGGCAACGCAGGCAACGTCGCCAGCGATCGCGGCGTCGCTTACCGGGCTCTGCGTCACGTGGAAACCCTGGCGACGCACTTGCAGAGGGTCCGAGAGGTCCAGCACAAGCAAGCCACTGTCCCAGGTCGTTGCCACAGCATGTCCAGGGGCGAACACGAGTTCGTTGATATGCGTCCCCTCGCCATAACCTCCCAGCCAGCGAGGGTAGGGTCCATTAGTGATGTCAACTACCTTCACACCAGAGTCACTCGCGGTGTAAAGCCGCGTCCCCGATATTGCCAGGTCGGCAGCGGCTCCGAGGGTAAACGTCTCATTGACGCGTCGAGGGTGTGCTGGATCGGAAAGGTCAAGGACGTGGAGTCCACCCTGTTCCGGCAGCACCAGGTAAGCATAATGGCCCGCCATGCCGATTCCAGGCGAGTAGCCTCCGCGCTCGCCCAATGCCAATTCTCCAATTTTCCTCGGGATCGCAGGGTCAGCAGCATCCAGGACCGCCACATGCGCGCGTTCGTACCCCCAGCCACTCCACTCGCCGAGGTCGACGACGCAGAGCAAGCCATTGGCGTAGCCCAGGGCTGTAGCAGGGCCGCTGGTCAGAAACCTGCCGACGCGCCTGAGTTGACTTGAGTCCGCAAGGTCCAGCACATCCACATATCCGCCTCTCCACGCCCAGGGTGGGCCAGTATAGCTGCTCATCCCTGCCACGTATGCCTGTTTTCCGGCCACCACTAGCTGAACGACTGGCCCATCGGTTTCGAAGCCTCCCACGTGTTGGGGACTGGCTGGATTGCGGATGTCAATGACCTCGACGCCCGCACCGCGCACCGTGTTGTTGGTCCACTGGCCCTCGAGTACCACGTAAGCGTAGCCACTGGAAATCACGACGTCCTGTGCCCGCGACGAGGTGCGGATCCAACCGACCCGGCGCGGATGACCCGGGTCGAGCACGTCAAAGATCTCCAATCCGGCGTCTCCCGCGGCCAGAAACGCGTGATCTCCGGTCACGGCCACTCCATACGCGAATCCGTCTGTCCGGTGCTCGCCTATCCCGGTTGCTTGCTCGGGGCGCTTCACGTCGACAATCTTCAGGCCAGCTCCGCCATAGGCCACAAAGGCCAAATCTCCTGAGACCGCGATGCCACGGGCGTAATCCCGGTCGGGCAGACTCACCGGGGAAAACTCCAGAGCCGGCAGGTTTGACGGTGCGGGGCGCGATATATCCAAGACCAGGAAACCGGATTCCCCTGCAGCCACAAACGCATCCGTGCCGCGCAGAATAACCCCCATCGCGGGGCTGGGCGTGGGGAATCGTCCTACCAACCGCACGTTGGAAGGATCGGACACATCGTAGCACTGAAACCCTTGTGTCCCAGCCGAACAAACCAGGTTTCCCGATCGGCTCACCGGTCGCGCGTCGCCAGGATCAACCCAGCCCAAACGCCGGGGATGAGCCGGATCCGAGATGTCGAAAATGTCTCCAAAGAGGCTGTGCGCCTGTGCACCGGAGACTGTAACCCCAAGCGCGTTGGCAATCGTGCAGTAACCGCCGACCACAGCAGGCTGCGCCGGGTCACTGACATCCCGGATCAGCCAGCCTTCCGTAGCATCTGGGACATAGGTGAAATAGGGTGACGCTGGAAGCCCATCCAGCCAGGACGAGGTGTCATATCGCATCAATCGTTGGGGAACCGAGGGAGTGGAAAGGTCAATCACGTCGAGGAATGAGGACGAACCGGACACACCCAGGAAGGCGCGATTGCCCGCGGCTGAAATCGCGGTCATCCATTCGTTAGTGTCCAGGACATAGGCTCCAACCTTCCCGGGTTGTCGCGGATCCGTTACATCAACGACATCGAATCCTCTAAAGCCACGCAGACAGACAAGATTCCGGGCAAGCGCCACGCCGATCGCAGCATCGGTCTGCTTCATGAAGTTCGAGATTAATCGCGGCCGCGCGGGTTCTGAGACATCCAGAATCTGCAGGCCGGCGAAACCGCTCGCCAGGAACGCCATCGACCCGGAGAGTGCCAGCCCGGATGTAGCGATTCCGACCGTATAGGTTGTGATGAGGTTGAGGTTGTTGGAATTCGAGCAATCGATGACATCGAGCAAGCTGGTTTTGTCTGAGCCAAAAAATGTGTAGAAGCTCTCAACCGTGCGGTATAGACGCGATCCAGACATGGCCAGGCCGGACATTTTCGGCGAGGCAAAGCCGTTGTCGGGCGTTGCGATTTGTTGACAGCTCGTTTGAACGGGGACGGTCGGATTTGAAATATTGACGACACACACTTCCCTCGCACCTGCAAGGAAGGCATTAGAACCTGACACTGCAATGCCGCCAATTTCTCCCCATGCCCCATCCAGCCAGGTCTCACCCAATTTGCGCGGACGCGCAGGAAGCGCCAGGTCGATCACCGTTAAAGACGAGTTCTGTGCCAGGTAGGCAAGATTCCCAACCATGGCCAGGGCGATCGCGCCGCCGTAAACCTGGTACTGGCCAACCTTGCGCGGACCCTCCGATCCGGCCAAGTGAATCACGGAAAGATAATAGCTGCCTCCAGTCAGCTTTCCCTGGTCAATTACGCAGGCGAGGTCCCCAGACGCGGCAAGAGCGGAAACTTGACCGGTAGCATCAATCCGGCCGATGCGCCGAGGACGTCCCGGGTCCTCGACGTCGATAACCTCCACTCCTGTCCCGGTATAGCCATTTTCCGTGCTGTACCCTCCATTGACGATCAGCACTCGGGTGCCCGAAACGGCCACTTGGACCGCACGTCCGGTACTCTCCAGGTGCGCCACTTGGACCGGGAGCGCCGGCTGACGGATGTCGATCACGTCCAAACCCGCGAAGATCACGTTGGCTTCAGCGCCGACCCCTTCGTTCGCCACATAGGCATAGTCCCCCGCAAGGACAATGTCGGAGGCTGAGCCCTGCAGGGGCAGCCGCCCGACCGGCCGCGGCTGGGAGGGGTCGGAAACGTTGAAGACCAGCAACCCCGCTTCCCCGGCCGCGATGTATGCGAAATCGCGATTTGCAGCCACGGCCTTGGCGGTGGCCGATCCGTACTCCGGCCAGGCGCCCTTCAGGCTGGGGACGATCTCCGCTCCCCAGGCCGCCTCACGGCACACGAGCCACATCCCAAACAGGCCAAGGAAGACCGCCCAGTAAAGTTTGGTGCTTCGTCGCATCCCCATCTCAAGTCGCGGCTTACTGTGTGTAGTCAATGAACCCGGCGAACATTTCAAACCAGGATTGGTCTCCCCACACCACCAGCGCGTCGGGATCGGGATTGGCCAGGTTCTGGGGCGAGTTGTCAAAGGCGCCAGTGAACAGCAAGCGCGTCCCCGCCGGCAGCGGTTTCGGCTCGGCGAGGGTGTAGCCGATCTGCCAGTTGAAGTCGTAGTCCGGCACCGAGAGCAGCACCTCGCGCTTGCCGTTGGGATAGAGCGCCTCGAACTTCGCCCGCTTGCCGCGCAGGTGCATGTGCGGGTTCATCCGATGCAACGTGATCGGCCTCGGTACCGTCCATTCGGCCGACACGGGATGGTCGCGCGCCATGGGTGGAATGGAGAAGGTGCCGTTACCCGGCTCGAACTGCGACACCCACGTGCGCGGCGGCTTGGTTTTGTGATACCAGAGCGCCAGCACCGGCTGGTCGTTGGTCTCCTCCCCATAGGGGGAGTAGTGGAGGTTGAAGGTAATCTTGTTCGAAACGGTGAGCAGGATGCCGGCATCGGGCGGAAGCTGGAACGGCTTGAGGCCCGGCACGTACTCGGCGAAATGAGCCTCGTAGCTTGAGCTGTTCATCGTGCCCCTGTTGCCGATGTGGCCCCGCCAGACGAGGTAGTGATGAACTGCGCGGTAGTTAGACGGGAGGATGATCGCCGCCTTGAGCCAGACATTCGTTGGATTCGGCGTCTGGGTGAAAATATAGCGGTAATCCTCGACACCCTCTGCCTTGACGGGTTGCGGGGGAATGGTGACGAGTGCGTCGGGTTGGCCCAACTCCTCCGGCCAATCGTTGAAGGCAGGGGGAGGCGGCAGCTCGGCCAGTGGATCGGGCCCCTCGCCGCGCGGCGCTCCGGCGTCGATCCACCGCACCAGTGCGGATTTCAAATGTCCCGGCAGCGAAAGGTCGTTGGCAAACCGGCCGTACTCCGGATCCGCATGCCACGGCGGCATCTGGCCCGACAGCAGCGCACGTTTGATCGACGACGCCCAGTCGGCGGCGACCCTGTAGCTCGTCAGGGCAAAGGGTGCGACGCCGTCCGTGCGGTGGCACCTGGCGCAGTACTGGTGCAGCACGGGCGCAATGTCCCGCCCATAGTTCGGCACGGCCTCGGCGGTGTGCGCGAGGCGTGGGCGGTGAACCGGCGTGCGCAGGAACGTCACCGGCGCGTTGTCCACCAGTCCGGCGAGCGCCTGGCCGAGCAACGATTGCGCCGGCGCGGACGCGGACGGGCCGGCGACTTCGCCCCGATAGGCGACGGTGAAGTCCGGCGCGCGGATGAGCGCGACCTCGCCGGCGCGCGTCAGTCCCACGGAACGGGCCGCGATGTCGTGCGAATCGAGAAGGACTGGAAAACCGAGGCCGAGATCCTTCGCCTGGGCCAGGACATTGCTGCGGTTCGGGGCCGGATCGGACAGGAGCACCCACGTCTGGACTTGGTTTGAATAGGCCCGGTTCAGCTCCGCGAGGAGTGGGGCCAGGGAGGCGATCGCGTTCAGGTTCGTGCCCGCCGCCAGCACGGCAATGCCCGCCAGGTGCGTGTGGTAGTGAAGGTCGCGCGCGATTCCCTGGGCGTCGAGCAGGCGGAAGTTCGACGCTGCCTCAGGCAGCGCATCCGGCGCGCCCTCGCGCATTCGGTAGAAACGGACCGGCTCATCGCCCGCCGGGTCTTCGATCCAGGCCAGTGGTTCGTCGCGGAGAATTGCGGAGAGCCACGGGGCCCATTCTGGCGACGTCAGGCTGCTCGCCGTCTCGAGATGGTACGTCCGCCCTGCGGTGCCGCTGAGCAACAGGCGGGGTGGATCCGCTGAGGCGGGTTTCTCGATCCGCAACTGCGGCGGCGCGGCGTGGAGCGGGCAGAGCCCGACTACGCTTGCCAGTGCCACAAGCCAACACCGACGGAAAGTGCTTAGTGTCTCGGCGAAGTGTCCAGTGGGATTGGTTTTCATGGCCATTGATGGATTCAGCGTCGTCCTCCTGCAGGCCGCCGGTTCCGTTGCGGCGTTCCGGCGGCGTTGTGGTGCTGCCTCACTCGCGATGGTTTTCTCTCCGGACGCCGCGGTCGAAGCAACGAGCCGGCGATTCACATTTTGGATTGCCCCAGTGGGGCAGACCTTCGGGCTGCTGGTGGCGGGGACATCTGGTTCCGCGCGGAGTCGGAGGCTCCACCAACTGGCAGACCGGAGGTCTACCCCACAGAGGCCGAGATGAGAATTGCTGGCATCGAACGCCGCACCCGTGAGGATGTCCAGTTTGTTT
>Ga0073934_10012244_pt1 | contig 10156 bp, 1 predicted proteins | sample LarsenN4metaG_FD_76834 | JGI IMG/M metagenome (GOLD analysis project Ga0073934, IMG submission 76834) | Hot spring sediment bacterial and archeal communities from British Columbia, Canada, to study Microbial Dark Matter (Phase II) - Larsen... ... | reverse complement strand
CGGTGATGGTCGCCCGGCCCGCGTCCTCAGCCACGGTGAAAGACGCCCGGCTGAAATCGAAGGTGCCGTTGCCCGGGTTGCCCACGCCAGCATTGCCGTTGAGCTGGGCAATGCGGTTGCGCGCGAGGCCGTCGAACTGGGTGAATCCGCCGCCGATGGTGATGTTTTGCTGCCCACCCAGTTCCAAGGCAACGGTGGCCACGAAATCATTCGCGCCCAGGCCGAAGTTGATGGTCGGATCGAGCGTTCCATCGGTGTTCAACCGCGCAATGCGGTTGGCTCCCACGCCATTCACCGTCGTGAAGTCACCCACAATCAGCACCTGGTTCGAAACCGGATCCACCGCCAGGGCCATGACGATGTTGTTCGGGCCGGTTCCCACATTGAATCCGGTATACACGCTGCCATCGGCGTTCAGCCGGGCCACGCGGGTTGCCGGGGTCGGCCCCACACCGGTGAAATCGCCGGCCACATAAATCTGGTCGTTGGCAGGGTTGCCATCGAGCGGATGCACCACCACGGCCCTCACGTTGCCGTCCGCGCCCACGCCCAGAGCGTTAAAGCTGCTGTCCACCGAGCCGTCGGGATTCAGGCGCACCAGCCGTGTCCAAGGCTGGCCGTCGAAGGTGGTGAAGTAGCCGCCGAGGATCACCCGGCCGCTGTCATCAATGGCCACCGAGCGGACGGAGTCATTCGCGCCCAGCCCGGGGTTGAAGCTGGTGTCCACCGAGCCGTCCGGGTTGAGCCGGGCGATGCGGTTGCGGGCGAAGCCGTTGACCGTGGTGAAATCACCGCTGATGACCACCTTGCCCCGCAAGGTGGTGTCCGCCGAATCCTCCGGATAAATGGCCGCGGCATAAACCGGGTTGTCCGTGCCCGATCCGACGTCGAAGGAGGCGTCCAGCGAGCCGTCCACATTCATCCGCGCCACGTTGTTGCGGTTCGCGCCGTTGAACTGGGAGAAGGAACCGGCAATGACCGTGCGCCCGATGTAGGAAGCGCCGGTGGGCGCGGTGCTGTCCACATGCACCGCCACGGCGTTGACCGGCCCGTTGGCACCGGTGGTCAGGTTGGTCATGGTCACCGTGTCCAGCGTGCCGTTGACGTTCAACCGGACGAGATTGGAACGCGACTGGCCGTCCACACTGGTGAACTCGCCGCCGACCATCCACTTGCCGTTGAGCACGGCGTGCGTGGAGATGTCATGCATGAAAGCGATGGAGAACACCGGACCGTTGAACCCGCCGCTGGTACCGCTGAACGTGGTGTTCGGCGAGCCGGTGTCCGTGCCGGCCTGGTCGTTGTCCAGGATGTTCAGGGTGGCGGCGGTGGGACCGCCCGGATGGAGAATCGCGCCGCCCGTGGGATTGAAAAGCGTGAGGTTGACCGTGCGCGGAGGCTGAAAGGGGGTGGTGTTGTCAATCAACGGCACGGTGAACGTGGCCGTTGTCTGGCCCGGCCCAAAAAAGAGCGTGCCGGAGGCGGTGGAGTAATCCGTGCCCGGCACCGCCGTACCGCCCGAAAGCGAGTTGGCGTTGTACTTGACGCTCACGCTGCCGGTGGAGCCGTTGGTGCGGAGTACTGTGATGGTGGCCACCGGATCGCTTTCGCTGGCATTGAAAGTCGCCGAAGTGAAACGAAACTCGCCGTTGGCGAAATCATCGTCCGTGATGGTCACGACCGCTGCTTTGCGGCCGATGGCGATGCCAATGGGAATGGGTTCGCCACCGAGGGAGATGGCTGGTGGGGTAGCGTTGGTCAGCGTCGGCAGACGCAGGGAGATGCGGAAATTCTCGTTACCCTCCACCAAAGAATCTATGCCAATGGAGATGCTGACGTTGTTGGCAGTTATATTTTGATTCGCCACATTGCCGTTGTCCCGTATGAACTGATCTCCATTACTTGGGCCGAAAAAGGCCTCGCTTTCCATACGGGTGTTGTGAGCGACGGGCGTGATTCCTCCCAGCCTCCTGGCCGATGTCCAGGTGGGAGTTGCAGTCACACTGGTATAATCCCCGCCCGCCACGGTGGCAACCTCATCCACCGTGTTGAAAATCACCGGAAACGCACCGAGAAAACCGTTGGTACGGTGCATGGTCACAAACAGCGAGGTACCGATGCCAAGTCCCTCGTCAATGGTGTAGGTGTCGCTGACAAATTCCACATAGCCAGGACCTGGTGTTGGAAAGCGATCTCCCACCACGCGGGCAAAATTACGCCGGAACCGTTTGTCCAGACGCCGCACTCCGCCACCAAGCTGGAGGAAAGAGCCGCCAATGACTACGTCACCATTGATCTGCTGGGCCAAGGCCAGCACGGAATTGCGTGGCGCGGTGGCCGTGTCGTTTACCAGGCCGGCAAAATGATTGTAGGCCGTGTCCAGAAAATCCGTGTCCAGGATGCCGCTGGGCAGCAACCGGGCATAGCCGACGCGCCGGGTGTCGTTGTAACTGGTGAACAGGCCGCCAGCCAGAATCTTGCCGTCGCTCTGGAGCAGCATCGTGAACACCGTGTCATCGAACCCGCTGCCGGGATCGAAGGAGGTGTCCAGCGCGCCGTTGGACAGCAGCCGGGCGATGCCCCTGCGGCTGCGCGCGTCCATGGTGGTGAAGGCTCCGGCTGCCAGGATCCGTCCGTCGGTCTGCACCTTCACATTGAAGACGATGTCATTCGCGCCAAAGCCGGGGTTGAAGTTCAAATCCACGTCGCCAGTCGGCAGCAGACGGGCGATGCGGCTGCGGGCCACGCCGCCGACCGAGGTGAAGGCACCGCCGATGATGATGCTGCCGTCGGTTTGCACGGCGATGGAATACACCCGGTCATTCGCCCCCAAGCCGACCGTGAACGTGGAATCCACCGAGCCGTCGGTGTTCAGCCGCGCGATGCGGTTGATGGGCTGGCCGTCCACCGTGGTGAAATTGCCGCCGATGAGCACGCGACCGCTGGCGTCCAGGGCGATGGCCTCAATCGCGTTGGCCGCCACGGTGCCGGGATTGACCCCCGCGCCGGGGTTGAAGCCTGTGTCCAACTGGCCGTTGTTCAGGAGCCGGGCGATGCCCCGCCGGGCCGTACCGTTGTAGGAACTGAAGCCGCCGCCGATGATGAACCGGCCGTTGCCGTCCCGCACAACGGCGTTGATGAAGTTATCCGCGCCCAGACCGGGATCGAAGGTGGTGTCCAACTGGCCGTTGAACAGCATCCGCGCGATGCGGTTGCGCGGCACGGTGTTGACCGTGGTGAAATCGCCCACAATGACCGTGGATTGATTGTCCGCCGCCCCCGGCTCGACCGCGATGCCATAGACCGGGTTGTTCGCACCGGGCAGCGGGTTGTTGGGTGGCGATGTGCCCAAAGCACGATCCCGATTATGATTCCGATCCAGCGCACCCGTGGCTTGTTCATCGTCACCATCGTCCTGAATGGTCAACAACATTACTGTATTCTGCCCCGGCGGGCGGTTGGACAGTTCCGTGCCAGCGGCATTTTCGTAATCGTACAGTTCGATGATCAAATCCTCATTGAATTCCAGCAAGGTGTCGTCAGCGATGGTGATGTCGAAGTCCTGCGTGCCAAAGACGCCACCACCCCAGTTTAGCGTGCCACTGAAAGTTGTATAATCTTGGTTATGCTTGGCGTAATCTGATCCTGCAGAGAGCGGAAACGTGTTGTTCTCATTGTCCGAACCCTGGTTGCGGGTGCTGTTGTCATCGTTGACGCGCCAGCAAACCTGCACGGAGTTGGCTGGAGGCCCGACATCGGCGTTGCGCAATGCCGAAAAGGTGATGGTATTGTTGCCCCCGGCATCCTCGTTCACTGTAACCGTTCCTCGGGTGAAGACGACCCCTGACTCGGTGTCCCGGATGGTCAACCGAGCCACCGCCCCGCTGGTGGTGGGAGCAAATAACTGGCCCAATGAGTCGGCGACTATTTCCGCGCCCGCCTGGCTGAACTGACCGCCCACGGCAGTACTCTCCAGTTCGGCGTTGGCCACTGACATCGCCGCCACCTGATTACGGAACGCCGCAGGATAGGCTGCATTATTGGTAAGAATCTCCTGAATTTCCGGCGTGAGCGGCAGGGCCTGTAGAATCTCCACATGCACCGTGGGGTTCACTAAAGCAGCGCCATCCGTAAGTACCGGCACCTGAAAACTGGCAGTCATCTGGTATTCGTCAAAAATCAAGGGTGTCGCACCAGTTCCGCCCGCGAATGTCGGACGTGAATCCACGTGAAAGTGACTCGCCCCTGCGCCCGGAAATGCGATACTGGTTCCCGCCCTGGGATCACCAGCGGGAATGGTGCGATAAAACACCACCATGCGTCCGGTGGCCCCGCCGGTGCGGGTAACGGTAATGCTGGCCGTGCCATCGGTCTCCGCCACGTTGTAATCTGTGAACTGAACTCCCTCGACACTGGCGCTAGTGCCCGCCTTGGCGAACTGGAAATTGCCCGCGATGCCAAAGGGGAAAGGATCGGGCGTGTTCGGCAAGCGCGGCGTGAAGGTGGAGGTGACGGTAATGTTGCCCGTGGCCGCCCCACCACCACCATTGAAACCGTCCACCGCGATGAAGTAGGTGACACCCGGTCGAACGTAGAAACTGACCCTGCTGCCGGGAGCCACAATCCCAAGCGGATCGTTGTCGTTTTCAGTGACGCGAATGAGGTTGGCCACGTTCAAAGCACCCGGGCCTTGGGTGTACACCGCCAGCAAGGTGTCAATGCCGGTGGTGGTGATCTCCAGTGTTCCCTCATCGACGAGATTTGTATACCTGAACCAGGCGGAGGCACCACCGATGTTTTGCGCGTGATTCGGCTCGGCATTCGTGCTGTTGACGAACTGCTTGTTGAACACAGCCGTGTTGTTGAACACCTGCGGCGTACCTGGTGTCAGCAGTGTCGCCGACGCGCTGAGGTCGTTCACCTGGGACCAAGCACCGGGAGCCGCCGCCCAGCCCACCACAAGCATGGCGAACAGGCGTAACGCCATGGGCCAACCCGGCGACCTGCAAATAAGATTTTCTGGCCTGAACATATACGACTCTCAGCTAGAGCATTGTTTGCCCTTACACCGCCCGGCCGCCCCCGCTGTGGGTGGCCGGCGTTTCACTTCATGGAAAATCATGGCCGGGTCTGCCTCACCCGGTAAAAGCGCTGGCTGTCCGGCGGCAGGGTGTCCAGCTCGGTCACCGTCCCGGTCAGGGAGGGGATGACCGTCTTGAGCTTGGTCCAGCCCGCCGCGTCAAGTCCGTCGCGGTATTCCAGCGAGTAAGTCCAGCCCGCGACGCCCTGCCAGGTGACCACCGCCACGCGCGGCGGCAGGTCAAGGATGCGCACATCGTTGACGGTGAAGCCGCTGATGGGCGTCTCGTCCAGTTCGTTCGGGATGCCGTCGCCGTCCACATCGGGATCACTGGCCAGCAGCGCCTCCAGTTGGGTCGAGCGCATCTGGATGCGGCCGGCCAGGGACGCGGGCACCACGACCATCGGCCCGGCGGCGGTGTTGGTGGACACCCAGACAAAGCGGTTCGGGAAGGCATTGGTGAGCTTGTCCGATGGAACACCAGGAGACTCGGCGAAATAGACCTTGAGGTTGGAATCCACCGCCAGCGCCGTGGCGTAGTTGGTGGTGTGATTGGTCAGGGTGAGCGTGTGGATGTAGAGCGCGTTGGTGACACCGGGCACCGGCCCGCGGAAGCGGAAGAGGCTGCCGGGCGAGCCGTCGAGCACGAGCTCGCGCAGGGCGACATTGTTGTTGTAGCCGTTGGGGTCGTCGCCGAGGTCCTGGCCGGCCCAAGTGATGGTGCGGTTCAGGTTCGTGGGCGCGGCGAGCGTGAGCCGGGTGTTCAACAGGTCACCCTTGGGCGGACGGTTGAGGACGCTGACGCCGCCACCGGCAAACCAGTCGTTGGTGAAACCCTGGTCGCTGATGCGGTCGGTGAAGTCCAGTTCCAGGTCGCCGCCCACGCTGAAGAACGTGTTCGAGGTGAGCAACTGCCCGCCGGAGAGCGAGGCCCGCAGGGAGGAAAAGAGCAGTCCGCCCTCCAGGCGGTTGGTCTGCGCGTCAATGAACACCGAGCCGCCAGAGGCGAAGAGGTTGCTGGTGCTGTGGAAGTTGTCTGTGCGGAACAGGAGTGATCCCGCGCTGATGGTGCCGTGGTTGATGATGTTCGAGTAGGGCTGCGGGGTGCCGTCCGCCGCAAAACGGTCGAAGCCGAGGTTGGCCTGCTGGGGCACGGTGAAGGTACCCAGGTTCGTGAAACAGGTTAAGAGCGGGGCGTTGGCGATGGAGAAGGTTTGCAGGGCGTCCGTCAGCGAGAAGACGCCGTTGGAACCGATGAGCAGGCAGTCGCCGCCGAGATACAACTCACGGGTGACGGTGTTGGTGTCGTGCAACTCGACGCTGGGGACACGAACGTTGAGGCGCGGAAGATCGACGGCCTGATTGGTCTGCAACTGGGAGGAGCGGAAAAACGTCGAGCCACCCTGGTTGTCGAGGACGAAGTTGTCCAGATCCACCACGATCACATGGTACAGGCACTCGACCGTGTTGCTGCCGGACAGGGGAATGGTGCCGGTGATGTTGGTGACGCCCAGCAGAACCGAGTTGGTGATGAACTGGTCCACCTGCCACAGGCCGCTCCAGAGGGAAACCTGGCCATTCAGCCGGCTGACCGTGTTGGGGAAGGTGTTGGACAGCACCAGCGCGCCGGTGGTACCGGCAAGGTTGATGTTGACGTGCTGGGCGTTGAAACGGGCACCCGTCATGTCCGTGATGTTGGTCGCGTGGATGGAAATGGTGTTGTCGGCGCGCAGGCTGGCGTTGCCGAGATCGAGATTGTTGGCGGTGATCTCGATGCGGCCCGCCGAATTGGTGGCGTCGTTGTGCTGGTCGGAAACCGGGTCACCGGTGATGTAATCGGCCGCCGTGCGCCCGCCGAAGGGAATGTTGCGCGGGGCGACGGAGAACTGGTAGGCGGTGAAGGAGTGGTCCACGCGGTTGGTCTGGAAGCGCGCGCCGATGTTGGTGGCCAGCAGGGTCGGAAAATAAAAGAAGAGATTGGGGTCATACACGCTGGCGGGGGTGTCTGAACTGGGAAAGCCCGGCAGGAAGAACCCGAAGGGTGAGAAATCCGAGCGGTCCACGTCAATGGTGGGCGGGCGGAAGGTGTCCATGTACTGGTTGTTGCGCATCATGGCCGCCGAGCCGCCGAGGTTGCCGCCGTTGATGTTGGTGGCGCTGCGGTCGTTGAAGTAAAAGAAGCGGTTCATGGTCTGGCCGCTGATTTCGTCCTGCTCCGCGAGGGCGAACTCGACCGCCACCTCGTTGACAACGTAATTGTCGCGGTTGTCGGGGTTGTGGAAATAAACGCGCACCTCGGGACAGCCGGGGAGGTTGGTCTGAATGAACACGCACTGGACGGTCATGCGCCAAACCCGGGGGTTCGCCCCCAGGTTGTGCGGCACCAGGTTGGTGACGACGAAAAAGCTGTAGCCGGGGATGGAGGGGAAGTTGGTGTCAATGGCCGGCCCAATGTTTAAAAACTCGCTGCCGCGGAGGCCGCCGCGGTTGGTGGTGGCGTAGCTGGCCGTACCGCTGATGCCACCGATGGACATGAAGGGCAGGTCAATCAATCCGGCGTTGGCCCGCCCGGCCCAATACTCGTCCACGACATTCAACGGGTTGTCATAGGCGACCGGCGTGGGATTGTTGCCTGTGAAGTAGAGGATCTGCTCGGAGGCATTGAACAGGTCCGCGCCGTCACCCGCGCGCAGGCGGCTGCCGAAGAGGTTCATGTTCCCGGGCGAGTCGAGCACGAGCGCGCCGTTGCGGGTCACGCTCAGGAGGCCATTGAAATTGTTCAGGTTGGTGGCCGAAATCAACAGGTCGGTGGAGGCGAAAATCTGGCCGCTGTTGGTGAAACCAAAGAGCGGGTAACGGTTGGCGGTGAACCAGGGCTGGTAGTCAAAGCGGAATCCCGGCGCCGCGCTCATCTGCCCGCGGTTGATGAAGTTGGTGGTGTTCTGGGTGTCCCACAGGAAGGTGCCGGCGGCGGTGATGTTGCCAAGGTTCTCCACCCTCTGCGCGTCAATCTGGACCGCCGGCGGGAACACCAGCGAGCCGAAGTTCTGGAACAGCGGCTGCCCCTGCGCCCCGGCGGAGAACACACCGAGCCCAACCAGCAGCGCCGTGGATACGCCCTTTTTCATGTTCGCAAATGCGGTGGTGGAACGGTTCATGGCCCGGCGGGAGCGTTGGTTGAGATGGCCCGTTCAATCGCCTCGATCGAAGTCCCCACCGGAAAGACGATCGGGGTGTTGGTGGAGCCGTCGAAAGATCCCCAGGTAAAGTAGCGGAGCACCGGGTTGGCCTGGTTGAGGAAAAACGGTTCCCGGTTCAGGATGACGCTGCCAATTTTGTTGTATCGGAGGAAAATCGAGGTTCCCGGCACGGCCCGGATGACGCCCGGCCCCGCGATGGCCACCGATCCGTTGATGGCGTTGCCGTTGAGCCATCCGGTGGTGTCCGTGCGGTCGAACAGGAACGGTCCGCCAAGCAGTGGTGTCAGGCCGAGGTCCTCGGCCGCAAAGATGATGTCCGGATCGGTGTTGATGCGGCGCAGGAACTGGGCGGTGTTGGTCGAGTTGGTCACCACGGTGTCCGTGTACGTGTTGGTCACGGACACGAAAGCGGAGCCTAGCAGCGAGTCAAACTGGACCCGCTGGAAGGTGATCTTGTCCACCCCGCGACGCAGCCCCGGCTGCAAGGCGGCCCCGCCGGTGAAAACGATGGGGTTGACCTCCAACACCAGGTTGGTCGAGAAGGTGATGACCTGTTCGTTGGTGCCGGTGCCACCGCCCAAGCTGGGGGGTATCAACTGCAACTCCACCGGCCAAGCGGCATAGACGGTGTTGGAGTGGGAACGGACAACCTCCTGCCGGATGCCGGGGGTGTTGAAGCCGATGTTGGTGGGGTTGACGAACTCGATGGGATTGGCGGTGAGGAAGTAGTTGGTGATGAAGCGGACCAAATCCTGCCGGTTGGTGAAGGCCACGCCGTTGTTGGTGACCAGCGCGGTCGAGATGACATTGGTGATGTTGGTCACCGACGTGAGCTGGGTGTTCACAATGCTCCAACCCAGCAGGTTGGTGGGAACGACATAGACCACGCCATTCAGGAAGTTGCTGGTGATCAGCGTGGTGGTGACGTTGGTGATGAAATTCGTCGAAATGGCCGGCAGCAGGGGGTTGCGGGTGAGCGTGGTGTCTTGCACGGCAAACACGCCGGTGGTCGCGGGCGGCATGGGGTTGGTGATGACGTTGCCGAAGGTGTACACGAATCGCTGCACGACGTTGGTCGTGAAATTCGTCTGCTGGACGGTGATGGGCGGGAAGATGGCCGGATTGAACGGATCGGGCACCAGAACGTTGGTGACGGTGGCTATGATCTCGTTGGTGAAAAAACTGTTCGTGCTGGTGATGAGCGGCACCGCCCGGTTGGGGAAGGCCGCCGCCATCGCCCCAAGGACAGCCCCGGGGCCGTTGGTGAAGGCGATTTCCGAGAAGAGGGCCAGGTCAATGGTGATGACGTTCGACAAGGCGGACGTGTTGGTGAAGGCCGCCGGATTCGTGCTGGTGAGGTTGGTGAAGATGAAGTTGGTGGTCTCACTGACGTTGGTGAACAACGGCGCGATGAACTGATAGCCCGCAAGGTTGGTGCCGGCCAGGTTGGTGGGCACGCCGGTGAAATTGGTTATGGGAGCGATGTAAAACTCGCCGGCAATCTGGTTGGTGGCGACGCTGGTCGCGGACAGCAGGTTGGTGATAAAGAGGTTGCTGGCCGGGCCGACGAAGGGGTTGGGGAGGATTTCCACCGTCTGGCGGCGCACCACCGCGTTGGTGGTGAAGCGGGTGGTCACGACATTGCCGTACTGGTAGTCAAACACGTTGGTCAGCGCGTTCGTCACCACGATGAAGGTGTTCGAGCCGACCGAGACGAAGTTGGTCACCAGCACGTTGGTGATGCGCTGGTTGGTGCGGGTGATCAAGATGTTGGTGTAAATGGCGCGCAGGGCCGCCGGAGTGAGCGTGGTGCCGGAGGATCGCTCGGAGAGCAGGGTCAAATCCTCCGTGACCACGGGCACCATCGTCTGGGTGT
>Ga0073934_10012243_pt1 | contig 10156 bp, 9 predicted proteins | sample LarsenN4metaG_FD_76834 | JGI IMG/M metagenome (GOLD analysis project Ga0073934, IMG submission 76834) | Hot spring sediment bacterial and archeal communities from British Columbia, Canada, to study Microbial Dark Matter (Phase II) - Larsen... ... | reverse complement strand
TCCGAAAACGTGCTCCGCGCCATGCAAGCGGCGGGACTGCGCAACGCGCGAACCGTGGGCTTGACCGGCAAGGATGGAGGACGCCTGCGCAAGCTCACTGAGCTCTGCCTTTGCGTCCCTTCTGCGGATACACAGCGCATTCAGGAGTCGCACATCACCATCGGGCCCATCGTGTGCGGGCTCGTTGAAGACCTCCTCGAATCTCGCAAAGGCTGATCCGACCTGACCTTTACCCGGTACCGGCTGTCGTACCTCCTTTGTCATCCAATAGCCCGCTGAATGGCTCCCGTCAGCAGTTGCTGTTCCAGGAATTCCTTCGCGAAAAAGTCGCGCGCTCCTTGATTGAGCGCTCGTACCGCCACCTCTTTCTCAGCCAGACCAGTGATGACGATGATCGGCGTATGAGGAGCTTTTGCGTGCGCGCGCAACAGAGTTTCCAATCCCTTACTGTCGGGAAGATCGAGGTCTAGCAGAACCACGTCTATGTCGCCCTGTTGCAACTGCTCCAAGCCCTTCGACAGGCTCGTCACGTGCCGAAGCTGAAAAATTCCGTCTTTAGACCGCAGCATGGTCCGGATCAGGGTTGCATCCCCCGGATTGTCCTCGACCAGCAATGCGACAATCGGCTTATTGTCTGTCATTTTCACCCCTTGCTTACCCCTTCCTTGCATCGCAAGTGAGGTTCCATGTTACGCGGCGGAAACAAATCCGGCGAGCAGCTCACAATCAGCTTCTAAATTCGACGAAGTGGCGCGAAAAACCGGAGATTGACTCTCGAATCCGGGCTAAGCAGCTGCACCGAGAGCGTTCCGGCACTGCGACACCGCGCCTAGTAGGGAAACTTTCCCCTATTCGCAAGAGCTTTGGCCGTTCGGGCGGACGATGCGAATGCAATGAATCTCTTTACCCGCGGGCCTCGTCCAGCAACTCCACGACGTGCACGACTCGCTGGCCTCTGCCGTGCAGTCTTACTCCCGCGCGCAACTGCAGGATGCAGCCGGGGTTAGCCGTAGCGATCAACGCCGCGCCGGTGCTGTTGACCGTCTCCATCTTACTGCGCAGCAACTGCATAGCGAGTTGCGTTTCGGTGATGTTGTAAATGCCCGCGCTGCCGCAGCAGAGGTCAGAAAGAGGCATCTCGACCAAGTCCAGGCCCGGCACAGCCTGCAGCAGCGCGCGGGGCTGCTGTCGTATCCGCTGACCGTGCGACAGGTGGCAGGAGTCCTGATAGGTAACTTTGGCGTCGATAGCGCGCATCGGCTGCGTCAGCCGGATCTCCGCGAGAAATTCGGTAACATCTTTCATGCGGCCCGCGAAGGCAGCCGCTTTCTCGCTCCACGCGGGGTCGCCCCGCAAGAGGTAGCCGTATTCCTTGAGTGTCGAACCGCAACCTGCGGCGTTGGTCAGGATCGCGTCCACTGGATCGCGCGAAAACGCTTCGATATTTCGGCGAGCAAGCTCGCGGGCTTCATCCCGCAGACCGGCGTGAACGTGGAGCGCCCCGCAGCAAATCTGTCCGCGCGGGATCAGCACCTCGCAGCCGTTCGCTTGCAGCACCCGAACCGTCGCCTCCTGCAAGCGCGCGAACGCCACATTGGCAATGCAGCCCGCATGGAAGGCCACGCGGTAGCGGCGCTTCCCCTGGGCCGGAAACAGCTTCCCGATCTGCGGAAAAAACGACGGCGACTCGATGGCGGGCGCGAGCGGCTCGACCCGGGCCAGTCTCGGGATCGCAGACAGCAGCCCGCCGCGCCGCACCAACTCCTGCATCCCAGAAGCCTGGTAAAAGCGCATCAAAGCCGCTGCGATCCGCAGATTCGCGGGTTTCGGCAGAAGATACTGGAACGCCAGCCGCCGCAAGAGCCGTTCGACCAGCGGGCGCCGGTAGTGCTGGTGGATCTGCGCGCGCGCTCCCTCGACCAGCTTTCCGTACTCGACGCCGGAAGGGCACGCCGTCTCGCATGCGCGACAATCGAGGCACAGGTCAATGTGGCGCACGAAGCTCTCGCCGAGCGGCAGCCTGCCTTCCGCCACCTGCACCATCTGGTAAATCCGCCCCCGCGGCGAATCCATCTCCACGCCCAGCTCGCGGTAGGTCGGGCACTGGTTCAGGCACAGTCCGCAACGTATGCAGCGCGAGTAGTCCTCAAGTTGGGGAGCATCCGGGCCGGAGAATTGAGAAGCGGGATTCGGAGCCCCTTCGAGTCTTTCTGTTTCCAACAATTCAGTCCCTTTATGCCTTTCGCGCCTATCCCGAGGAGCACAGCGACAACGAACCTGCCTGTCGCGTGCAAAACCGCTCAAATCCCGCCGTAGAACCGTCCCGGATTCAAGATACCGTACGGATCGAACTCCGCTTTCAGTCCTCGCATCAAAGGAAAGTCGTCCCGCTGAGCGCCCCAGATGTTCGTCCTCTGCTTCACGTTCTCCGGCGCCCATTCAACGATCGCCCTGCCGCCCGCCTGCTCAGTTTGCCGCACCAGCAAGTCACAACAGTGGACCAGCGTGTCGGGAGCAGCCGTTTCCGGCCATATATATGAATAAACGATCCCGCTGCCCGCCCTGGCTAGCGTTGCGCAAGCCAACCCTGCGTCCAAAGCTGCGAGGCGGGCGCTCGTCACGGCTTCTTCGACTGCTGTGATGACGACCGAGGACTTGATCACCACTCCTTCGGCCCGGGCTTGCAGAAACGAAGGTGTCAACTCCTGAATCCTGCTCCAGAGATTCGACTCCTCCTGTCCCGCAATCCGCGCCATATCAGCGGGATGATCGGATTGCACGAGAGCGGGAATGTCGCGAGCCATCCGCTCAACGACAGGCCCCGGCCCCGCTGTGCCGACAGCAAGCACGTACGCAGCTCCTGCCAGCGAAGCCTCGGGCAGCAGGCTCCACGCTTCCCGGTCGAGTAGGTCGAGGGCCTGAGGCGCGAACGGAGAGTGTAGAATGCGCCGCGCGGCGCTGAGAGCCTGTGCTGCGCTCTCAAAACCGCACAATAGCGTGGCGCTCGCAGGCGGGATGGGGAACGCCTTGCACGTGACATCCATGATGATGCCAAGCGTGCCAAGCGAGCCGATGAGCAACTTCGCAACGTCGTAGCCCGCGACATTCTTGACAACCTTGCCGCCGCTTTTCGCGAGCCTGCCGTCCGCCGTCACGAAATGCATTCCGAGAACCATGTCGCGAGCCGCGCCGTAGGCCAGCCGCCGGGGCCCGCTTCCGTTCGTGGCCAGCACACCCCCGATGGTCGCCTCTGCACCGAACGGCGGATCGAGCGGCAGCATTTGATTCTCGCGGCGCAGCGCCGCCGCTAATTCCGTCATTCGGACGCCCGCGTGGACGCTCACCGTCAGGTCGGCCGCCTGATAGTCCGTAATCCGGTTCAGGCGCTCCAACGAAAGCAGGATATCGGTCTCGCGCGGCGGGCCGCCGAGGCGCTGCTTGGTCATGCTCCCCGCGGCGGCAACCGAGAGCCGCTCGGCGTAAGCAAATCGCAGGACCTCACAAACCTGTTCGCGATCCGCAGGACGGACGATGCTCTTCGGCGGCGCGCCGGGCCACCTCCCGTTCAGGACCGGGCTAAGCGTCAGGTTGCCCTCGCCGACGATCTCGCCCAGCCGTTTACAACAGGTGACACTCAGCATCAGTCAGAGTCCTCAGATGGTCGCGTAACGCTACCTCGTGAGCGCAATCGTTCCGGGCGTTGTTCCAATTTGTGGCGGCACGCGAATCTCTCCGCAACCTTTGCTGGTAGGAAAGACCTTGCCCGGATTGAGCCGCCCATCGCGGTTGAATACGGCTTTAACCTTCCCCATCACCGTCAGGTCGTCTTCGGTGAAGAGCAGCGGCATCAATTCGTTCTTCTCCATGCCGATGCCGTGCTCGCCTGTGAGCGAGCCGCCGATCGATATGCAGAATTCGAGAATTTCAGCGCCCGCCTGGACGACCCTGCGGTACTGCTCGCGGTCGCGGCCATCAAACAGGATCATGGGATGCAGGTTGCCGTCGCCGGCGTGAAACACGTTCGCGATCTGCAGTGCGTAACGCTCGCTGACCTTCTGAATGAATCGCAGCGTCTCCGGGATGCGCGTGCGCGGGATGACACCGTCCTGCACGTAAAAGCTCGAAGAGATGCGGCCCATCGCTCCGAACGCGTTCTTGCGTCCCGCCCAGAGCAGTTGCCGCTCTTTCTCCGACTGCGCCAGCCGAACCTGCCGGGCATTGTGCTTGCGGCAAACTTCCTCGATTTGCACTCCCTGAGTTTCCACGCCCTCCCGCAGGCCTTCGAGCTCGACCAGCAGCACCGCGGCTGCGTCCTGCGGGTATCCTGCCCCTGTCGCCGATTCCACCGCACGGAGCGTCAACTGGTCCATCATCTCAAGCGCCGCCGGCGTGATGCCGCGCGCAGTGATTTCGGCGACAGTCTCGGACGCGTCGTCCACCGTTTCGAAGATCGCCAGCAGCGTCTTGACGGCCTCGGGAAGGCGCGAGAGGCGCACGATCACTTCCGTCACGATGCCGAGCGTGCCTTCCGAACCGACCAGGATGCCCGTCAGGTCGTAGCCTGGCGAGTCGAGGCCCTTGCCGCCGGTGTGAACCACTTCGCCGTTCGGCAGCACCGCTTCCAGCCCTAGCACGTGGTTTGTTGTCACGCCGTAGGCAAGCGTGTGCGGCCCGCCGGAGTTCTCCGCGACGTTGCCGCCGATGGTGCATGCCTTTTGGCTCGAGGGATCGGGCGCGTAGTAATAGCCGCAAGACTGGACGGCTTGCGACAGATCGATGTTCACGACACCCGGCTGCACCACGGCCCGCTGGTTCGGTATATCGATTTCGAGAATCTTCTTCATGCGCGAGAAGCCGATCACCAGGCCGCCCTGCGCCGCCACGGCGCCTCCGCTCAACCCCGTCCCGGCGCCTCGTCCGACAATGACCAACCCCCTCTCCTTTGCCAACTCGATGAGCGCCACAACCTGCGCGGTCGTCGCCGGAAACACCACGGCCTGCGGCAGCGCGCGCTCGGTCGACCCGTCGTACTCGTAGAGCATCAGGTCTTCCGCACGCTCGAGCACGGCGTCCGGGCCGACGATAGAAGCTAATTCGGCGGGAAGACTCTTCTGCATGGGTATTTCATTCGGGTAAGGCAGGGGCTCCCAATTCTATGGTGGCGACGATCGCCGGATCAGCCGCCAAACCAAGCTTAGCTAGGTCTTCGCCCTCGAGAGCTATGGCAATCGCCTCTGGGATATTCTTGGCCAGTTGATGCAGGGATGAAGCTATAGTGACCAGAGGAAAATCGAGGCACTCAGCAAAGTATTCATTGCGCTTTTCCCGAAAGATGCGAAACCTAATGATTCGTTTCACAGCGTCCCCCTCCCGGTCCAACCCCTCCTATTCGCCACGCAAGCTTCTGCTCCCTATCTTGCGCAACTCGATAACGAGGCGAAGGGCGTCGTTCACGGCTTTCTCGTCCCGAAACGCTTCGTGCACATCAGGATCCAGGAGCACGAGATTAGTGCCTGCTTGGTAGCGCTCTGCGTACTTACCGCGTACCGCTCCTTTGAGTAACTGGCGCATGTCATACTCGGGCCGCAACTCGTCTCTCATTTCACTCTTGAGCTTCTTCATAGGCTTTTCTTTCCGTTGCAGTCAGTGTTCGAGCACTGATGATCCGAATCCTGTCGCGGCGTTCGACATGAGCCACTAGCAGCAAGCGACCTCTGCTCGACAATCCAACCGTGAGGAAGCGATGCTCCTGGGCAGCGTGTTCCGGGTCTTAAGCCGTAGCGCTAAGAAAGTCGCCGAACACAGTGGCGGCTTCGGAAAAGGATACCTTGTGCTTGCGCAGATTCTGTGCCGCTTTTCTCGGGTCCCATTCGAACTCCACGTACACCAGTTTAGCGGCTGAAGGGGAGGTTTGCCAATGGAGAGAGCACGCGCCTCACTCGCCCAGAAACTCACGCAACTCTTCCTCGGAGATCGCGCCTTCGCGGATGAGGCGCCATTTCGGCACGGTGACGTCGACGGTGGTTGCGGCCTGCTGGTCCGGCACGCCGCTATCGAGGATCAGTGAGAGGTGGTTGCCCAGCATGGCGAGCACTTCCGTTGCGCTTTTGCACGTTGGATACCCGGAGACGTTGGCGCTGGTGGCCACAAGCGGCATTCCGAACTGTGCCAGCAGTGCGCGAGCCACGGGCGAACTGGGCTGCCGTACCGCCAGCCGGCCCGTGTTTCCAGTGACCTTGAGCGGAACCGTGCCTGCGGCTTCCACGATGATCGTCAGCGGACCCGGCCAGTAGCGGTGTGCCAGAAGGTAGAATCGCGATGGCAGATTCTGCGCCAGGTCCACAACCTGGTCGACGGAATCCACAATCAAAGGCAGCGAGCGGTCCCAGGCGCGGCTCTTGGCCTGAAACGCTTTGCCGACTGCCGCCAGGTTGAACGGATCGGCTGCCAGGACATACAGCGCGTCGGTGGGAACAGCGACGAGTTCGCCCCGGCGCAGCGCATTCACCGCGTATGAGATTTTGTTTTCTTCCGGCTGTTCCGATTGAATGGGGAGAACTTCCGCCATCGCGCGCCCTGCTTCCTCCGAGATAGCGAAGCCTACCATGCCTATTCGCGGATGGTCAACCGCACGAACCGTTCAAGAGAAACGCCCGCGTTCGCGAGCAAGCTTCCGCCTTGACAAGGGTCTGCGGCACCTTCGCGGAGTATGTTCATTCTTCCCAGGAGGTCGGCCTCGGTGATATCCGGCAGACGCTCAACAACCAGGCCTAGCAAGTCGCGGCGTCCTGCGTCGTGACAGGTGAGAACGCGTCCTATCGTTCCGTGACGCCCGCGCGTCCATTGGATCGCGCGCAAGGCGCCTGGGGCGCATTCGAGTTGGGTGCCCGCTACAGCGAGCTGCGAGTCGACCCTTCGGCATTTCCGATTTTCGCAGATCCGCTGGACTCCTCGAGGGCCGCTCGCGCCTGGATCCTCGGACTGAATTGATGTCTGGGCCGGAAAGCGAAGATCGTCTTAAACTACGAGCAGACCAGCTTCCGCAACGCGGTCGGGGCGGAGAAGCGTCGCACGGAAAAAGTATTTCTGAATCGTTTTCAGATCGCTTTTTGAGAATGTCTGGAAAGAAGACGCAAAGCAGCTATGGCAATTTGGTATCGGAGAACCCCTACGCAAGTGTGAGAAACGGCGGTCGCTATTCCCGCGTAGTGGTCACCGACAGAGGGAGCCCGGTGTCGTCCGCCATCCTGTACGATACTTCCTCCACGCACTTATCGCACAACCATACCGGGACCATGTCGTTGATCAGCCACTGCCGGCATTCGGAAACATTCTGGCAGCTCCAGCACAGCTCAATCAGGCCGATCTTCTCCCGGATGTTCGCGCGCATCGTGATCAGCTCTTTGAATTCCAGCGTCGTGAGATCCATACCGCCTCCCTGTTCTTACTGCATCCAGTAAAGACCCGGCGGCGACTGGCGACAATGGAGCGAAGGATACATTCTGAGGACAGGATGAAAGTACCAGGAGTTTGAAAAACAGATTGTGGCCAGTTTCCCGCTAACAAGATCCGATCCGATTCCTTTGCTCCGAAGGCAGCCCGTGATGGCCGTAGGTTTTCACATACGGACCCGAAGCACGAGATCTGATCCAATCCTGGAGGAGTTGACTGCCTCTGGTTCCCTGGGGCATGGCTACAAAGGAGAGGCCCGCTCAGTCGTTTTTGGCAAGCAGCGCGGTGAGCGAGCGCACGTCGGGCAATTGTTCCAGGCGGCGAACAGTTTCAATGATCCTGGTCGTGTTGGCAGCGGGCCAACGCCCGAATTCGGCGCATCCACGGAACTTCTGCGCCACCTCATCGTAGCTCATCGGATTAGCGGGACTTCCCTTCCCGAAGTCGGCGCGCCCGGTGATCGTGCTTCCGTCGGTGCGCTCGATCTCAAGGATCGTAGTCATCTTGTCGTAGCCCGCAGCCTCCGCTTCGGGATGGACGTGAAACTCAACGCGCTCGATCATCGCTTGCACGTCGGGACGGTTGACCACGGCGTCCGTGAATTCCGTGAGGCCGGCACGGCGCTCGAGGACGAGGATCGCCATGCAGAACTCCATGCTGAATTTCGCCTGCAGCTCATTCTTCGGGCGGTGATGGATCAGGGCGTTCAGCATGTTGTGATTCGTCCCCACCCGGATGCGCTTCACTTGTTCCGGGCGCAGGTCATTCTCGCGAATCAGCTCCAGCATGCGCGTCATGCCCGGATGCGTGAGCGACCCCGATGGGTGCGGCTTGATCGAGACGCCCGGCGAGTCGAACGTCCAAGGGCTCCCGAGTTTGCCCTGGATCGCGTCGAGATCATAACCGCCGCCGTGGGCCTGAAAGAAGCCGCGTGGCGATTCGAGAATCTTGTCCGTCGCGGTCCAGCCGAGACGCGCGAGCTCCGCCGCGATCACCCCGCTCTCCGACGCCCGCCCCGCGTGGAAAGGTTTCGTCATCGTGCCGAAGTTCTCGCGCAGGCCGCCGGCCTGGCTCGCTGCGATCGCCATCGCACGCAACAGCCCGTCCAGACTCAAGCCCAGGAGCTTGCCCGCGGCGCAGGCGGACGCAAAAGTCCCGCACGTGGCCGTTGAGTGAAATCCATGCTGGTAGTGGCGCGGCGAGATCGCCTCGGAAATCTTGCACTCGACCTCCACGCCGAGTTGGTATGCGAGCAGCAGGTCCCTGCCCGACATCCGCCGCACTTCAGCGATAGCCAGTGCGGCCGGCAGCGCCGGAGCCGTGGGGTGGGTTAGCAGGCCGTAAACCCGGTCCTTGGCGGCAGCCAGCTGCGTGTCGTCATAATCATCCGCGTGCATTGCGACACCGTTCGCGAACGCCGCGAAGCGCTCGGGAACCTTCAAGCCCGTTCCAATCACAGTCGCCTCGCCTCGCGCGCCGAGGCCTTCAAGATACGTGCGCATCAAGCTCCCCGATCCCGCCACGGAGCCCGCGATCGCCAGCCCGAGTCCGTCGAGCAGCGACTTTTTCCCCAATTCCACTACAGACGACGGTATGGCGTCATACCCGGTGTTGAGGACGAAACCCGCAACATAGCGCGTCAGCCCTTCCCCCTTGGTCGAATGAATGTCCGGCGTGAATCGGGTGATCTCCGGTTGTGTTTTCATTGAAGTCGGCTCGGCTGCTCGTCTTTCTATTACGGTCGAATACTATCTTTAAAATGAAATCAGATGAGTGTACTTGAGCGTCACCGCCCGGTCGTTCTGCCCCGCGCCGCTCGTGTCTCGCTGCTCGTTGTAGACCAGGAACAGATCGCTCAGCGGATGATGAATGAAGTTGAAGCGAATGTTCGACGTGATCTGTTTGCGGTCGCTGTTGTATTGAATCAGCGCGCTCAGAAACATGCGGGTGCTGAAGAAGTAGTTGATGCGCGAGGCGATCAAATCGTTCGTGAACGCGCCTTCCTTTAGCGCGACGTCGTTGCGCGTGTAGCGGCCTTCCACGGAGAAGCGATAGCTCGGCCGGAAGGCCCCGGCCGCAACGATTGTCGTGCGGTCGCCGGAGTAGAACGTGCCGTTGCGATAATCAAGCGTCCCGAAGACGATCTTGCTGGGATCGGATTGCAGCTCCATGCCCCAGAGATCGAAGTTGTAATCTCCACCGGGAATCGTCACCTCCGGCGGAATCCTCCGGATGGGGAACGGCTCGTCCAGCCGGTCGAAGAATGTCTCGTGCTTCACTTCCACAACGCTGCCGTTGTGGAACAGCACGTCGAACCCGTAGTGCATTGTTCGCGTCAGCAGGCGATTGTCCTGATCCATTTGGTAATGGGGATAAATGTGCGGCCGAAATTCGCGAATGAGCGCATTCCTGGGCGGTCTCGGCTTAACCTCAATGCGACTCCGCACCGACCGCACGCTGACTCGCTCCGTGAATCCCACTTCCGGATTGAAGTTCTCCTGAAGATCGGTGTAGATCGCCTGGATCGTGAGCAGGTTGTCGCGCCACTGATTCGTGATCTTCTTCGCGAGGTCCTGCCCGCGCAGGTTGTCCGAGAACGTCTTCGCCAGATAGCCGTTCACGGTGTAGTTCTGGCCGAACCGGAAATTCCCGTCCACGCCCGCCGCGCGATTGTAATCGTCACCGTTTGAAGCCTGCCGGTTGA
>Ga0073934_10012242_pt1 | contig 10157 bp, 10 predicted proteins | sample LarsenN4metaG_FD_76834 | JGI IMG/M metagenome (GOLD analysis project Ga0073934, IMG submission 76834) | Hot spring sediment bacterial and archeal communities from British Columbia, Canada, to study Microbial Dark Matter (Phase II) - Larsen... ... | reverse complement strand
TTCACCGCCAGCGGGCCGGAAGCCACGTAACCCGCCAGCTCGGCCGGCGACAACTCGCCGATCGCGGACTGCATTTCTTCCACCACCGCATCTGGCATGGTCGGGAAATGGATGCGGTCGGCGACCCGCAAGGCGCTTTCGAAACGGCGCGCGAAGCTCTTCATCGCTTCCGCTTTGTCGTTTTCGTCGATCTCGAGCCGCAGCTTGTCGGCTGCTTTGTCAAACAATTGGTCGAAGGCGGCCAGGACCGCCATCCTGCCGATTGGTTCGTTCATGGCGAACCTTCAGATAACCATGCCGCGCCAATGGGCAAGCAAATTCCTCAACAAAATCGTTGACTGGACAGACGGTTGCCCCTACGATGCCGCCCGCTATGAAGGCCCAGGTCCACCGATGCGCGGCCGTACGGGCAAGGGGAGGGTTCATGCGGGCTCCTTTCGCGGCAGTTCTACTGCTGCTCGCGTCGCCGATTTTCGGCGGCGACAAAATTTACGAGTGGACCGACTCCAACAACGTGCGCCACTTCTCTAACAACCCACCGGCCGGGTCGATGCCGTACGTCGAGCGCACCATGGAAGGGCGGACCCACGTCTCGGGGTCGCCATCGGACAATTACTCCGGCGAGACTTCGGAACAGAGTACGGGTCCGGCGAAGGTGGAGGTCCTGAAGGCCGACTTCGAGCGCACCGGTCCGACGATCGAGCGGGTGAGGGGCGAAGTGAGGAATTCGGGCACCGTGGAAGCCCAGGACGTACGCATCTTGCTGCGGATGAAGAATACCGGCGGCGACGAGTGCGGCCGCAGCGAGCTCGACGTGAAGCCGTCGAAGATCCCGCCGGGCGGTACCGGAACCTTCGAGGGCACGCTCGACAACCCCTGCCTGTCGGAGGAGCATCCGCCGGTGGACGTCGTCGCTGCCTGGGATCTGCCGGAAGGCGCCGACGAAGAGGAAGAGGAAGAGGAAGAAGAGGAGGAGGAGGACTGAGCGCGCCCGCCCGCTGCGAGCTCTGCGAGCTCGCGCCGCTGACGCGCTGGCACGCGCGGTTCGAGGAACCGTTTGCGTTGGCCATCCTCGACTGCGACTCCTGCGACGTGCCGATGGCCGTGCTCGGCGTCCACCGCGCGCGGCCGACCGAGCCGGAGTCCGAAGTGCTGCGCCGCGAGCTGGCGGCGGTCGCCGACCGGCTCTACCCGCACGGTTGGTTTTTCGACGACCACATGCGGCAGATTCCGGATCACTACCATCTGCACGCCCGGCCGTACCCGCCGGGGTGGAAGAAACTGTTCGGCTGAAGCCGACCGCTAGCGAGGTTCCACCTCAGACCTCCTCCTCTCCCGTGCTTTGGGAGAGGAGGCCGGGGGGTGAGGGAGATCCGAAACTTGAATCGTCTGCAACGAATCTCCTCGCTCGAGGCCGCTAGCGGGCTTCGAGCAGCGCCCGCAGGTCGGTGCCGCAGCCGCCGCAGAACTTTGCCCGCGTCGGGAGGGACGCGCCGCACGACGGGCAGAACGACACCCGCGCCGGCTTTGTGCTCCGCGTCGTTTCCTGCTTCGTGCCCTGTTTCGCTTCTTCGATGGCGGCGATGGCGCTCAGCGCCTGCTCGCGCAGCCGCTGCTGCAGAAGTGCGTGGTCGGCGGTGGTGAGCTTGCCCATCTGCAGGTCGAAGTCCGCCTCCTTCAGCCCCTGCAACGCCTCGTTCTTCTTCGCCTCGAGCGCGGCAAGCGGATCGGTGCGCGAGGTTTCGGATTCGGTTTCGCGCAGGAACGGCCACACCACGAACACGGCGGCAACGGCCACGAGCAGCAGGGTGAGGATCGTCGTCATCGGTCCAACTCGTCCAATTCTTTCTGCAGCAACTCTTCGTACTTGCCGGCGGACGCCGGCGGTGCCGTGCCGGCCGGCGCGGGCTTTGCCGCCGCCGTCCGCCGCTGCCAGCGCAACAGGGTCACCGACAGGATCGCGGCGGCCACGGCGAGGGCGAAGAACGGCACGACCCATGCGGCGAGGTTGAAGCCGCTGGTGGTCGGGGAGGACAGGATCTTCTCGCCGTACTTGTCCGAAAAGTGCTGCAGGATCGCCTGCGTGCCCAGCCCCTTGTCGAGGTGCGCGCGGCTCTCCTGCCGCAACGGGATGGCCGAGGGACACTGCAGGTGGTTGCAGCTATGCACCGTGAGCCCGCAGCCGCACTGGCAGGTGAGGCTTTCCTCGATGTGCTGGAAGGACGCTTGATCTTGATCGGCCATGCGGCGGGTGAGACGCGGTCCGCCGCCGCGGTGCGTCGATCAGCCGCTAGCCCACGCAGCGCCCCACCGCAAGGATCGGCACGGCCGAGTGTCGGCACGACCGAGTGGTGCGGGTCCATCACGTTCACGGCGTTCACCGAGTCCATCCTACCGCCCACGTCGCCCGTGCCGCCCGCCCCCCGTCAGTCGCCCAACGACCGCAAAAACCCGCGCACCTCCTCCACGAAAACGCCACCCAGCTCGCCGGCCAGGTCGTGGCGGGCCGCCGCAAAGCGGCGGTAGGTGAGCCGCCCGGGCGGTAGGGCGGCCACCATCCGCTCGACGTCGTCGATCGGGCAAATCGGGTCGTCGCTGCCGGCGAGCACCAGGGTGGGACAGCGGATCCGCTGCAGCTCGGAAAGGAGGTCGTAGTGCGGGTGCTCGGCGCCGATCCACTCGAGCATCAGTTCCGGATTGCCGCGGATGCGTGCGCTGCGCAGCCGGTCGGACACCACGCCCATGTACAGCGGCGCGCAGATCGACAGGTAGTTGGAGAGCGATTCCCACGACGGACCCGCCCAGAACGCGCGCGCACAGGCGCCGGCGTCCGGACCGCCGAGCCGCGCGAAGGCGGCGGCGATGTTGTCCAGATCGGTGTGGGCGCGGGTGTTGGAGAGGATCAGGCCGCCGGCGTGGTCGGGGTGGCGAACCGCGTAGCTCAGCGCGACGAAGCCACCGAAGGACACGCCGAGCACGACCGGCCGCACGATGCCGAGCGCGTCGCAGAGCTCGCGCACGTCGTCGGCCCACACCGCCAGCCTGCATTGCTGCGCCGGGGCAGGGTCGCTGCGGCCGTGGCCGCGCTGGTCGAGGTAGACCAGCTGCGCGTCCTCGGCGAGCGCCGAGAAGGCGGGCTTGAAGAGCGAGTGGTCCATGCCCGGACCGCCGTGCAGCAGCAGCAGCGTCCGCCGCTCGCGCATCGCCGCGCCGTCGGGGACCAGCTGCAGGCCTTCGATGTCGACGAACAGGGTGGTGTCGCGAAGCCGGATGCGCATGACGGAGTGACGCGTGCAGGGAACCTGCGGCCGGTCAGGCGGTTTCCTTTGCACGGATCGGTCCTCGATGTCATGCCTCCGGTGGAGGAAAACGATGGCCGCGACGACCTCGCCGATGCTCACCGACGATCCGGCTCACGTGCAGCCGGGTGCCTTCGCGCTCTACGCCGACCCGCACGAGGTCGCCCCCGACGTCCTCATCCACCCGGTGTTCGTCAACTCGTACGCCGTGCGGCTGCCGGCCGGCATTCTGCTGATCGACCCGGGCTTCGAACACAACTCGCGCGCGGTCCTCGAGGCCGTGCGCACCTGGAGCGACGCGCCGCTGCACACCGCCGTCTACACGCACGGCCACGTCGACCACGCCTTCGGCCTGCGCGCCTTCCTCGAAGCCGGCGAGCGCCCGCAGATCGTCGCACAGGAGAACTGCACCCGGCGCTTCCAGCGCTACCAGCTCACGCACGGCTGGAACGCGCGCATCAACCAGCGGCAGTTCAGCCTGCCGAAGCCGATCTTTCCGAACCGCTTCATCTGGCCGACGCTGACCTTCCGCGACGCCCTGCGCCAGCGCATCGGCGAGGTCGAGGTCTGCTACCGCGCCGCCAAGGGCGAAACCGACGACCACTGCTACGTCTGGCTGCCGTCGCGGCGTTACCTCTTCACCGGCGACCTGATCATCTGGCAGGCGCCGAACTGCGGCAACCCGCAGAAGGTACAGCGCTATCCGAGCGAGTGGGCCGACGCACTCGACGAGATGGCCGGGCTCGACGCGGAGTGGCTCTTCCCCGGCCACGGCCTGGTGGTGCAGGGGGCGGAGGCCGTGCGCAAAGTACTCACCGAGACCTCGCGCTACCTGCGCGTGATCATCGACCAGGTGCTGGAGCGGATGAATGCCGGCCAGACGCCGGAGGAGATCTTCCACGCCGTCGACGCCGACCCGGAGCTGTCGAAGCGCCCCTACCTGCACGCCAACTACGACCACCCGAAGTTCATCGTCCGCAACCTGCTGCGGCTGTGGGGCGGCTGGTGGGACGGCAACGCCGCCAACCTGCTGCCGGCGACCTGGGAGGAGCAGGCGAAGGAGGTCGCGGTGCTGGCCGGCGGGGTGGACGCCCTGGTGCGGCGCGGCCGGGCGCTGCTCGAGGAGGGCCGCAGCGAGCTGGCCACGCACCTGGCCGAGTGGGCGACGCGCGCCGCGCCGGCCGACCGCGAGGCGCAGGCGTTCAAGCGCGACGCCTACGGCCGGCGCCTCGACGAGGCCACCGCGCTGATGGCGCAGGGCATCTTTCGCGCCGCGATGAACGACGCGAAGCGCGCCTTGGGCGAGCAGTGAGCCGCGGCTCAAACCGCCGAGGCGGCGGGGTCTTCCGCGCGCGGAAAGTGCAGCAGGAAAGTCGTGCCACGCCCGGGTGCGCTCTCGACGCGGATGTGGCCGCCCGTCTGGCTGACGATGCTGTGCACGATCGAAAGCCCGAGGCCGGTTCCCATTGCGCACTTCTTCGTCGTGAAGAAGGGCTCGAAGATCCGGTCGAGCGTGGCGGCGTCCATGCCGATGCCGTCGTCGCTACAGGCCAGCCGCACGTAGCCGCCCGCCGGTAGGTCGGAGCCGGCGATGTCGGCCTCGCCGAACGCGACGTTCGAGGTCGCCACGCGCAGCTTCCCGCCGTTCGGCATCGCATCGCGGGCGTTGACCGCGAGGTTGAGAAGGATCTGCTCCAACTGCACGGGATCGATGCGGACGGGGTGGACACCCTGCGCCGCGTCGAGGACCAACTCGACGTCGCGGCCGAGCACACTGCGCAGCGTGCCCGCGTAGGAGGACAGCGCGGCGCTGAGGTCCACCATCCGCGGGTCCAGCGCCTGTTTGTGACTGAACACGAGCAGCTGCCTCGTCAGGCGTGTGGCGCGTCCGACGGCTTCGCCGATCTCGGCGACGTGTTTTTCCAGCGGCTGGCCGACGAGCCGTTCGGCCAGGAGCTGGTTGAAGCCGCTGATGACCGAAAGATGGTTGTTGAAATCGTGCGCGATGCCGGCGGCGAGTCGTCCCATGGCTTCCAGGCGCCGCGCCTGCTGCAGCTGGTCCTCGAGCCGGCGTTTTGCGTCTTCCACCCGCTGCCGCTCGCGCGCGTGGCGGTCGCCGAGCAGGACGATCGAGGCGAGCTGCGCCAGGCCTTCGACGATCATTGCCTTGGTCTCGCTGAACGTGCCGATGCGCTCGTTGTACTCGGCCGTCATGAAGCCGAGCGGCTCGCCGTGCTCGTCGAGAAGCGCGGCCACCACGATGGCGCAGATACGCGCCGCGGCCGCCGTCTGCTGGTCCATCAACTCCGAGCTGCGCACGTCGTTGACCAGCACGAATGCCCGGCTCGCCACGGCGCGGGAGACGAGCGGGTCTTTCAGGCCGACCTTGAACTTCGGAAACGCCGCCGCGATGTCGGGCGGGTTCCCGTAGTTGTGCGCGGCGCGATAGACGTTCCCCTCCCGCAGGAAGATGCTGCTGCGGTCGCAGTCGAGCAGGCCGCAGGCGCTGCGGCAGAGCTCGACCAGGCGCTGCTCGATCGGCGTCGGCGCATTCATGTTCTTGGCGATGCCGAGCAGCACCGTGATGAACGTCTGGATCTCGATTTGCACGGTATGGCTCGTCCGGTCAGGAGCCGTTCGCCCCGCTCGGGTCGAAGCGGTAGCCCACGCCGCGTACCGTGAGGATGTAGCGCGGGTGGTCGGGATCCGGCTCGAGCTTGGAGCGCAGGCGCACGATGAAGTTGTCGATGGTGCGCTTGCTGACGAACTCGAGTTTCCAGACCGCTTCGAGCAGCATCTCGCGCGTGATCACGCGCTCGGGGTTGCGCAGGAAATAGGCGAGCACGCCGAACTCGCGCGCGGTCATCTGCACGGGCGTGCCGGCACGGGTGACGATGTGGCGGTCGAAGTCGACCTCGACGTCGCCGAAGGCGGGCACGGCCTTGCCCGCCGCGCTCACGCGCTGGCGGCGCAGCGCGGCGTTGATGCGGGCGCGCAGCTCGCTGAGGCTGAACGGCTTGCTGATGTAGTCGTCGGCGCCGAGGCCGAGGCCGAGCACCTTGTCGGCCTCCTCGCCGCGTGCGGTGAGCACCAGCACCGGCAGGTCCTGGTCGCGCTGGCGCAGCCGGCGCAGCACCTCGAGGCCGTTGACCTTCGGCAGCATGATGTCGAGCAGGACCAGGTCCGGCTGCTGCTTCTCGATGATCGCCAGGCCGGTTTCGCCGTCCGTCGCGGTCACCACCTCGTAGCCTTCGAGCGAGAGGTTGAGCTCGAGCCCGGCCACGATGGACGGGTCGTCCTCGATCAGCAGCACACGTTCGTTGGCCATCAGGAGGTTCCGATCAGACCGCGCTCGCCGGCCGGTTCGCGGCGCGGCGCGGTCTTCTCACGCAGGGCCGGTAACAAAATGCTGAACTCGGCTCCACCTTCGGGGTGGTTGCGGACGCGCACGCGGCCGCCGTGTGCCTGTACCACGTGGCGCACGATGGCGAGGCCGAGGCCGCTGCCCTCCTGGGTGCGGTTCAAGCGGTCATCGACGCGGTAGAACCGCTCGAAAATGCGCCGGTGCTCCTTGTGCGGGATTCCGGGCCCGAAGTCGCGCACGGTGAAGGTCACGTGGCCGCCATCGGCCGCGCAGCTGAACTGGATCCTGCGGCTCGAGCCGCCATACTTCGACGCGTTGTGCAGCAGGTTGAGCAGGGCCTGGCTCACCATCACCTGGTCGGCCAGGACGTACGGCAGGTCGGGGTCGACCGAGGACTCGAGCTCGACTCGCGAGTGCAGCCGGATCGGCTCGAACGCTTCCAACGCCGCCTGTGCGATGCGCCCGGGCGACTCCGGTTCGCGGTGGTAGACGAAGCTTCCCGCCTCCATCTTGCCGAAGTCGAGCAGCCGCTCGATCATCGTCCGCAGCCGCCCGCTCTCCTGCCGCAGCATCGTCAGGCAGCGCGAGCGCTGGTCTTCGTTGAGGCCCGGCTGCTCCCACAGCGTGTCGGTGAACATCTGGATGCTGGTGAGCGGCGTCTTGAACTCGTGCGAGACCTTGGAGAGGAAATCGAGCTGCAACTTTGCCAGGTCGGCGTCGCGTTTCAGGTTGATCACCACCAGCACCGTTCCCACCAGCAGTGCGGTGCAGAACGACAGGATCAGCACGCCCAGGGTGATGTCCACCGTGGCGCGCTGGAACACCAGCACCAGGATGCCCACCACCACCAGCGCCGTGGCCGGCGCGAGCAGCAGCAGCGAGGTGAGGTACATCTGGCGCCGAAAACGCATGCAGCCGGACTATACCAATCCGCAGCCGCGCGGCCACACCGCTCTCCCCCCAGTCGAGGGGTAACCAACCGGGCGGAAAACCAGCCGACTTGCAGCGCGAACAGACCGGGCGCGGAACCGGCGCTTCCCCTTGCCGAAGCGTCGCCTGTTGCCGCTTGCCGGCCGCCGAAAAGTCGAGTACCTTGACTCAAACAAACGATTGTTCGGGAGCGGAATTCTGCTCCGGGGACGCGTCGAGGGCAGGCTATGAACCTGAGTTACAGCGCTGAGTACGAGGCGTTTCGCGCCCAGGTGCGCGAGTTCATCGAGGACAACTGGACCAAGGCAAACGGCGGCCGCCCCGGTGACTCGGACGCGCTGGTCGGTTCGGTGTCGCGCCCCGACGAGCACACCACGGCGTTTCGGATCAAGGCGATCGAGGCGGGATACCTCTATCGCAGCGTGCCCCGGCAGTACGGCGGCGGCGAGCAGCCGTTCGACCCGTTCAAGTCGGCGATCATCGCCGAGGAGTTCAAGCGGGCGCGGGCGCCGTTCGAGTGCGTCGGGCAGGGCCCGAGCATGCTGGTGCCGACGCTGCTCGAGCACGGCAGCGAGAAACAGAAGCAGAGCTTCGTGCGCGACACCCTGCTCGGCAACCTGCTCTGGTGCCAGGGCTACAGCGAGCCCGGCTCGGGCAGCGACCTCGCCTCGCTGCGCACGCGTGCCGAGCTGGACGGCGACTCGTGGGTGGTGAACGGGCAGAAGATCTGGACCTCCAATGCCGTGGAGGCCGACTGGATGTTCTGCCTGGTGCGTACCGAGCCCGAGGCGTCCAAGCACGAGGGCATCAGCTACCTGCTGATCGACATGAAGACCCCCGGCATCGAGGTGCGCCCGCTGCGCCAGATCACCGGCGAGGCCGACTTCAACGAGGTCTTCCTCGACAACGTGCGCGTGCCGAAGGAGAACCTGGTCGGCGAGCGCGGCAAGGGCTGGGTGGTCAGCCGCAGCACGCTCAAGCACGAGCGCGCGCTGATCGGCGGCACGTTCATCACGCGGCGCATGTACGACGGGCTGCTGGCGCTGGCGCAGGCGCTGCCGCTGCGCGGGCAGCCGGCGATCAAGGACCCGGTCATCCGCCAGCGCATGGTCGACCTGGAGACGCGGCTGCTGATGACCGAGTACCACGGCTACCGCCTGCTCACGATGCAGGCGCGCGGCGAGGAAGCGGGCCTGGCGGGCATGGTGAGCAAGCTGTTCGGCACGCAGCTCGCCTACGACATCGGCAGGCTCGCCATGGACGTGCTCGCCGACCGCGGTGCGCTGGCGGCCGGCGAGATGAACGCGCCGGCCATGGGGATGTTCACCCAAGCCTACATGTGGACGCTCGGCATCCTGATCGCGGGCGGCACCGCGAACATCCAGCGCAACGTCATCGCCGAACGCGGCCTCGGCATGCCACGCGACCCGGCCACCGCGCGCAAATAGCGCGCCGCACACGGGCTGCCCGAAGGAGATCGCGGATGGATTTCGGACTCTCGCAAGACCAGGTGATGTTGAAGGAGACGGTGCGGCGCTATCTGGCCGAGCGCTGTCCGACCACGCGCGTGCGGCAGATCATGGAGAGCGAGAGCGGGCACGACGAGACCCTGCGCGACGGCCTGGCGGAGATCGGCGTGGCGGGACTGGTGGTCCCGGCCGAGTACGACGGCCTCGGCCGCGAGCTGCTCGACCTGGCGCTGGTGGCGGAGGAGTTCGGATACGCCGCGACGCCGGGCCCCTTCTTCAATTCCTCGCTGGCCGTGGTGGCGCTGGCCGAGGGGGGCGCCGAAACGCAGAAGCGGCGCTGGCTGCCGGGCCTGGGCAGCGGCGAGCTCATCGGTACGGTGGCGATCGGCGAGTCCGAGGGCGAATGGGAGCCGGCGCGGCTGAAAGCGCAGGTCGAGGACGGCAAGTTGTCGGGTGAAAAGCCGCTCGTGCCGTATGCCGGCCTGGCGGACGTCTTCATCGTTGCCGCGCGCGACGCGCAGGGCGGCGGATTGTGGCTGGTCGAGAAGGGAGCGCCGGGCATCGAGATCACGCCGCTCAAGGGCAGCGACATGACGCGGCGCCTGGCCGCGGTGACGTTCAAGAACACTCCGGCCGAGCCCCTGCCCGATCGCGGCGCGCTGGTACGCACCTTCGATGCCGGCAGCATCCTGATCGCCGCCGATGCCTACGGTGGGGCGCGGCGTTGCCTCGAGATGGCCACCAGCTACGCGCTCACGCGCGAGCAGTTCGGCCAGGTGATCGGCGCCTTCCAGGCGGTCAAGCACCAGCTCGCCAACATGGCGGCCGACCTCGAGCCGTCGCTGGCCCTCTACTGGTACGCGGCGCACGCTTTCGATCACATTCGCGACCAGTGTTCGCGCCACGCCTCGATGGTCAAGGCGCACATGACCGACCTCTACGACCGCATCGCCCGCGATTCGACCGAGATCCACGGCGGCATCGGTTTTACCTGGGAGTTCGACCTGCACCTCTGGTTCCGCCGCTCGATCTTCGACCGCAGCTTCTTCGGCGACAGCGCCCTGCACCGCGCCCGCGCCGCCGACCTGTCGGGCT
>Ga0073934_10012241_pt1 | contig 10157 bp, 9 predicted proteins | sample LarsenN4metaG_FD_76834 | JGI IMG/M metagenome (GOLD analysis project Ga0073934, IMG submission 76834) | Hot spring sediment bacterial and archeal communities from British Columbia, Canada, to study Microbial Dark Matter (Phase II) - Larsen... ... | reverse complement strand
CTGGCCCATCCCAAGCGCTTCGCCGGGCGGCGCGTGGGCTGCATCGTGTCGGGCGGCAACATCGACCCGCGCATCCTGGCCTCCATCGTCATGCGCGGCCTGGTGCGCGAGGGCCGGCTGGTGCGCATGCGCATCGAGATTCCCGACCAGCCGGGCGTGCTGGCGCGCATCACCAAGATCGTGGGCGATTCCGGGGCCAACATCATGGAGGTCTACCACCAGCGCACCTTCTCGGCCCTGCCGGTTAAGTCGGCCGACCTCGATATCGTCATGGAGACCCGCGACAAGGGTCACGTGCGGGAGATCATGAGCCAGCTCACCGCCGCAGGGTTCAAGGCGCACATCCCGGCCGGCGACGTGGCGGGGGACGGCGTCTAGCGCCTCGCCTTGCCCGGCGCGTGGCCGCTTCCTATAGTCGCGGGCGATTCGGGGCCGTGGGCCGCCCCGAGGGGCTTGGAGACGGGCAGGGCATGGCCACGAGCGCGACGGGAACCGTCCGCGGCGGCTACGGCAAGGCGGTCAAGCTGGCCAAGGGCCAGTCGCTCCGCATCGTCAACACCCACGGCAGCCAAGTGGTCGACTTCTGGGCCTTTAACGCCGCCGACACGGCCGAGCATCTTTCGATGCTGCACACCCGGAGCGCCCACTACCGCCTGCACTTCCGGCCCGGCGACGCACTGGTCACCAACCGCCGGCGCCCCATCCTGGCATTCGCCGAGGACACCTCGCCCGGCGTCCACGACAGCCTGATCGCCTGCTGCGACCCGGCGCGCTACGAGCAGCTTGGCCACCCCGGCCACCGCAGCTGCGCCCAGAATCTGGTCGAGGCCTTCGCCGAGCTTGGCATCGCCGCCCCGCCGCCGCCGGCGCCCTACAACCTCTTCATGAACATCCCCTGGGAGGCCGAGGGCGGCCTTTCCATCGCCGCCCCCACCTCGCGGCCGGGCGATGCCGTCACGTTCCGGGCCGAGATGGATTGCTTCGCCGTCATGTCGGCCTGCCCGCACGACATCTTCCCGATCAATGGCCCCGACCTGAGGCCACGCGACGTGGCCTACAGCTTGCTGGGCTAGGCCTGGAACGATCCCGCCGACCATGACCGCACCCGTTCGCCAGCCCACCGTCGCCCTGGTCGTCCACGGCGAGCATTCCGACCCGGGCCGCGTCGCCACGCACCTCGCCGCGCGGGGTTGGGCGCTTCGGCGCTGCTGCGCCAAGCTGGGCGACTGCCTGCCAGAGCCCGACGCGGTGGACGCCGTCGTCGTGTTCGGTGGACCCATGAGCGCCAACGACGACACGACCCTGCCCTTCATCGGTGACGAGCTGCGCTGGATCGACCGCGTGCTGGCCGCCGGCACGCCCTTCTTCGGCATCTGCCTGGGGGCCCAGCTGATGGCCCGTGCGCTGGGCGCCACGGTCGCCCCCCATGCCGAGGGCACGATGGAGATCGGCTACTGGCCGATCGAGCCGACGGAGGCCGGCGCGCCCGTGATCGACTCCCTGCGCATGGTCTACCACTGGCACGGCGAGGGCTTCACCCTGCCCGCCGGAGCCGAGCTGCTGGCCAGGGGTGCGACCTTCCCCAACCAGATGATCCGCTTCGGCGCCCGGTCCTATGGCGTGCAGTTCCATCCCGAGGTCACGCGCACGATCCTGGAGCGCTGGTCTGGCGAGGCCCACGAGCATCTGCAGCGCCCCGGGGCCCAGTGCTACCAGGCGCAGATCGACGGCTGCGCCCTCCACGACGACGCCATGGACCGCTGGACCGCCCATTTCCTCGACCACTGGCTGGGCAAGCCGGCGGCACGCTAGGGACTTGGCGCCCCGTTCGTCATGAGGAGCAGCCCGCCGGACTGCCTCTCGAAGGGCGAACGGCGTGCGGCACGGCCGCGCCGCTACCCCCGCCTGCGCTTCAGGACGTTGCGCACCAGCACCAGCCGGTCGTTGCCCCAGAACATCTGCCCGTCCACGAAGAACGTCGGCACCCCGAAGGCGCCACGACGGAAGGCGTCATCCAGCACCGCCTCGCCCTCGGCCGCCGTGGCCGGGTCGTCCAGCATGCGCTCGAAGGCCTCCGCATCCAGCCCGGTGCCGGGCGCCGCATCGATGAGGTCCTCGCGCCCGATCGCCGTGCGGTCCTCGACGAAGCCCAGCGCGAAGACCCGCACGCTGTAGGGCACGACGGCACCCATCCGCCTGGCGGCGATGCACGCCAGCGCCAGCAGGCTGCCGTCATAGGTCACCCGCCCGTGCGGCTCGCGGTAGGGCACGCCGTAGTAGGCCGCCCACGCCTCGGCGTCGCGCCGCCGGAAGTCCCAGTCGTACTGGCCCGAGGGCGCCGGTCCTTGGAACGGATTGCGCCCGCCGCGCTCCATCAGCCGCCCGCTCGGGATCGGGTGCCAGTTGACCGTGGCGCCCGTGTCGCGTTCCAGCGCCGCGATCTGCGTCGCGGCCAGGTAAGAGTATCGGCTGCCCAACCCGTAGAAGAAGTCGACGTCCATCCGGCACCTCGCCGCTCGCGCCGCAGGATAGCCCGGGGTTCGCGCCCCTATCGACACGCCTGCCAGCGGCGGCTAGACCCTTCGCGCTCCCGCCGCGCCCCCCGTCGCCACCCCGAGGCCGCCATGAACCTGTCCGACCTGGAGAACCGCGCCGTCACCGTGTTCCCCAATCCGCGCGTTCGGCCCGCGGCACCCTACGGCGCCGCCCAGGCCGCCGTGATCGACGAGACTGGCGTCGCCGCGGCCAAGCAGGCCATCGCCGTCTGGCCGGACTACGGCGCGACGCCACTGCACGCCCTGCCCGGCCTCGCCCGCGACCTTGGCCTGGGCGCACTCTGGGTGAAGGACGAGGGCCGGCGCTTCGGCCTGGGCAGCTTCAAGGCCCTGGGCGGATCCTACGCCGTCTTCCGCCTGCTGGCCCGCCGCGTCGCCGCCGCGACGGGGCGCGAGCCCGACGCGCGGTCCCTGCTGGCCGGCCAGCACCGCGCCATCGCGCAAGACTTCGCCGTCACCTCCGCCACCGACGGCAACCACGGCCGCTCGGTGGCCTGGGGCGCGAAGCTGTTCGGCTGCCCCTGCACGATCTACATGCACGAGGGCGTCAGCGACGGCCGCGTGGCCGCCATCCGCGCGCTGGGCGCCGAGGTGGTGCGCACCCCCGGCAACTACGACGATTCGGTACGGGCCTGCGCCGCCGACGCCGCTCGGAGGGGCCGGCAGGTCGTCTCCGATACCGCCTACGAGGGCTATACCGAGATCCCACGCCTGGTCATGCACGGCTACGCCGTGCTGGTAGACGAGGCCCTGGCCCAGTTCCCCGGCGGCGCCCTGCCCACGCACGTCGTCATCCAGGGCGGCTGCGGCGGGTTCGCCGCGGCGGTCTATGGCCGGCTGTGGGAGAAGCTGGGGGCGAAGCGCCCCCGCCTGGTCGTGGTCGAGCCGCTGAACGCCGCCTGCCTGTACGAGAGCGCACGTGCGGGCCGCGTGACCGTGGTGGGCGGCCAGCTCGCCACCGTCATGGGCGGCCTGGCCTGCGGCGAGGTCTCGCTGGTGGCTTGGCCGATCCTCGAGCCGGGGGCGTCCGCCTTCATGACGATGGGTGACGGCTGGGCCGTGGATGCCATGCGCCGCCTGGGCGAAGGCCGGGGCGGCGACCCGGCGATCGTGGCCGGCGAGGCCGGCTCGGCCGGCGTCGCGGCCCTCATGGCCTTGGAATCGCAGCACGAATCGCGTGCAGCCCTGGACTTGGACGGCACGGCCCGCGTGCTGGCCATCGTCAGCGAGGGCGCAACCGATCCTGTGACATTTAGGTCACTGACCGGTAGAAATCCCTAAAATATCCGCGGCTCCGCAGAGTTACTGCCGATTCCAGCCGTTGCAGGAAGCCCACGGATTGTCTAGGGTTGTGTAGGTCTGAGGCACCCGGGGCGCGTAGCGCCCACAGGGCGTCTTGGGGCGGGGAAGTGGCTTGGCCCGCCGGCGTGATTTTGCCTCGCCAAGTCTCGGGGAGAGAACTGATGAAGCTTATGCATGTCGTGTCCGCGGTTGCCGGCGCCCTGCTGCTGGCCAACTGCGCCTACGTGGACGTCAACGACGTCCGCGGGATGGAGCCGCAGGGAACCGACTTCACCAAGGCCCTGTTCACCGAGTACGTCGCCCTGGCCGATTTCGAGGTCGGCGAGTACGACTTCGACGATGCCTCCAAGTACGCTGCCCGCGCACGCGCGGCTGGCAACGGCGAGGTCGTGCAGCCCTACGTTCCCAGCGAGTGGGACATCGGTGCGGAGTTCCTGCCTGACCTCGAGTCCTCGCGCGTTCGCCTGCTCGAGGCGCTCGACGGCGGCGGACGCGACGTTGCGCCGGTCGATGCCGCGAAGGCCCAGGCCATGTACGACTGCTGGGTCGAACAGCAGGAGGAAGGCCACCAGGCCGACCACATCGCCCACTGCCGCGGCGGCTTCGAGTACCATCTGGGTCTCGTCGTGCAGGCTCTGAAGCCCGCCGAGGAGCCCGTGGCCGAGGCGCCGGCCGAAGAAGAGGCGGCGCTGAAGTACATCATCTACTTCGCGTTCGACAGCGCGGTCGTCGCCGACAGCGCCAAGGGCGTGATCAGCGAGATCGCCGCACAGGCGGCTTCGGCTGGCCCGTCGGCCATCACGGTGGCCGGCCACGCCGACCGCGCCGGTTCCGACGAGTACAATCTGCAGCTCTCCAAGGCCCGCGCCGATGCGGTGGCGGCCCTGCTGGCTGCGGATGGTGTCTCCGCGGATCTGCTGCAGGTGACCGAGTTTGGCGAGAGCATGCCGCTGGTCCAGACGGACGACGGCGTGCCGAACCCCGAGAACCGCCGCGTGGAGATCGAGTTCGTCCAGTAAGGACGCTCGACGCGCGGTCCCTTCGGGGCCCGAGACCGGGGGAGCGGCGGAAACGCCGCTCCCTTCGTTTTTGGGGCATGCTGCGCAGGCCCGACGGGAGTGGATGCAATGATCAGGACGACGATCGCGCTGCTGCTGGCCGCCCTTGCGCTGACTCCAGCGTGGCCGGCCCGCGCTCTGGAGCAATCTGTCGTCGAGATCGCCTACGCCGACAGAGGCCAGCCAGTGACACTCAAGGGCTACCTGGGCAAGCCGGACGGCGAGGGTCCCTTCCCCGCCGTCGTCCTGGTGCACGGCTGCTCGGGCGTGGAGATGAGCCACCACGCCTGGGTGCAGCGCTTCGTCGAGATGGGCTACGTCGCCCTGATCGTGGACTCCCTCACGACGCGGAACATCGAGACGCTGTGCACCGACGCGGGCTTCCTCAAGCTCTCCTACAACGCCCGCGTCTTCGACGCCTACGCCGCTGCCCACTACCTGCGCGCCCAGCCCTTCGTGGACGGTACGCGCGTCGCGGTGGCGGGCTGGTCGCACGGGGGCACCACCGTGCTGAAGCTTGCCGTCCCCTCCGAGCAGAACGCGCGCTTCCTCGACTTCAAGCCCGAGCCGTTTCGCTCGGTGCTGGCGTTCTATCCCTATTGCAGCCCGCTGGACGGCGACATCGAGCTGCGTACGCTCGTTCTCATCGGGGATGCCGACGACTGGACGCCGCTCAGTCTTTGCGCCGGCATGGTCAAGGTGCAGCGGCAGACCGGCCGGCCCATCGAGATCGTGGTCTACCCCGGCGCAACCCACGCCTACGACGCGGTCGGGGTCGGCAACGGCATGAACTACCTCGGCCACTTCCTGAAATATGACGCCACGGCCACCGAGGATTCGGCCGCGCGCGCCCGGGCCTTCCTCGCCGAGACGCTGCAGTAGGGCGCCCGCCATGCGCGTGAAGCACAAGGACCAGGGCGATGGGGCCAAAGGCTCCGTCGCCACCGACAAGTGGGCCACCACCCGCATGCTGCTGCGCGAGGACGGCTTCGGCCTCACCCTCAGCGACGTGCGCGTGCCGGCGGGCTCCGAGGGCGTCTACGGCTACAAGCACCACGTCGAGGTCTGCTATTGCATCGAGGGCGAGGCCGAGCTCGAGGAGCTCGCCAGCGGCACCCTGCATCGCATCCGCCCGGGCAGCCTGTGGGCTGCCGAGAAGGGCGAGCGCCTGCGCCTGGCCGTGAAGACCGACTTCCGCGTGATCGCCGTCTTCGTCCCGGCCCTCGTCGGCCCCGAGACCAGCGACGCCGAGGGCTCGTTCCCCCTGCTGCCGTAGGCGCCCTAAACCGGGTCGCGGGCGAGCGGCGCGGTGGAGCAGTGGATGCCGCCGCCGCCGCGCGTCACGGCCTCGAAGGGCAGGCTCACCACCTCCATGCCCAGCCTGTCCAGGCGCTCCAGCGTGCGCGGGCTGGTCTCGCTCATGATGACGCGCCCCGGCCGCACGGCCAGGCAGTTGACGGTGAAGGGATGGTCCTCGGGGTCCAGCTCCACCGTGCGGATGCGGCGGCGCTTCAGCTCCTCCAGGAAGGTGAAGGGCAGCAGCACCGGGTTGATGAGCGCCGTCTCGGCGTCCAGCATCACGAAGGTGCCGTCGATATGCAGGCGATAGCCGGTCAGGTGGACGCGCAGCAGCTCCACCCCCTGCACCTTCAGTACCTCCTCGATCTGGCGCGCGCCCTCCTCGTTGACCCGCGAGGACAGGCCGATCACGGCGGTCTTTCTGTCGATCCAGGCGAAGCTTCCGCCCTCCACGATCCCCGTGCCGTGGATGGTGCGCAGCACCGGCACGCCCAGCCGCGCCAGCGCGCGGGTGGCGGGCAGCTCCTCGCCGCGCCGCACGCGCGGGCCCATGCGGCAGACGATGGCCCCGCCGCCCACGCCGATCACGACGTCGCGCGTGTAGCACGACTTCATGCGTCCTGGCGCCGCCTCGCCCACCATCTCGACCCGCACCTGCTCAGCCTTAAGAATCGCCACCAGCTTGTCGTGCTGGGCCTGCATGGCGGGAAGGTCCGGCGGGGTCTTGCCGCGCCAGTACCAGCCTGCCTCGGTGTCGCCGTAGGCGCCGATCTCGGGGATGAACCGGGCGGGATCCACCACGCCCAGCTCCGCCCCCGGCCGGTGCATCAGCACCACGCGCAGCCGCCCCACATCGGTGGTGCATCCCCACCGCCCGCCCCAGTTCGCCTCCTGCTCCTCGTCGCTCTCGAAGGCGGGCTCGGGCACCGAGGCGAACGTCTTGATGAGCTGGTTGTAGCGGTGCTCCTCCTCCGAGATGATCGGCATGACGCCCCCTACCCCCTGAACTTGTCGGTGGCCTCGATGAGCGCGTTGAGGATGCCGGGCTCGGCGTAGGCGTGGCCGGCGTCGGGGATGATCTTCAGCTCCGCCTCGGGCCAGGCGCGCTTGAGGTCCCAGGCCGAGAGCGGCGGCGTCGCCATGTCGTAGCGGCCCTGCACCATCACGCCGGGAATCTTCCGGATGCGCACCACGTTCTTCAGCAGCTGGTCGTCCTCGCGCAGGAAGGCGCCGTTGATGAAGTAGTGGCACTCGATGCGGGCGAAGGCCAAGGCGAACTGGTCGCCGGCGAAGCGGGCCACGCGCTCGGGGTTGGGCATCAGCGAGATCGTGCTGCCCTCCCACACGCTCCAGGTCTTGGCACAGCGCAGGCGCTCCGCCTCGTCCTTGCCCGTCAGGCGCTTGTAGTAGGCGCTCACCATGTCGCCGCGCTCGGCCGCCGGGATGGGCGCCTGGAAGGCCTCCCACTCGTCGGGGAACAGCCAGTTGGCGCCCTCCTGGTAGTACCAGAGCACCTCCTTGCGCCGCATGAGGAAGATGCCGCGCAGCACCAGCTCGGTGACGCGCTCGGGGTGCTCCTCGGCGTAGGCGAGCGCCAGGGTCGAGCCCCACGAGCCGCCGAACACCTGCCAGCGATCGATGCCCAGGTGCTGGCGGATCGCCTCCATGTCGGCGACCAGGTGCCAGGTCGTGTTGTCCTCCAGCGAGGCATGCGGCGTCGACTTCCCGCAGCCGCGCTGGTCGAACAGGATGATGCGATAGGCCTTGGGGTCGAACAGCCGGCGGTAGGTCGGCTCGGTGCCGCCGCCCGGCCCGCCGTGGACGAACACCACCGGCTTGCCACTGGGATTGCCGCTTTCCTCCCAGTAGATCGTGTGCAGCCTGGAGACGGGCAGCATGCCCGTGCGGTTGGCCTCGATCGGCGGATAGAGCTGGCGACCCTGTGCCATGCTGCCCCCTGCTGCCCTAGGTGTTGTCGCGCGGGATGGTGCGGTCGAAGTCGCGCTGGAAGATCACCGTGCCGCGGTCCAGCGCACGCAAGCGGGCCGTCACGCGGTAGTCGGTTTCGGTCGCCGCGAGCGCGATCATCGTCTCGGTGCGTGCGTCCCAGGCGCCGCGACGATAACGGACCGCCCCCTCCACCTGCCAGCGCGCCGACAGCGGGTTCTGCCCTGCAATCGAGAACCGCTTGTCCTTCGTGAACGAGACCGTGGTGCCGATCTCGTCGATGCGGTTGTCGCCGTCGTCGCGGCTGATGTGGAAGGTGGTCCGGTCCTCCCCGATGTCATAGACCATCTCTCGCGTCTCGTGCCCGGGGCGCAGGACCGTGCGCGCCAGCACCGGTGCGTGCTGCACCGGCTCGAACGTCCACCCCGGTACCGCGGACACGTCGTCCAGCACGGGCAGCGCCACGCTGCACGCCCCGGTCTGCAGCGTCAGCGTCGCCCGCCGGGGCGAGGGCACCACCATCGGCCAGTACGCGGTCGAGATCGCGACGCGCACCCGGCTGCCCGCCGGGAAGACGTGGCCGCACTCGGTCAGGCCGACCGTCACGGTATAGACCGTGCCCGGCACAAGCGGCTGCGGCTCCGCCTGGCTGTCGCGCTGCGCCAGGTTGAGCAGGCCATAGGCCACGCGCGCCACCTCGCCCGAGGCCAGCACCTCGGAGAGCCGCACGCACACGAGCGCCTGCGGCTGGTCGGACGACAGCCGCAGCGTCACCCTCGGCGTGCCCACTACCGCCAGCGGCGCCTCCAGTACCGGGCCGTCAAACACCAACGAGCCCAGGTCGTCGGGGCGCTGGTCCAGCGGCAGTTCGGGCGCGATCTTGCCCAGGCCGTAGGCGCACCATTCGCCTGCCTGCCTGCCCACCGTCACCGGCGAGCAGATGCTTCGCGGCCCTGCCGTGTTGGCTGGTGCCGTCGAAAGCCCCGCGTCGCCCATGTGCCAGATGCGCGCCGCCACGCGGGCGTCGGGCCAGCGCTCGAAGGCCAGCCAGCGCCCCGGCCGCACGTCGTGGTGCGCCAGGGGCGGCGCGCTGTCCTGCAGCCACAGGCGCAGGGCGGGGTCGTTCTCCACGCCCGTCTGCTCGCCCTTCAGCCAGCGCCGCCACCAGCGCGCGCATTCCTGCAGGAAGCCGATCGCCGGCCCAGGCACGCCCTGGAAGGGGTACTTGTGGCCCCACGGGCCGACGATGCCCTTGCACGGCGCCTTCAGGTTCTCCACCAAGCGGAACACCGCCGCCGTGTAGCCGTCGGCCCAGCCGCTCGCCACCAGCACGGGGCACTGGATGGCGTCGTAGTCCTCGCACACCGATCCGTGCCTCCAGAAGGCATCGCGCCGCTGGTGCTCCAGCCACCTGGCCGGGAACGGCTCGGCCGCGTTCAGGCGCTTCAGCCAGGTCTCCTTCCACCCCGGCCCGTGGCAGTCCGGGTCGGGCGGCAGGGCGGCATAGGTGAAGAACGCCGTGCCCCAGTCCAGGTTGTCGGCCAGGTGGCAGCCGCCCATGAAGTGGACGTCGTCGCTGTAGCGGTCCACCGTCGAGCACAGCGAAACCACGGCCTTCAGCGCCGGCGGCCGGCGCGCCGCGACCTGCAGCCCGTTGAACCCGCCCCACGAGATTCCGATCATCCCAACGTTGCCGTTGCTCCACGGCTGCGCCGCCAGCCAAGCGATGATCTCCAGCGCGTCGTCCTGCTCGCGCTTCACGTACTCGTCCTCCACCAGCCCGTCGGAATCGCCGCTGCCGGCGATGTCCACGCGCGCCACGGCGAAGCCGTTGGCCGCGTTCCAGGCGTGGTGCTCGTTGTCCCTGGCCCGCGTGCCGTCGCGGCGGCGGTAGGGGATGTACTCCAGGATGACCGGTGCCGGGTTGGCCTCGGCGTCGGCCGGCAGCCACAGCCGGGCGGCCAGCCGCCGCCCGTCCGTCATGGGGATCCACGCG
>Ga0073934_10012240_pt1 | contig 10158 bp, 11 predicted proteins | sample LarsenN4metaG_FD_76834 | JGI IMG/M metagenome (GOLD analysis project Ga0073934, IMG submission 76834) | Hot spring sediment bacterial and archeal communities from British Columbia, Canada, to study Microbial Dark Matter (Phase II) - Larsen... ... | reverse complement strand
TTGGCTGATACGGTGTACGAATCGATACCCGATACCCGAAACTCGTAACCCGAATCCCAAATCCCCGCTTATCTTTGCGACACTTTCTAAAAAAATGGCCCTTCTCGATTTCTTCAATAAGCGGAATAAAGATACCAGTGCGGAGATGTCCTTCATCGACCACCTGGAGGAGTTGCGTTGGCATGTCATCCGTTCGGTAATAGCTGTGCTGGTTGGGGCTGTGGTCATATTCATTTACTCCGACTTTGTGGTGAATGATATCCTGTTTGCACCTACCCGTTCAGATTTTATTTCTGCCCGGTGGCTTTGCCGTCTTGGTCATTCCATCGGTATTGGCGATACGCTATGCTTTCAGCAGGTAGATGCCAAGTTCCTCGAAACAACCATGACCGGTCAGTTCATTGCCTCCTTCACCCTTGCCTTTATGGGCGGTTTCATCTTAGCATTTCCCTACATCTTCTGGGAGTTCTGGAAGTTTGTAAAACCCGCCCTGTCTGATAAAGAGCTGAGGAAAACAAGAGGTGTTATCTTTTGGGTTTCCTTATTATTCTTTACCGGTGTGGCCTTTGGTTATTTCATCCTCACCCCGTTCATGGTGAATTTTTATTTCAATTACAAACTGAGTCCGCAGATACAGATCATGCCGAGCTTTTCTGATTACTTGGAAAACCTGATCTACACCACGGTTGGTATTGGCGTATTATTCCAGATGCCGCTGCTGGTAGCCGTACTGGCAAGGATTGGTATTGTAACTGGCCGCTTCTTGCGCAAGTACCGGCGTCATGCCTTTATCGTGATATTAATTGCAGCAGCTATTATCACACCGTCTACCGATCCCTTTAGTCTTACCATTGTCACCATACCGCTTTATCTTTTATTTGAAGCCAGTATCATCATTGCTTCCCGCATCAACAAACGACAGGAACAGGAACAAAAAGAATGGAGCTGATATCAATCAGTCATTAGTCTTTAATCAGGAGTCGGGACTTCCTTAACTTTACTGTGAATTTGTCTCAACACATCAAACTATAAACTCCGAACTACTATGCATGCTGCATTTGATTTACACAAGCCCATTGCTATCGGCAGCGACCATGCCGGTTATGATTATAAAGAAGACCTGATTTCTTTTTTAGAAGGAAAAGGATTGTTATTTAAAGATTTTGGTACTCACAGTAAAGACTCTGTTGATTATCCTGATTTTGCCCATCCGGTAGCAAGTGCCGTGGAGAATGGAGAAGCAGCTTTTGGTATATTATTATGTGGCAGCGCCAATGGCGTGGCAATCACGGCTAATAAACACCAGGGTGTTCGTGCCGCTATCTGCTGGGGCGAAGAGCTGGCCAAGCTGGCAAGGGAACACAATGATGCCAATATCATTTGTATTCCTGCCCGCTTTGTGCGGGAAGGTGATGCAGAGAAAATGGTTGCCTTGTTTATGACCACCGATTTTGAAGGCGGTCGCCATGCCAACCGGGTGAAAAAGATTGCCTGTTCATAAGCTACCGGTCATCCATATTTTGTCCCTTCCTTAGCGGGAAGGGATTATTTTTATTGCCAACTAATACTACAAAACGATGATGCTACGAAAAGTTATTGCTGTACTCTTTGCTACCCTGCCTTTACTGGTTGTTGCACAAAAGAAAAACAAAGATGCAGTGAAAGCAGCCGCCACTATTACCACTGATGATTTAAAAAAACACCTGTATATCATTGCCAGCAAGGAAATGCAGGGAAGGGGAACTCCTTCACCGGGATTGGATAAAGCGGCTGATTATATTGAAGCACATTTTAAAGCCATTGGCCTGAAACCCGGAAATAACGGAAGTTATAAGCAACAATACCCGCTGTTCAAAGATTCGATGATCAGCAGTGCATTGAAAGTAAATGGTACTGCCTACGAATTGAATACCGCCTTTCAGCCGCAGACATCCAATTACGCAGCAGATATGCGTTTTTCCGAAGTAGTCTTCGCCGGTTACGGTATCAGCGATGGGGAAAACAGGGATGATTATAAAGACCTGAAAGTGGCGGGCAAGCTGGTAATGATCATTGATGGCACACCGGCTGGTTACAAACCTACGCAGCAGGGCTTTGGTTCTCCCGCCAGCGCATTTGGAAAAATAAATGCAGCCATGATGAAAGGAGCAGCAGGCTTGCTGATCGTATATAATAATTTCCCCCGTAAGGCAGCCAATGCAACCAGCAACTGGAGTATGATGGGCTATAAAGCTTTTCAAAGTCCATTTACTTTTTTCATTTCACCCGCCGTTGCCGCACAGATCACAAAAACGGAAAGCAACTTCCTGGAAAAAGCAAAGAATGGGGAAGTAGCTGCAAAATCTTATACAGCCAATATTGATCTCTCCTACAGCAAAGAATCCAAAACAACCTATGCCTCTAATGTAATCGGCGTAGTAGAAGGCAGCGACCTGAAAGATGAATATGTTTTTGTAACAGCCCACTATGATCACCTTGGCATGAGAGACACGGTAATATACTATGGAGCAGATGATGACGGTTCAGGCACAGTAGCGGTGATGGAAATGGCCGAAGCATTTGCAAAAGCAAAACAGGAAGGCAAAGGCCCCCGCCGCTCCATTGTATTCATGGCAGTAAGCGGAGAGGAAAAAGGGTTATGGGGCTCTGGCTATTACGCCAATAACCCAATCTACCCACTGGATAAAACAACGGTTGATCTGAACATTGATATGATCGGCAGGGCTGATGCCAGCCGCACTACCGGTGATTCAATGAATTATGTGTATGTCGTAGGAGATGATAAAATAAGCAGCGATCTGAAAGTGATCAGCGAGGCCACTAACAAGCTTTATACGAAAATGGAGCTGGATTATAAGTTCAACGACCCAAAAGACCCCAACCGTATCTACTTCCGCAGCGACCATTATATGTTTGCAGAGAAAGGCGTACCCATCATTTTTTACTATGATGGTATGCTGAAAGCAGATTATCACCGCCCAACTGATACGCCGGATAAAATCTATTATCCTGTGTTGCAAAAAAGGACTCAGTTGGTATTTTATACCGCCTGGGAAATGGCTAACCGGAATGAAATGTTGAAACGGGATATCAAACTGGAAGTCCCGAAAGGATTCTGATAAAATCAATTATAAAAAAGCCTCCCCAATCCGGGAGGTTTTTTATTTCGTAATTAAACGGCTGGCAACGAATATCGTCTCATTTCCGTTATAACTAATACGCCTTAATCCTCCCTTATACATATACACTCTGTCCGGTAAAAATTGGACAGAGTTTTTTATTTTTCTATATTCAAATAAAAAAATATGTCAGAGCACCAAAACAACCCTGCACCGGATAGTCCGAAGGAAAATGAAATTGCCGACTACTACGAAGGCGTAAAAAAGCTGGAAATAGAAGGGCATGAAACGGGCATCAAGAAAGCAAGAAATGCCTTGTTCATTACTGCCGGTCTTGTACTCCTTGGTGAAATAATCGCCATCAGTACCTCAGGGGCTGAGATAACGCCGCTTGTCGTCGGCATAATAGCGGTTGAGGTGGGTATTTTCGTAGGTCTGGCATTCTGGACAAAAACAAAACCCTACGCTGCCATCATTACCGGGCTTATTTTATTTATCCTGCTTTGGATAGCTGCTGTAGTTGTCAATGATGATGGTGGTCAGAGTATTTACAAAGGCATTTTAGTAAAAGCAATCATAATCTATACATTGGTCAGTGCTTTGAAGCCAGCAAAAGAATGGGAAAACCTGAAGAAAAGTTCTTGAACTAATAAACCCCGCTGATTGGCGGGGTTTATTATTATAAAAAATTTAGAAAGCTTTTTACCAACCCAATACCCAGGCAAAGATCAGGGGTGCTACAATAGTCGCATCGCTTTCTACAATAAACTTCGGAGTATTTATATCCAGTTTACCCCAGGTGATCTTTTCATTTGGAACTGCCCCTGAATAAGAACCATAAGAAGTAGTTGAATCACTGATTTGGCAGAAATAGCTCCAGAAAGGAACATCATGCCATTCAAGATCCTGGTACATCATTGGCACAACACAGATTGGAAAATCACCGGCAATACCTCCGCCTATCTGGAAGAAACCAACACCCTTTCCGGATGAATTATGTCGGTACCAGTCAGCCAGCCATACCATATATTCAATACCATTCTTCACCGTACTTGCTTTCAATTCTCCTTTTATAACATAACTGGCAAAGATGTTACCGGTAGTACTGTCTTCCCAGCCCGGTACAACTATCGGAATATTTTTTTCAGCAGCGGCTACGATCCAGCTGTCTTTTGGATCAATCTCATAATACTGCTTCAACTCACCGCTTAATACAGTTTTGTATAGAAATTCATGCGGAAAATATCTTTCACCCTTTACCTCGGCATCTTTCCATTGTTTCACCAAATGTTTTTGCAGGCGACGGAATGCTTCTTCTTCCGGAATGCAGGTATCGGTAACCCGGTTATAATGATTCTCGAGCAGGTCCCATTCTTCCTGTGGTGTTAAGTCACGGTAATTGGGAATCCTTTTATAATGAGAATGGGCAACCAGGTTCATTACATCTTCTTCGAGATTGGCGCCTGTACAACTGATGATATCTACTTTTCCCTGGCGGATCATTTCTGCCAGCGAAATACCCAGTTCACCGGTGCTCATGGCGCCGGCCAGCGTAACCATCATTTTTCCGCCTTCCAGCAAATGCTGTTCATAACCTTTGGCAGCATCTACCAGGGCTGCTGCATTGAAATGGCGATAATGATGCTGAATGAATTGCGAGATCGGACCTTTATTCATTTTACAATATGTTTTTGTAAAACCGCCTTCAGATCGCAATAAGGCGAGACAATGCGGGATGGCAAAATTACAGTTTTACACAAACAAAAATTCCGCCCCGAAAAGGAGACGGAATTTTGTTTTTCCGGCTATTCAATTCACTCTATTTTCTTAATCGCTCCGTATCCACCACCGTACCATCTGCATCCACTCTTACCCGGTATTTCTTCTTGCCTGTTTCCAGCGTTATCCTGTAATAGGTTCCGGCAGCACTGTTTAATTCATTTACATCAATAATGTCAGCCTCTGTATAGCGTTTATCAATAGCTGTCATTACAACCAATGGTAACTGGCTGAAGAAAAGGGAACGGGCACTTCCCTGTAATTCCCCTTCCTGGTTAAAGTAGGCCTCTGTACGATAACCATTCAACACAAATGTTGCTTTTAAATGATTGCCCACTTCTCTCCACTCCACTAACTCGGCACCGCTAAATTCTTTTTTGAATGACTCTTTTACTGCTTCATTGATGGAAGGATCAGGGCTGGCAAACGCTGTGCCAGCAGCAACTGTCAATACTAATGACAGGGATAATAATAATTTTTTCATGGCTTAAGGTTTAATGATTAATGTTTGTTGATTGCTGATTTTACAATTCAAATGTATGGCGGCATCAAAGCGAAGTCAAGTAAATTGTGACTTGCGGGAGTCAATGTTAAACAGCTTAACAATCCTGCACATTCATTAACGAAGAGCTTTTTTAAAACAAAACCCCGAAAGCGATGAACACCCCGGGGCTTGTTTTTTACCACACACCAAAACTGTTTTGTATGCTGACAGAAAGGTTTTTGTCTTTACGACTTTTTTGCTTTCTGAAAATAGTTCCAGTCACTGCCGTTCTCTGCTTTCAATACTATTTTAGTATCGGCGTTTTCCAAAGTAACATAGTATGCAGTGCCTTCGGGCTTTGAAACTTCAAACAGGTCACTTACCCAATAATTGTTGTAATCCCTTTTCAATTCTGTTTGAAGGTGCATCGGCATATCTGCCGGACTGAGATAACGAGTAACACCAAGCAACTCTCCATCTGCGGAGTAATAAGCAAAAACATGCTTCTCGTTGTAGGTAAAGGCCGCTTTGTAATAATTACTGCCGGCTGTCCACACCACTTCTTTAGCTGTATTGAAATCAGATTGGAATGATTTCAGCACTTTTTCGTTTACACCCTTAAAGGCAAAAGCACTCAGTGTGGTAACGGCTATTGCAAGGGTTAAGATGATCTTTTTCATGATTATTTATTTAGAAGGTTAAGGTCAATTTTTTTGTTATCGTTTGTGTCATTTGCTAAGTGTGACGGTACAAAGGTATTTTAGGTTACACCCCATTACAAGCCATTTGTGATTAATGGAGTGCTGTGTTAATTGCTGTTAACAGAAGTTTACGGAAATTAACCGTTAGCCATTTTTAAATACCGGTCATCAGCAGGGATCACATGTTTATGTGGTTTAAAAAAAATACTTTGAAAAGTAAAATAATATTTAGACATTTGTCTAAATATATAATTACAAAGCTTTATGAACAGTGTTTTCAAAGCGCTGAACGATCCTACCCGCAGGGAAATACTGGAGTTGTTGCAGGAAAAAGATATGACGGCCGGAGAAATTGCGGATCAGTTTAATATATCATTTCCCAGCATCTCTCACCACCTTGACCTGCTGAAGCAAGCCAAACTGGTACATGCGGAAAAAGAAGGTCAGTTTGTTTACTATTCATTGAACACCACGGTAGTGGATGATATACTAAAATGGTTCATGCAATTCAAATCAAAAAAGAAATAGATATGAACAGCATCCTGAAAAAAATAATCTGGCCGATAATGGCAATACCAGCCGTTTACCTGGCTTTAGTCTGGAGTAAACTGCCCGAAAAAGTGGCTGTCCATTTTGACCTGAAAGGTAATCCTGACCGGTTTGGCAATAAATCAGAACTACTCATTACTACCATTTTACTGGCTGTCATGAATGTGGTGATTTATCTTATTCTTACCAACATCTACAGGATTGACCCTAAGAAATACGCTGCCGAGAATAAAGACCGGCTGGTAAAGATCGCTTTTGCAGTAGTCCTGTTCATGTCTGGCATTCTTTGTATGATCATTTATAGTGCTTCCAACGGAAATATCAATTTCAGCACCGGCATAATATTCAGCGGAACCGGTCTTCTATTTGCTGTGATTGGTAATTACCTGCCCAACCTTAAACCTAATTATTTTGCCGGGTTCCGCTTACCCTGGACATTAGAAAATGAAGACAACTGGAGAAAGACACATCAACTGGCGGGAAAACTATGGTTTGCAGGCGGGCTGTTGCTTGCCATCACCTGTCTTTTTTTACCACCCTTGGCAGCAATAGCTGTATTTTTTACGGTGATGATCGTTATTACGCTTATACCGTGTATATATTCTTATCGCCTGTATAAAGAACAAAAGAAATTGTATAAATAACTACTATGAAAAGTAAATACTTTTTTATTCTTCTCTTGCTGTTGCCTGCTCAATTCGTTTTGGGCCAGCCAGAAAGAGTTGTTGGAACCTGGGAGGGAAAACTGAACGTCGGTATTGAGCTGCGAATTGTATTTCACATAAAGCAGCAGGCAGATGGCTCTTTAAAATCAACTGCCGACAGCCCGGATCAGTCCGCCTTTGGATTAAAGTGTGATACAACAGTTCTTTCAGGCAATGAGCTCAACATTCAAATGATTGACCTGGGAGCCTCGTTTACAGGAAAAATGATTGATGACAGCACAATAGAGGGTGTATTTACCCAGGGATCAGACCTTCCGCTTACACTGAAAAAAGTGGAAAAAGTATCAGAGAGAAAAAGACCACAAACACCAAAGCCTCCTTTCACATATAAAAGTGAGGATGTTATTTATCATAATGCCGATAAGTCATTACAATATGGTGCTACCATTACTATCCCGGAAGGGAAAGGTCCATTTCCGGCTGCGGTACTTATCACAGGCTCGGGGCCACAGGACAGGGATGAAACAATACTTGGTCACAAACCTTTTGCTATTATTGCAGATCATTTGACAAGGAACGGGTATATTATTTTGCGGGTAGATGACCGGGGTGTTGGGAAAAGCACAGGTGATTTTGGCCAGTCAACCTCCGAAGATTTTGCAAAAGATGTAAGCAACAGTATTGATTACCTGCTGACAAGGCCCGAAACAGATAAAAAGAAACTGGGAATGATCGGTCATAGTGAAGGTGGAATGATAGCACCGATGGTAGCTGTGGCAAGAAAGGATATTGATTTTATTGTTTTGCTTGCAGGACCCGGAGTAAGGATCACGGAACTAATGGAAGAGCAAAATGCAGCTATTCTCCGTTCAATGGGTATCAGTGACAGCGCTGTTACAGAAGCGAAGTCTTTGTTCAGGCGCATAGTAAACGTTATTCAGTCCTCTGCTGATTCTCTTTCAGCTTTACAACAGGCTTCCGTTGTAATGGAAAACTGGAAAGCAACAAAAAGCGAAGCTATTCTTTCAGAATTGGGATTAGCAGACAGTAATAAACGCAGTGAACATGTTAATCAACTGGTGCAGCAATTACACGGCACCTGGTTCCGGTATTTTATCAATTTCAATCCCAGGCCCTACCTGGAGCAGCTTCGCTGCAAGGTGCTTGCCCTTAATGGCAGTAAGGATATACAGGTTATATCATCTCAAAATCTTCCCGGTATTGAAGCAGCGTTGAAACGCAGTAAAGCAAAAGCAATTCTGGTAAAAGAACTACCGGGGCTTAACCATTTATTCCAGGACTGTAATAAATGTACTGTTGATGAATATGGCCAGCTCGAAGAGACTTTTTCACCTTTTGCCTTGCAGGAAATCATTAACTGGATGAATAAAAATGTGAAATAACCAAAAACAATTAGCCATCAACTACCTTGCCCACGCATATTTATCGTTCGGCCACCCGGAAATACTGGTGGGTAATATGATCAGTGATTTTGTGAAGGGTAAAAAAAAGTTTGATTACCATCACAACATACAAAAGGGTATTGCCCTTCACCGGGCCATAGACAATTTTACAGATGAACATCCTGCTACTAAAGAGGCAAAGGAAATTTTTCGTCCGCATTACCGCCTGTACAGCGGGGCTTTTACAGATGTAGTCTATGATCATTTTCTGGCAGCTGATGAGCAGGAGTTTACAGAACAAAGTCTTCACCAGTTTTCACAACAGGTGTACCAAACCCTGCATCCTCATCAGCCCATCATGCCGGAAAAATTTGCCCGCATTTTCCCTTACATGAAAGAACAAAACTGGTTATTTCATTACCGTACCCGCTGGGGTACAGAAAAAAGCCTTGGTGGATTGGTCCGCCGGGCTGCCTATCTTACTGAAAGCGAGACAGCTTTCCGTTTATTTGAAGCCCATTACCAACTTTTACAGAATTGTTACCGTCATTTCTGGGCCGATGTTAAGCCTTTTGCCAAGGAAAAATTTGAAGAACTCGTTAATAGTGAAGGTCTTTAATTGGCAAACGGTAACTACCGGACGGTTAATTCGTTTTACATTTGTAAATACCTTTTTTACCATGAACAGAGCAATCTTTTCTTTATTTATCAGCTTCTGCTTTGGCATCACAGTTCTTGCACAAAACAATGTGCCTGCAATTGATAAATCGCCAATGGATATCAGTTACTACCCGGCCAATTACCCGGTGCTCAAAATCCAGGATAAAATCACTGAACCCCTTGCGGCAAGAGTGGTTTACAGCCGCCCTCAAAAAGCAGGAAGGCCGATATTCGGGGGCCTGGTGAAATACGGAGAACTATGGAGATTGGGAGCCAACGAAGCAACTGAGATAGAATTTTTCAAAAACGTTCATTTAGGAAAGAAAAAAATCAATAAAGGACGTTATACACTTTATGCTATAGCCAACGAAACTACCTGGACCATTATTGTAAATAAAGAAACGGACACATGGGGTTCGTTTAAATATGATGCAAAAAAAGATGTGACAAGAGCCATTGTAACTGCACAAAAAAACGATACAGTTGTGGAATCAATGTCGATGTACTTTGAAAAGACAACCGGCGGCTTTAATCTAATTATTGCATGGGACAATATTAAAACTGCCGTTCCCTTTATTTTTTAAACCTGCTGTATGAAGATAACCTCCTGCTGCTTTCTTGTATTACTACCAATACTATTTATTTCCTGTAATACCGGTAATGAGGAAAAGAAAGAAGTTAATACCCCAAAAACAAAACCGGATACCATCAACCGTATACTGCCTTCAAAACCTGTTAATCCTTATGCTACAGTCGATGTTTCACCTATGGATATGACCTATTTTCCGGTTGATTATC
>Ga0073934_10012239_pt1 | contig 10160 bp, 8 predicted proteins | sample LarsenN4metaG_FD_76834 | JGI IMG/M metagenome (GOLD analysis project Ga0073934, IMG submission 76834) | Hot spring sediment bacterial and archeal communities from British Columbia, Canada, to study Microbial Dark Matter (Phase II) - Larsen... ... | reverse complement strand
GCCGTGAACACATTGGCGGCGTTTGCCAAGCACATGATTCACGACAAACCTTGGCCGCAACTGGATTGGAAGCATGGCGACGAGGAAGGTTATGCCAGCTTGAGCATTGCGACCAAGGCTGCGCCCAAGAGCGGACGGCTCTGGGTCGCCACGAGCGACTCGCGCGATTTTCGAAAGTCAGAGTGGAAGGAAATGCCTGCAGGCCTGGCCGACTCGGGCAAACTCGTTGTCGGCCGCGTCAAGCCCCCGGAAAAAGGCTGTCTCGCCTTCTATGGCGAAGTGGAGTACGAAATCGAGGGTCTGAAGTACACGCTTTCGACGCAGGTCCGTGTGTGCAACGGCAAGTGAATCGTCGAACATTCCTCGGCGTCTAATTCTGGGCCGGCGATTTGAACGAAACCGGGTTCGCGCCGGCCAATTCAGTCGTTAAGATGGGCAGCGTGTTTGCCGTACGGCCTGCAGTCCACCTGGAGCAAGTCGCTATGAATTCGAAGCCGGCACGATCGATCTCGCCGCGCGTTTGGTTACTCGTTCTTGGGTTGCCCATTCTTGCCGCCATGGCGTTGTTGTTCCAGCGGCAAACTCGGCCGTTTGTTCCCGGCTCGACCGCGCTGGCGCAGGAAAAGCCCGGCAAAGCCCCGGAACTCGAAGGCGGGTTCGGCTGGATCAACACGGCCGGCCCAATCAAGATTCACAAAGACCTGAAAGGCAAGATCGTCATCCTCGACTTCTGGACTTTTTGCTGCATCAACTGCATCCACACGCTTCCAGAACTCGCGAAACTGGAAAAGAAATACGAAAAGGAACTCGTGGTCATCGGCGTTCATTCCGCCAAGTTCGAGAACGAGAAGAACACCGAGAGCATTCGCAAGGCCGTCTTGCGTTACCAGATCAAACACCCGGTCGTCAACGACGCCGAGATGAAGATTTGGGACAAGTACAACGTCAGTTCGTGGCCGACGCTCGCGGTGATCGACCCGGAGGGCAATTATCACGGCGCCTTGTCCGGCGAAGGACAGTGCGAGTTGCTGGACAAGTACATCGCCCGACTCATCGAAGAACACAAAAAAAAGAAAACGCTAAACGAGGAGCCGATCCGTTTCGACACGGCGAAGTTCCGCGACAAGCCCGATACTCCGCTCTATTTCCCGGGCAAGATCCTCGCCGATGCGGCAGGCAAACGGCTCTTCATTGCTGATTCGACGCATCATCGCATCGTCATCACCGATCTCGACGGCAACAAGATCGCCATTGCCGGCACGGGTGAACCGGGCAAAAAAGATGGTTCCTTTGAAAAAGCCCAGTTTGACGATCCGCAAGGCATGGCGCTGAAGAATGACATTCTGTACGTCGCCGATCGGAAGAATCACTGCTTGCGGGCGCTCGATTTGAAGGCAAGCCTCGTCAAGACTATTGCCGGTACGGGCAAACAGGACCGGGACAACCGCGGCATCGGCGGACCGGGCCTCGAGATCGGCATGAACAGCCCTTGGGACCTGTTGCTGTCCCCGGACGGCAAGCAGCTATTCATCGCCATGGCGGGGCATCATCAGATTTGGACGTACGACTTGAAGGATGAGCGACTCGATCCCTATGCCGGCGACGGCGCCGAGAACATTCGTGACGGGGGGCTTGCCATGGCACGCTTCGCCCAGCCCAGCGGCCTGACCACCGACGGCAAACGTCTCTATGTCGCCGACAGCGAAGTCAGCGCCATTCGCTCCGTCCCGCTCGACGGCAGAGGCGACGTGCGAACGCTGGTCGGCCTGGGACTCTTCAAGTTCGGCGACGAAGACGGCAAAGGCGACGACGTGCGCCTGCAGCACGCCCTCGGCGTACTGTATTTCAACGGCAAATTGATCGTAGCCGATACGTACAATAATAAGTTGAAGCTGCTCGACCCGGAAACGCGCGAGTGCAAAACATTCCTCGGCGGAGACAAGAAGGAGCCGTTGTTCAACGAACCCGCCGGTCTGAGCATGGCAAACGGCAAGCTGTATGTGGCCGACACCAATGCCCACCGGATCCGGATCGTCGATCTGAAAACCAAGGCGGTGACGACGCTGGAACTCAAGGGCGTGACGCCGGTTGTTTCGCGGTAGCCTGTTTGTAATTACGAGAGTCTTACATGCTGACAACGAGATTCGGCACTGGTTTGCTTGTGGTCGTTTTCGCGTTTGGCTTGAGCCAAGCATCGGCGCAGCAGCTAAGCTTTGACGACATTGTCAAGAAGTTCGACGCAACGGTCGAACCGGCCAAGGTCAAGCCGGGCGACACGGTAACGTGGAAGCTTACCGTCGATCTACTCGAAGGCTGGCACACCTATCCGACCGTGCAGCCCGACCCGAATCAATCGACGTTCGTCACAAAAATCACGTTTCCAAAAATCGACGGATTGACGTTCACCGGGGATGTGAAGGAACCGAAGCCCGTTATCAAGAAAGACCCCGACGGCGACATCGCGATGCTCGAAGGGCTCGTCACGTTCGAAAAGAAGATCACGATCGCCCGCGACGCTAAGCCGGGCAAGGTGAAAGTGCAGGTTCCCGTGAAACTGCAAGTTTGCTCGAAGGACACCTGCCTGCCGCCGAAAACGGTGACGGTGACCGTGGAGTTAGTGGTGGAAAAGTAATCAGCATCTTTAGCGTGGAGTTGACCAATAGCAATTCGGACTGAAACGATGCAACGGACTATTGCCACGATATTTGCATTTGTCTTCTGGCTTGTCTCTGTGCCGGTTGTGTCGGCGCAAAACAGCTTTTCGGAAGTGGCGCGGAATCTGAAGGTCACGCTGGAGAAGGATACGGCGCGCCGCGGTGAGGCAATTACTTTCTCAGTCAGTTTTGACATACCGCAGGGTTGGCACACATATCCCGGTGTACAGCATCCCAGCGCTGACGACGAAGCGCCCAAAGTAAGATTCCGGACTGACTTACGCAAGGAAAAGAATGCCATCGTCGTCGACGAAGTTGTTGAGGACCCCGCGACCAAGGAAGAGTCCTACAAGAATAAGCCGATATGGTACGTTTACAACAGTGCGGTTTGGAAACGAAAGCTTGTCATTCTGCCAAACGCGACGACCGGGAAGCAGACCATACAAATCGCTTCCATTCTCCCCGTTTGCATTGACGGCGAGGGCGGCCGCTGTCTATCTCCGGGCGAACCATTTGAGGTTAATCTAACGATTACCGATGATCCGCCGGCGGAGCCGGACGCGAAATACAAGTCCGCCGTTGACAAAGCGCTCGAACGCCTTGCCTCGATGGCTTCACCGCCGGCCCCCGCCAATGGCGCCGCCAATCCGCCTCGGTCCGTCGTCACGGAACAACCGTCGGTCGAAGACGCCAAGGGGGTTGTACCGCCGGCTGCTTCGCTCGACGAACATGAAGCCAACCTGAAATGGGTTGCGGACAACTTGCAATGGGTTGCCGACAAACCGGCGACCACCCAGCGCGAAGGGTTGCTGACCTTCCTGCTCTCCGCCGCCTTTTGGGCCGGCGTGGCGCTGGTGACACCGTGCGTATTTCCGATGATCCCAATCACGGTGAGTTTCTTCCTCAAGCAATCTGAAAGCGAACATCATCGACCTCTGAAAACTGCAGTCATTTATTGTGGGACGATCATTATCGTGCTGGGCATCGCTGCTTTGACGCTTTTGACGGCGTTTCGCGCGCTCAGCGTTCATCCAGTGACCAATATTCTGTTGGGCCTCTTGTTTCTGGTGTTCGCGCTGAGTCTGTTCGGCATGTACGACATTACGTTGCCTTCGGGGCTCGCTCGCTTTACCTCGTCGCGCGAAGGCAAGGGCGGCATCGTCGGCACCGTGTTCATGGCGCTGACCTTTACGATTGTCAGCTTTACCTGTGTGGCGCCTTTCCTGGGCGGATTTGGCGGCATGGCGCAGTCCGGCAATTTCAAGACCTGGGAACTCGTGCTGGGCGCGCTCGTTTTCTCAACGACATTTGCAGCCCCATTCTTCTTTCTCGCGATGTTTCCCAGTCTCATCAAGAAATTGCCCAAGAGCGGCGCCTGGTTGAACGCAGTCAAGGTCGTCATGGGCTTCCTGGAAATCGCGGCGGCATTGAAGTTCTTCCGCACGGCGGAACTTCGATTGCTGCCCGTGTCCGAATTCTTCACGTATGACTTGGTGCTCGGAATCTGGGTCGCCTTGGCCCTTCTTTGTGGTTTGTACCTGCTCAAGATTTTCAAGCTTCCGCACGATCATGATGTCGAGCCCAACATCGGTGTCGTTCGCATGCTGTTGGGCCTTACATTTATCGCGCTTGGCATCTATCTCACGCCCGCACTCTTCAAGCGCGGGGCCGAAAAGGAGAATCAGCGGCCGGCGGGAATCGTTTATGCGTGGGTCGATTCATTCCTGCTGCCGGAACCGAGCAGTTTGCCCTGGTCAGTCAATCTGAAAGGGACGATTGACGTGGCGCGAAAGGAGGCGGATCGGACCGGCAAGTCGCAATACATATTCCTTGACAATACCGGCGTGACCTGCACCAATTGCCAGTTGAACGAAAACACCGTTTTCCGCCTGCAGGAAGTGCGGGAGCACTTGCTGAAATACCGTCTCGTGCAACATTACACCGACGAAGTGCGGGCCGAGTTCTATCCCAACGGCGCCGACCGCGACCGGCGCGAGGATGAGGCCAGTCAGAATCTCGCCTTCCAACGGAAAGTATTCAAGGATGAGCGACTGCCGCTCTATGCCGCTCTGGAAGTGACGAAGGACAAAGTCTACGTGCGTTCGATTTACCGCGAAAGCAAAATCAACGACACGGCGGCGTTCACCAGGTTCCTTCGCGATAATTTGAAACCCTATCAGCCGGCGGTGCAAGCAGCGGCGAAGTAACCTAGGGACCGAGGATCTGTCGTAGACAGGCGTCGTCGTCCAGCAAAGGATCCCTCCAACACCAGGCAACATCCACCCAAAAGCCCGAAATGACGGTTGAATCCAACTGGCCGGCCGACTTCGTCTCCGTCAAATACGTTCCGTCGGTCTGACGGCGGTCAACCGTCACTTCCTGATTCTCCGCATCAACGAACCAGATCTCGCCGACTCCCGCTTATTCTGCCTTCATGTCCGGCGTGATGAGCTCGTCGAACAATTCATCGCTCACGCCATAGAACTTGATCTTGTACGGAAGATCGACGGTGCGCAGAAGTTCAATCACGTCGTTCATTGGTGCACTCAAACCGTTATCACAATCTTACCAAACATCTCGCGGCGCTCCATGCGCTCTTGTGCCTCGCGCAGCTTCTCCAGCGGGAATGTCGAATCGACGACGGGCCGCAGCAATTTGCGCTCGACGAGCTTCAGGCATTGCAAAAGATCGCTGCGGCTGCCCATGTAGGCGCCGAGGATCGCGTGCTGCTGCGTGAAAAAGAAGCGCAGATCGATTTCGACTTTCGGGCCGGTGGTGGCGCCGCAGGTAACCAGGCGTCCATTTCGGCCCAGGCAGCGCGTCGCCTGCTGCCAGACGGCGGCGCCGACATGCTCGAAGACGATGTCCGCCCCGCGGCCCGCGGTTCGCGATTTCACCTCCTTGGCGACATCCTGTGTCGCATAGTTGAGTAGCTCGTCCGCCCCGAGCGCTGCCGCTTTCTTCAGCTTGTCCTCGTTGCCGGCGATGGCAAAAACTCTGGCCCCGGCCAGCTTGGCGATTTGAATCGCCGCCACGCCGACGCCGCTCGATGCCCCCCAAACGACGACGTTGTCGTTTGCCTTGATTCGCGCCCGGCGATGCAGCATGTTCCAGGCGGTGACGAACGTCAACGGGACCGCCGCCCACTCAACGAAGGACCAGGTCTCGCTGATCGGCAAGACATCGGCGGCCTTGGCTTTCGCGAACTCGGCAAATCCACCCTGCGTCTGGTTGCCCTGGATGTGGTAGTCGGGCGCACATTGATCGAGTCCCCAGGCGCACCACTCGCCGCTCGGATCGGCCTGTCCGGGCGAAATCATCACGCGCTGGCCGACGTTCAGGCCGGTCACTTTCTTGCCGACTTCCGCGACTTCGCCGGTCGTTTCGCAACCGCCGATGTGGGGCATTGCGATTTTCGTGCCCAGGCCATTTCGGACCCAAAGATCGAGGTGATTGAGGGCACAGGCCTTGACGCGGATCAGAACCTCGTCGTCCTCAATGGTTGGAACTGGAAGGTCCATCAATTCCAAAACTTCCGGCCCGCCATGCTTCGCAAACGCCATCGCCCGCATGTATTGCCTCCACGTCAGAACATCGAAACCGCTCATGCTTGCAGGTGAACGCTGAAGTCATGAGCGTTCATCCGCCGTTCTTTTTGTTTCTTGCGCTTTCGCTTCTTTTTTCGCCTGCTCGGTCATCGACCGGCCCCAGGTGAAGTAATGGAAAGCACCGACAAGTCCAATGATCAGGCCCACGGCCACGGCAATGACGACAAAGTCGCCGAAAAGCAAATAGCCAAAACCGAGTCCGCCAAGTCCCAGCACGCCGACCACTGCATAGGTGAAAATGCCCGATGGTCGTGGCGGGGGCGGTGGTTGCGGCATGGGCGGAATGGCTGGATTTTCCATGATACGGCCTCTGAATGCCGAGCAGATTGGTTCCCGTCGTTATATCGGACGAGTATGCAAGTACCACGGAAAGCCGGTTCGCCAATTGCCGACCTATGAATCGCGAATAGACCATCGAAACACCCGGCGGCCCTTCAAACGCGGAGGAGAGGAATGAGCGGACCCGTTTTGAGCGAAACTCCGCAGAAGCCGCAACTTCGTTGGTGGGACGCCGTCAGCATCATTGTCGGAATCATCGTCGGTGCGACGATTTATCGGTCTGCTGCGAATATCTTCGGCAATGTCGCCGACCAGGTCATTACGATTGGCACCTGGTCAAAAACAATTCCCAGCATGTGGGCGGCACTCGGAGGTTGGGCGCTCGTCGGCGGCGTTTCGATTCTGGGCGCGCTTTGCTATGCCGAACTGGCGACGACTTATCCGACTTCCGGGGGCGATTTTACATATCAATCGCTTGCTTTCGGTCAGGGGCCGGGCTTCCTTTTTGCCTGGGCGGAGATGTCGATCATCCGCACCGGCGGCAGCATCGGCGCCATGGCTTATGTTTTTGCCGACTATGCGGAAGGCTTCTATTCGCTCAAGCAGCACCTGGCGGGAACGTCGCTTGCGTTTCTCGGCAGCAAACCGGAAATGACTTATGCCGTCGCAGCGATTCTGATTTTGACTTTGATTAACGCGCTCGGACTGAAGCCCGGCAAATGGACGCAAAACATTCTGACGATCGTCAAAATCGTCGGCCTCATTGCGATTATTTTGGCGGGACTGTTGTACTTTCTGTGGAGTCGCAAGGCCGAAGATGTTGTAACCTCCAACAAACCGGTCTGGCCATTTCCGCCTTCATTCGCACTCGCGTTGGTCTTTATCTTTTACGCGTACGGCGGCTGGCATGAAGCAGCCTATGTGGCGGCAGAAATGCGCGATCGCCGTCGAGAAATCATCAAGGCCCTGATCATCGGCGTCGTGCTTGTAACTGTGATCTACGTGCTGGTGAACACGTCGTACCTCGTCGGCCTTGGCCGCGAAAGGGTCAAATACTCGAAGCTCGTGGCAGCCGACATTATGACCCTGCCGCTAGGTCCGCTGGGGGCGAAGTTGATCAGCGCTTTGATCATGATTTCCTGTCTCGGCGCTATTAACGGCTTGCTCTTTACTGGTGTCCGGTTGTACTCGAGTTTCGGGGCGCACGAGCGGCTGTTCTCCTGGCTTTCGGTAGCCGGTCGGCGAATTTCGACTCCGCTCGGGGCCTTGTTCGTTCAGGCGTTCTTCACGATTACTCTGATGACGCTGTTCGAGACGGCCAATCAGTGGAAGCCCTGGCTCGCCCGAAATACCGCGAAAATCGACATTCATCTTGGCGAAAAATTCACGGCTCCAATGCCCGGCGGCTTTGAAGGTTTCGACCGCATCGTCGCCTGCACCTCGCCGGTCTTTTGGTTCTTCTTCCTCATGACCGGTTATGCCGTGATGGTCCTTCGTGGCCGGGACCGCGACCGCGAACGGCCGTTCCGCGTTCCGTTGTTTCCGGTTGTTCCGATCCTGTTTTGCCTCGGCAGCCTGTTCATGCTCTACAAGAGCACCGATTGGGCTTTGCAACAAGGCCCCGCGGAGTTAATGATTGTGCTAGGATTCCTACTGTTGGGCGTGCCGCTCTATGCGCTGTCCGGGCCGAAACGGCCGGTATTGGACGGCGTGTGATGTCGACGCCATTGAGGACAGGTGATGAATACGTTTCGCTGGTTGCCGGCCTTGGTTCTCGCAGGACTTGCATTTGGCCGGATCGCGGCTCAGCCGCCCGAAAATCCTGAAAACAACGAGGCGTTCCTTCGAGTCAAACTACCGACCGAGGACACGAAGCTCGAAGTACAAGGGACGTTGACGCAGCAAAAAGGTCTGCAGCGCATCTTCAAGTCGCCGCCGCTCGTTCCGGGCAAGAAGTACTTTTACGACGCCAAGGCGACGTGGATTGTCGATGGCAAGACATTGACGCGATCCAAATCGGTCGTCGTCATGGCCGGCGGAACTTTCGACCTCGACATGACCGTGGAGGACAAGCCGGCGGACTCGAAACCCAAAAACGGCAAGCCGATGGACCCGGTCGACGTAAAGCCGATGGATCCGAAGCCGGTCGAGGTAAAACCAAAGCCGATGCAGATGCCCCCGCCGAAGCCGAAAGAAACAAAACCGGTCGACCCCAAGCCGAGCGATGTCAAGCCGAAAGATCCAAAACCATCTGACACGAAACCCAAAGATCCGCCGAAGCCAGTTGATCCACCCAAGCCGGTCGAGCCGCCCAAGCCGCTGCCGGCCTCGAAGCTCGACGCGCCGAATGTCGCCAGTCCCGAGACGGTCGTGCAAAAGATGCTCGAACTCGCCAAAGTGAAAGAGGGCGACGTCGTCTACGATCTTGGCTGCGGCGACGGGCGGATCGTGATTGCCGCCGTCAAGAACTTCAAAGCGTCCAAGGCCGTCGGCATCGATATCGATCCGTACCAGGTCTTCGTCGCACAGGAAAAAGTGAAGAAAGAAGACCTGGCGGACAAAATCACGATTCGCATGGCCGACATCATGAAATTGACGGAAAAGGACCTGTCCGAAGCGACAGTCGTGACGCTCTACCTGCTGCCGAAAACCAATGAAGCGCTCAAACCCATGCTCGCCAAGTTGAAAAAGGGCACGCGGATCGTGTCACACGATTACGACATTTTCGGCTGGGAGGAAGATAGCCGGGCCGAACTGAAAGTGGACGGTCTCGATCACACGGTTTACCTCTATACGGTGAAGTAACCTTTTTCGGCTGCTTCAGATTTCGATCTACAGTCCGTAGCCTGTCTCCATGACGCAATTCGATCTTATTGTCATCGGCGCCGGTCACAACGGCCTCGTGACGGCCGCCTACGTGGCCAAGGCCGGTTACAAAGTGCTGGTGCTCGAACGCCGCGACGTGATCGGCGGCTGCTGCGTGACGGAATCGCTCTGGCCGGGGTTCAAGGTCTCCACAGCATCCTACGTCAATAGTCTGTTTCGGGCCAAAATCATCCGCGAGTTGGAACTGAAGAAGCACGGATTCCAAATGTTGCCGCGAAATCCGTCTTCCTTCACGCCGTTCCCGGATCAGCGTCATCTTTTGATGGGTCCTGACCCGGCTCTCAATCATCGCGAGATCAGCAAGTTTTCGACGAAAGACGCACAAGCCTGGCCCAAGTATGAGGCGATGCTTCTTCGCGTTGCCGATTTTCTCGAGCCGATGCTCGAAGAGACGCCGCCCGATCCCTGGTCCGGCGGCATTGGCAACCTCTGGCATCTCGGACAACTGGCGCTCAAATTTCGCAGGCTTGGTCATGACGGCGTCGAGGCGATTGAAGTTCTTACCGGCGCCGCCCGGACGATTCTCGACCGCTGGTTCGAATCGGATCAGTTGAAAGTGACGCTCGCCACCGACGCCGTCATCGGCGTCATGGCGGCGCCGTCGATGCCCGGCACTGCCTACGTGCTCTTTCATCACGTCATGGGCGAATGCGACGGCGCCCGCGGCGTCTGGGGGTACGTTCGAGGCGGCATGGGCGCGCTGAGCGAAGCGATCGCGTCGGCAGCCAGAAGT